>WNFW01001094.1_pt1 | contig 18100 bp, 19 predicted proteins | sample 5400131 | NCBI WGS metagenome assembly WNFW01 (sample SAMN13153362, study PRJNA577476) | soil metagenome | isolation source: 20 cm soil or saprolite under grassland replicate 1 | place: USA:California | collected 2016-06-15 | reverse complement strand
CGACGAGGATCAGCGTCGCAACGCAGGCCACGCGCGCGGGCACGAGGGCTCAGGCGGGCCGTTCCGACGCCGTCCGCCCGCCCCGCCTGGGACGCGGCGCCGGCGCCGGGCCGCGATCTGCGGGCGTGTGATCCACCTGCCGCAGCGCGAGCTCGGCGTTGAGGGCGATGCCGGCGAGGAGCGCCATGTTCGAGATCCAGAGCCAGACCAGGAACACGATCGCCCCGGCCAGGCTCGCATAGGTCGCTTCGTAGGAGCCGAGCGTCGCGACGTAGACCCCGAACGCCGCCGAGGCCAGGGCCCAGACGCCGAGCGAGAGGGCCGTGCCGCCGACCACCGCGCTCCAGGGGCGCGGGTCGAGGTCCGGCCCGTACCGGGCCAGGATCGCGATCGCAGCGCCGCCGGCAACCGCGAGGAGAGGCCATCGCGCGACGTTGAAGATCGTCGTCGCGGTCGAGCCCAGCCCGACCGCACCGGCGGCCGAATCGAGCACGGGTCCGCTGAGCGCGAGCCCGATCAGCATCAGCGCCATGATGCCGACGCAGGCGAGGGTCAACCCAAGCTGGACGGCGCGAAGCCTCACCCTCGGGCGCTCGTCGGCGACGCCGTGTATCGCGTTGGCCGCGCGGATGAAGCCGCCGACGTATCCCGACCCGGCCCAGAGCGCGGCGAGGAATGCGAGGATCGCCGCCACTCCAGCCTCGCCGTGCGAGGACACGAGACCGTGGATCGGCCTGCGCAGCGCGTGGACGACGGACGCAGGGGCGATCGTCTCGAAGGCGTGGATCAGGGTTCGGGCCGTCCCCTGGTCGCCCAGCACGCCGAGCAACGCTACGAGCACCGCGATCGTCGGGAAGATCGACAGGGCCGCGTAGTAGGCGAGGTAGGCGGCGAGGTCCGTGAACCCGGCGTCGTTCGCCCGGCCGACGGTCGCGCGGAGCACGTCGAACCGGCGCCGCGGATGCTCGCTGGTGGCTTCGCCGCTAGAGCGCGGGCTCGTAGCGCTCATCGTCGCCCGGGTCCCGCCGCGCTCCCTCTCCCTCGGCGGGACGGCCGTGGAGCCCGCGCCCGGCCCCGACCTCACCCCGATCGATCCGCTCTCGCTCGGTTCCGATCTGAGTGCGCTTGCCGCCGAGATAGGCGACGCCGATCGCGGCGGCGATGACCAGCGCGATCAGAGCGAAGATCGGCGCCCATGCGGTGAGCGCGAACGCGATCACGAGGCCGGCGACGACGATCACCACCGCGGCCAGCACCCAGGCGACTCCGTACATGCGGTTGGCGTACCCGAGGGTCGGCTGGCCGAAACTGACGGGCGGCCGATGGGGCGCGGGCTGGACGTCCGGTTGGGTTTGCCCCGGGAGGCGTTTGTCGCATTTGACGCCTGGGTAGCGGGGGCATCGAGGCAGCCACCGTCACGGAAGACGAGCCCGCATGGGGACAGACCCCCACGGACGGTCCCCGTGCACCCGCGAGGGGTCCGGCGCGTAGCCGGGCCCCTCGCCGCGCTCCCGCGGGGCTTCGGCTCCCGGTCAGGCCGCTGACCGAACCGCATGGCCGGAGCCGCAACCGGGTAGTGCTGTCGAGGTGGCAGACTCCACGGGGGTGGCAGCACGTGGCTTGCCTCGGCGGAAGCGACCCTTTACCCGACGACGGATAGAGCGGGGGACGCGCACGGTGGCTCAGCAGGCAGAGCATTCCGGCCCAGGCGAGGCGCTCGCCGACGACCAGGAGCTTCTGCGTCGTTACCACCGCCTCCGCGAGCCGGCCGTCCGCGAGGAGCTCGTGCGGCGCTACCTGCCATTCGCTCGCAGCATGGCGCTGCGCTATCGCGGCGGCAGCGAGCCGACCGAGGACCTGATCCAGGTGGCAAGCCTCGGGCTCGTCAACGCGATCGACCGCTTCGACCCCGACCGCGGAATACCGTTCGTCGCCTTCGCCGCGCCGACCGTGCTCGGCGAGCTCCGCCGCCATTTCCGCGACCGGGTCTGGAACCTACGGCTGCCGCGCGGCCTGCAGGAGCGGGTCAGCAAGGTCGAGGAGGCGATCACGAAGCTCACCGCGCGGCTGGAGCGGGCGCCGACCGTGCGCGAGATCGCCGTCTACCTCGAGCTCCCGGAGGACGAGGTGCTGGAGGCGTTCGCCGCCGGCGACGCCCGGCGGACCATGTCGCTCGACCAGCCGGTCGGCAGCGCGGAGTCCGAAGAGCTCACGATCGGCGAGCGGATCGGTGCCGAGGAGGCCGGGTTCGAGGGGGTCGAGCAACGCGCGACGATCGCGAAGGGGCTGCCGGCGCTCAGCGAGCGCGAGCGCCTCGTCCTGCGGCTGCGCTTCGTCGAGGACATGACCCAGTCGCAGATCGCCGAACGGATCGGCCACTCCCAGATGCACGTCTCGCGGATCCTCCGCGCTGCGCTCGAGCGGCTGCGTACGGCCGTCGAAGAGGAGTAATCCCCACCTCAGCGCACGACGCAGCCCCGCGACCGGTCATAGCCCGAGGCTGGAAACGCCCGCGCGAGCGCGTCGGCGATGAGCCGGCCCCGCTTGGCATATCCCGCTGACGTGTAGTGGATGCCGTCGTTGATGAACCAGCCATCGCGCACCACCGAGGCCCAGTCGAAGACGCGCATCCTCGGGTAGCGCGAGCAGGCATCGAGGAGCGCGCGGTTCCAGGACTCCATGTTGGGCTCCGCGTACGGGCCGCTCGTGACGAGCGACCTCACGTTCACCCACAGCACCGGCTGGTTGCCGATCACCGACATCATCCGGGGGATTCGGTCGCTGATCCCGATCGACGAGCCGACGTAGACATCGGCGGTGTCGTTGGTGCCGAGCGCGAGCACCCAGCACCCGCGGTATCCCCGCGCGATGAGCGCGTGGGCGACGTCGTATGCGTTCGTCTGGCCAGCCAGCGTCTCGATGATCGAGCGCGCCCCCGAGATCTCGAGATGCTCGGTCCTCACGCCCACGCGGGCGTACTGGGCGGCGATCCGCTGGCGTGCATCGGGCAGATAATCCGGTGAGACCAGCCCCTCGGAGGTCGAGTCGCCGATGTGGACGACGGAGCGGCACGACGTTCGAGGCGGTGAGCTCGGCGACGGTCCCGGGAGCTCCGGCCGGGGGTGCGCCGTCGTGACGACCGGCGGGGGCCGGGGTGACCGGCGGGTCTGGGCGACCGCGGGTGCCGACGCGAGCTGGGATTCGCCCTGGGATACCTTGATCGCGGAGCCGAGCGAGCGCACGGGCGCGGGCGGGCTGGCGCCTGCGAGGCCCACGCCGGCGAGCGCGAGCACCGCGAGCCCGGCGGTGGCGGCGACCCCCCACGCGGGACGCACGCGGAGCCGGCCCCGCCGCCAAGCCTCGCGCCCCCCCGCCGCGAGTCGCCCCAGACCGCCGCGGCGGATCGGCTCCTCGACAAACCGCCATGAAAGCGCCGCCAGCGCGACGCTCGCCGCGACCTGCAGCGACGCGCGAACGAAGCCGCTGCCGTGCTGCGCGGTTGGATCGACGCCGCCGCCCGCGATCGCGGGCGTCGTGAGAACGATGATCGGGAAGTGCCAGAGGTAGATGCCGTACGAGCGGACGCCGAGCCAGCGCAGGGGCCGCCAGCCCAGCACGCGCCCCGTCCGGGTCGCCGGATGGGCGACCGCCGCGATCACCAGCGCCGTCGCGACCGACAGGAGCACCAGTCCTTGCGGGTAGAGGAACGATGAGTACTGGTTCGTCCGCCAGACGAGCACGGCGATCGTCGCGAGGCCCACCACGCCCAGCACGTCGAGTACCTGCCGCGTCCGGCGCGAGACCGCCTTTCCGAGCTCCCTGCTCGGCCAGACCATGGCGAGCGCGGCGCCGATCAGAAGCCCGAACGCCCTCGTGTCGGTGCCGTCGTAGGCCCGCGAGAAGTCGAAGCCGGGGTGATAGGCGAGCGCCATCGCGGCGACCGAGGCGCCGGCCAGCAGCAGCGTCACGAGCGCCAGCCTGACGCGGATGCGTGCCCATGGCCGGCGCTCGCGCACGAGCCGAACGCCCGCCACGAGGAGCCACGGCCACACGAGGTAGAACTGCTCCTCGATCGCCAGCGACCAGAGGTGCCCGAGCGGCGAGGGAGGCCCGAAGCGCGCGAAGTACGAGATGTGCTGCGAGATGAGCCACCAGTTGTTGACGTAGAAGGCGGCGGAGAGGACCGACCCGCGCAGGTTGGGGACCTGCGCGGGGTCCGCGAGGGTCACCCAGGCTGCGACGACCGCGAGCATCAGGAACAGCGCGGGCAGCAGGCGCCGGGCCCGCCGCAGCCAGAATTCCCGCAGCCGGATGCGACCGGTCACCCACTGCCCGAGCAGGAGGTCGGTGATCAGGTAGCCGCTGAGGGTGAAGAAGACGCCGACGCCGAGCAGCCCGCCCGGCGCCCAACCGAGGCCGAGGTGGTACGCGATCACGACCAGGACCGCGATCGCCCTCAGACCATCGAGGCCGGGCATGTAGCGCTGGCCGCTCCGGACTGGCTTTGGCATGGACGCCTCTAGTCTGGCTCAAACTCCCGGCCCGCCGGCCGGTCCCCGCTCGTCGCCGCGCGCCGCCCTAGCGGGCGTCGCTGATCCGGAGCCGCAGGCGGTCGCCGCCGACGTGGCTTTCGACCTCGATCTCGTCGGCGAGCTTGCGCAGCGATGCCCCCACCTCGGGCACCTCGAGCGAGGCCAGCAGGCTCTCCGCCGCTCCCTCCTTCAGGGGACCGATCCGCGCCACGATCGCGCGGCTCGAATCCTCGAGGGCGATCTGGACTCGGCCGTTGACGAAGCTCTCGGGCGAGCTCGAGATCGCATCGCCGAGCAGGATCGCGTCGGAGAGCCGGTCGATCGAGAGGTCCGCCCGCGACCCGATCGCCGACAGCACCCGTGAGACGACGAGGCTCGCGAGCTCGGTGTCGGTGACCGCGAGCTCGGTCGCCGGCCGGAATTCAGCGGTCCGTCGGGCCTCCGCTGCCTCCGCCTCCGGTTCGCCGGGAGCGACGTCGAGCCTGATGCGGACCTCCGTGCCTCCGCCGGGGTTCCCGTGTAGCTCGAAGGAGTCGGCGAGGGCAGCGATCAGCGGCAGTCCCAGGCGGAGGCTCGGCTCGCCGTTCGCCACCCGATGCGGCCGCGGTCGAAAGCCGTGACCGAAGTCGCGGACGATGAGCTCGAAGGTGCCGTCCTCGCGGCCCGCGAGGACCTCCATCGTCCCATCCTCGCCCTCCTCGTAGGCGTGGATGACCGCGTTCACGCACGCCTCGGTGACGAGCGTCTTGACGTCCGCGACCTTCGAGGCCTGCATCCCCATGGCCTCCACCAGCCCGGCCAGGGCATGCCGCACCACGCTCACGTTCTCCGACCGAGCCGGAAGAACGAGTCGAATCATCGGCTGGACTGAGCCCATCGTGCGGTGGCCGAACGGGTCCGCGCGGTGAGACTACCCGCGCGGACCCGGCGCCTATCAGGACACCGTCGCCTCTCGCTGGCGCGCGTGCACGCCCTCGCCGATCTCCTCGACGACCTTGTCGCAGAAGGCATCGAGATCGTCCGGCTTGCGGCTCGTCACCAGCCCGCCGTCGACGTGGACCTCCTCGTCGACCCAGTTGCCCCCGGCGTTCCGGATGTCCGTCTCGAGGCTGGGCCACGAGGTCAGCGTCCGCCCTTCCACGACCCCCGCCTCAACCAGGGTCCACGGACCATGGCAGATCGCCGCGACGGGCTTTCCGGCCTCGAAGAAGGCGCGCGTGAACTCGACCGCGTCGTCGCTCGTCCGCAGGATGTCGGGGTTCGCGACGCCGCCTGGAAGGACGAGGGCGTCGTAGTCGTTCGGGTCCGCCTCGGCCACGGCTCGATCGACCGGGAACGTGTCGGCCTTGTCGAGGTGCTCGAAAGCCTGCACCTCCCCGCCCTCCGGCGCGATCAGCTCGGGCTCGGCGCCTGCATCCCGGACAGCCTCCCACGGCCGCTCGAGCTCTACCTGCTCAGCGCCTTCGTTGGCGACCAGGAACGCAACCTTCTTGCCGTTCAACGGAGCCATCAGGGCACCTCCTTTCCGTCTCAGGTGCGTCCCCCTCGCTCTACCCACGTCGCGGCCGCGGTAACGCCGGCCGGCACCCGCGGGCGACGCTAGAGTTCGGGTCCAGGGCCCGCGAGCGGACCCGAGCACCGTTCCGCGCGACCCGGCGCCGGATGAGGAGCATCACTGGAAGACGGCCGCTGCTGGCGTCCCTGCTGGGGGCGCCGCGCGATGAGCTCGTTCGCGGGCTCGCCGCCGGGCTGGGCGCGCTCGCACCCTTGGTGGCCGCCGATATCGCGGTCGGCATGCAGGCCGTGCTTCCGGGTGCCTACGTCCTCGGCCCGTTCGCGGCGGCGATCGCCGGCTCCTTCGCCTCCACGGTTCTTGTCGCCGCCATCGCGATCACGCTCGGCGCGATCAGCCCGGAGTGGAACCACAACTTCGGCCACCTGGACTACTGGGTGCGCCTCGGGGAGCTCGTCGCAGGCGGGGCCCTGGCGCTGCTCACGGCCTGGCTGCGGGAGCGCGCGCGCGCCTACACGCGCCGGCTCGCACTGCTCGACCAGGTCGGCGCGATCGCCGACGGCTCGCTCTCGCTCGCCGAGACGCTCGGGCGCGCGGTCGACCTCATCGTTCCCGACGCGGCCGACCTCGCGATCATCGACGCGATCTACCGCGGCGAGGTGAACCGCGTCGCCGTCAGGACGGGTGGCCGCGCCGACTGCGAGCGCATCGAGCGCGTGCTTCGCTCGCGCCCGCCGACGGCGCCATTCTGGCTTCGCGATCCGGGCTTCGGGATCCCTGCGGTGCCCCAGTTCCTGCCCAAGGTCACGTCGGGACACATCGAGATCCTTGGCCACGATGCCGACGACCGGCAGTTCCTCGCGAGGCTTGGGCTGCGCTCGTGGATCACCGTGCCGCTGATCGCACGCGGGCGCCTCCTCGGAACGTTGACGGTGGCGACGGCCTGGTCCAGGCGGCGGTACGGGCGCGACGAGCTCCGCTTCATCCGGACGCTCTCCGGCCGCCTCGCGCTGGCGCTCGACAACGCCGGGCTCTTCACCGACCTCGAGAGCGTCGAGCGGCGGATGGATGCGGTGCTGGACCGGATTCCCGAGGGGGTGACCGTGCACGAGGCGAGCGGCACGCTGGTGTACGCCAACGAGCGCGCGGCACGGCTCGTCGGCGCCGAGAGCGCTGCTGAGCTCCTGCGCTCGCGGGGCGCAGCCCGGTTGCCGCGGTTCGAGCTCTATACGGAGGACGGCGCGCGGCTGCCCGAGGGAGATCCCGTGGTGACCGCGATCCGCGCAGGGCGCCTGCCGACGCGCGGTGTCTTCCGGCTGCGCAGGGGCGATTCCGCGGACGAGCGGTGGATCTCGGCAGCGATCGAGCCGATCCGCGGGGCCGATGGAGCCCTCCTCTACGCGGTCACGACGATCGAGGACATCACCGCCGCGCGGCGTGACGAGCTCGCGCAACGGCTCCTCGCAAACGTGGGCGAGCTGCTGCGCTCGGCGCCTGACTATCGCGAGACGCTGCGACAGGCGGCCGAGCTGGCGGTCCCGATGTTCGCCGATTGCTGCGCCGTTTGCATTCCCGGCGACGACGGAGCCATCGACCTCGCGGCGATTGCGCATCGCGATCCGGCGCGTGCCGCGGCCGCGCGCGAGCTCGCCGAACGCGACGGGCAACCGCTTCCCGGCCACTCCCTCGCCCGTCGCGCTCTGCGCGGCGAGCCGCAGCTCGTCGAGGTGACCGATGAGCTCCTGCGTGCCGAAGTCCGCGACCCCGAAGAGCAGCGGCGGCTGCGACAGCTCGGGTTGGGGACCGCGATCGTCGTCCCGATGACCGCCGGCGGACGTACCGCTGGCGCCCTCGCGTTCCTCAACGAGCGGGCGTCGCGGCGATTCGACCGCCACGATCTGGAGGTCGCCCTCGAGTTCGGGCAGCGGGCCGGACTGGCGGCGGAGAACGCTCGGCTCGCCGAGCTCCGGATCGAGATCGCGACGAACCTCCAGCGCGGCCTGCTCCCCCCAGAGCTGCCGGATATGACCGGGTGGCGAGTGGCGGCGATGTACCGGGCCGCGGGCGAGCTGAACGAGGTCGGTGGCGACTTCTACGACGTCTTCGAGGTCGATTCCGGCTGGATGATCGTGCTCGGCGACGTGGTCGGGCGCGGCGCCGCCGCGGCCGCATTCACCGCCCTCGCCCGATACACGATCCGGACCGTGGGCGAGATCAGCGGCGCCCCGCTCCGAGCGCTCAAGGTGTTGAACCAGCGCTTGCGCGAGCGGGACCCGCCCGCGCTCTGCAGCGTCGCCCTCATCGTGCTCAGCGAGACCGGCGGCTCGGGGGCGCGCGCCGAGGTCGTTGCCGCCGGCCACCCGCTGCCGCTGCTGCGTCGCGGCGGGACAGTGGTGAAGACCGCCAAGCCCGGGCCGCTCCTGGGAGCGCTCGCCGAGCCTCGCTGGGAGACAACCGCCCTCGAGCTCGAGCTGGGCGACCAGCTCGTCGTCTACACCGACGGCGTGACCGACGCCCGCGCCGGGGACGAGCTGTTCGGAGAGGAGCGTCTGCGCGCCGAGCTCGGGGGGGCGGAGAGCCCGGCCGCCGTCGTGGATCGAGTCGAGCGAGCGCTCGCCGCGTTCTGCGGCGGCGAGGTCGTGGACGACGCGGCGTTGATCGCGATCATGCGCGAGGGGGGCGGCGCTCCCGCGGTTCCCCGGCCCGAGCGCGCCACGGCACCGGCCTGACCCGCCCGAGGGATTTCCTCATGGGCGGGCGGGTAGTGAAGCGCCGTGCGGGCAGAGATCGAGCAGCCGCCGGAGTCGCCGACCGCGCCTCCCGCGCCGGTCACCGAGCCGGAGCCGGAGCCCGACCCGGCGGGCGAGCCCGAGCCCGATCCGATCGACGACCCGATGCCGGCTCCGGCCGATGTGCCCGAGCCCGAGCCTCCGCCCGAGCAGGAGGATCCGACGGGGGCGTGAGCCCCGGGTGAGCATGGGCGAGCCCGAACGCGATCAGCGCTCGACGGTTCCCCCGGCCAAGCGTCCGCCCGAGGAGAGGCCGGAGCGCGGCGACGAGGACGAGGCGCACGGCCCGCTCGGTAATCCCGCGAGCGACGAGGAGACTCTCAGCCACCGCCAGCAGGAGGAGTCGGAGGACCGGCGCGGCTAGCGGGCCCCCGGCGAGGGCGCCGCCTCGTTACGATCCCGCGGCTGCCTGAGCCTGAGGCTGCCCGCGACCATGACTACTCCGTTCACCGTTGAGATCGAACAGCTCGACGGGGACATCCGTGCATTCAGGCTTCGCGGCGAGCTCGACCATGCCACCGCCCCCGAGCTGCGCGAGCCGCTCGAGAACGCGATCCAAGAAGGCGGCCGCTCGTTCCTGATCGACCTCAGCGACTGCAGCTTCATCGACTCCACGGGGCTGAGCGTCATCGTTCACGCGCGCTCGCGGGTCATTGACGAGGGCGAGCGGGGCCGGTTCGAGATCTGCTGCCCCGATGCACAGATCCGGCGCCTGCTCGAGATCACCGGGATCGACCGCGCCTTCGGCATTCACCAGACGCGCGACGAGGCGCTGGCGGCGCTCATGTCGCGCTCCTGACCCGTGCCAGTTTCGGCGTGAGGACGCTCGGGTAGCAGGCGGCCGTCCGTGTCGGCGGTTAAGCGATGGCTCCCGCCCCTGATCGCCGTCGCCATCGCGCTCGCCCTCGGCGGGTGCAACGGGCAATCGCCGCTCTCCCCCCACAGCCCGCAGGCTCACGACATCGCGACGCTTTGGTGGTGGATGCTCGGCGTCGCCTCGATCTTCCTCTTCGGCGCGATCGGGCTCCTGACGATCAGCTGGTTCCGACGCCAGACGCCGGGGCTTCCGCTGCTCGGCAAGAGGGAGGGCGCGAACACCGCCCTCGTGATCAGCTTCGGGATCGTCATCCCGGCGTTCGTGCTGATCAGCCTCTTCGCCGTTTCGGACTTCTACGTCCTCGGCAAGACGGACCAGCCGGCCTCGGGAGCAAGCGCGATGACGATCCGGGTGATCGGCCACCAGTGGTTCTGGGAGGTCCGCTATCCGGGCACCCGGGCCGTGACCGCGAACGAGATCCACATCCCGGTGCGGACGCCCGTGGGCATCGTCGCCACCACCGATGACGTCATCCACTCCTTCTGGGTGCCGGAGCTCAACCGGAAGATCGACATGATCCCGGACCAGCGCAACCGGATGCTCCTCTACGCCGACCGGCCGGGCGTCTACCGCGGGCAATGCGCCGAGTTCTGCGGGCTCCAGCACGCCCACATGGCGATGCGGGTGTTCGCGCAGCCGCGGTCCGGGTTCCACCGCTGGCTTCGAGGCTCCTCGAAGCCGGCCCGTCCTCCGGCGTCGCCGCTCGCGCACCGCGGCGAGCGGGTGTTCATGTCGAGCCAGTGCGCGAGCTGCCACACGATCCGGGGCACCTCGGCGCGCGGCACCGTCGGCCCGGATTTGACCCACCTCGCGAGCCGCACGAGCCTCGCCGCGGACACGATCCCGAACACCGCCTATTGGCTGCGGCGCTGGATCCGCGATCCACAGGCGATCAAGCCTGGTAACAAGATGCCGGACCTCGGCGTCCGCTGGCGGAAGCTCGCCGCGCTCGTCGTCTACCTGCGGGGGCTCGGCTAGGGATGGCGATCGCAGTCCCCGACGCGGCCCGCCAGCGCGTGGATCGCCTCGACCGCATCTGGGGGGAGCGCCCCGGCGTCCTCGGCTGGCTGACCACGGTCGATCACAAGCGGATCGGCCTCATGTTCTTCTTCACCTCGCTCGCCTTCTTCGCCGCGGGCGGGACCGAGGCGCTTCTCATCCGGACGCAGCTGATCGGTCCCGATCAGACGGTGCTCTCGCCGAATGCGTTCGACGAGGTGATGACGATGCACGGGGTCACGATGATCTTCCTGTTCGTCGTGCCGATGTCGATCGGCGCGTTCGGCAACTACCTGGTGCCGCTGATGATCGGGGCGCGCGACATGGCTTTCCCGCGCCTGAACGCGCTCTCCTACTGGATCTACCTCTGCTCCGGGATCTTCATCTACGTCGGCCTGGCGACCGGCAACGGACCGACCGCCGGCTGGTTCGACTACGTCCCGCTCGCCTCGAAGACATTCAACCCCGGTTACGGCATCGACTTCTACGCGCTGGGGCTGATCTTCAACACCTTCTCGTCCACGGCCACGGCGTCGAACCTGATCGTGACGATCTTCAAGCTGCGCGCGCCCGGGATGTCGATCAACCGGATGCCGCTCTTCTGCTTCGCGATCCTCGCCGTCTCGTTCGCCTTGGTCTTCGCCCTACCGGCGCTCTCGTGCGCGCTGATCTTCCTCGAGCTCGACCGGATGCTCGGGTTCCACTTCTACGACGTCGCCCACGGCGGCGACGCGCTCCTGTGGCAGAACCTCTTCTGGATCTTCGGCCACCCCGAGGTCTACATCATCATCCTGCCTGCCTTCGGGATCGCGACATCGATCATCCCGACCTTCGTGCGGCGGCGGATGGTGGCGTTTCCGCTTGTCGCTCTCGCCGAGATCCTCGTCGCGTTCATCGGCTTCGGGGTCTGGGTCCACCACATGTTCGCGGTCGGCCTGTCGACGGTGACGACCGTCTACTTCGCGGCGGCGAGCCTCATCATCGTCATCCCCAGCGGCATCCAGTTATTCGCCTGGATAACGACGATCCTCACCGGCACGCCGCGGTTCAAGACCCCGCTGCTCTGGATCATCGGCTTCATCGTCCTGTTCATCATGGGCGGCCTCTCCGGGGTCATGTTCGCCGCGATCCCGTTCGACCAGCAGCTCACGGACACGTACTTCGTGGTTGCGCACTTCCACTACGTGATCTTCGGCGCGGCGGTCTTCCCCCTGCTCGGCGGCATGTACTACTGGTTCCCGAAGGTCACGGGCCGCATGTACTACGAGCGGTGGGGGCAGGCGAGCTTCTGGCTCACCTTCGCCGGGATGAACCTCACCTTCTTCCCGATGCACATCCTCGGTCTCGAAGGGATGCCCCGCCGGCAGTACACATACCCCGCGCACCTCGGGTGGACGGGGCTCAACCTGCTGGAGACGATCGGCGCCTTCCTGCTGGCCGCCGGGCTGGTGATGGTGGTGGTGAACCTGGCGGTAAGCCTGCGGCGCGGCGCGCGGGTTGGCAACGACCCGTGGGAGGGTGACACCTTGGAGTGGTCGACCACCTCTCCCCCGCCGCCCTACAACTACGCCGTCATACCGCGCGTCACGAGCCCCTACGCGATGTGGGACCGCGACGATCGCGAGGCCGACATCCGCACCCTCGTGCGCGGCGAGCGGACGCTGGAGCGAGGGCACGAGACCCCGGCTTCCACGGCCGTCGACGCCGACTGGGACGAGATCCTCGACATGCCGCCCGCGTCGCCATGGCCGCCGGTGCTCGCGCTCGCGATGGCGGCGACCTTCACGTTCCTGCTGCTGAAGCAGTGGATCGCCGCCGCGATCTTCGTTGGCGTCGCGTTCGTGATCCTCGGCGCCTGGCACGGCAGGGAGCCCCAAGGAGCATAAGCGGTGACTCCTCCCACGACAGCACGCCTCAGCCGCCTGCAAGCCGGCGCCAGGCTGCGTCATCGCTCCCTCGCGTGCCTTTCAGGCACGCCACGGTCGCTGCTTCCTTGCCTGGCTTGGTTTTCGGCGGCTGAATCGCACTGCCGCGGAAGGAGGCACCGCTGAGCCTCGGCGGCGACATCACCCGCAGCATGGAGTCGACGCGCGCGCGGACGGCAGCCGGCGTCGAGCGGCAGCGCCTGACGCAGCCGAACGGCTGGTGGGCGATGGCCCTCCTCATCGCGACCGAGGCGACGCTCTTCGGATCGCTGATCGCGAGCTACTTCTACCTTCGCTTCCAGGCACCCAGTTGGCCGCCACCGGGGGTGCCGAGCCCGTCGGTCGCGCTGCCGCTCGTCCTCACCGGGATCCTGGTCGCGACGACCGTGCCGATGTACGCGGCGACGCGGGCCGCCGGCGGCACGGCAAGGGTGCGAGCGGCGTGGTGGCTCGTGGCGCTGGCCGCGGCCGTGCAGGCGGGCTACCTCGGCGTGCAAATCCACCTCTTCATCTCCGACCTCCAGGACTTCAGCCCGGCCGCGAACGGGTACGGGTCGATCTACTTCACGCTGCTCGCCGTCCACCACGCGCACGTCGCGATCGGCCTCGTGCTCGATTCCTGGATCCTCTGGAAGCTCGGCCGCGGCCTCACGAACTACCGCCTCGTCGGCCTGCGCGTGATCGCCTTCTACTGGTATTTCGTCGCCCTGGTGGGCATCGCGGTGGTGCTCACCCAGCTCTACCCGTCGCTGTGAGCGCGCGGCAAGAAAAGGGGTGAACGCGGCGGGGCGGAGGCACTCAGCGCCGCGGGCGAACAAAAGAGCGATTGTGAATCTCCGGCCGCCGAATTCCCCAACGTCGCCGCTCTTGTGGTTCGCCGTCCTCGGCGCGCCGTTCGCCTGGGGATTCCAGTTCGGGATCGGCTACTGGATCACCCAGGCGCAATGCAGCCTGTCCGGACCGGGCTGGCAGGACTCGAGCCACGCCTGGGCGATCGTGCTGACGGCGGGCGCGGCGGTCATCGCCCTGACCGCCGGGCTCGTCGCGGTGCTGCTCTTCCGCGCGACGTCCGAGGTCGACAAGGACTCCCCGCCTCCGGACGGCCGCACCCATTTCCTCTCGATCGTCGGGATGGCGATCACGCCGCTGTTCACGTTCATCATCCTCATGAACGGCGTCGGGGTGACCGTCCTCGCGCCCTGCCACGGGGGATGATGAAGCCGGGCGCCGCTGCAAGGATCCTGCGCCGGCTCGCAGTCGGGATCGGCCTGCTGGCGGCGCTCGCGGTGGCGGCATCGGCGATCGCCCAGCCGCCGAGCGGGATCGTCCACGTGCCCCACGAGCGGGCGAAGTCTCCCCGCGAGCTCGGCTCGGAGCTCTACGCGGCGAACTGCGCTAGCTGCCACGGCGTCAACGGCCGCGGGATCCAGCGGCCGCGCCCCGGCGCCGGCAACATCCAGGGCGCCGGACCGAGCCTGCGCGGTGTCGGCGCGATCTCGCCGGACTTCTACTTGCGCACTGGCCGGATGCCGCTGGCCTACCCGGGCCAGGTGCCGGGGCGGGGTAGGCCCCAGTTCTCGAATCGTGAGATCAAGGGGCTTGTCGCCTACATCGCCTCGCTTAGGAAGGGGCCGCCGATCCCGCACCCGCACCCCGCCAGCGGGAGCCTCCCGACGGGCGAGCAGCTGTACACCGAGCACTGCGCCGGCTGCCACCAGATCGCGGGCGAGGGCGGCTACGTCACCGGGGCGCGCGTGCCGCCGCTGCATGAGGCGACCTCGGAGCAGATCGCCGAGGCGGTGCGGGTCGGCCCCTACCTGATGCCGCGCTTCTCCCCCCGCGACATCACGAGCCATCAGCTCGACGACATCATCGCCTACGTCCTCAGCACCCGCGACCCGAACGACGCCGGCGGCGTCGGAATCGGGCATATCGGGCCCGTCCCCGAGGGGTTCGTCGCGTGGCTCGTGGCCGGAATTGTCCTCATAGCGATCTGCGTCGTGATCGGGGAGCGGTTGCGCACGTGAGGGTCCTGCGGGTCCTGTGGCTGGCGGTGCTGTTCGTCGTCGGGCTCGTGCGCCGGCCCTGGCGGCGACCGCGGATCATCCCGGAGGGAGAGCCCAGCCCGCGGGCCGAGCTCGTCGTCGCCGCGCTGCTGCTCGGAGCCGCCGGGTGCGGCGTGGTGTTCGTCGTCGCGTATGCCCTCGACTGGTCGAACCTCACCCAGTGGCTCGGCTTGTCGCTCGGCGGCGCCTTTGGGCTGATCTCCGCCGCCTTGATCGCGAGCGCGCGGACGCTCGTCGTCACCGAGCATGTCGAGGAGGCGTACCCGGACCCCGTCGATCCGGGGAACCGCGAGGAGCAGGAGCGGATCGCCCAGATCGTCGAGGAGAGCGGCAGTCGCTTCACCCGCAAGCGCCTCATCGTGGGCGCCGCCGGGGCGGCGGGCGCGGCGCTCGGCGCGGCGCTTCTGGCGCCGCTCGCGAGCTTCGGCCCCTGGCTCGACACCGAGTCCCTCTACGACGCGCCGTGGCGGCGCGGCCTGCGCCTGGTCGACGAGGGCGGCCACCCTTACCGGGCCGACGACATCGAGGAGGAGACGTTCTACACCGCGTACCCAGAAGGGGTGAGCCACGAGGAGCTGGGCTCGCCGGTCGTCGTCGTGCGCCTGACGCCATCGTCGCTGCAGCTGCCGCGCGGCCGCCGTCGCTGGGCGCCCGACGGGATCCTCGCCTACTCGAAGATCTGCACCCACGCCGGCTGCGCGATCGCGCTCTACCGCAAGCCGACCTTTCCGCCTGCCGAGCCGGGGCCGGCGCTCGTGTGCCCCTGCCACTACTCGACGTTCAACCCGGCGACCGGCGGCACGGTCGAGTTCGGCCCCGCTGGGCGCCCACTGCCGCAGCTTCCGCTCCTCATCGACTCGCGCCGCTACGTCCGCGCCGCCGGCAACTTCTCCGGGCCCGTGGGCCCCTCGTTCTGGGGCGTGCGCACCAGGAGGCCGCGAACCGCGTCATGATGCGGGTGCTCGTCAGGTTCCTCGACGAGCGGACGGGCTCTGGCTCGTTCGTCCGCAAGACGCTTCGCTACGCGTTCCCCGACCACTGGTCGTTCCTGCTCGGCGAGGTGGCGCTCTACTCGTTCATCGTCCTCGTCGCCACCGGGATCTACCTGACGTTCTTCTTCGAGCCCAGCACCGCGTCGACCGTCTACCACGGGTCCTACGGCCCGCTCGATGGCGTCGAGATGAGCCGCGCCTACCGCTCCGTGCTGGACATCTCGTTCGGCGTCAAGGCCGGGCTGCTCATGCGCCAGACGCACCATTGGGCGGCCGACGTCTTCGTCGCGGCGATCGTCCTGCATCTGGTGCGGATCTTCTTCACCGGCGCCTACCGCAAGCCGCGCGAGCTGACCTACGTGATCGGCGTCCTAATGCTCTTCACGAGCCTGCTCGAGGGGTACCTCGGCTATTCGCTTGCCGACGACCTGCTCTCGGGGATGGGGCTCGCGATCGGCTACGGGGTCGCGCTGTCGATCCCGTTCGTCGGCGCCAACCTCGCCCTCGGGATCTGGGGCTCACAGTTCCCGGGCTCGCCAGACTTCTGGTCGCGGATGTACATCGCCCACGTCTTCCTCCTCCCCGCGCTCATCGGCACGCTCATCGTCGCCCACCTGGCGCTGGTCGCCTCACGGCACCACACGCAGTTTCGGACCGGGTCACGCACCACCGAGCGGCGCGTCGTCGGCGTCCCCACGTTTCCGGGGCAGACACCGCGTTCGTTGGGCCTCTTCGCCGCCGTTGCCGCGGCGCTCTTCCTCATGGGCGGCCTCATCCAGATCAACCCGATCTGGCTCTGGGGCCCTTACCACGTAGCGCAGGGGACGAACGGCGCGCAGCCCGACTGGTACCTCGGCTGGCTGATCGGGGCGCTGCGGCTCGTGCCGAGCTTCGACGTCGTGATCGCGAACCGGACGGTCGTGCCGAATCCGTTCTGGGGCGGGGCCTTGTTCCCACTGGTCATCCTCACCCTGCTCCTCGTCTGGCCATGGGCCGAGCGGAGGTGGACGGGCGATCGCCGGGCTCACAATCTCCTCGACCGCCCGCGCGACGGGCCGTGGCGAACCGCCATCGGGGCCGCCGTATGGGTGTGGGTCGTGCTGGTCTTCCTGGCGGGATCGGCGGACCGGGTGCTCGTCTGGCTCGGACTCAGCTACGAGCTCCAGATCTGGGCCTACCGCGTCGCAGTCTTCGTCGTGCCGCTCGCGGTCCTCTTCATCACGCACCGCTTCTGCCTCGCGCTGCAGCGCGCCGAGGCGATCGAGCGCGAGCAGGAGCTTGCCGAGGAGGAGGCCGAGCGCGCAGCCGAGCTGGGGGCAGCGGCGCCATGAACCCGCGGTGGCGGTGGGCCCTTGTCGCTCTCGCGGCCGGCGCCGGCTTGGCCCTCGTCGGCAGCTCGATCGTGGTCGCGACGCTGGCGGGGTCCCCGCCGCGGCGCGACCTCCAACCCATCTCGACCGGCGAAGGGAGTGGTGGCCCGCCTCGCGCGCCGAGCGCGAGATGGGTGCAGCGCTCGCTCCTCGGCTCGCCTCCGGCGCTCGCGGCGCTTCACCGCCAGGGTGCGCGGCTCCTCGGCGGCGACCTCGAAGCTCGCCTGCGAGAGCTGGGCGGGCATTCGGTGGTGCTGAATGCCTGGGCGTCGTGGTGCGCGCCGTGCCGCGGCGAGCTGCCACTGATGGCGCGCGCCGCCGGTCGGTTCGGGCGCCGCGTCGCGTTCCTGGGCGCAGACGTCGACGACTCCGCGAGCGACGCCCACCGCCTCTTGGCGGGCGATCACCTCAGCTACCCGAGCTACCGGGTCCCGGCCTCGACGATCCGGCAGCTGACGCCGATCGTGGGCTTCCCGACGACGATCTACCTCGACCGCCGGGGCCACGTGGTGTTCACGCACCAGGGCGAGTACGCGAGCTTCGCGCAGCTGGCGAGCGACGTGCGGCGCTTCGCGCTCGGGCGATGATGCGGCGCGGATGCCGGGCTACTCCGGGACGCCGCTGATGGCCGGCTACTCGGGGACCCCGCTTTCGAAGAAGCTCGGGATCAAGGAGGGACAGCGTCTTGCCTTCCCGGGGGCTCCGGCCGGATTCGGCCGGATGCTCGGCGAGCTTCCCGACGGCGTCCAGGTGAATGCGCGCGCCGCCGGGCCGCTCGACGTCATCGTCTTCTTCACCACCACCAGGCGGGAGCTCCGGCACCGCTTCGACGCTTTGAAGCGCTCGCTCGATCCGGCCGGCGGACTGTGGGTGGCGTGGCCGAAGCGCGCCTCCGGCGTGCCCACCGATCTCACCGAGGACGAGGTTCGGGAGGTCGCGCTGGAGCGAGGGCTCGTCGACAACAAGGTCTGCGCCATCGACGAGACCTGGTCCGGGCTTCGCCTCGTCTATCGCGTCGCGGACCGCCCGTAGGCCGT
>WNFW01003744.1_pt1 | contig 18102 bp, 14 predicted proteins | sample 5400131 | NCBI WGS metagenome assembly WNFW01 (sample SAMN13153362, study PRJNA577476) | soil metagenome | isolation source: 20 cm soil or saprolite under grassland replicate 1 | place: USA:California | collected 2016-06-15 | reverse complement strand
GTGGTGGTGCGCGACAATAACTTCTCGTTCAATTCCGGGCTGGGCATCGGGCTGTATCGCTCGTCCGACGACACGATCGTCCACAACCGGCTCGACTACAACGTCCGCGGCTACAGCCATGGCCGCTACGCGCGCGGCCAGGACTCGGCCGACCTCCTGCTGTTCGAGCAGAGCTCGCGCAACTTCGTCGCCTTCAACTCGCTGACGCACGGGGGCGACGGGATCTTCCTGTGGGCGGGCCAGAGCACGATGGATTCGGGAACGGGTGGCGCGAACGACAACATCTTTTACGGCAACGACGTCAGTTATGCCACCGCCAACAGCGTGGAAGTCACGTTCAGCCGCAACGCGATCATCGGCAATCGCGCGTGGGGCAGCGAGTACGGCGTGTGGGGCGGCTACAGCTTCGGAACCCGGATCGAGTCAAACGATTTTCGCAAGAACCGCACGGGCATCGCGATCGAGCACGGCCAGTACAACACGATCAGCGGCAACCTGTTCGACCGCGATTCCACGGCGATCCGGCTCTGGGCCGATTCGATCGAGCCATCGGAATGGGGCTATCCCAAGCACCACGATACGCGCAGCCACTCCTACTGGATCACGGGGAACGCGTTCGTGAGCAATCGCGTCGGCCTGAAGGTGCGCAACACGCAGGGCGTCGTCCTCCAGGGAAATCGCGCGAAAGGAGTGGACTCGCTCCTCCAGTGGGAGCCGATACCCGATTTCCAGGTGGGCGCCGTCACCGAGGATACTCTGCCCGATCGGGGGGGGCGCGACACCATTCCCGACAGCATTCCGGCATCCGAGCTGAGCCGCCGCGACCGTTCCGCCATCATCGTCGACGAGTGGGGACCCTACGATTGGCAGTCGCCGAAGCTGTGGTCCCTCGGCAGAGACTCGAGCGAAGTGCCGCGGTACCGCCTCGCCGTCCTGGGGCCCCGCCCCGAACGCTGGCGGCTGCTTGTCTCGCGCGGCGTCACCCAAGTCTCGCCGACCACCGGCTTTATCGGCGACACGATCCTCGTCACTCCACAATCACGCGGCGACTGGTCGGTGACACTCGTGTCCGGCGGGAATCGATTCTGGTACATCCGGTTCCAGCCAAGAATCGACTGGGCTGTCAGCTATTTCACTTGGACCGACTCGACGAATTTCTTCGAGCAGCCGCTGGGTGATTCCCTCGCCGTCCGCCCACCCGTGGCGAGGCTCGATTACATGTGGTATCGGCCGCCACGAGGATTCAGCCGCTTGCCACAGAGCCACTGGTCCCTGCGTGCGACCGGCAGTGTCACGCTCCGATCGCGAGCGGCTCGGGTTCACCGTACTCGATCGTCCCTTCGAACACGACGATCGTATGCCAATCTCCCGACAGCGCCGACCACCACCTGAGCGCCGCGAACCCTTCCTTATGTAGTGCCGCGGCCACGCCCTGCGTCTTCGCGACGTCGCGACTGGCCAATACGTCGGGCTTGATGTCGTACTTCACGAGCGTCGCGGGATCGCAGAGGTCGGCGAGCTTGAGCTGCTCCAACTGGCATTCGACGAGCGCGAGTGTCTTGCCGGACTCGATCAGGTCCTTCCGATCGATCTTCTGGCCGCGAAAGCGTTGCAGCTTCTCGGCGACGGCGTGGACCGCGGTTTCGGCGAGATAGACGACGAGTTTTCCGGCGACGTCAAAGCGGCCGGAACCCTGTTGCGGAAAGATGTGACTGGGAGAAAACGGCTCGCCCGGCTTCGCGGCGGGATCCCATGGAAAGACCCGCCACGGCATTAGGCGAAGGCGCCGGCCCTTTCAGCCTCGATCGCGGCGACGACTTCGGAGAGTCGTCCCTGCCGAATCACATCGATGGGTCGCCGGTCGCCCAGATGCGCATTCATACCGCGCAACCATTTGGCGATCGATCCCTCTTCCAGGAACCCTTCGAGCAGGGACACGACCGTATCGAGCCCGACCAGCTGCTCCCAGTTCCTGGCGGCGGGGGTTTCGCCGCGCTTCCAGCGGACCACGGCGCTGCGGTGCACGCCGAGACTGCGCGCCAGGTCCGCATCGTCGGGGAAGGCGACTTTGGCGACGTGATAGCGCTGTTTGACCAGCGATTTATTGGAGCGAACGCGCCGGGCCATGTACGCAACAATATTGTTGCGCAGCGGCAGAGTCAAGGCCCCCCGGTCGATCTGCCGGATTATGACCTTTCGCGCGGTTTCGATTGCGCGTGTACCCGAGCCCTGCGAGTGTGATCCAAGCGATGAGTGACATTCCCGATCGTACCACCGCCTACCTCGCCCAACGGCTCGATGCGGCGCGCGACCTCTACCTGCTGGCGCTCGCCGTCGGCGAACGGGGACCCCATCAATTCGGTACCCTCATCCAAGAGGCGCGCCTCCACTTCATCAATGTCATCGAAGTAGCCCGCAGCGCCGGGCTCGACACGATCGACATTCAGAACATGCTGGCCACCCACGACATCGATCTCGACGATGCGATCCGGCCGGACCTGCGGGAGCGGCTGGACGAGCTGCTGCGGGTACACGCGAATCCGAGGTAGGTTGGACGGTTGGAAGCTTGGACGGTGTGAACGTTCCAACCTTCCAACCGTCCAACCTTTCCTCCACGTAGATTCCCACTCTCCATGCAGCACGAAGCCGCGATCATCGCGGGCGCCGGCCCCATCGGCCTCGCGTGCGCCATCTCCGCCAAACGGCGCGGGATCGATCCCCTCGTGATCGACGCGGGCGCGCTCGTCAACTCGATCGTGCACTATCCGATCAACATGACGTTCTTCACGACGCCGGAGCGGCTCGAGATCGGCAATCATCCGCTCGTCTGTGCGGGCGCCAAAGCCACGCGCGAAGAGGCGCTCAAGTACTATCGCGGCGTCGCCCGTGCAGAAGGCATCCGCGTCCAGACGTACACGAAGCTCATCTCCGCGCGCGAAGTCGAGACGCGCTTCGGTCGCGAGCCGATTTCGTGGGACAAGCTCGTGCTGGCCACCGGCTACTTCGATTCTCCCAACCGGCTGGGCGTGCCGGGCGAAGATCAGCCGCACGTCCGTCACTACTTCGATGAAGCGCACCTTTCCTACGGTCACGATGTCGTGGTCATCGGCGGCAAGAACTCGGCAGTCGAAGCGGCGCTGCAGCTGTTTCGCGCCGGCGCCCGCACCACGATCGTCTACCGCGGCAAGTCGTGGCCCAAGAGTGTGAAGTACTGGCTACGCCCCGACCTCGAGAATCGCATCAAGGCGGGTGAGATCCAGGCCCGCCTCGCGAGTCAGGTGATCGAGATCACGCCGCGCGAGGTAGTGGTGCGCGGCTGGCTCGGCAACAAGGAAGGCATCCCGGCAGATCGCGTCTATGCCCTGATCGGATTCCACCCGGACGTGCAGCTGTTTGAGCGAATCGGGATTGCATTCGATCCGGAATCGGGACGGCCGGAGATCGATCCCGATACGCTGGAGACGTCCGTGCCGGGCGTGTTTGTTGCGGGCAGCGTCACGGCGGGCAACAAGATCTCGGAGATCTTCATCGAGAATGGCCGCTTCGACGGCGAGAAGATTTTCGGGACTCCGGCCGAACGGGCCACGGCGAAAGACCAGTACCTAGGGATTAGACGCGAGACTGGGGAATAGCCCAGCCCTTCCCATCGGCGACACACGCGGGCTAATTTGCGACCTATGTCTGAACTCCGCGCCGCCCTGGCGGGCGCGCTTGGCCCGCTGTATCGGATCGAACGCGAGGTACGGCCGGTCGGTGAGTACCGCCTCTTCGTGGCGACACAATCCGAGAACGGCACGCAGCTCCTCGTGAAGGTGCTGCCCGCCGTCTTGTCGCTCGGCATCAATGATCTGCAATTCGAGCGCGCGGTCCTTCTGCTCGGCGAGCGGCTGAGTCATCCCAATCTCGTGCGGCCGCGTGGCGCCGGCCGCGCGGGCGCGTTCGTGTACCATACGCGGCCGTTCGTGCCCGGGACCACGCTGCGGGCGTGGATCGGCAACAACGGTGCGATTCCGCTCTCGCGCACCGTCGAGATCATGCGCGGCATTCTGAATGGGCTCGCCTATGCGCACGCCGCCGAAATCGCTCACGGCGATCTCAAAGCCGAGAACGTGTTGCTCTCGGATAAGGACGTGCTGGTCGCCGATACCGGCATTGCGACCGTGCTCGGCAAGCCGGCAACGCAACGCAACGACATGGCCGCGATGCAGTCACTCGCGAAGGAGATGCTCACCGGCGCCAAGCCCACGGTGCGCGCGGAGCCGATCGAGCGCACGCGGGCGCTGCCGCTGTGGCTGACGGAATGGCTGCGCTCGCGCTGGTCGGACGCGGGGCGCGCGCTGGCGGGCATGCGACCGCCCCCACCCTCTGGCTCGCAATCCTCTCAGCTCTTCGCCTAACCGCTGCCTTGCAGCGCTGTCGGTTTCGGTCCATATCTCCCATCCCTCACGCGCCGGAGCGTCGTTCCGTGTTGCATCGCAAAGGCTCCCTGCTCGCCGTCATGTTCGTGGTCATTCCTGCCGTGCTGGCCGCGCAAGGCGCGTTCGGCTCTTCGCTCGCGATCAGTGGACACGAGGTGTACGTCGGCCAGCCGGGTAATTCCTATGCACCGGGGGTCGTCTACCGCTTCCGGGCCGACGCCAGGGGCGTCTGGCGCGCGGCGGAGAAGATCACGCGATCGAACGCCGCGAACAGCGACGGCTTCGGATCGGCGCTCGCAACCGCTGGCGACATGCTGCTCGTGGGAGACGCCAAGGCCGACTCCGAGAGTGGCGTCGTCTACGTCTTCACACGGAACGCGACTGGGGCCTGGCGGCAAACCGGGACCATCATGCCGCGCGAGCGGCATCCGGCCGATGCGTTTGGCTCGTCCATCGTGTTAGCGGGGGACCGCGCCTACATCTCGACGGGAATCCGCGGCTTTGGATCGATGGTGTTTACGCGCCGCAGCGGTTCGGTCTTTGTGTTCCGCAACACCGCCGGGACGTGGGCGGCGGAGACCACGCTGACGCCCCCTCCCAGCGACACGCTCAACAGCGCGACGTTTGGAAACGCGGCCGCGGCTTCAGGCTCGCGGCTCATGATCGGGAATTTCCGCGCGGACTCGGGCAACGGCGCCGTCTATCTGTACAGCCGTGATGCAGCGGGCGCGTGGAAGTACGAAACCAAGCTCACCCCGCCCGGCCAGGTCACCGCCCGCAACAGTGGGTTCGGCAGCTCGCTGATTCTGCGAGGCGATACGGCATTCATCGGTGCGAGCGGCGATCGGGGAGCCGGCGCGGTCTGGCTGTTTGCGCGCGACTCCACGAGCGGCCGCTGGGCTCCGGTCAAGCGGACGCTGCCGTTTGATGCCGCCGTGGGCACACGCTACGGCATCGCGATCGCCGAGGTCGGCGGCGACCTGTGGGTCGGTGCCGACGGCGCGAGCTCCTTCCAGGGGCGTGTCTTCCGCGTCACGCGCGACTCCACCGGCTTCGCGAGCGTGACGAAGGTCGGTCCCGAGAAGCCGACGGGCAGCGACCAGTTCGGGCAGAAGTTGGCTGCCGCCGGCTCGCTGGTGGCGGTCGCCTCAGCCAACGAGGACTACGGTGAAGGTGGCGTGACGGTGTACAGCCGCCGTCCGACGGGAACCTGGGCTGTTGCGGCGCACCTCGTCGGCGAGGTCAGCAGCTTGCCCGCGATCACCGGCGCGAATCGTGAGTGCACCAACGGCAAGGTGCAGATTTTCGACTGCAATCAGGTGGACCTGATGTCATTCCTGCCGGTGTCGGCGATCGGGGGCAAGCGCGGCGTGCAGTTGAGCGACATCTGGGGCTACGACGATCCGGTCACGGGGAAGGCCATCGCGATCGTCGGTCGTGTCGACGGGACGTCGTTCGTGGACATCACCGACCCCAGTCGTCCCGTCTACCTGGGCGATCTGCCGAAGACCGCCGCATCGCCGGGCTCGTTCTGGCGCGAGATCAAGACCTACAAGCACTATGCGTTCATCGTATCCGATGGCGCGCGCAATCACGGCATGCAGATCTTCGATCTGGACCGGCTGCGCGGTGTGCGCACGCCGCAGACGTTCACCGAGGACGCGCACTACGGCGTGGCGCACAGCGTCCACGACATCGTCGCCGATACCGCGAGCGGCTTCATCTACTTGACGGGCTCCAACGCCGGCGGCGAGATGTGCGGCGGCGGCCTGCATATGGTGGACGTGCACGATCCGCAGCATCCCAAGTTCGCCGGCTGCTTCTCCGATCCGCAGACCGGCCGGCAGGGCACCGGCTATACGCACGATGCGCAGTGCGTCGTCTATCACGGGCCGACCGTGAAGTACCAGGGGCGTCAGATCTGTCTCGGGTGGAACGAGACGCACCTGTCGATCGCGGACGTGACGGACAAGGCGCATCCCGTCGCGATCTCGCGCGCGACGTATCCCAACGTCGGCTACGCGCACCAGGGATGGCTCACCGACGACCATCGCTACGCGTACGAAGATGACGAGCTGGACGAGATCCAGGGATTTGTCGACGGCACCCGGACGTTGATCTGGGACGTCAGCGATCTCGAGAACCCGATCCTCGGCGGCCAGTATATCTCCAAGAACAAGGCGACCGACCACAACCTCTGGCTGGTCGGCAACACGATGTATCAGTCGAACTACGTCAGCGGCCTGCGCGTCCTCGACATTACCGACCGGCTGCATCCGAAAGAGATCGGCTATTTCGATACGCATCCGGTCGGACCGGATGAGCCCGGGTTCGAAGGAACGTGGGGCAACTATCCGTTCTTCAAGAGCGGTGTGGTCGCCGTTTCGAGCATGAGTGAGGGCCTCTTCATTTTGAAGAAGCATCCCACGCCGCCGGTGCCATGATGACGCTGATAATTGCGGTGCTGATTGCCGTAGGGCGGATGGGCGGATGGGCGGATGGGCCGTCCGCGCATTCCGCCGCCCATCGGCCCATCAGCCCATCGGCCCATCCAACTCTCGTGTACGTGGCCAACCAGGCCTCGGGGAAAGTCACGGTGATCGATGCGGCGACGGACTCCGTCGTCGCCATCGTCGATTTCACGACCCTCGGCTTCTCGGCGCACCCCAAGCCGCATCACATCGTGGTCGAGCCGGACGGCTCCTACTGGTACGTCTCGCTCGTGGGCGACAACGCGGTCGTGAAGCTCGATCGCAGCAATCACGTCGTCGCGAAAGCGGAGACGGTCACGCCAGGCTTGCTCGCGCTCGACCCCAGGAGTGCTCTGCTGTACGCGACGCGCTCGATGTCGGCGGTCAATGCGCCGGCGCGGATCGCGGTGATCAACCGCAAGACCATGACGCCCGAAGAAGTCGAAGTGCTGGTGCCACGGCCGCATGGGCTCGCCGTCGCGCCGGACGGCCAGCACGCGTACGTCGCGAGCCTCGGCGCGAACCAGCTCGCCGTCTACGATGCCAAACGTGAGCACGTCGGCATCGTGGACGTGCCGGGTGGCGATACCAGCCAGGTCATCGTCGGGCTCGCGGTGTCGCCGGACGGGAAGACGCTCGTGGCGACGGCGCAGCTCACGGGCAAGCTCCTCGTGTTCGATCTCGCCGATCCCGCCAAGCCGAAGCTCGTGCAGCGCGTGGCGACGGGCGACTGGCCGTGGCTGGTCACGTTCACACCAGATGGCGGCGAAGTGTGGGTGCCGAATCAGCGGTCAAACAACGTGACCGTCATCGACGCCAGGCGCTGGGGAGTCATCACAACGGTGAATGGCGAGTTCGCGCAACCGGACGGCATCGCCACGTCCGGAGACGGCCGTCTGGTGTTCGTCGCGAACCACAACACCGATAACGTGATGAACATGGGCGGAATCAGTATGGCGATGCCTGCGCCGGGCACGACGGCGGCGCCCGGTCGCGTCATCGTGATCGACGCGAAAAAGCGCGCCGTCGTGCGACGCGTGGATACCGCGCCCGATGGCTCGGGTTTGGGAGTCGGCGGAGGGAAGCCCTGAGGCTCGCCGCGGTGCTGCTTGCGATCACCGCATGCACGCACCGCGCACCGACCGCCTCGACCGCCGCAGTTGTTCTTGACCGCCGCATTTCTCCTTTCCCAGTTCTCGACTCAACCGGCCGAGCCTACAGTCTCCCGTTCCTAGGCGGCTTCGAGCACCCCCGCCCGCAGCTCCTCGACATCGACGGCGACGGCGTCCTCGACCTTTTCATTCAAGAGAATTCGGGCGAGCTGGAACTCTTCCAGCGTTCTGCTGATGGCTGGCGGCTGACGGCAGACGGCTTCCAAAGCATCGACATCGGTGAGTGGTACCGCTTCGTCGACGTCGATGGCGACGGGCTTTACGATCTTTTCGCCGAGTCGCCGCTGAGCGACATCCGCTACTATCGCAATGTGGGAACGCGTACCGCGCCGCGATTCGTCGTTGCCGCCGATACGCTGAAGGACGTGCAGGGTGTCGCGATCTATGCCGACCGGCAGAACATCGCCCAGTTCGCCGACATCGACTGCAACGGCAAGCTCGACATGCTACTCGGGCGGGTGGATGGCACGATCACGCGCTACGAGCTGCAGGGCCTCGATTCCAATCGGGCACCCCGCTTTCAGCTGATCACGGAAAAATTCGAGGACATTCAGATCATCGGCCAGCGCCAGCCGTCCATGCATGGTGCCAACACCATGGCGGTGTTCGATGTCGATGGCGACGGCGACCCCGACATCATCTGGGGCGACTTCTTCGAGCCCGGGCTCCTCTGGCTCCGCAACCAGGGCAGCTGCGCTCATCCCGACTTTCACGGCGACCGGATTCCATTCCCTCCGAACGCCCCGCTCGAGACGAGCGGCTACAATGCGCCCGCCGCCGGTGATCTCAATGGCGATGGGAGGCTCGATCTTGTCGTGGGCGTGCTGGGTGGCGCGTTCAACCCGGTGAAAACAAGCACCGCAAATCTGTACGAGCTCGACCAGACGGCGCCTGGAACGTGGACGGTCGCCACGACGCATTTACTCGACGGCATCGATCTCGGGGCCGAAACGATCCCGGCGTTTGGTGATATCGACGGCGACGGCGATCTCGATCTGGTCGTCGGAACGAAGATCGAACCCGATAATCCGAAAACGGGTGGCGTGTACTGGTTCGAGAATGTCGGCACACGCACGGCGCCGACATTGCGGCTCCGTGGTCACCTCACCGTGCTGCCGGCATTTCACGACGCGCCGGCGCTCGGCGATCTCGATGGCGACGGCCTTCCCGACCTGGTGGTCGGACAGTTTCAAGATGCCGTCGCGTGGTATCACAACAGCGGGCGCAGCGGAGCCGGTCGTTTCGTGCTGGTCGATTCGGCGCTCGTCCGCTTGCCGCGCGGCAGCAACGCGGTGCCCGAGCTGTCCGACATCGACGGCGACGGCGATCTCGATCTATTCCTCGGTGACGCCGCGGGGCGCATCGCCTTCTTTCGCAACGAAGGCTCGCGACAGGTTCCGCATTTCGTGTTGGTGAGCGACGACTATCTCGGCAAGCGTCCCGGCCGACGAGCGGTGCCGCGCTTCCTAGGCAACGTGCTGATCGTCGGAACGGAACGAGGTGGCGTAGACTCGACGCTCAGGGTGCGTCTGCCGCCCTATGCCGCGCCGGCGTTCGCGGACCTGCGCGGTAGCGGCGTGCCTGATCTCTTCGTGGGCGCAGCGGGCGGCGGGATCCTGTACTACCATCGTTGACACCTTCCCGTTATTCTCGCGTAGTAGGCATCGTCCCCTTTTCCATGGATTTGGTCATGAAGCCTGTCCTGCAGCTCGCCGCCGTTGGTTTGCTCGGCATCGGCCTTTGGAAGCTCGCAGCGGTATTCCTTGTGCCTCTGCTGTTCTTCGTCTTCAAGATCGGGCTGATCATCGCCCTGGTCATGCTGGCCTTCTGGTTCTTCAATAAGAAGAACCGTGGTAAGGAGGACACGCCGCCCCCCGCGGCATAGTGTCTCCTCGAACACAACGCGAGGCGCGCCAAGGCTGAATCTGCCTGGCGCGCCTCATGCTTTTTCCCCCCGGCGAAAGGGGGGCACCATGACCAACTGGAAAGCTGTCACCATCTCGCTGGCGCTCGCTTTGGGCTGGATCATGGGGAATCCGGCGGTCGCGCTGGGCCCCGCTCCAGATCCACAGGCCGAGGTCCAGATGAATATCGCGCGCGTCGAATCGCTCACGCAGCATTTGCGCAGCTATCCCGAGGATGTCAGCGCGATTGAGGACCTCGCCGCGCTGTACATGGCGAACGGGTCCTATGACGCCGCGATTGCACCGCTCGCTCGAGCGCTGCAGCTCGATCCGCATCGCCGCAGCCTGTGGGTGGCGTTGGATGTCGCTGTGATCCGGTCGGGACGGAAGATGATTACAGATGCGGAGCTGACAAAAATGGCGGCGCGGTTCAGGGAAAGTCTGGCTGTTGACTAAAAGTGGCGGCGAAAGGCGGCAAAGGGGCGGCAACTGCATTTGCCGCCCCTCGCCGCCGTCTTATTCGCCGCCTTTCGCCGCCCCTATTGGTCCACCCATGTCGACCTTACGTCATACGTCACGTTATAAACCAGCTCGTTGATCAGGCGGCCATACGCATCGTTCGGATCTCGCGCCGAGAACGACGGCGTGCCGCCGATGAAGGAGAGGCCGCCGACTTCCGCGGTCGACGACGAGCTCCTCCGCCACATGACGCCGCCCGTGCGCGTGTTCATGAGCCACACCGACAGATCCACGGTGACCGTCGCGCGCACCACCGGTGCCAGACCGGACGTGAGTCCTCCGTGCGGTTTTACATTCGAGATCTTCAGATGACCGAAGAACGCGACGGGGGTGCCGCTGCTATCGGAGGCGGCCGCGAAGACCCGCGAGGAATCGGCGGACGTGAATTCGCGCATCTCGATACCGCTTTGCGCGGCGAGCACGTACTCCTCGAAGCGTTGCGTCGCAAACTCGTGGAGATTGCCTTTGGCGTTCTCGACCGAGAATGTGAACAGGCCGATGTTGTGATACGGCACCAAGTTCAGCGTCGGTGGCAGCAGCACGCGCTGCCGCAAGGGGCGATGCGAGCCGCCGCAGCCGATAATCGCCAGCGGAGCCAAGAAGCTGATGAGAATGCGATGCACGCGCATAGGCACCTCGGTCGGTGGAGACTCGGAGCACCAACATAATGCGTGCCGTCGGTATGGTGGGAACCTGGATCACAGTCCCCCTTTGGATTAGGGGCGCCGTTTTCTCGGAGGCGGGGGAGCTGTCTCTGTGCTAGGCCACACTTGCGTCGGAACGACACTGGGAATTGGCTGCGCGCGGATGTACGCGATGACCTTCCAGATCGCGCCGGGCGACATGACGCCGCCGTAGGCGGGCATTCCGCGCGGCCGGCCATAAAAAATCGATTCGAACAACGCGCCGTCCGTACCACCATATCGCCAGCGGCCATCCACGAGACTCGGTCCCACCCACCCGGTCGCGCCGCCACCGTGGCATCCGTCGCAGTTCATGGCGCTGAAGATCCTTCCGCCATCGGCGACGATTGTGGAATCGGATGCGATGGGATTCTTGACCTCGATGGCTGGCGGCTGGTTGCCGCCGGACGGTCTTACAGGCCGAAGATCCAGACCATGCCTCCCTGGCTCGTGTGGCGTGCGAGGTCGGGCGCGAAATCGGCGGGCGGCCGGACGTCGGCGGGATCGTCGGAGCGCACGTCGCCGGAGAGCAGAAACCAGTCGCCCCCGATGCCGGCGTAGACGGCGATGTACTGCTTGCGGTCGGGTCCGCGAAACGAGATGGGCGCGCCCACAACACCGGAGCCGACTTTGAACTTCCAGAGCGCTTTGCCGGTGCGCGCGTTGGCGGCCTTGAACCAGCCGTCGAGCGTACCATAGAAGACGACATCGCCTCGGGTGACGACACTGCCGCTCCAGACCGGAAACCTCTCCTTGATGCCCCAGACTTTACGCCCGCGCGCCGCGTCCCACGCGATGAACTCGCCCATGTTGCCGCCGGGCCCGGCGAAGTACGGTGTCGTCGCGCCGATGTACGGCGTCCCCGCAATGCGCGTCACCGGTGCGGCCGCAAAGTTCATGCAGAGATTGTTGGTCGCCGTGTAGAACAGCCCCGTGCGTGGCGAATACGAAGACGGCGAGGCGGGGCTCTTGCCGCCCTCGAGACTCGGGCAGATCCCTTTCACGTCGCCACGAGAGGCGCCGGTCGTCTTGCTCGTGTCGAGCACGGGCAGGCCGGTCGACCGATTGATGTGTTTCGCCCACGTGACATTCGCGAACGGCTCGGCGACGAGCAGCTCGCCGCTCCTGCGGTCGATCGTGTACGCGAAGCCGTTCTTGTCGAAATGCACCAGGACGTTGCGCAGTCGCCCGCCGACCACCAGGTCGACCAGAATCATCTCGGCGTTCGAGTCGTAGTCCCAGCTGTCGTGCGGCGTGAACTGATACGCCCACACCAGCGCTCCGTCGCGCGGCCGCCGCGCGAGCACGCTGTTGGTCCATTTGTTCTCGCCCGGGCGCTGCTCGGTGTTGTACGGACCGGGATTGCCGGTCCCGAAGTAGATGAGGTCGAGCTGGGCATCGTAGGAGATCCAGCCCCAAACCGGTGCGCCACCGCGGCGCCAGGAATCACCCTGCCACGTCGAGACGCCGACGTTCGCATCCGCCGTGTAATGGCCGCGTCCCGGCCGTGCCAACATCAGCGAGTCTGGGCCCATGTTGTGGGCGGTCCAGAGAGTCTTGCCGGTCCGGAGGTCGAGTCCCTTGACCCAGCCGTAGATGCCGAACTCGCCGCCGGACGGCCCCACGATCACGCGGTTGCCCGCGACAAACGGCGCCATCGGCGTCGTCTCGCCCTGGTTCATGTCGGCGATCTGCGTCTTCCACACTTCACCGCCCGTGACGGCATCGACGGCTACCGTGTGCCCGTCGAGCAGGTTGTAGATGATCTTGCCGTCCGCGTACACCGCGCCGCGGTTGATGGCATCACAACACGCTAGCCCAAGCGCGGTAGGATTCACGTCGGGCCGATATTTCCATTTGAGCGGATAGCCTTCGCGGGTCAGGTCGAAGGCATAGAGCACGTTGGGGAAGGGCGTCACGACGTACATCGTGCTGCCTACGACGAGCGGCTGTCCCTCATGGCCGCCGAGGACGCCGGTCGAGAAGCTCCAGACCGGACGGAGGCGGGCGGCGTTCGCAGCAGTGATTTGCGCGAGGCCGCTGTAGCGCGTGGCGGCGTAGTCTTTCGCCGGCATGGTCCATTGTCCGTCGTCGCGAGGAGGGGTTCCCTGAAGGATGGGCAGCAAAAGAAGAAGAAGGAAAGGCGCCGGACGCATGTTGTAATGATACCAGTCCGCAGCTAGAGCGCCCACCGCAGCGACAGGGCCGCCGAGCCATAACGCCAGGCCCCCGCGGTCGTCGCTGCTTCACGCGCTACTTTCGAGTCTTCCCATTCGAGCTCGAGCTGGAGCGCGCGCCCGGGAGCGAGCGGCGCGGTGATGAAAGCGTACCCGCGCAGCGAGCGGGTCCACGGCCCCGGCTGGCCTCCAAACTCCGCGACCCGCTGCGCGCCCGCGCCGACATCGAGAGCGAGCAGCCAGCCGCGCGGGGTCTCGAACTCTACGTAGGACCCCGCTTCCACTACTTGGCCGAGCCGCGGCGCGAAGTAGCCCGCGGTGCTGGCGTGTGAGTAGCGGATCTGGTGGACCTGACCCGACAGCTCGATTGCTGGCGACAGCGCGACCGCGACTACGCCGCCGAGGGCGGTGCGATGATTCAGATCCGCGGTATCGCGCAGCAATGCAGTCCGCCCGAGGCCGCGCAGCTTGAGCGTGCGCGTCAGGGGGATCTCTACCACCGCGCGTAGCTCCGTTCGCACCACGCGGTTGTCCACGAGCAACGGGCTCACACCCAGCACGCCGCGTTGCGCGCGGATATCGACGGCCGCGCCGTGGGCGGAACTGCGCCAGCGCGCGCGCACCCGGCCCGTGGGAACGACAGTCGTGCTCCCACGGTCGCTGCGTTCGAGTCGGGTCCCTCCAAGGGCGCCTTCAACGCTGGCCAGTCGGCTCGCCCGCCACGCGGCGCGCAACGCGAGCTGCTCTAGCCCCGCGGTACTGACGCCGTCCGTCACGCGATCATGGCTCGCTTCTACGCCGAGCCGCAACGGCCCACGCGCCTGGAACTCGGCGCTACCACCCAGACGGAACGTCGTGTTTCCGTCCGAATCGCGGCTGCCACTCACCAGTGGCGTGATCGCCGGCGCGGCGGCGCGAGCGCGGGCGAGTACCTTGGCCCGGCCGGCGACGGCCTCGGGCTCGTCGGGCGCGAGTCGCAGCGCGGCGTCGTAAGACTGCAACGCATCCCCGTACCGGCCGGCGCGGGCCAACGCCTCGCCCACCGCCATGTAGCCCCACGGATCCTCGGGCTCGAGCTCGACGTAGCGCTGGAACAGCCGCAGCGCTGCGGCGGGGTCGTCGCGCGTGAGCTGGGCGAGACGATAGGTCGCGTGGGAGTTCTCCGGATCGGCAGCGAGCACGGCCGCATACTCCCGCGCTGCCACGATCTCCGCACTCGCTGCCCAGGCCGAGTCCGCGCGTGCCAGGTGAACACGCACGGGGGGGCGGCGCGGACTCTGCGCCAGCGACACGGGTGCGGCGATGACCGCGAGCACGACCAGTGACGCCACACGCCGCCACTGCTGTACGACGGAGCGTTCGTGGCTCAGCGACGTCTCCTGCCTCACGCGCCTCGCCGGCCGCTTGCCGCGGTGGACCCACAGCCGGAGCAGCTCGACCGCGGCGAGTACGGCGGCGAGCGTGCCGAAAGCGAGCGCGATGCTCACGAAGCGGAGTACGTTGCCCGGAGGCAGTGCGCGGCCGGCCGTGCCGATCGGCCGCGCGGCCGCGAGCGCGAGGCCCAGGAGCCGCCCCGTCACCCACATTCCTCCGAGGATCCCGCCGGTGATCGCGAGCTGCCCGGTCACGACGCGCCAATCGCCTGCCGGACGGCCACGGAGCCGGCGGTAGACTTCGCGGAACGGCATGACGAGCGCGCTCGCGAGGTAGAAGATCCCCCCGATCCCCGTGCCCGGCAGCCCGACGGTCACCGTCAGTGTCCCTTCTTGTAGTGCCGCAGCGGGCGACCCAGCAGCAGCTCGGCGCACGCCGCGCGCAGGAAGTAGACCGCGTTGACCAAGCGAAGCACGAAGAAGGCGGGAACGCTCGCCAGGGCCCGGCTGATCTCCCGGCGCGGCGCGGCCCCGGCGAGCACCGGCACGAGCACGGCGGGGGCGTCGATCACGTAGCCCAACAGCAGCCACGGGTTCGCGAACAGGAGGGCGAGCACCGGTAGGGCGACCAGGTACAGGGCGGCGGCGAGCGTCGCATCCCAGAATGCCACCGCGACGGCGGAGCGCAGATACGGTACGGCGAGCACACCACGCCAGTGCAGCTTCACGTTCTGGATGAAGCCGTGCGACCAGCGTTGCAGCTGCGTCCCCATGAGGCGAAAGGTGCGCGGCTCGATCGGGTAACACACGGCGTCGGGCACGAAGCGCACGGCGTACCCCGCCTGATACAGGCTCCATGTGAGGTCCATGTCTTCGGCGAGAGTGCGATTGGACCAGCCGCGCTGCCCCCGCAAAATGGCCGTCCGGTACATCGAGAAGCAGCCGGAGGAGATCAGCGGCTTCCCGTAATACTCCTGCACGCGCTTGTAGTAGGTGAATGCGAACAGGTACTCCACATAGCGCCCCCGCTCCCACAGGCTGCGGACGCGCTGGGGCAGCACGAAGCCGCACGCGGCCGCGACGCCGCGCTGCGCGAAGGCCGGGAGCAGCCGCTCGATCGCGTCGGCCGCGAGCACCGTGTCCGCGTCGACGGCGATGGTGAGTGGGGTGCGGACGTAGCGGAGCGCGAACGTCTGCGCCCCCGCTTTGGAGCCCGTGTTCGCCGGTGGGCGCACGACGATGACCCCCAGCGCCCGGGCGACGTCGCCGGTCCCGTCGGTGGAGCAGTCGTCCACGACGATGATTTCACGCGGTCGCGCCGTCTGCGCCTGGAGGCTCCGGATCGTGTCCGCCACACTGGCCGCCTCGTTGAAGGCGGGCACGATGACCGTTACATCCGCGCCAGTAAAGAAGGAAAGCATTAAGTGAAGAGGCAGGCACCGCTATCGCGGTAACCAGCAATTCGGTGCCAGGTTGGAGGACCGTTCGGTTATGGGACGCACCAATCCCACAACCGAACGCGCCGGCTCTCGTCACCAATCGCAATGCGTTGCACATGCATGACTTAGCATTGCGTGTCACTTGGTATGGTCCGTGCCTAGAGGTTCAGCGTGGACATCCCACGTGCACCAACCAAAAGCAGCAAACGCTATGTCCAAGGAGGTATCGCCGCCGGCGGTCTGATCCTGGTCACGTTCCTGCTCGCGAGCCTCAAACCGGCCGCGCCGAGCGTCGATCGCGAGGTCGTGTCACTGGATGCGGTGCGCCGGGGGACGATGGTGCGTGAGGTTCGTGGACCCGGTACGCTCGTCCCCGAGCACATCCGCTGGATCTCGGCGCTCACCCCCGCGCGAGTCGAGCGCATCTTCGTCCAGCCGGGCACGCCGGTGCAGGCGAACACGGTGCTGCTCGAGCTGGCGAACCCGGACGTGCAGATCGAAGCGCTCGATGCGCAGCGCCAGCTCACTGCCGCCGAGGGTGATCTCGTGAATTTGCGCACCAGTCTACAGGGTGCGCGTCTCACGCAGGCCGGCGTCGTCGCCTCGACCCGCAGCCTCTATCTCCAGGCAACCCGCGACGCCGCTGTCGCCGACTCGCTTAAAGTGATCGGCGGTCTGTCGCGCAACGACGTGACGCTAGCCCATGAGAAGGCGAGTGAGCACTCGCAGCTCGCGGTGCAGCGGGAGCAGGTCGTGCGGCTGCGGGCGATCACCGCGTTCCGGCTCAGCCGCCTGAGCTCGCTGCAAGTTCGCCCTGGCGAAGCGGGCGTACTCTCGGAGTTGAGCCTGCAGCCCGGCCAATGGGTGGTGCCCGGGACGATTCTCGCGAAGGTCGTCCAGCCCGGAAAGCTCAAGGCCGTGATCCGCATTCCCGAGACACAGGCGCCCGGCCTCGCGATCGGACAGATCGCTTCGGTGGACACGCGAACCGGAATCGTTGCAGGGCGCGTCATCCGCATCGATCCGTCCGCACAGGAGGGAACGGTGACGGTGGACGTCGCGTTGGACAGCACCCCCGCGTCGGCACGGCCCGACATCAGCGTAGACGCGACCATCACGATCGAGCGACTGAATGACGTGTTGTTCACGGGCCGTCCGGCGTATGGCCAGCCCAACAGCACGATGGGGATGTTCAAACTTGTCGAAGGGGGTCGCTACGCCGTTCGCGTTCCCGTGAAGGTGGGTCGCACCTCGGTCAACTCGATCGAGATCGTGCAAGGGCTCACGGCCGGCGATTCGGTGATTCTGTCGGATATGACGCGGTACGACAACGTAGAAAGAGTGCGATTGAAATAGGTGTCTGGTGTCTGGTGTCAGGTGTCTGGGGTTTCCTGACACCAGACACCAGGCACCCGACACCTTCTCAAGGGGAGAACCGATGCCCGGCAATGGTGCGCCTCTCATTCAGCTCAACGGCGTCAGAAAGGTCTTCTTCACCGACGAAGTCGAGACGCACGCGCTCGCGGACGTGCACCTCGAGATCCGCGAGGGCGAGTACGTCGCGATCAACGGCCCGTCGGGATGTGGCAAGACGACGCTGCTCTCGATTCTCGGTCTGCTCGATACGCCGAGCGACGGGAGCTACTTGCTCGAGGACAAGCCGGTGGCCAACCTGACGCCGGCGGAGCGAGCGCGAATCCGCAACCGGCGGATCGGCTTCGTGTTCCAGGCCTTCAATCTGATCGGCGACCTCACCGTCGCTGAGAATGTCGAGCTGCCGCTCACCTACCGCGGCATGTCGGGGGCTGAGCGCACGAAGCGCGTGCAGCAGGCGCTCGAGAAGGTGGGCATGGTGCATCGCGCGAAGCATTACCCCGTGCAGCTCTCCGGCGGCCAGCAGCAGCGCGTCGCGGTGGCCCGGGCGGTCGTGGGTGACCCCGCGATCC
>WNFW01001093.1_pt1 | contig 18112 bp, 12 predicted proteins | sample 5400131 | NCBI WGS metagenome assembly WNFW01 (sample SAMN13153362, study PRJNA577476) | soil metagenome | isolation source: 20 cm soil or saprolite under grassland replicate 1 | place: USA:California | collected 2016-06-15 | reverse complement strand
CCGCGTCAAGGTGCAGCGCCAGCGGCGCATCACCGATGCCGACGAGCGCTGGCGCTGGTACCGCGGCTTTCCGCCCGACACCGTGCGCGACCGCCACCGCGTCGTGGAGCTCGCGCCCGTCGCGCCGCTGCCGCTGGGGTGCGCCCTCAAACTGCGCACGCCCGTGCGCGTGGACAGCGTCGCGGCGGCGCGGGTGTTCCAATTCAGCACCTACGGCCGGCTCGTCGTGAATCGCGCCTGGTGCGCGGCCCGCAACGAACCCTGCCCCGCCGGTCCCGTCACCCTCGAGTTCTCGACGCCGGTGAAGGGCGCGGAGGTCGCGCGCCACGTGCGTCTCGTCCCCGCGGTCCCGTTCACCGTCGGCGACACCGGCGCGTCGCGCCCTTCGTGGACGCTCGACCTGCGACTCTTACCGCGCCGCCGCTACCTCGTGGTCGTCGACAGCGGCGTGACCGACGCGTTCGGCCAGCGGCTCAGCGAGCCGTTCTCGACCACCATCGCGACGACCCCGTACACGCCGACGGTGCGTTACCAGTACGGCCGCATGCTCGTCGAGCGCGACGGGCCGCGCACCCTCGCGGTGCAGCACGTCAACGTTGACTCCCTGGACATCACGATCGCGTCCCTCCCGGAATCGCTCGAGGCGCGGGCGCTCACCGCCCCGGGCGCGTGGCCCGATCTCTGGGCCGCGCTCCGCACGACCGCATCGGTGCGACGGCTCGGGGTCGTCGACAGCGCCGACGTGCCCCGCGTGACGGGCGTGCGGCTCGCGGCGGCCAACACGGCGCGGCCGGGCGCCGGCACGCTGCAGCTGATCCGCATCTCCAGTCCGCGGGTCGACACCACGCGCGACCGCTGGCAGCCGCTCGCCCTGGTGCAGATCACCGACCTCGCGATCCACGCCCGCGTCGGCCTCACCGAAGCCGCCGTGTGGGTGACGGGCGTGAAGGACGGCAAGCCGCGCAGCGACGCGCGGATCACGCTGTATGACGCGAAAGGACGGCCGCGGGCGAACGCCGTGACCGACGCGCAGGGCCTCGCGCGTTTGCGCGGCCTCACCGCCGACACGACCGTGGCGGCGCCGGTCGAATCGGAGTGCGACGAGTGCGAGGGGGAGGGTGGCGGCGGACTCGACGGCTACGTCGCGGCGGCGCTCGGGTCGGATCGCGCCGTGGTCGCGGTGAACCGCTGGGATCCCGACCTCTCCCCCTGGCAGTTCAACGTCGAGGCGGCGTGGGGCGACCAGCGCCGTCCCGAAGCCGCGACGGTGTTCACCGAGCGCGGCATCTATCGTCCCGGCGAGCCCGTGTACGCCAAGGCCATCGTCCGCGACGGCGCCCTCGGCGCGCTGCGCCCGCCCGCGCGCGGCGACTCGCTGCGCTGGGTGTTCGGCGACCGCGAGGACGGCGTCCTCAAGGACACGACCGTCGCCCTCTCGACGTTCGGTACGGCGGACCAGACGCTCCCGCTCAAGCTCGACCTGCCGCTCGGCACCTATCCCGTCCGCGTGCAACGCAAGCGCGATGGCCGCTGGCGCAACGTCGCGACCGCGTCGTATCGCGTCGCCGAGTACCGCCCGCCGGAGTTCCTCGTCACGGTCGCCGCGGACACCGGACCGCGCCTCGCGGGCGACACGGTGCACGCCGCCGTCGAAGCCCGCTACCTCTTCGGCGCGCCGATGGCGCGGGCCGCGGTGAGCTGGTACGCCCGGTCACGGCGCGCGAGCGGCTGGGAAGTCGAGATCCCCAACACCGAAGGCTTCTACGTCGGCGAGACGGGGTGGTGGTGGGAGGAAGGCGGCTATGAATTCGGCCCGGGCCAGGTCGTCGCCCAGGGCGAGGACACGCTCGACGGGCAGGGGCGGCTCGCCCTCGCGCTCGCCGCGCCGCCGCCCGCCAAGGGCAAGGCGGCGGCGGTGTCGTTTGAGGCCACGGTCACGGACGTGAACCGGCAGACGGTCACCGCCGGGGCGTCGGTGATCGTCCACCCCGCGGCGTATTACATCGGCGCCAAGGCGACGGGGGACGAGTGGTTCTGGACCGCGGGGAAGCCGCGCGAGGTGACCCTGATCGCCGTACGGCCCGACGGGCGGCGGGTGGCCGGCGTGGCCATCGCGGGCGTTCTCATTCGCCGCGAATGGCACCGCGTGCGCCGCGACCGGGAAGGCTACTCGGAAGACGTGGGCGAATGGGTGTCCGACACCGTCGGGCGCTGCGCGGTCACGACGGCGGCCGCGCCCGTCACCTGCAGCTTCACGCCGCCCGCGGGCGGGTCGTACACCGTCGCCCTCTCAGCGACCGACGCCGCGGGCCGCCTGGTGCGGACGACGTTTTACCGCTGGGCGGCGGGCCCCGGCTGGGTGCCGTGGAACGACGAGTCGCAGTTCAAGATGGACGTGATTCCCGACAAGGACCGCTACCAGGTCGGCGATACGGCGACCGTGATGTTCGCGTCGCCGTTCACGAACGCCGAGGCGTGGATCACGGTGGAGCGCGAGGGGCTGATCGAGCAGCGGCGGCTGCGCCTCGTTTCAGGCTCGACGACGCTGAAGTTCCCGATCACCGAAGGCTACGCCCCCAACGTGTACGTCTCGATCCTCGTCGCGCGAGGTCGCAGCGCCCCGCCCGCCGCGCCCGATGATCCCGGCCGGCCCACGATCCGCGTCGGGTACGCGAAGCTGCGCGTTGCGCCGGAGGTGAAGCGCCTCACGGTGGACATCCAGCCCGCGAGTCCCGAGTACCGACCCGGGGACAGCGCGCGCATCGCGCTCCGCGTGCGCGACGGCCGCGGCACCGGGCGCCGCGCCGAGGTGACGCTGTGGGCCGTCGACGAAGGCGTGCTCGCGCTCACGGGCTTCAAGACGCCGGACCCGATCGATCTCCTCTATCAGCCCCGCGGGCTCGGGATGCAGCTCGCGAGCAACCTCACCGCCGTCGCCGCGCAGATCGTCGAAGGAGAGAAAGGCCAGCGCGCGCCCGGCGGGGGCGGCGGCATGGACGTCGAAGGCATCCTGCGCTCGCGCTTCCAGACGACGGCGTTCTTCCTCGGCGCGGTCGTGACCGACAGCGGCGGCCGGGCCGTCGCGACCGTCAAGCTCCCCGACAACCTCACCACCTTCCGCGTCATGGCCGTGGCCGTCACGGCCGGCGACCGCTACGGCAAGGGCGAGGCCAAGCTGCTCGTCACCCGGCCGCTGCTCGCGCGGCCGGCGCTGCCGCGCTTCGACCGCGAGGGCGATCAGTTCACCGCCGGGGTCGTCGTGAACTCGCGGCTCGGCGGCACGCCGACCGTGACCGTCGAGGCGCGCGGCCAGGGCGTGGTCCTCACCGAGCCGCCGGCCAAGAGCGCGACCCTGGAGGCGGGCCGCGGGCGGGAGGTGCGCTTCGCGTTCCGCGGCGTCGCCGGCGACACCGCGAGCTTCACCTTCAAGGTGTCCGGCGGCGGCGAAGCGGACGCGGTCCAGACACGGATCCCCGTGCGCCTCCCGTACCGGCCGCGGGCGTTCGAGGTGGCGGGGACGCTCGCCGACACCGCGTCGGCGGAGTTCATCTTCCCGGAGCCGCTCGACCCCGCGCGCTCGCGCCTCGAGCTGCACTACGGCGCGTCGCCGCTCGCGCTGCTGCGCGGCTACCGGCAGACGCTGCGCATCTACCCGTATTACTGCACCGAGCAGATCTCCAGCATCGCCCTGCCGCTCATCGCGCTCTACCAGGCGCAGAAGCAGCTCGGCGGCGCGCCGCTCGTCACCGGCGACCCGCAGCGCGAAATCGCGGAGGCGGTGGCGATCGTGAGCCAGCGCCAGCGCGACGACGGCGGCATCGGCCTGTGGAGCCGCACCGACTGGACGAGCCCGTGGCTCACCGCCTGGGCCGGGCGCACCCTGCTCGCCGCCCGCGGCGTGGGGGTGCCGGTCAGCGACACCGTGCTGGGCCGCCTCGCCGACTACCTCACCACCCAGCTGCACAACCCGCGGCGGCTCTACATCCCCGTCGCGTACTTCTGGGAGAACCGCAAGGCGTGGCTCAGTGAGCAGACGGCCGCGGTGGACTTCCTGTCGCGCTATGGACGACCCGACGTCCCCATGGAGAACTCGCTCCTGCTGACCGGGCTGGGGCTCTCCTGGGAAGACCGCGTGCTGCTCGCCGAGATCCTCGCGCGGCGCCGCCAGCTCGAGCCGGCGCGCCGGATCCTCGCCGACGTGCTGCGCGACGTGCGCGTCGAAGGGCGCCGCGCCGTACTGCCCGAGGAATCGAGCGCCAAATACTTCTACTTCCAGTCGGGCGTACGGCCCGCCGCCCGCCTGCTCTCGGCGTTGCTCGCCGTGGACCCGGCAAACAGCATGATCGGGCCGTTGGTCGAAACCGTGGCTCAGCGCGGGCGCGCGGCCGCGGGCGGTTGGTGGTGGTGGGACACGCAGGATTACGCCGCCGCGGCCCAGGCCCTGGTCACCTACGAGTGGCAGCGCCGCCAGGCCGCGGGCCGCCCGCTGCGCCTCTCCCAGGGCGCACGCGTCTTGCTCGAGAGCCCGGCTGCCGGCGTCGCGCGCGACACGAGCTTCGCGCTGACGGGACTCCTCGCCACCCAGGCCGACGGCAAGCAGGTGCTGCGCGTCTCGCTCTCCTCTCCCACGCCGGGCGCGCCCGTGTTCTTCTACCTGACCGTGCGCGAGGTGCCCAAGGACCGGCCGGTGCGGCCGGCCGATGCCGGCATCAAGGTGGAGCGCTGGTACGAGCGCTACGCCGCCGCGACGCCGATCACCAGCGTCACCGAGGGCGACCTGGTCCGCGTCAAAGTGCGCATCACCGTGCCGGTGCTGCGGAACTTCGTCGTCGTCGACGACGCCCTCCCGGCCGGTCTGGAGGCGGTGGACCTGTCGCTGCGCACCGCGGGGCTGCCGCCGGTCGCCCGCGAAGAACCGGAGAACGAGAACGAGCCCGCGGGGGGGGAGGCCGACACTTGGTCCTACGGCTGGTGGGACGGGGGGTGGTGGTCGCCGTTCGACCACCGGGAGCTGCGCGACGACCGCGTCGTGTTCGTGGCGACGACGCTGTGGCCCGGCACCTACACGACGACGTACGTGGCGCGCGCCACCACGCCCGGCGTGTTCGTGCGGCCGCCCGCGCACGCCGAGGAGATGTACAACCCGGGCGTCAACGGCCGCAGCGACGGCGGCGTATTTACGGTGACGGCGAAACCCCGGTGAGCTCACTCATGCGTCGTCTTGGAGGTACTCCATGATTCGCGTCACCCGTCTGCTGTCCTCGCTGCTTCTCGCCGCAGCCCCCGCGGCCGCGCAAACCGCCCACGAGCTGCCCCTGAAGCACGCGCCCACGAAAACCACCGCGGCGATCACGCCGGCCGATCTGATGACCCGGTTGTACATCTTCGCGGACGATTCGATGCAGGGGCGCGAAGCGGGGCTGCCGGGGAACGTGAAGGGGACCAACTACATCGCCGCCGAGATCCGGCGTCTGGGGCTCGTTCCCGCTGGTGACAGCGGCACGTACTTCCAGACGATCCCCTTGAAGACGCGCGAGTTCGACACCACGTCCACCTTCACGGTGGGCGGCGCGCCGCTCACGGCGTTCGTCGACTACCTGCCCAACACCCGCGTGCCCGTCACGAACCCCGCCGTGCCGATCGTGTTCGGCGGCGACTTCGGCGATTCGACACGCACGCTCACGACGGAGCAGATGGGTGGAAAGCTGGTGGTGTTCCGCCTCCGGGGTGGTCTCGGGCGCCGCATCCGCTTCCCGAGCCTGCCGGGCGCGGTTGGCATCGCCCTCGTCGCGCTCGACAGCCTGCCGCCGCAGTTCCAGGCCTTCTTCCGGCGGCCGCAGGCGTTCGTCGACGACATCCCCCCCGGCACGCCGGCGCCGACGCCGACATTCCTGATCACCAGCGGCGCGGCGGCCAGGCTGTTCGGCCGGCCGCTCGACTCGCTCGGCCTCGGCGCCGCGGGCGCCACGGCGGCGATCACGATGCGCTACACGACGACGCCCGTGCCCGATCCGGCGCGCAACGTGGTCGGCATCATCCCCGGCAGCGATCCCCGGCTCAAGGGAGAATACGTGGCGATCGGCGGACACAACGATCACATCGGGCTGGCCCGTGCGGTGGACCACGACTCGATCCGGATCTTCAATGAGACTGTCCGCCCCGAAGGCGCGGACGACGCGCGCAAGCAGCCCACGCCGGAGCAGCTGGCACAGGTGAATCAGCGGCTGGCCGCGTTCCGCGCCGCACACCCCGGGCGCACCCGCATCGATTCGATCAGCAACGGCGCCGACGACGACGGCTCCGGCTCGGTCTCGGCGCTGGAGATCGCCGAGTCCTTCGCGGCGATGCGGCAGAAGCCCAAGCGGTCGCTGATCTTCGTGTGGCACGTGGGCGAGGAGAAGGGGCTGTTGGGGTCGCGCTTTTTCACCGACCACCCGACGGTCCCGCGGGATTCGATCGTGGCGCAGCTCAACATGGACATGGTCGGCCGCGGCGACGCGAGTGATGAAACGGGACGCACCAAGGATTCCGTGGCCCTGCACGGCAGCCCCACCTATCTGCAGCTCGTGGGGTCGCGCCGCCTGTCCACCGAGCTGGGCGACCTGGTCGAGCAGGTCAACACCCAGGGGCATCACAACCTGACGTTCGACTACGCGCTCGATGCCGACGGCCACCCCGCCAACATCTACTGCCGCAGCGATCATTACGAGTACGCGCGCTACGGCATCCCGATCGTGTTCTTCACCACCGGCCTGCACCGCGATTACCACCAGGTCACCGACGAGCCGCAGTACATCGACTACGAGCACATGGCGCGGGTCGACCGGCTGGTGGCCGACGTGGCGCTGCGCGTGGCGAACCTCGATCACCGTGTCGTGGTGGACAAGCCCAAGCCCGACCCGAACGGGCAGTGCCGGCAGTAGAGGCCTAGGCCACTCCGGCGAGATTGTACAGGGCGCGCCAGGCGCGAAACACCTCGCGATAGTCGTCGTGCGCGTACGTCACGGTGCGCGGGCCCGCGCGCTTGGACCCCGGCACGAGCTCGGCCATGTCCGCCATGATCGTCATCTGGAAATCCACCTCCAGCGCGATGGGCGGCTCGACTGTGTAGGGCCGGGGCAGGGGCTTCTGACGCAGGGCATCCGCGGCCGCGTCGCGGATCAGCCGGCACGCCACCGCCGGCGCGACGCTCTTGGCGGCGTGGCGGCTCACTGCTTCTTTCACCACGACGCAGTGCACGGCGTCGCCGAGCAGGTCCTTGGCTTCCGCGGCGAGAGCGCTGTCCCCGCTGGCGAGCACGACCGGCACGCCGAAGGCGCCCGCCAGCGCGGCGTTCACGGCCAGCTCGCCGACGGGGCGGCCGTTCAGGCGGGCCTCGCGGACGCGGTCGGTGTAGGTGTGATCCAGGACGGCGTTCTTCGTCCCCGCGCGGGCGTGGTAGCCGATGCACATCGCGGCGTCGAAGCCGCCGTCGATGCCTTCCATCATCGACCACGGCTTGGGGTCGCCGCTCAAGAGCACGGCGGCCTGGTTCAGCTCCTCGGCGAGAAGGTTACGCATGAACCAATGGCTGTCGTTGACGAGCACCTGGGTGGCGCCGGCCTCGAGCGCGCCCTCGATCGCGGCGTTGGCTTCGGCGGTCATGAGCTTGCGGCAGCGCGCGTATTCCGCGGCGCAGCGGGGATCGACGGGGTTCGTTTGATCTTCGTGCACTACCCCTGCTATGCCTTCCATATCTACGGAGATGTAGACCCTCATGGCCGGGAAGGTATTCACTTTGCGTTACAAAGTACTTGACAAAACGGGGCCAAAGCGTAAATTGATGCCCATGACGGGCCCCGAGCCGCTGCACGATCGCGCTCTGGCGAACCTGCAGTACATCCGGTCCGCCATGGAGCGCGCCGGCTCCTTTACCGCCGTGCCCGGCTGGGGGATGGTGGCGGTCGGGGCGACGGCGCTGGTGGCGGCGTGGGTCGCCCACCGCACCGTCGGCGAGGCGAGCTGGCTGCGCGTGTGGCTCGCCGAGGGCGTGCTGGCCTTCGTGCTCGGCAGCGCCGCCCTCCTCCACAAGGCGCGGCGCGGCGGCGACCCGGTGCTCTCCGGTCCGGGACGGCGCTTCGGGCTGAGCTTTCTGCCCCCGCTGCTGGTCGGCGCCCTGCTCACCCTGGCGCTGCAGCGCCACGCCGATCCGGCGGCCGTGACGGGCACGATCCCGGGGATGTGGCTGCTGTGTTACGGCACGGGGGTCGTGACGGGTGGCTCGTTTTCGGTGCGCGTCGTGCCCCTGATGGGGCTGGGCTTCATGGCCCTCGGGGCGCTCGCGCTATTCGCTCCGGCGGCCTGGCGCGACGCGCTCATGGCCGCCGGCTTCGGCGGCCTGCACATCGCGTTCGGCGCGATCATCGCACGGAGGTACGGTGGCTAAACACAGCAGCGCGGCCCGGAAGACGGACGCCGACGCCCCGCCGGTGGGCGCGACGCGGCGCCGGGCGGCTCAGGCCGCGGCGCTCGATCGCCTCATTCACGAGCGCATCCGCCTCGGCATCGTGAGCGCCCTGGCCGTCAGCGACAGCCTCACCTTCAACGACCTCAAGGGGCTGCTCAAGACCTCGGACGGCAATCTGAGCGTCCACGCCCGCAAGCTCGAGGAGGCGCAGTACGTCGCGTGCACGAAGTCGTTCGCCGGCCGGGTGCCGCAGACGGCGTATCGCCTCACGGCGGCCGGCCGCCGCGCCCTGGAGCGGTATCTCGACCACATGGAGGCGCTGATCCGCGCCACCCGCGAGCGCTAGCGCGCCCGCGCTTTTTTTTTTGGGAGTTGTGCTTTATGGAACAAAGTACTTCGCTCCACGTCGCGATCATCATGGACGGCAACGGCCGCTGGGCGACGCGCCGCGGCCTCCCCCGTCCCGCCGGCCACCGCGCCGGCGCCGCGGCCGTGCGGCGCGCCGTCGAGGCGGCGCCGGACCTCGGCATCGGCCAGCTCACCCTGTTCGCCTTCTCCGCCGACAACTGGCGCCGCCCGCCGCGCGAGGTCGCCTACCTGATGCGCCTGTTCGCGCGCCACCTCCGCACCGAGGTGGCCGACCTGACCCGGAACGGCGTGCGGCTCGAGGTGGTCGGCCGGCGCGACCGGCTCCCGCCCGTGCTCGTCGCGGCCATCGCCGCCGCCGAGCACGCCACCGCCGCCGGCTCCCGGTTGCAGCTGCGTCTCGCCGTCGATTACTCGGCCCGCGCCGCCATCCGCAGCGGCGCGCTGCTCCCCGACGTGGATCTCTTGATCCGGACCGGCGGCGAGCAGCGGCTCAGCGACTTCCTGCTGTGGGAGGCCGCGTACGCTGAACTGTACTTCACCGACCGCATGTGGCCGGACGTCGGCGCCGCCGACCTCGCCGCCGCCGTCCAGGCCTTCCACGCGCGCGAGCGGCGCTTCGGGGGACTCCCCGAAGCGGCCGCCGGCTAACCCCCCGAAAGGAGCTCTCATGGTCACCGACGGATTGACGCCTCTGACCTTCCTGCTCTTCGCGGGGCTCGTGTTCGGTTCCGTCGTCGTGCTCGGCGGCGCCCTCGTGGCGCTGGCCATGAAGCAACCGCTCTGGGTGCAGCGCCTGCTCGGGCTGGAAGCCGTGGGGCTCGCGGCTTACGCGGTGATCTATCTCGTCGCCTCGCTCATCAGCCACAACCGCACGCTGGACCTCGGGCAGGAGAAGCACATCTGCGAGATCGATTGCCACCTGGCCTACGAAGTCATCGGCGTGCGCCCGGCGAAAGCCTGGGAGGGCCGCGAAGCCCGCGGCCAGTTCTGGATCGTCACGGTGCGCGTGCGGTTCGACTCGGCGACCATCTCGGCGCGCCGCCCCCGGAACGCGTCGCTCACGCCGAACGGCCGCACCGTGGCCGTCGTCGACGGCCAGGGCCACCGCTACACCGGATCGGCCGATGACTTGCGGCGTCCCTTGGTCCCGGGCGAGTCGTACACCACGCAGTTCGTCATCGATGTGCCCACGACCGCGACCGGGCTGCGGTTCTTCCTCGCCAGCGGCGACTGGGAGACGAAGCTGATGATCGGTCACGAGAACGCGTGGCTGCACGGCAAGACCACCTTCCGGATGGGCGGGGGCTCATGAACGAGCGCACCAGGATCGGCCTGGCGATCCTCCCCGTCGCCGCCCTGGGCGGCGTCCTCGGCGACCAGCTGCTGCGGTCGATGCCGTGGGGACTCAACGTCTCTCTGTGTACTTTCGCGCTCGTGGCCGGCAGCGCCTGGATCGTGCGCGCGCGGCGCCTGCCCGTGACGCCCGACGCCCCGTGGCTCGCCATCACCGCCCTCCTCTGCGCGGTGGCGTTGGTGCGCCGCGACTCCCCCGCGCTCCACTTCCTCGACCTGCTCGGCCTGATCCTCGTGCTCGCGCTCGGCGCCCTGAGCCTGCAGTCCGTTCGCCTCCAGCTGCGCGGCGTCACCGCCTATCCCCTCGCGCTGCTCCGGAGCGCGGGCATGGCCTTCGTCGGCAGCCTCCCGCTGCTCATCGGCGACATCACCTGGGCCGACGTGCCGCGCCCGGCGCGGTTGGGACAACTGCGCGCGGTCGGGTTGGGCGTGCTGCTCGCCGTCCCGCTGCTGGCGGTGTTCGGCGCGCTGTTCGCGTCCGCGGATCGCACCTTCGCGCTCGTGGTCCGCGAGACCTTCCACTTCGACCCCCAATCTCTCTTCCAGCACGCCTTTTTCATTCTCCTCTGGGGAGCGCTCGTCGCCGGCTATCTGCGCGGCACGCTGCTGGGGAAGCCCGAGTGGGTGACGATGGGCGAGCGCCTGTCGCCGCGGATCGTCGGGCTCTCGTTCACGACGGTGGCCACCGCGCTGGGACTGCTGAACCTGCTGTTCGTGATCTTCCTCGGCCTGCAGGCGAGCTATCTGTTCGGCGGCGCGGCGTACGTGCAGCGCGCCACCGGCCTCACCCTCGCCGAGTATGCGCGGCACGGCTTCTTCGAGCTGGTGACGGCCTCGGGTCTCGTACTGCCGCTGCTGCTCGGCGCCGACTGGGCGACGGCCCGCGACACCGCCGATCACCGCACGTCGTTCCGCGCGCTCATCGGACTCACGGTGCTGCTGGTCGGCGTGATGCTCGCCTCGGCGCTGCAGCGGATGTCCCTGTACGTACAGGCGTTTGGGTTGACGGAGCTGCGCGTGTACACCACGGCGTTCATGGCTGGGCTCGCCGGCGTGTTCGCCTGGTTCGCGTGGACCGTGTTGCGCGGGCAGCGGGCGCGGTTCGCGTTCGGCGCGCTGGTGCAGGGGTGGGTCGTGCTGGCGGGATTGCACGTGCTCAACCCCGACGCGTTCATCGCCCGGGTCAACCTGGGACGGGCCGTTGCCGGGCAGGAGATCCGGGACCAAAGCGCGGACGGAGCGGAAGACTCTACCGTGGTCCAGTCGCCCACGGCTCGCCCCGAGCCCGACGTGCGCTACCTGGCGACACAGCTCAGTGCCGACGCGGTTCCCGCGCTCCTGGCCGCGATGCCGCGGCTCTCGAGCCAGAACCAGCAGGCCGTGAGCGAGGCGCTGCTGCGCCGCTGGGCGGAGCCGAGGGATTGGCGCTCGTGGAATTGGTCGGCGGGCCGGGCGCTGCGCATTGTCGGACAGCGGCGGGGAGAGCTGGCAGCGCTGGCCCGGCCGGGGCACTAGTCCGCTGACGTCAGACGTCTGACGTCAGCAAGCATATCTTTCGCGCATGCCTCTGCGCATCGTCCAGGTCGACGCCTTCACGAGCAAGCCGTTCGCCGGCAACCCCGCCGCCGTCTGCGTCCTTCCCGCCGCGCGCGACGAGCGCTGGATGCAGGCCGTCGCCAGTGAGATGAATCTCTCGGAGACCGCGTTCCTGCATCGCGAGGGTGACGCCTGGCGGCTGCGCTGGTTCACGCCGACCGTCGAGGTGGCCCTGTGCGGTCACGCGACCCTGGCGAGCGCGCATGTGCTGTGGCAGGACGGGCACCTCGCCGAGAGCGCCCAGGCTCGCTTCCTCACCAAGAGCGGCCTGCTGACCGCCGACCGCCGCGGCGACTGGATCGAGCTCGACTTCCCCGCCACGGGCCCGACGCCCGCCCCCGCGCCCGACGGCCTCACCGCCGCCCTGAGCGTCACGCCGCGCTACGTCGGCAAGTCCCGCTTCGACTACCTCGTCGAAGTGGCGGACGAAGCCGCGGTCCGCGCGCTCCACCCCAACCTGTCGGCACTCGAGCGCGTCGAGGCGCGCGGCGTCATCGTGACCGCGCGCGCGGAGACCGACGGTTTCGATTTCGTCTCCCGCTTCTTCGCCCCGCGTGCCGGCGTCAACGAGGACCCCGTCACCGGCTCCGCCCATTGCGCCCTCGGCCCCTATTGGGGGGAGCGGCTTGGCAAGCGCGAGCTACTCGCCTACCAGGCGTCCGCGCGCGGGGGCGTGGTGCGCGTGCGCGTCGCCGGCGACCGCGTGTCCCTCGGCGGCCAGGCGGTCACCGTGCTGCAGGGCGATCTCGCCGACTGACTCGCCCCTCTCGCCCTTACGGCTTCAGGGCGTACAGGTCCCCCGCTAGGTACTTGAACCCGCTGTCTACCGCCACCGTCACCACGGTGTGCCCGGCGCCGATTTCCTTCGCGATCTGGAGCGCCCCGACGACGTTGAGCCCGGTGCTCGTCCCCGCGAAAATGCCCTCGCGTCGAGCCAGCTCCCACGCCATCCGCCGCCCCTCGGCCTCGCTGATCCCGCGCGCCTCGCTCACGATGCCGCGGTCGAATTGCGGCGGCACGAAGCCGGGTGCCACGCCCTCGACGCCGTGCGTGCCCGCCGTTCCACCGGTCAGCACCGAGGACGTCGCCGGCTCGAACGCGACGATGCGTGGCCCGGGTGTGCTCCGCAGGAGCACCCGCGCCGTCCCCATCAGCATCCCCGACGTGCCGACCGCCGCGCAGAAGGTGTGGATTGGCCCGCCCACCTGCCGGAGCAGCTCCTCGCCCAACGACTCGTAGCCGGCCACCATGTCCGGGTTGCGCATCTGGTCGGTCGCGTAGCTCGGCGTCTCGGACGCGATCTCCCGCGCCCGCTCCATCATCCGCGGCACCAGGTCCGCCGTGAGCTTCCCGCCCTGGCTCTTCAGCACCTCGAGCTCCGCCCCGAAGATTTCCATGCTGCGCCGTTTTTCGAGCGCCACCGCGTCGTTGGTCACGATCCGGCACCGGTAGCCCTTGACCGCGCACACAAACGCCAGCGCAATGCCGGTGCTGCCGCCGGTGTACTCCACCACGGTCATCCCCGGCTTGAGTGTGCCGCGCCGCTCGGCCCGCTCGATCATCGACAGGGCCATCCGGTCCTTGTACGAGCCGGTCGGATTGCCGTACTCGAGCTTCACGAGCACGGTCGCGGCGCCCTCGGGCACGATGTTCCGGAGTCTGACCAACGGAGTGTTGCCGATGGCCTCGAGCATCCCCTTATCACTCACATGCCCTCCCGCGGTCGGACGTTGGTGCTGCCTACGGCATCGTGCGTAACGTGTGGGCGCCCAGCCGACCGCCGCTAGAGGCGCCGGGGGACGACGCGCCTTGCCGCAATGGCGGCCACGGGGCAGTTTCATGCCCGACCCCCTGACCGGACCCGAGCCGATGAAGGAGATCCGCACCACCACCGACATCCATTCGACCCCCGAGAAGGTGTGGGGGGTGCTCACAGACTTCGGCGCCTACCCGCAGTGGAACCCGTTCATTACCAAGGCGGGCGGCGCTCTGGAGCCCGGCGAGCAGCTCGAGCTGCAGCTGGAGCCGCCGGGCTCGCACCCGCGGATGCTGCGGCCCACGCTGCTCGAAGCGGATCCCACCCGCGAGCTGCGCTGGCACGGGCGGCTGGGGTTCCTCGGCCTGCTCGAGGCCTACCACACAGTCAGCATCATCCCCAAGGGAACTAACCGCACGCACGTGATCGCGCGGACGACGTTCTCCGGCCCGATCGTCGCGTTCTACACGCAGCTGATCGACACCAACCTGCGAGAGGGCTTCGAGGGGATGTGCCGGGCGCTGAAGGCGCGCGTGCAAGGTCCGGGGGGCCCGGGCGGCACGTGAGCCACGGGGGAGGCGCGCGCGTCGTCGGCTACCTGTGCGCCGTCGGCGCCGGGGCCACCTGGGGAACCACCGGGCCGTTGTCCACGGGACTCTATGACCTGATGCCGGCCACGAGCATCGGCTTCTGGCGGATTCTCATCGGCACGGTCGCCCTGGGATTGTGGGGGCTGGCATTCCATCGCGACCTGTTTCGCGTCGACCGTCGCGGCTGGCTGCTGATTGGCGTCGGCGGCGGACTGCTGGTCGCGCTGTTCGAGGTCGCGTATCAGTTCGCGATCGCCGGCGTTGGAGTGGCGGGTGCCGCCGCGTTGCTCTACACCGCGCCCGTCCTGGTCGCCGTGCTCGGTCGGCTGATCCTGGGAGAATCCCTCACGCCGCTGCGCTTCGCCCTCGCGGTCGTGGTGATGATCGGGGTCGCGCTCACCGTGCACGGTGGGAGTAACGCCGGTGCGGAAGCGGCCCGCCTCGGGCTGGCGGTGGGCATCGTCGGGGGCCTGCTGTCGGCCGTGAGCTATGCCTTCACCACGCTGCTCGCCCGGTTCGCGGTACCCCAGTACGGCCTCGCCAAGGTGTTGTTCCTCGAACTCGTCGGCGGCGTGGTGGCGCTGGCCATCTTCCTACCGCTCTGGGGGCACGCCCCATCGAAGCCGCCGTCGGCCGCCGCGTGGCGTGGCCTGCTGGGCCTCGCGGCCGGTTCGGTGCTCGGCGCCAACTTCCTCTTCTTCTCGGCCGTGAAGCGGATCGAGGCGGCTCCCACCGCGGTCGCCGCGACCGTGGAGCCGGTGGTGGGCGCGCTCCTCGCGCTCGCCCTCTTCGGCCAGCGGCTGACGGGTCTCGGGTGGGTGGGCCTGCTGATGGTCGTGGCCGGGGTCGCCGCCGGCTATCTGCGCGAGGCGGCGCCGGCTCCGGGTCAGAACGCGAATTCCACTCCCAACCGGAGCAGCCGCGGCGGCCCGTAGGCGAAGAGCGGCTGGCCGAAATCCCGCGCGGCCGCGAGGTACAGCGGCATCAGCTCTCCCGCGCCCGCGACGTAGCCATCCCCGTTCACATCCGCCCAGCGGCGGTAGCGCGGGGATTCATAGGGGATCGGATCGGGGTTCGCCGCGTACGCGTCCTGCGCCCAGCCCAAGATCGTGGCCGGGTCGGCGCCGGGCGTGCCGCTGTCGCGGCGCACGCTTTCCAGGTTGCGCCAGTTGAAGAGGTTCCGCACGTCGAGATACACGCCCCCGGCCAGCCCGGCGACCGAGAGCGGCCGCCGCAGCAGCAGGTCCACCGTCTTTTCCGACGGCAGGCGGAAGCTGTTGGGGAGCCCGATCAGCGTATCGCCCGTCGCGTTGGTGCGGGTGTAGGGGAGCCCGCTGTTGTAGCGCACGATCGCGGCCGCCTCGAGTCCCCCGAACGGAAAGATCCCGCCGACGCGCGGACCGCCCTCGCGGCTGACGTGCCCCTGCCCCACGATCGTGATGGCATGGCGGCGATCGTAGTCGAGCGGGAATTCGACGCGCGCGGGAAAGATCGTGTCGCCCAGCGTGCCGATGCGGATGCGGCGCAGGATCTGGAAGGCGTTGGTGGCGGTGGCGGTCGCGCCCATGAGCGAGTAGGTGGCGCGCACGCCCCAGCCACGCGTGATCTCCCGGTCGAACAGCAGCTCCACGCCCTTCACCGTGCCGAAGTCGCCGTTGCCAAAAATCGCCGAATCGGGGTCGAGGCCCAACGGCACGGAGGCCACCAGCCCGTCGAGCCGCTTGATGTACAGGTTGATTCGCACCGCGGTGATCGGCGTCGGCCGCATGCGCAGGCTGAACTCGTACTGCACCGCCGACTCGAAGCCCAGGTTGGGGTTGCCGCGGCGGAAGCGCCCGGTGCGCAGCGTGTCGTCGAACGCCGCGTCCACCAGATACTGGAAGTCCGGCGGCTGGCTGAAGTGGCCGATGCTGGCCACGAACGTCGCGTTCTTCAGCACCGTCGACACCGCGACACGCGGGTTGATGCTGCGCTGCACGCCCGCTTTCTGCGCGCTCGTGCCGGCCGGTGGGCGCGGGTCGAACTGGTCGTAGCGCAGGCCGAAGGTGAATGCGATGTCCTCGACGCGCACCTGGGTCTCCGCGTACACGGCGCCGCTGTGCGGGCGGAAGTCCGAGGTCGTGGGCGGCGGGACGCTGTCCTTGCTGGTGAAGCCGACGGGAAGGAATCCCTTGACCCGCTGGAACGTCTCGACGTGCTGGGCGGCGAACTCCCCGCCTAGGTAGAAGTCCGCGTTGCGGCCGCCGCCCAGCGTGACGTCGAGCTGGGTGCGCAGCTCCCGGAACCGGTTCCAGGAGATCTCGCCGCGTGACCCGGCGCCGAGGAAGAACGCCGGCACGCCCCACGGCGTGCGATCGCTGAGGTCGGGCGGCGTGAATCCGGGGATGGCGGTCATCGCGCCCGCGGTGTCCCGGGCGCGGGCCAGATCCTCGCCCAGGAAATGGAACGTCGAGGTGGGGAACGGCCCGAAGGCGGTGCCCGGCGCCTGGGAGAGCGTGCCGCGCAGGAACTCGCGGTTGAACCAGCCGACACGCAGGTCCACCGTCATCGGGTTCACCGAGTTGTTGGCGAACGCCCGCTGCAGGTGCCCGCTCAGCAGGTCGCCGCGCACCCGCTGCGCGGGGGCGAATACGCCGTCGTACTTGTACGCCGGATCGAACAGCAGCCGCTGATCCATCGACCGCAGGCCGAAGATCCGGATCGTCTGCCGGCCAAGGGGCGCGGTGATCTTCGCCGCCACGTTCAGCCGCTGGCCGCCGTTGTGCGGCAGCAGCCAGGGGGACGCGGAGCGCGGGTCGTTCGGGTCCGTGGGCCGGGGCGCGTTCACGGGGTCGGCGTCGAGCCGACTGTCCGCGTCCACCGCCGCGAGCACGCCGATGCCGCGCCACACGGGACCGTCGACCGTGGCGACCGCGCGGTCGATCCCGTAATCCCAGCCGTTCCACAGCGGCCGATCGCTCTCGTACGCGAACCGGCTCTGCCACCGCTCGGCGGGATCGCGGGTGACGACGTTGATGAGGCCGGAGACCGCCTGCCCGTAGCGCGCCGAGAAGGCGTTCGTGACGAGCGAGGCTTCGGTGAGGATGTCGGGCGGGATGCGGATGCCCAGGGGTCCCGTCGAGGCATCCACCTGGTTCTTCACGCCGAGCCCGTCGAGCACGAAGGCCTGCTCGCCCAACCGGCCGCCGCGGTAGCTCTCGCCCACCGCTCCCGCCGACAGGGCCACCGCCTCCTCGAGCGTCGTGACCGGCAGGCGGCGGATCTCTTCGGCGGTGATGCGCTGGATGTCCTGCGGCGCCAGGGGATCGAGGATCACGTCCGGCTTCGCCTCGACCAGGATCGAATCGACCGCCACGGCGTGCTGATGGAGCTCGATGTTCAGCGTGATCGTTTCCCCGGTGCGCACGAGCACGCTGTCGTGGATCAGCGGGCGGTAGCCGATGGCGTTGACCTGGACGCGGTGCCAGCCGCTGCGCACCTCGCGCACGCGGTACGCGCCGCCGGTGTCCGTCGCCGCGCCCTGACGGCCGCCGTCGACGCGCACCAGGGCGGCGCGCACCGGCTCCCCGGTGAGCGCATCGCGCACGCGGCCCGCGATCGCCCCGCCGGTCTGGGCCGCGAGCGGCGCGGCGACCACGAGCAGCGCGCCGGCGAGGCGCAGCGTCCCCTTCACGGGAGTCTCACCGCCCAGAGGTCCGAGGTCCCACCATTGATCATCTCGGCCACCAGCCGGTTGCCGTCGGGGGAGAGGGCGGGGTGCCGGAAGAACTCCAGGTCGCTGGTGAGCGGCGTCGCCACGTCCGTGTCGAGGTCCAGGAGGTAGAGCACCCCGCCGCCGTCCCGCTGCACCGATCCGATCACGGGGTCGGTCGTGAAGCTGACGCTGCCTCCCACGACCGCCACCAGTCGCCGGCCCGCGATCTGGACGTCCCGCGCGATCTTCGCCCCGAAGTCGTGAATGACCGTGATCGACTCGGTCGAGAGCACGAGCCGGAAAACGCG
>WNFW01001090.1_pt1 | contig 18154 bp, 18 predicted proteins | sample 5400131 | NCBI WGS metagenome assembly WNFW01 (sample SAMN13153362, study PRJNA577476) | soil metagenome | isolation source: 20 cm soil or saprolite under grassland replicate 1 | place: USA:California | collected 2016-06-15 | reverse complement strand
ACTCGCTGCCTACGAACGCAGGTAAGCGGTCGAAGCAATTTTCTTCCGTGGCGGGCCTCGGCCGCCGCCGAGCCGATCGGGCTGATCCTCAACCGGAATCCGCGGGGACGGCATTGGTGCCGCGCCAGCGGCCGTAGCGCCACGGCATATACCAGCGGGATTTTCCGGGCAACGCGGCGGGCACGAGATCGAGCCCGGCGCTGCCGAGCGGATGACAGCGCAACAGCCGCGCGAGCGCCATCCAGCCGCCGGCCCACAGGCCAAACCGGCCGATCGCCTCATCGGCGTATTCGGAACAGGTCGGCAGGTGCCGGCAATGCCAGCCGATCAGCGGCGAGAGGGTTAGACGGTAGGCCTGGATCAGGCCACGGCCGGCGAGCCGAGGCGCGTGGAGGACTGCATCAACGAGGGCAGGGCGCATGCTATTCGGCCGCGACCGAGCCCCGGCGCTTGGCCTCGATCTGGTCGATCGCGGACACCACCGCGTCGAAGGTGAGCAAGGTCGAGGCGTGGCGTGCCTTGTAATCGCGCACAGGCTCCAGCACGGCAATGTCGGCCCATTTGCCCGCCGGCGGCGAGCCGTTCTCCTTGAGCATGCGGCGCACCGTCTCGCGCAGCTCGCGCAATTCCTGGGCGCGAGAGCCCACGACGTTGCGCGCCATGATGGAGGAGGACGCCTGGCCCAGCGCGCAAGCCTTCACCTCGTGGGCAAAGTCGGTCACGACGTCGCCGTCCATCTTCAAGTCGGCGGTGACCGTCGAGCCGCATAGTTTCGAGTGCGCCCTCGCGGTCGCGTCGGGATGCTCCAAGCGCCCCAGCCGCGGAATCGAGGCCGCGAGCTCAAGAATCCGGCGGTTATAGACCTCGTTCAGCATGCGTCTCGCCGAAATTTGACCAACGGCGCCGTTTGCACGATCTCTCGAGCCGAATATATAGGGACGGATCGGGCCAGGCGATATGCGTCGCCTGGCCCGGCCGTGCCGGCCTATTGCGGAGCCGCATAGACGACGCGGCCGCCCGGTGACACTCCCGGCGCGCGGTTTCCGCCTGCGGCGCCGGTCGAACGGAGAGACTTGATGGACGCCATCCTGAAACCGTTTCCCAAGCCGCAGCTGTCGGACCATGTCCGCGCGGCGCCGCAGCCGATCAGCCCGCGGCCTTCGCGCGAAGATGCAGAAGCCGCGGTCAAGACGTTGATTGCATTCGCCGGTGACGACCCGGCTCGGGAGGGTCTGCGGGATACGCCGGCGCGGGTCGTGAGCGCCTATGAGGAGCTGTTCCGGGGCTACCGCGAGTGCCCGCTCGACGTGCTCGACCGCACGTTTTCCGAGATCGGCCGCTATGACGATCTGGTGCTGATCCGGGACGTTCCGTTCTCCTCGCATTGCGAGCACCACATGGCGCCGTTCATCGGCAAGGCGCACGTGGCCTATATCCCGATCGAGCGGGTGGTGGGGCTTTCCAAGCTGGCGCGGCTGATCGACGTCTATGCGCGCCGGCTGCAGACCCAGGAGCACCTGACCTCGCAGGTGGCGACCGCGATCGACGAGATCCTCAAGCCGCGCGGAGTGGCGGTGATGCTCGAAGCCGAGCATCTGTGCATGTCGATGCGCGGAGTGCAGAAGCCCGGGGTGTCGACCGTCACCACGCAATTCGCCGGAAGCTTCCGCGAGGCGACCGAGCAGGTGCGCTTCATCACCCTGGTGCGCAGCGCCGCCTGAGCCGAATTGGCGGCTGGCTCGGAACGCCTCCCCCTGAAAGGGGGAGGTCGACCGCGCAGCGGTCGGGAGGGGGTCGCGATCCCCGCCCCCTCCCTCCCCTTTTCAAGGGGAGGGAGTCGATTGCGGGCCGCTCGATGTGCATCGTTCCGCCGAGTCTCTCGCCACTCTGGCAAGTCCCCAATACCCGTGGCACGTTCGATCGTGCCCGACCGCGAGCCGTGCAGCAGATTTTCCGTCGATCACGCGAGGTGGCCCTTGTCCGGAAACAGCGATTGGTTTGCGCCATACGGCTCCTCCGCCGAGGCGGAGGAGGGGAGCTTGCTTTCGCCGAAATTTGATGCGGACGGGCTCCTGACCTGCGTCGCCACGGACGCAGGCACGGGCGAAGTACTGATCGTCGCGCACATGAATGCGCAGGCGCTGATCAAGACGATTACGACCGGCGAAGCCTGGTACTTCAGCCGGTCGCGCAAGACCCTGTGGCGCAAAGGAGAGACTTCGGGCCACTTCCAGCGCGTCGTCGAGATGCGGGTCGACTGCGATCAGGATGCGATCCTGCTCAAGGTCGTGCAGGCGGGCAGGGGCGCCTGTCACACTGGGCGGCGATCCTGTTTTTACCGCGCGGTGCCGCTCGGACCGAAAGGCTCGGGACCGGTCACGCTCGAGTTCCGCGGCGCGGAGAAGGCATTCGATCCGGATGCCGTGTATGGCGATCGGAAGAAGCGCTGATAGAAATCGTGTTTCCGTTTGCAGCTCGTTGCTGACCTCACCCGGGGCCTGCGGCTGCGGCCCGTGCCAGCAATTGTTTGGCGCGCTCGAGATGCGGGCGGTCGTACATGACGCCCCCGATGCCGACGACGCCGGCGCCGGGTTTTTCCGCAAACGCGGCAATCACCGCGCGCGCCGTGGCAATCGCCGCGGGCGAGGGCGTGAACACCTCGTTGATGGTTTGAACCTGCGCCGGATGAATGGCGAGCTTCGCGGTGAAACCGTCGCGGCGCGCTTCCTCGGCCTCGCGCTTGAGTCCCGCAAGATCGCGGAAATCCACGAACACCGTATCGATCGCCTGAATTTTTGCAGCTGCGGCCGCGGCGAGGCAGAGATTGCGCGCGAAGCGGAACGGCTCGGTGAAACGCCCTTCGGCGTCGCGATTGGTCTCGGCGCCGAGATCGGCGGACAGGTCTTCCGCGCCCCAGCTCAGTCCGGTGAGCCGCCCGCTGGCGCCGCCATAGGTGCCGGCGACGAACAGCGCGCTCGCGGTCTCGGTCGCCAGCGCCACGATGCGGATCTCGCCGTCGGGAAGGCGATGGATCGCCTCGCGCGCGGCGAGCTTGGCGTCGAGATGCGCGACCGCAGCGCCGCCCTCGGCCTTGGGCAGCATGATCGCATCGGGGCGCCCGGCCACGATCGCGTCGAGATCGGCATCAGTCAATCCGGTCTCGAGCGCATTGACGCGCACCATCAGCAGCGGGCCGGGCTGGCGCTTGCGGGCATCCTCCAGGAAAGCGAGCGTGGTCGTGCGCGCGGCCTCCTTGCGCTCGGCCGCCACCGAGTCCTCGAGATCGAGGATCAGGGCGTCGGCGCCCGCCGAAAGCGCTTTGGCGAGCTTTGCCGTGCTGTCACCGGGCACGAACAGCGCCGAACGCAGGGCCGCGATCATCGCGGCCGCATGCGCATGAACGCCTGGCGGTGACATTCGGCGACGAGCTTGCCGTCCTGATTGTAGGCGCGGTGATAGAACTCGACGATGCCGGCTCCGGGCCGGGAGTTCGATTCCCGCTTGCCCAGCACTTCGGTGGTGCAATGGACGGTGTCGCCCTCGAACAGCGGATGCGGGAACTTGACCTCGGTCATGCCCAGATTGGCGATCGTGGTGCCGATGGTGAGGTCGTTGACCGAGATGCCGATCATCAGCCCGAGCGTGAACAGCGAGTTCATCAGCGGCTTGCCCCATTCGGTCTCCTGCTCGCAGAAATGCCGGTCGATGTGCAGCGGCTGCGGGTTGAGCGTCATGTTGGAGAACAGCATGTTGTCCATCTGCGTCACCGTGCGGGTGAGGCGATGCTCGAAGGTCTGGCCGAGCGGAAAATCCTCGAAATAGAGCCCGCCGCGGGGATGGCGGGCGGCGGAGAGCGTGGCGTGTTCCATGGGTTTCCTCCTGGATCCCGTCTGGGAAGGGTGTCGATTACCCGCAGAATAGCAAAGGCAAACCCGTCACGGCACCTGCATTTCAGGACTTAATTGCCCCGTGGTCATGGCATGACCACTACCGGGTCCGGCCGGTCAATCCTTGTACGGATCGAACTCCTTCTCACCGGCCATGATCACGGCAAAGGGGCGCAACGTGTGGAGCACGCGCACCGTGCCTTCGTGCTCGGCGAGCACGTCGGGCAGGCGCCGGTAGGCTTGCGGCGCCTCGTCGAGCCCGCCGCCGATGAGCAGTACGCCCTTTTGCCGCAGCCACGCCAGCATCTCGTCGTGGCGGACGCGGCCCGGCATGCGGATCTTCTTGCCGGTCGCCGGATCGCGCTGAAAGCGGCCGCGCGCCTCGGTGCGCGACATCACCCGGCCCGCGCCGTGGATCGTGCTGTAGAGCGCCGCGCGCGATTTTTCGCCGTCGATGCCCTCCAGGATCACCGCGTCGTCGCCCATCGAGCCGCCGACGAAGCCGCGCTGCCCGGGGAACGCCGGGGTGGCGCCCTTGCGCACGACCCACAGTTTTCGGCCGAAGTGCTCCTCGCGCCAGGCGTAATTGTGATGGTTGTGAACTGCATCGGTACTGTTCGCGCCGAGAATCGAGCGCACCTTGTCGACCACCCATTCGCGCCCGGCGTAGGCATAGGATCCCGCGAGCTCCATCGCGGCGAGATAGCGCTCCCCTAGCTCGGAATCCGTCCGCACCAGGGCGGGCTCGACGTCCATGCCGTCCCGGCCGCCGGCTTGCTTCAAGTATTTGGTCGCGCTCTTGTGGCCGAGCCCGCGCGAGCCGAAATGCACGCCGATCCAGACAAAGCCCTCCTCGTCCTCGAACAGATCGACGTAATGGTTGCCGGAGCCGACCGTGCCCAGCTGGTTGCGGGCCTGGGCCTTGAGGTCCTGCACCGCGGCGGCGTTCCAGGCCTCCTCGTCGTCGAACAGCGGATGCTCGACCTTTTCGGCATTGGTGCGGCCGAGCCCGAAGCTGACGTTGCCGGCGATATCGCGGACGATGGTGCCGACGCGGTCCTCGATCTCGGATTTTTTGACATCGAGGCGAGCCGCCAGATTGCCGCAGCCGATGTCGAAGCCGACGCCCGAAATCGAGACGTGGTCCTCATAGGCGATCACGCCGCCGATCGGATGCGCGTAACCGAGATGGCCGTCCGCGCACAGCACCCCGCCGGCCACGCTGCCGACCTGCATGCAGCGGTCCATCTGCGCGAGCGTGCGCTCGTCGTGCCGGCCGAAAATACACGCCTGGGGCATGAGGGTGTGCCACGATATTGTGACGTAGCCCGGATCCTAAATAGCCGGGGTCCGCATTTCACGTAAGCATTAACCGGCCGTTTACCACCTCCGGCCCGCTGCAATCCCGGATGGGGGCCGCGTTGCAAACAATGCAACGAGGGCAATGAGCTTTATGGTGAACGCTTTGTTAAGCGGCTGCCGTTACCTTGCTGCTTGCCGGGTAACAGTCCGGTGCTCCTGTCGCGTCGGCACCATGATCGTTCGTCGTTTCCTCCAGTGGGTGCGTACGGCCCCGGCCGCGGACCGGGCCGACGCCACCGGCGCATTGGCCCGCGCCTATCTTTACTCGGATCTGTCGCCCGACGACCGCATGGCCGCCGAGGGCGCCATGGTCATGTCGCTCGACGATCCCTCGCCCCTGGTGCGGCGCGCGCTGGCCGCAACGCTCGCTGGATCGCCGGAAGCGCCGCCGGCCGTCATCCTCGCGCTTGCCGTTGACCAGCCGGAGATCGCGAGCCTCGTGCTCGAGCGCTCGCCGCTGCTGCTCGACGCCGATCTCGTGGAATTGGTGGCGGCGGGCGATGAGGCGAACCAGGAGCCGATCGCGCGCCGGAGGGGGCTGCCGCGCTCGGTCGCGGCCGCCATTGCCGAAGTCGGCTGCGCCGAGGCGTGCCTGATCCTGATCGAGAACCCCGCTGCCGAGATCGCCGCGTTTTCGCTCGGACGCATCGCCGAGCGGTTCGGGCACCTCGCCGCAGCTCGCGAGGCGTTGTTCGCACGCGCGGATTTGCCGGCGCCGACCCGGCAAGCCCTGATGATCCAGCTATCGCAGACGCTGGTCTCGTTCGTCGCGGAGCGGCACTGGCTCGACGAGACGCGCGCCCGGCGCATCGGCCGCGAGGCCTGCGAGAAGGCCACGGTGACGCTCGCTGCCGCGTCGCCGGCCCGTGAGCTCGGACCCTTGGTGCGGCACCTGCGGGAAAGCGGTCAGCTCAACGCCGGGCTGATGCTGCGCACGCTGCTGTGCGGCAACTTCGCTTTGTTCGAGCAGGCGCTCGCCGAGCTTTCCGGGCTGCCGCCCGCGCGGGTTGCCTCGCTGTTGCATGATCGCCGCGGCGCCGGAGCGCGGGCGCTGTGCGAGCGGGCAGGATTGCCGGAATCGACATTGCCGGCGTTCGCGGCTGCGATCGAGGCGCTGCACGAGCATGGGTTCATCGGCGATCCCGGCGGGCCGGCGCAGCTCAAGCGCCGCATGATCGAACGCGTGCTCACGCGCTACGAGGACGCCGCCGCGACCGAGATCGACCCGATCCTCACCCTGTTGCGACGCTTTGCCACCGAAGCCGCGCGCGAAGAGGCGCGGCTGTTCTGCCAGGAACTCGCCGCCGCGTAAGCGGCGAGGCGTTCCCCGGACAAGGCGCAGCGCGCAGCGCCGTAGGGTGGGCTAAGCGAAGCGCAGCCCACCATCCGGAGTGGCCAAACAACTCCGCGTGGGCTTTGCTGCGCTCAGCCCACCCTACGAAGCTCAATAGCCGAACTGCTCGCGCAGGATGCGCTCGTCGAGGCTATGGCCGGGGTCGAACAGCATGGGGATGGCGATGTCCCGGTCCATCGAGACCTCGACGGTCCGCACCGAGCGGACCTCGTCGTGGTCGGCGACGGCGGCGGCCGGGCGCTTGTCGGGCTCCAGCACCTCGATGCTCACGCGGGCGCGGTCCGGCAGCAGCGCGCCGCGCCAGCGCCGCGGGCGGAACGGGCTGATCGGCGTCAATGCCAGGAGCGGCGCGTGGATGGGGATCACCGGGCCCTGGACCGATAGATTGTACGCGGTCGAGCCGGCCGGGGTAGCGAGCAACAGCCCGTCGGCGACGAGGTCCTTAAGCCGCTCCTTGCCGTCGATGAGAATGCGCAGGCGCGCGGCCTGATAGGTTTCGCGGAACACCGAGACTTCGTTGATGGCGCGATATTCATGCTCGACGCCGCGCACGTCGCGGGCGCGCATGCGCAGCGGATGGATCATTGTGGGTTCCGCTGCGGCGATGCGCTCCTTCAAACCTTCCTCCTGATATTCGTTCATGAGGAAGCCGACGGTGCCGCGATGCATGCCGTAGATCGGCTTGCCCGAGCTCATCAGCCGGTGCAGGGTCTGCAGCATGAAGCCGTCGCCGCCGAGCGGCACGATGACGTCGGCGCTCTCCGGCGCCACCTCGCCGTAGCGCGCGGCGAGCCGGGCGCGGGCGCTCTGCGCCTCCGGGCTCGGACCCGCGACGAAGGCCAGCTTCTCGGTTCGGGCAGGGGTGCGGTTCATCGGTGCCAAGGGCTCAGAGAGCGGCGCGAATCGGATTTTTGCGCAAAACCGGGAGTGACGAGCATGGATCGCGCGGTCTTCGTCTATACGACCTATCCGTCCGTTGTCGAGGCGGAGCAGGCTGGACGCGCCATCGTCGAGCGGCGGCTCGCGGCCTGCGTCAATATCCTGCCGGGCATGATTTCGCACTATTGGTGGCAGGGCGCGATCGAGCGCGCCGAGGAAGCGGTGATGATCATCAAGACCCGCGTCTCGCTCGCCGAGGCGGTGCGCGACGCGGTCAAGGCGATGCATTCGTACACGACGCCGGCGGTGCTGTTCCTGCCGCTCGAAGGCGGCGATCCGGCCTACCTGAACTGGCTGATGCAAGAGACGCGGGATGAGCAGTCGTAGCGTGGGCAAAATCGCCCATTCGGTGGAACATCGCTGGAAGCCTCACTGAGCTGCGTGGGGCGGCGCATCGCGCAAAGAGTTTGGGCGTCACCGACTACGTGCTTGCGATGCGCCGCGCCCACCCTACTGCAGAGCTCAGTAGCTGATGTGTCCCTCGATGGCGGCCTTGAGGTCGGCGTATTCCCGGCACGCGGTGCCGCCGCAGATCGAACGGATCTTTTCCAGGAAATCCTGGGCTTTCAGCAGATTGCCCTGCTCGACGTGCCACATCCCGTAATATTGCCAGGTGCGCACGTGGTTCGGATCCGCCGCGAGCGCCTTCTCGTACCAGATCCGGGCGGCTTCATAATTGCCGAGCTTGCGATTGGCATAGCCGATGTAATTGGCGACTTCGGCGCTGTCGTCGTGACCGAGCGCGCGGAAGGCGGCGATGGCGGCTTCGTACTTGCCGTCGAGCGCGAGCGCGCGCGCCGCGCGATAGCCGTCGATGAACTCCTGCTCGGATTTCTTCTCGGGCTTCTTCTTTTGCGAGGCCTTGCCGGGATCCTGCTTGTCGGTCGCGGGGGGTGGCGGAGGCGGCTGCTGGCCGCGCGGCTCCGGATCGCCGGCGGCAAACGAGGGTCCGGTCGACACCGCAAGGCCGAACAGCAGCGCAGTGGCCAGGATGGCGAGACGATGCGGATTTGCCGGCATGGCCGTTCCCCTCGTGTTCGTCGTTTGGTCGATCATAATACGTTCTCGAGGTCGCGTGGGCAAACGAGCCGGGCTTTCACGCGGGCGTGATTGAAAGCCAAGCCGGCATGGAGCTGGCGCGCCTCGAATCTGAATATTGGCCGACCGGCTTCATCATGTGGCGTTCACCTAGCTGAACGAAACCGCGCGTCCGCCTTCACCGCGAGTTCAGCGCGGGTCGCCCATAGTGCCCGCAACGTTCGGCCGGGCCCGCCGACGTCATCCGAACAAAAGGCCCTGAAAGGAATACTCCCATGTTGAAGCAGATCGCTGCGGCACTGTTTGCCGCGACCGTCATCGCCGCTCCGGCATTCGCAGTCGACACCGGTCAATCCAAGCCGGCGGTCGAGACCAGCAAGCCGGCCGCGGACGTCAAGGTGCAGCCGCCGCGCCACGTCCGGCACCCCCTGCGCTACCACCGGCACGTCACGCAGGCCCACGTCAAGCACGTGAAGCATGCCAAGCACGCCGCCGGCGCCAAGAAACTCGACAAGACGCCCGCGCCCAAAAGCCCGGGCCAAGCCGCAACCGCGCCCGCATCCAAGTGATCGACGGGCGGGTACATCGTTGCAATCCGCTGAGCGGCATACTCGGGAAACCCTCTCCCACGCCAAACCCGGGTGTTCCCAGGTTTGGCCATTCCATGATTGGTCCAAGTCGGAAACATCCGACTTGGACGTGGGAGAGGGTGGTTCCGAGCGAAGCGAGGAACCGGGTGAGGGGTCCTTAGCGATGAGATTTACCCCTCACCCGCCTCGCTGCCTTCGGCAGCTCGGCACCCTCTCCCACAAGGGGAGAGGGTGAAGCGCGCGCGGTGAGAGCCTTCGAAGGGCCGCCGGCCTGGCAAGCTCTTGCGTCTCGCGTAGCGCTTCCAGGCCGGCGGATTTTTCGCGCGTGACTTATTGTCCGAGCCGCAGCTTGAGCCCGGCATAGACCGCAAACGGCGGCGCGCGATACGAGAACACCTCTTCGTAGCGGGTGTTGAACAGGTTTTCCGCCCGTATGAACGCCGTCGCCTCGCGCGTCAGGTCGTAGGCCAGCGAAGCGCGCACGATGATCGTAGCCGGCAGATCGACGATCAGCGGCGGCGTGAACGGTTGGAAAAAGAAGTCGGTGCGGACGCTGTTGTAATGCACGCCGATCGTGACGCGCAGTCGGCGCTCGTCGAAATAAGCGGTGGCGTCGAGCGAAGCCGAGTGCGGCGGGCGGCGAATCTCCTCGTTACCCTTGCTGTCCTTGGCATTGGTGTAGGTGTAGGTCGCAGTCAAACTGAGCCAGTCGAGCACGTTGAACTTGTTCGCAACCTCGACGCCGCGGCGGGTCGCAGTACCGCGGCCGTTCCGGTAGATGGCTTTGAACGTTGCCGGATCGAAGGTGAACTCGATCTTGTCGGTGAAATCGGTAGAAAAGTAGGTCGTATCACTGACAATGCGACCATCAAGAAATTTCTGCTCGATACCGGCGTCCCACCCGATGGTTTGCTCGGGTTTGACATCTGGATTCGGCAACAGAAATGGCGGCAAGCCAAACAGCTCGAGCACGCTGGGGTCGGTAACGCCCTTGCCGGCGCTGGCATGGATGCGGGTCGCGGTCGTTGGAAATCGCTGGGAACCAGCCAGCCGCCACGTCAGCACGTCGGCAAAACTGCTGTTCCAGTCCTGCCGCAACGCGCTCGACAGCGTAGTGTTGGTCGGCAGATCGAGCACGTATTCCCCGGCGACACTTTTGCGCTCCTTGTCATGAGCCGCTGCACTCTCGATCTGAACGTAGTGCTCGCGTCGGTTTTCGAGGAGAACCGTCATTGTGTGGCTCTCGCCACCGAAGACATCCGCGAACTTGAAGACTGATTTGTAATCCAGCGTCCTGCGCTCGCCGTCGGTACTGAAGATGAATGCGGGCGTAGGCGTATTTTGAAAACTCCTGAGCTGCTCGTCGAACAACTTGATATCAGCGCTCTGCACCCAATGGCCGCCGAAGAGCGACCAGGTGGCGCCAACCCGGCCAGCCGTGCTCCGATATCCGGTGCCGGCGTCCCCCGGGATGACGAGACCGAAAGTCGGTGAGCAGACAAACGTTGTGAAGTCACAAGAGGAGTCCTGCGGATCGGTCCTCGCGAACCGGTCGGTGTGGCGGACGACGCCTTCGATATTGAAATTCTCCGTCACGTCGACGCCGCCTTTGCCGGTGAAGGTGAGGGCGCGGCTGCCGTCGTTCGGTCCGCCGAAGCGCGAGATCGGATAGCCGCCTGTCGTGTAGTCGCTGATCGTAGCGGAGCCGTAGAACGGCCCCGCTGCGCCACGCACGTTGGCGCTGCCGGAAACGGTCTTCATGCTGCCAGCCTCCGCCTTGAGGTCGGCGGCCGGCTGCTTCAGTCCCTTGCCGGTACGGGTGATGATGGAGATCACGCCGGACTGAGCGTTGGACCCGTAAATCCCCGACTGGGGTCCGCGGATCACCTCGATGCGCTCTACATCGTCTACGGTCAGATCGGCGAAATCGAAATTGGCATCGGCAACGGCGTTCACCTCGATGCCGTCGATCAGAATAAGAACGTGGTTCGCCTCATCCCCGCGGATGCGCACCTGGGTGAGGGTGCCGCGCCCGCCGGATTGATCGACCTCCACCCCAGGAACCGAGCGCAAAGCCTCCGCCACGGTCGGAATGTGCTTTTCCCGCAGCTCCTCGCCGGAAATAACGGTGACGCTGGCTCCGACGCGGGATGCCTCCATCGGCGCTTGGCCGGCGGAAACGATGATTTGCGGCAGCTCGACGCTCTGCGCCCGGGCCGTCGCTACGCCCAAGGCGGCAATAAGACTGGATGCGAGGGTAACGCTTCGTGCACTTCGGGGGCCGAGCTTTGCTCGGAACGATAGGGTCGACATGACATGCCTCCGTCACGTTCGTGGTTTCGAACGAGTCGCGGAGGCGCGGTCGCAAGACGCGCACCTGATGTCGAAATGAGATTCGATACTCGAGCCAAGGTCGAGCCCCCGCGACGGTTTGCATGTCACCGCTGCGGACAGCCCGCCCCGTGCGCGCGCCCCGCACGCCGGAAGGGTGACTGGGCAGGCAGGTCTCCTGGCTTGCGGGTCGTCACCCTCACTCCGCCTTCCCAGGCTTGCGCCCAGTGGCATCTGGAGGAGGGCTCACCGCCGACAGTTGCGGGGGCAGCTCCGGATTTGGCGCGCTTTGTTTCGCGCCGCACCGGATTCCCTCTTGGCCGGCCGAGGCCGGCACACCTGCACCGCCGCAAGAGTGGGATGGTTGCTCGCGGTTTGTCAACTCATGCGGGCCAGGGTCCCGGGCGTAGCGCACTGCCGTAGCCCGGATGGAGCGAAGCGAAATCCGGGTCGGCCGCCCCGGATTTCGCGCCCGCTTCGCGTGCGCTCCATCCGGGCTACAGATGCTCCGCAGGGGGAACGCCGCGGCGAATTGCGTCACAGCGAGGGCTGCCACATCACCGGCACGAAATTGTAGCCCTTGCCGTCCCGGCCGATGTAGCCGGAAGCCGGGAAGGGGAAATGATAGCCCTGCACCAGCATCCGGTCGGCGGCGGCGCGGTCGAGCAGCTTCTTGCGGGTGTCCACCGCCATGCTGCCGTCAAGGTCGAAAACGCCTTGCCATTCCGGGTTCCTGGCAAACAGCGACGGATGGAAACTGGTATCGCTGAGCACCAGCATGCTGTCGTTTCCGGATGCCACGGCAAAGGCCGTGTGGCCGGGCGTGTGCCCATAGGCCGCGATCGAAGTGATGCCGGGCGCGACCTCCCGGCCCGGCTCATAGCGGCCAACGTCCTTGGCGATGTTGCCGAAAATCCGGCGCACGTTGAGGAAATTGCCCTTGAGGCCTTCCGGGGCCGTGCTCATCCTGGCGTCGTCCATCCAGAACGCCCATTCCGGCGCCGGCACCAGGATCTCGGCATTGGCGAACACCAGCTCGTTGTCCTTGGTCTTGATGCCGTTGATGTGGTCGGGATGGAAATGCGAGATGACGATCACGTCGACGTTGTTGGGGTCGAGGCCGGCGGCGGCCAGATTGGCGGTCATCGTGCCGGCGGTCGGGGTGAGCTGGCCGCCGCTGCCGGTGTCGAGCAGCACGAGCTTCGATCCGGTGTTGACCAGCAGGGTGGTGAGCGGGATCGGCAATTTGTCCGTCGGCAGGAACGCGTCGGCCAATACTTTTTGCACTTCTGCGAACGGCGCGTTGCGCACGAATTTTTCGTCGATGGGTCGATTCCAGATACCGTCGTGGATCGCGGTCATCTCGAAATCGCCGATCTTGTAGCGATAGAGGCTGGCCGCCTGCTTGCCGGCGGCCGGGGCATTCGCCGCGGCGGACTTCGGCAACGCGGTCGCGGCAGCCGCCAGCATCGTGCCGGCGAGCAGCGAGCGGCGGGTGATTTCGGTCACGGGCAATCCTCCCGGTTCGATTGCGGAGTGCTAAGCGATGTTGCCATCGGCGGCGCATCGTGTGGCCTCAATACCGGGTGAACACCGGGAGGTAAGGAAAATTCGTTCGCCTCGAAGCTGTCATCGCCCGCGTAGGCAGGCGACCCAGTACTCCCGGCGCCGGAAAGGTCTGTTCGAAGCCGATTGTCCCGGAGGCTACTGGGTCGCCCGGTCAAGCCGGGCGATGACGACGGAGTGATTGCGGCGCTGCGCCTTATTCGGGGAACGCCGGCTATCTCACTCCGCCGCGAGCCTCTGCGCCGCGCCCGTGCGGGTCTTCACCACCACCTTGATCGCATCCTCGATGCGTTCGCGCGCGTATTTCAGCGCCGTCGGCAGATCCTCCAGCGCAAAGGTGTGAGTGTGGATCTTGCAGGCATCGAAGCGCTTTTGTGCAATCAGCGCGGCGGCGCGATGGGTTGCGCTCCGGCCCTCGCCGCGGATGCCGTAGACATAGATGTTGTTGCGCACCAGGTGCGCCACGTCGACGAGCACCGGCTCGTGGGGGAACGCGGCGAGGCAGAGCTTGCCGCCGCGGCTGAGCATGCGGGCGGCGTCGTTGACCGCATCGGGCGCGCCGGAGCATTCCAGCACGTAATCGAGGCCGCGGCCGCCGGTCAGCCGGCGCACGGTCTCGACGGCATTCTCCTTGCGAATGTTGATCAAATGGTCGGCGCCGAGCTCGCGCCCGATCTCGAGGCGGTTGTCGCGGGTCCCGGTCAGGATCACCGGGGCGGCCCCCAACGCCTTGGCGACCGCAACTCCGAGCAGCCCGATCGGCCCCGGGCCGAGGACCGCGACGCTTTCGCCGGCGACGAGCCCGCCGAGCTCGGTCAGCCCGTACATCGCCGTGCCGGCGGTCACGATCAGGCACGCTTCCTCGTCCGATACGCCGTCCGGGACGGCAACGAGCGTGTTGATGTTGTTGACCTGATACTCGCAGAACCCGCCATCGGTGGTGAAGCCGTTGGCGCGGTGGCCCTTGTCGCGGTCGCCGTAGTTGAGCCCGTAGTTCAGGCAGGCGGTGTACATGCCTTCGCGGCAGCGCTTGCATTGGCCGCAGCCGGCATGGATCTCGACCGCGACGCGCTGGCCGATCGAAACTTCGTCGACGCCCGGACCGAGTGCGACGACGGTGCCCATGTATTCGTGTCCCGGCGTGAAGTTCTTGTTGAACGGCAGGCCGCCCTGGATCATCGCGGGGGTGCCGTATGCGATGACCTCGAGGTCGGTGGCGCAGATCGCCACCGCGTCGATGCGCACCAGCACTTCGGTCCGGCCCGGCGTCGGCACCGGCTTTTGCTTCAACGCGAGCTCGCCCGGATCGCCGAGCACCCAGGCTTTCATGTGCTCCGGGATAGGGAATTCGCGGCTCGTCTGCACTCCCGTCACTGTTTCCTCACAAACCGAGCTGTCGCACAGCTCACGACCGCCGGCCGGCCCGGCTGGTCTCGTTCATGATCTCGAGCTGCATCTGTTGGATCTCGGCGAGCCGCTGCCATTGCCGGGTGATCAAGTGATCCATCTTCTCGTGCAAGTGCCGGATCTCGAGCTCCGCCTTGAGGTTGACGCGGTAATCGCTCTCGGACCGCAGCCGGTCCTTGGCCTCGAGGCGCTTCTGGCTCATCATGATGATGGGAGCCTGGATCGCGGCGAGGCACGACAGGATCAGGTTGAGCAAAATATAGGGATAGGGATCGAAGCGCTCGCCGCTCGGTACCGTCTGGTTGAATACGACCCACATCGCCAGCCACACCCCGAAGATGATGATGAAGGTCCAGCTGCCGCCGAAGCTCGCGAGGTGATCGGACATGCGCTCGCCCAAGCTGCGCCGGTCCTCGAATTCGGCCTCGACGTTCTCGGCGATGGTGTCGTGCCTGGCGATGCTCTCCGCCACCTGGCGGTCGAGCTGAGTGAACTCGCCGTGCTCGGCTTGCAGCAGTTCCTCGACATAGAGCGCCCGATACCGCGCGACTTCCGCGCGGCTGATCAGCGCCTCCGGCCCGAGCTCGGGGTGGTCCACGCGGATGCGATCGGCGAGACTCGGGCGCAAGGTCTCGAGCGAAACGAGGTCGCGGCGCGGCCGCTCTCGGCCGGTGATGGCGCAGACGGCCTTGTGGGCTTTTCGTTCGGTTGCGGCGGGCGCGTCCGCGCCGGTCTCGATGTGGGCCATGCGGCAACTCCTCGGGTCGAACGAGCGAACCTGCTCCTTCTATTGCGTCAGCGGATATTCGCGCGCAAGCACGTTTTGCCGCGCTCGACATTCGGTGACCCGGAAGGCGGTGGCCCTCGACGGTTCACATGGGAGAGCCCGGCGATGCCCTGCAGGCGGGTCTTATCGGAGCGCGGTAATGGCCGCCAGCAGGCGAAAAGCCGTTTGCCGCAGCGGGCGCGGCTGTACAATGGCACGATCCGCGATCCCGGTTCCTGCCGGAGCGAACGTCTACGGGCCTAGATGCGGCTGCGGGTGAGAGGTCCATGCCGAGAGGCAAGCTTGCGATTCTCCCTCTGCTCTGGTTGGCGCTCCCGGCCTGCCTTTTCCTCCTGGCTTCGAGCGGCTCTCCCGCGTCGACCCATGTCATGGCCGAGCTCAAAGGCAAGGCGGGCGAGGCGACCTACAGCAGGTGGCTGTGCTACACGCGATTGATCGAAATCGATTTCCGCCGGCCCAATGGATGCACGTGGGAGGAATATGCCGGGAACAATTGGCACCATTGGGAGCAGGGAGCCGCCCACCGCTTCGATTTTCCCGACGACGGCACCGTGCGGTTCGTGTCCGTGGACTTCGTCGGGGCCTTGCCGGAAATCAGCCTGATCGGCACCCCGAGGGGACCAGGGCATATCGAATGGGAGTGTCCGAAGCCGCAAGGGGGCGTGCAGAGGTCCTCGATCGCCGACCGGGAGCCCGCGTGGGTGCGGCTGAGCGAGGATCTGAGCAGTCTCGTCTTCACCTGCGGGGTGTCGCATCCGGCCGCGTATCCGCTCGCTCGATTGCAATACGCCTGGTATCGGCGCAATTGAGCCGTTTTCCGGAAATGCCTTTCGAACCTCTGCGTGATGAGATTGACAATTAGCTGGCGGCAGTCGCGCTTCACCTCCCCCGGAAAGGGGGAGGTCGGCGAGCGCAGCGAGCCGGGAGGGGGTCGTGATCCCCACCCGACCGCTTCGCGGTCGACCTCCCCTTTTCAAGGGGAGGTAAAGCGCGTTTGCGGCTTGGCTGGTGCGGGGTTGTTACGGCGCTGCGCGCCGTTCCTGCTTGCCGCCGCGCTCGCCGGGTGCGCCAGCTATTCGACCGAGCCCTCGCCGGAAGCGCAGAGGGCCGCCTGGGAGGCCCGCAACCTCTATCCGCAGAGCTACCGGTCGGAGATTTTGGCGTACATGCGCAACTACTTCAACGACCCGCGCAATGTCCGGGATGCGTTCGTTTCCGAGCCCGAGCTCAAGCCGATGGGCCTCGGCAACCGCTACATCAGCTGCCTGCGCTATGGCCTGAGAAACGCGGCCGGCGGTACTCCGCCAGGCCGGGAACACGTCGTGATCTTCGTCGGGGGCAAGCTCGACGCGCTACGGGACGCGAAGGACCAGTGCGCCGGCGCCGCGTACACGGCGTTTCCCGAGCTCGAGCGCCTGACGCGCTAGCCGGGTCGCCGCGCTGTCCCGTCACCCTGAGGTGCTCGCGCACACGAAGACGAACGGCATTGGGAGTCGTGCGCGCGCGAGCCTCGAAGGGCGACAGCCCGAGAGCCGGTGGCCGTGCATCCTTCGAGGCTCGCGCTACGAATTTAGGTGCGTGAGGTTTATCATGAGAGTGCGCGAGCACCTCAGGATGACGGATTGAAGTTTGAAAAATAGGCGGGAGGAGAAAATGGCACAGCCGCGGCTCAAACATTTCGGCTGGGGTCGCGAAGGCGAGGGCATCACTCCGGAGGAGGAGGCTTTCGTCTGGGCGCGGATCAAGGAGCGGTTCCGGATCGACGAATTCGCCGAGGTCAAGCCGCCGCGGCTCGACGAAATCGAGCTGCATCCCCCGCGCGTGAAGCCGCCGGCTTCGCTGGCCCCGATCGCCTCGACCGAGCGCTACGACCGGGCCGCGCACACCTACGGAAAATCCTATCCGGACTACGTGCGCGGGCTGCTCGGCGATTATGCCGCCGCGCCCGACATCGTCGTCTATCCGCGCAACGAGCGCGACGTCGCGGCCGTGCTCGACTGGGCGGAGGTGGTGCAAGCGTCGGTCACGCCGTTCGGCGGCGGCTCGAGCGTGGTCGGCGGGGTCGAGCCCCGCATCGACGGGCTGGGCCGCTACCAGGCGGCCGTGACATTGGACCTGCGCGACATGCATCGCGTGATCGAGGTCGACCGCACCTCCCGCGCCGCCCGCATCGAGGGGGGCGCCTTCGGGCCGGCGCTGGAGGCCGAGCTCAAGCCGCACGGGCTCACCCTGCGGCACTTTCCGCAAAGCTTCGAGTTCTCGACGCTCGGCGGCTGGATCGCCACGCGCTCCGGCGGGCATTTCGCGACCCTCTACACCCACATCGACGATCTCGTGGAATCGCTGCGCGTCGTCACCCCACGGGGCGCGATCGAGACCCGGCGGCTGCCGGGCTCGGGAGCCGGCCCGAGTCCCGACCGGCTGCTGATTGGCTCCGAGGGCATTTTGGGCATCATCACCGAGGCCTGGGTACGGCTGCAGGCCCGCCCGCATTTCCGCGCCGGCGGCGCGGTGCGGTTCCCCGGCTTCTTCACTGCGGCGCGCGCGCTGCGCGCGATCGCGCAAGCCGGGCTTTATCCCGCGAACTGCCGCATCCTCGATCCGCAGGAGGCCTACAACACCGGCGCCGGCGACGGCACAGCGGCCATCATGGTGCTGGCGTTCGAATCCGCCGACCATCCGCTCGAGGCCTGGATGGCGCGCGCGCTCGAATGCTGCCGCGACCATGCGGGCGAGCTCGAGCCGGCGGGCGCCGCGGACGCGCATCGCGAAGGCGCCGCCGGGCGCTGGCGCAACGCCTTCATCCGCATGCCCTATGCGCGCGAGCGCACGATCGAGCGCGGCATCCTCAACGATACGTTCGAGACCTCGATCACCTGGGAGCGGTTCGAGG
>WNFW01001089.1_pt1 | contig 18167 bp, 17 predicted proteins | sample 5400131 | NCBI WGS metagenome assembly WNFW01 (sample SAMN13153362, study PRJNA577476) | soil metagenome | isolation source: 20 cm soil or saprolite under grassland replicate 1 | place: USA:California | collected 2016-06-15 | reverse complement strand
ATTCGTCATTCAGCCCCGTCGCAGGATTGATAATGAGATTAATCCTTTTTCTTTCGCTGCCGCTCTACGTTCTTGATCAATTGACGAAACAGTTGGTCCTGCGGTTCATCACCCCGTATGAGGCGCGCATCATCGTGCCGGGCTTCTTCACTCTGGTTGACGTTACCAACACCGGCGCAGCATTTGGCTCTTTTAAGGGCAACAATGTTTTATTCATTTTAATCTCGATTGGCGCGTTGATGATTGTGACTGTTCTACTCGCGCGACCGCGACCGTCTGATGCATGGCGCGATCTCTCGCTTGCGCTGCTGCTTGCCGGCATTCTAGGGAATCTCACAGATCGCCTGCTTTACGGACACGTGATCGATTTTCTCCTTTTCAATCTGCACGTTCGCTACGCCGATCCGTGGCCCGCCTTTAACGTAGCGGACTCGTGCATCTCAATTGCGGTAGTGCTTTTCATCATCCACTCCTTTTGGAAACAGAAGAGCGCTGGGTAGATACGGCGCGCTGCGCCGTCCGGACATCGCGGCGCGATGTCCCTACCTTTCGTTGCGCTACACACAGCGAAGCTGCGTAAACATACAGTTGCTGTTGCCGTTGTACGTGGCTTATACGCGGCGAACCAGCTACAGTGATAACAATGGAAGCTTCGTCGATGAGAGAAGCGGCGCGGAAGATCGTCGAGCGATTACGTGGCGAGGGGCACATTGCGTACTTCGCTGGTGGCTGTGTCCGCGACATTGTTCGCCGCGTCACGCCAAAGGACTACGATGTCGCTACCAGCGCGACACCTGAAACCGTGCAGAAGCTTTTCCCACGCACGCACGCCGTCGGCGCACATTTTGGCGTAATCATCGTGTTGGAGAACGGGTTTCAATTCGAAGTGGCAACCTTTCGTTCTGATGATGCTTACATCGATGGAAGACATCCCACCGCTGTGCATTTTTCATCGCCAGACGAAGATGCAAGGCGCCGCGACTTCGCCATTAACGGGATGTTTTACGATCCAGTCGCCGAACAGGTGATTGATCTTGTGGGCGGACGCGCTGACATCGAGGCAAGACTGGTGCGCGCAATTGGCGATCCTGCGCAACGCTTTTCAGAAGACCGTCTGCGCATGCTCCGTGCTGTGCGCTTTGCCACGGTGCTCGATTACGAGATCGATACGCAAACGTGGGACGCGCTCGTGGCTAACGCATCATCAATTAACCAAATCAGCGCGGAGCGCATTCGCGAGGAGTTGGTGTGCATTTTTCTTTCGTCGAACCGTGTCCGCGGCTGGGACCTGCTCGACTCCAGCGGCTTGATGGGCGCGATCCTGCCGGAGCTGGAAGCGATGAAAGGTGTACTACAGCCGGAACAATTTCATCCGGAAGGCGACGTATTCGTACACACACGGCTGATGTTGCAGCTGCTTCCGGAGGAAGTCTCCGTTCCGTTGGTTTTCGCCGTCTTGTTTCACGATGTTGCGAAACCGGTCACGGCGACGGTTGATAAGACCGGCCGAATCCGTTTTAACGAGCATGATCGTATCGGCGCGGAGATGACGGATGCAATCATGCGGCGCCTGCGATTTTCCGGCGCTGAAATTGAGGCGACGGTCGAAATGGTGCGGCAGCACATGGTTTTCAAGGACGCCCCGAAGATGCGAGTTGCCAAGCTGAAACGTTTTATGGCGCGACCGACTTTTAAGGAAGAGTTGGAATTGCATCGAGTGGATTGCGAAAGCAGTCATCGCATGCTCGACAACTATGAATTTCTCGTGCGCAAACGCGAAGAGTTTGCGAATGAACCGATCATTCCGCCGCCGCTGGTGCGCGGTGACGATTTGATCGCCTTAGGCTTAAAGCCCGGGCCGAAGTTTGGCGAAATCCTCGAAGCAGTGGAAACCCGACAGCTCGAGGGAACGCTGCGAACGAGGGACGAAGCGCTGGATTGGGTAAAGCGAGAATATTTGTCAGAGAAAGAGGATTAAAGAAACGTCGAATGCCGAACATCGAATGAGAATCCTGATGATCAGCGCAGAAGGACCGCCCTTACAACGAGCTGGGGCGCTCGCGCACGTCATGGACGCGTTGCCGAACGCGCTGCGCACGCGGGGCCATGAAGTAAGCGCGGTTCTGCCGTTCTACCGTGAGATTAAGGAGAACCGCACGTTTAAGAAAAAGAACACCGGCATCACCGTCGAAGTGCAGGTGGGCGACAAAGTTTACACTGCACGTTACTTGGAGGGGCGAAGCACCAGCGGCGTGCAATTATTTCTGGTTCGATGCGATGAGTTTTTTGATCGCCCGGGAATGTACGGCGAGCGCGGCAAGCCGTACGACGATAATGCGGCGCGATTTATTTTCTTTTGCAAAGCCGCTCTGGAATTAGCCCGGCGATTGACGCCGCAAGTGCAAGTCTTGCACGTCCACGATTGGGCCGCGGCGCTCGTGCCTGTGTATGTGAATGCACTTGGATTGCCGTTCAAAACTGTGCTCACCATCCATCACGTGGCTGACCAGGGTAGTTCTTGGGGACTCGATTTTGCGCTCACAAATTTGCCGGAGCGCTTTTTCACGCTGCGCGGAATCGAATTTTTTGGACGATTGAACTTTCTGAAAGGTGGTATCCTCTATGCCGACGGGCTTACCACCGTAAGCGAACATTACCGGCGCGAAATTCTGACGTCCTCTGGCGGCTGCGGACTTGATGGGTTGCTGCGCGAAAATGCACATCGGCTTAGCGCTATTCTAGATGGCGTCGATTACACGCGCTGGAATCCGGCATCGGATCCTTTGGTCCCCGCACGATACGACCCGAGGCGCCTTCGGGGGAAACAGATTTGCCGCGAGGCGCTCCTTAAAGAAGTAAAGCTCGAGACCGCCCCGCGCGGCCCGGTCTTCGGAATGGTTACTCGGGTTGTTCAGGAGAAAGGATTCGAGATTCTCGTGCCGCTTCTCGATCGACTTCTTTGGGATGATGTCCGCCTGATCATTCTCGGAGAAGGCGATCCCGCATATGAAACCGCGCTCGCTGTCGCGGCTAGAGAATTTCCGGCCAATTTTGCCTACCAAAAAAATTACGACGAGAAACTGGCGCATCTCGTTCAAGCAGGCATGGACATCAGCCTGATTCCATCGCGCTTTGAGCCAGCGGGTTTAATCGCGATGTACAACTTGAAGTATGGCGCCCTCCCGGTAGCTCGCGTTACAGGTGGAATCCAGGAAATCATCGAGGATTATGACCCGACAGCCGACGCGGGTTACGGCTTTCTTTGCTACGATTATTCGAGCGAAGCTTTCTGGGACGCCATCAAACGCGCGCGGCAAATGTTCCATGACAGGCGCCTTTGGACCAAGTTGATGAGACGAGCGATGGCGCGCAATTTTTCGTGGAACGCGTCTGCCGAGCAGTATGAAGCGCTGTATTCGAAACTTATCGGTGCAAATAATAGCGCAGCGGCATAGCAGACGTCCTCGTGATTTTGAGAAGCGCGTGCTGTAGCGTCCGCTTTCTTAGCGGACACTCCGTGACAGATTACCTTCTTAATGGATGCGCTACAGCATGTCACTGTAAGCAAGCTTTCCGTTTGCCAAGCTAGCGCAGTTGTGGAATCTTGCGCGGCTTTTCTCCCCTCGGAGAGCTTATGGCTTACGCAATTATCAAAACTGGAGGCAGGCAGTTTCGTGTCGCGGAAGGCGATACGATAGACGTCGATGTTCTGGACGTAGAACCCGGCAAAACTGCCACCTTCGGTGATGTGCTGCTGTTTGCCGACGGAAAAAACGTGACGCATGGAAACCCACTCGTCTCCGGTGCAAAAGTAACTGCTGAAGTTCTCGAACAGCGCAAGGACAAGAAAGTCATCGCGTTTAAGTACAAGCGGCGCAAAGGCTATCACCGGACAGTTGGACATCGGCGCAAATTGACGCGCGTCAAAATCAAAAGCATCAGTTTTGGAGCGAAGAAAAGCGCAGCGAAGAAAGCTGACGAATAAGAAAGTGTAACCACGTAACAAGCATAAACTCCATGTCCGCCGTAGCCTTGGCGAAGGCGGATCAACTATCAACTTTTAGAAAATGGCTCACAAAAAAGGACAAGGCAGCGTCAAGAATGGCCGCGACAGCGTCAGCAAACGGCTGGGTGTAAAAAAATTCGGCAGCGAAATGGTTGTCGCCGGCAACATCATCGTGCGCCAGCGCGGGACGAAATTTTTGCCTGGAAAAAACGTCGGCCTCGGCCGTGACTACACAATTTTTGCGCTGTTGGACGGCAATGTGCGGTTCGATCGCGGTGGGCGGCGGGTGAATGTCGATCCGCTCGCACCCGGGAAATAGCTGGTCGGATTCTGCTTCCCCAGCTGGGCCGGCTTGCAGTATAAGCGGGTTTCGCAGATGAAATACCAGACCTTTATCCTTTTTGGCGCACCTGGCAGTGGTAAAGGCACCCAAGGCAAAACGCTCGGCACAATCCCGCGACTTTATCATTGTGCTTGTGGCGACGTATTCCGTTCCATTGACACGCGCACTAAGGTCGGAAAGGCCTTCCTTGAATACTCAAGCAAAGGGCAGCTCGTTCCGGACGACATCACAGTGGAGCTCTGGCGACAGGCAATCGATGCAGCCGTGGAGGCGCACAAGTTCAAACCGGACATCGACACGCTCGTGCTCGACGGGATTCCGCGAAACCTCGGACAGGCCAAAATCATGGATGACATGATTGACGTGAAGAAGCTGTTTCACCTCGCGTGCCCCGATCGCGAGACGCTCTTTTACCGGCTCAAGAAGCGCGCGTTAAAGGAAAACCGCCTCGACGACGCAAACGAACAGGTGATCCAACGACGTCTCGATATTTACGAAAAGGAGTCGAGGCCGGTGCTTTCATATTACTCGCAAGAACTGGTCACAGTGGTTGACGCAACTCAGCCGCCCGCCAAAGTTCTGCTCGAGATTCTACAGAGCGTGAACGACGGCGTGTATGAACCAGCAGCAGTTTGAAAATTTCACCGCCTCCAGTCTCTACTGCGAGAAATGCAAAACCGCGATGCCGGTGCGGGAGCGGCTGCTGTTAGTTCTCCCCGACCGCGAAATTTTCGATTATCTCTGCACCGAGTGCGGATCGTCGGTGGGCCGGCGTGAGATCACTGCCGGCGAAAAACTACTGGCGCAATCGATGACCCGGCGCCGGCCGCGTCGCTCTACTGCGCGACACCAGCTGACGCCGTAATTCGGCATGCGCATCGTTTTTATCGGCACAGGCGAGATTGGCGTGCCGACGCTGCAAGCTTTGCTGAAGTCGGAATACGAAATTGTAGCGGTCGTGACGCAACCCGACAAGCCGGTCGGTCGTGCTCAGTTGGTTGAACCTTCGGCAATAAAAAAAGCGCTAACCGGCGGAGCGGCCGGCGGTCGCCCCCTTTCATTACCCATCTTACAACCGGCGCGAATCAAAGAGCGCCAAGCAATCGAAGAGATTCGTGCGCTAGAGCCGGATGTGATTGTGGTCATGGCCTACGGGCAAATCTTGCCGCGCGATGTACTCGAGATTCCGAAGGTCGCCTGTCTGAATCTGCATGCGTCTCTTCTGCCGCGGTGGCGCGGAGCCGCGCCAATCCAAGCGGCCATCGCTGCAGGCGATAGTCAGACTGGAATCACTGTGATGTACATGGATGAAGGACTCGATACCGGTGACATCATGTTGGCGCGCACAATTGACATTCGGCAAGATGAGTCCGGTGGATCGTTGCACGACCGACTCGCCCAAATGGCTCCTGACGCGCTCCTTGATTCTTTGGGATTGCTTGGAAGCGGAAGTGCTCCACGCATCCAGCAGGACAATTCACTTGCGACCTACGCGCCGAAACTGAAACGTGAAGACGGCAGAATCGACTGGGCAGAGCCAGCGGAAGTGATCGAGAGAAAAATTCGCGCCTTCAATCCATGGCCCGGCGCGTTCATGACGATCGACGGTCGAAACCTGAAAATACTTTCCGCATCCGTCGTCGATCTCAGCGGTAAGCCGGGGCAAATTTTGAGCGGCGAAAAGGAGTTGGTTATTGCCGCAGGCAAAGGTGCTCTTTCCCTCCGCGGTGTCCAACTGGAAGGAAGACGGCAAATGAGCGCTGCGGAATTTCTACGCGGCCACGCTGCGCTCCTACAGCGAGCAGGTTAACTCCGGGGAGCGCAAGCGCCCCGCCCGCTCTTTTCGGCGCCTTCGCCGAAAAGCCCGTGACAGGGTGTCCCGCGAGGCGCGCGACACAGCGGGCGAGGCGCCCGCGCTCCCCATTCACGCATTTTGCTTTCCAAACACGGGCATCTTCTATTTGATAGGTCGCCCATGGAAACCGAGGCGCCAGTGTACGAGCGCATCGTGCTCAAGCTAAGCGGCGAAGCGATGCAGGAGCGCGACGCCCGCGATAATATTTCGCTGAGCGTTGTGCGCGATATTGCCGAGCGTATCAAGGAGGTGCGCGACCTGGACGTTCAGGTGGCAATTGTGATCGGCGGGGGAAACATCTGGCGCGGTCTCTCTGCGTCGTACCGCGGGATGGATCGCACGACGGCGGATTACATGGGAATGCTGGCCACCGTCATCAACGCGCTCGCGCTACGCAGCACCCTCGACCACATGGGCGTCGAAACACGTGTGCAGACCGCGATTGACATGAGAAACGTGGCCGAACCCTTCATTCTCGGGCGCGCCATCCGCCATCTGGAGCTCGGCCGCATCGTCATTTTCGCAGCGGGAACTGGAAATCCGTATTTTTCCACGGACACAACGGCGGCTCTGCGGGCCAGCGAAATTCGCGCTGATGTAATCCTGAAAGCAACCAAGGTTGATGGCGTGTACGATCGCGATCCGAAAAAATACCCGGACGCGCAGCGATTCGACCGGCTCACGTTCTCCGAAGCCCTTTCGAGGCGTTTGCAGATTATGGATTCGACCGCGTTCAGCCTTTGCATGGACAACAAGATCCCGATCGTCGTCTTCGACATGTATAAGCCAGGTAGCATTCGCGACGCTGTTCTGGGTCGAAAAGTCGGGACCCTCGTTTGCGATGAACCGTCTTCCGACGTAAAAATTCAGGCCACATGAGCAGAGATGACATCCTACTCGAAGCCGAGATGTCGATGGAAAAAAGCGTCGATTACATGGTGCACGAATTTGCTGCGGTCCGCACCGGCAAAGCTTCGCCTGCCCTTGTGGAGAACGTGGACGTTCACGCTTACGGATCGACCATGAAACTAAAGCAACTCGCTTTGATCACGACGCCCGAGCCGCGTTTGCTTGTTGTTCAACCGTTCGACGCCGGGACTGTGCCCGACATTGAGCGAGCACTCAAGGAATCAAAAATCGGCATTACGCCTGCGGTTGACGGCAAGATCATTCGATTGCCAATCCCGGAGCTGTCAGAAGAGCGCCGAAAGGAACTGGTGCGTTCCCTCGGCAAAATGGCCGAGGAAGCACGTGTGCGTGTTCGCGCGAATCGACACGCGGCACTCGACGAAGCAAAGAAACTGAAGGCCGCCGGTGAACTAACCGAGGATGGCTTTCGCGATGTTCAGAATGAAGTGCAAAAGCTTACCGATCGCTTGGTCAAATCGATCGACGATCATCTCAAGCACAAAGAAGCCGAGGTCATGAAGGTGTAATTCGTCGGACTTTTTCGGCGACGTCAGCGCATGGTTGTGTTCGGCAAGCTGATTGTTACGGGCGCGGCGGCGGAGTAGGACGACCCCTGGGCGTTAGCTCAGTCCTGGGCGTCGGTGTCGGCCTGGGCGTCGAAGTAGGCGTAGGTGTGGCAGTAGCGGTGGGCGTAGCAGTAGGTGTAGGCGTGAGCGTAGAAGTAGCCGTTGCTGTTGCTGTTGCTGTTGCCGTCGGCGTGGGTGTAGGTGTTGGCGTCGAGCCGGATTGCGCGCAGTAGGTTCCGCCGGTGTTCAGGTAGACGCGGTTGCCGCCCACCCAATACGCGCCACCCCAAACGACCATTTTGTCCCCGATCCACACCGCTGTGTGATCGTTTCGGGCATGGGGCACGTTTGTGATACCCGTGGCTCTCCAACTGTCCGTGCCAGGGTCGTATCTGCCACCAGTGTCGAAGCTCACCGGCTGAGTTATCAATTCGCCGCCCCAAATGATCATCTCCCTGCCGGTCCACACTGCAGTATGATAGTCGCGCGGGGAGGGGGCGTTAAGAGTGCTGATAGCCGTCCAGCTATCGGTCATCGGGTTGTATCTTCCCCCCGTGTTGAAATCAGTGATTGTCGAATCGTAGCCGCCCCAGACATCCATCTCGCTGCCGCTCCAGATTGATGTGTGAGCGACTCGGCCAAGCGCCGCGTTCGCAGTATTGGTTGGGGTCCAGCTATCGGTTGCCGGATTATACTTTCCCCCCGTGTTCAGAGCGATTGTCTGATTGGTTCCACCCCAGACGATCATTTCCTCGCCCGTCCACTCCGCCGTCTGATCCCATCGGCGCTCGGGCGCAGCCAGCGTGCTGGTGGCGGTCCAACTATCCGTGGCTGGATTGTACCTGCCGCCACTGTTAAACCAGACGCCGGGGTCGCTGAACCCGCCCCAGACGATCATCTCGCTACCGGTCCACACTGCCGTGTGAGAATCTCGTGCGTGGGGTGCGTTAACGGTGCTGGTAGCTACCCAGCTATCAGTGATAGGATTATATCTGCCGCCGGTGTTCGTATCGCCAACCAACTGGATGTAGCCCCCCAGACAATCATTTCCGTACCCGTCCAAACCAAAGTGTGACTGCCTCGCGCCGTGGGTGCGTTGGTGGTGCTTGTCGCTGTCCAAGTATCGGTACTCGGGTCGTATCTGCCACCGGTGTTTAGGCCTGTGCCGTTGGATCCGCCCCAGATAATCATCTCGCTGCCCGTCCATACTCCTCTGCCTATAGTCCCGCGCGCCTGTGGCGCATTGACCGTCGTGATCGCAGTCCACGTATCATCAGTGCAGTCTAGCGGAACCGAGATTTGCGGAAGTTTGTAGCTCTGAGACGTAAGAGCGGCCTCCGCGGTGAGCGCCTTGGCGTTCGCCGCGGCGAACGCCTGTACACCGCCCTGCCGACCTAATTCATTACCGAGCCGCTCCGCCACGAGCGGTCTTGCCAGACATTCCGCGATGACAAAAGGATCGTTGTCCAGCGCTTGAAACAATTCGAGCAATACTCTCGGATGCAGCGTGTGACTGGCCATTCGCTCCATCTCGGCCTGAAGCTCGCTTGCAGTAATTGGCCGTCCCCTCTGATCGACTATCAACTGCGACTTGCGCAGATAATCTTTGACCTTTTGTTCGATCTGCGCCTGAGATATCACCGCATCAAGCGCCGGCTTGGGCCGTGCATTTTCTTTCGGCCAAATCCGATGACGCCAATAGACTTCCTCAATCGCTCGTTGGTACGCTGCGCGCTCAAACGTCAGGCTTCTACTGGAAGCCTTCTCCGGCGCGTTGGGACTGGAGAACATCAGTCCCAACGGGATTGCCATTCCCAGCAGACACACGCTGGCCGCGCAAAAAAGAAAAGCCGCTAAGGTGCGCCTACCCACGAACCCATGTTGAGACCTGTTTGGGTACCCCTTCAACCGTTTTACAGTTAAGCGACTTTGCCCATTCAAACCAAATCCACGTCATTCATTGAATAACAGATCATGACAAGCTTTCTTGAAAATTTTCTAGATTGCGAAACTTTCGCCGCAGGAACAGTGAGCGACGGCGTTTGGATTGGTGACTTTAAAGCCACCTTTTTGCAGGTCTTCGCTGTAATCGAGCACCGAACCGCTGACGAAAAGCGCGCTCTTTGGATCGATGACCAGATGAACATTTTGCGTTGGCACAAGAATGTCCCGCTCCTTGGGTCCATCGACCAAATCCATGACGTATTGCAGACCCGAGCAGCCGCCGCCGACTACCTTGAGGCGCAACGCGCCCTCTGGCCTGCCCTTTTCCTCAAGCAGCGACGCTAGCTTGCGCGCAGCTTTTTCGGTAACGCTGATCAGACGCTCGTTACCAATCTTGTAGTTGATGGCCGGAGTTTCTGTACTCATCGCGAGGTTACATTTCGGTCTGAATCAGTTGCGCCCCGGAGCAACTGAGCAACTTCGTTCTGCACGGTCTCCAGTTCGTCCAACCGCAATTGCGGATCGGGCACGACGAACACGTCGCCTGTCGTGCCCTGCTCGTAAATGAGAACGCGGCTCCCGCCATCGCGGGATTCTGTCTTCACTTGTTTGAGGACGCGCTTCCGTTCGAGCATTGCGGCGAGAACATAGCACGCGTTTGCAGGGGGATTCTCCGATTCTATCAAACGCCGGAAGAGTTGTTCCGCGTTTTCTTTTGGCACAGGTTCAGCCGGCTTTGGCGGCAACGGCTCGTACCGTGATTTCCAAAAAGAAAACGGCCGAATGTTTTCATTCCGGTTTCGCCACGCCTCTTCGCTCAAATCTTCACGGCGGTAACCATCGGAGTCGTGATACAAGAGGGTGTAGAAATATTCGCCTGGAACAAAGGGCCGTTGCGTCACGGCGCAGAAATCCGCCCGATGCTTAATCGCCCATTCATTTGGGAGAGGGTTCATTGCGCAACTATACGTCGCGCAGTGAAAAGACGAAAGCTAGGCGGTTCACGATTGGAAGCGCGCAGATATAACAAGTAGAGACCAATGGCCATGAAAAGAATGTTTGGTGTCCAGGCGGCAATCCATGCGGGAACGCGATAGCCTTCGCCAAGTGCAAGAAAAAGGTGCACAAGAAAGTTCATCGAAAAAACAAGAAAAACTGCAGCCGCGACACTCGATAAAACGCCGCGGCGCGAGTAGCCGATTCCCAGCGGGGCCGCAATGCAAACAACGACGAAACAGGTCCACGGCAAGGCGAGGCGGTACTGCAGATGAGTGCGAAATGGCGCCAGCAGTGTTGCGGGAAAATCCGCATTAAAGCGCAAATACTCGCGGAGTTCCGGCAGGCTCAGAAATTCTGCGCGTTCATTTGCGCTGCCTAGCCGGAACGGCGTCTCACTCCAGTGCTCAATCTTCAACGAAGGAAAAAACTGCTCATCGACGATGTTCCCAGACTGGTCGTAATGGACGACTCTGGCATTCTCCAACTCCCAGGTTTTGGTTTCCGGGCGGTAAACAGCGCGAGCTGCAACATAATTTGTCACGATGTTGTCGTTGGCGTCCTGTTGAAGCACCTGAACGTTATTGAACGTATTGCTGCGCTGAAGAAAATTCTGAACGAACCACGTGCGCAGGTCCGTCCGGTTACGAAAAATTTGTCCCTGGATGGTGCGACCGGGACGAGACTGCGCTTCGGAAATGAATGTTTTCCGCGCCAGTTCCGCGTGCGGTGCCAGCGAATAGTTGAGCGCCATGGTTGCCGCAACCGTGAGCAGACCCATGCCGATCAATGGCAGCAGAACACGCGGAAGACTTACGCCTGCCGTGAGCATCGAAACGATCTCGTTGGCACGCGACATTCGGCCGAGAGCGAAAAGCAGCGACAGCAGCAGTGATACCGGCAGCAAAATGATGAATACCTGCGGGAGCTGCGTGCCGTAATAGCGAGCGACGAGGGCCAGCCCGATATGATTGTCAATGAAACTCGAGATATTATCGCTGACGTCGAAAATGAGCCAGATGGAAATGAATCCGGCGATGCAGTAAAAGTAAACCTGCAAGAAATTCCGAATGACGTATCGATCAAGAAGTCTCATTCTGATTTGGGCTGGTTGCCGGCCGGATCGATATTAGCGTAGTCACAGCCAGTTCGCATCTGGTTCAGGGAAGGAATGACGAAATCCGAATGACGAAGCTCGAAAGAATGACGAATGATCAAATACCGAACGATTGCGATCTTCCTTTTTTGTCATTCGGGCTTTGTGCGTCATTCGTCATTCGTCATTCGTGCTTCGTCATTCGTGCTTGGCTGTCATGATTGCGCTGAAAGATGTCGTAAGCAGCGAATTTGTAGAACGCGTCCACGCTTTTTTTTCTAAAAGCGGGCCTTTGTCTAAAGCCAGGAACTTTGAGTTCCGACCCCAGCAACAGGAAATGGCGGCGGCCGTGGCAAAGGCGTTGGAAGAAGAACGCCATCTGGTCATCGAAGCGGGAACAGGCGTAGGCAAATCGCTGGCTTATCTCGCACCGGCAATCCTTTTCGCGCTCGAGCACCACAAAAAGGCAATCGTTTCCACGCACACGATCAATCTTCAGGAACAATTGCTGCATAAAGACATTCCAATTTTGAAAAAAGTGCTGCCGGTCGAGTTTGAAGCAGCGTTGATGAAGGGACGGCAAAATTATCTTTGTCCGCGCCGGCTCGAGCGCGCGTTGCAAAGCGCGAAGGAACTTTTTACCGGACCCGAGGCAAGCGAATTGCAGCGACTTGCCGAATGGGCGAGCACGACGCGTGACGGATCGCTCAGCGATTTATCAGTGGAGCCCGATCCAAAAGTTTGGATGCAAGTTTGCAGCGAAGCGCACATCTGCACCCAGAAAACCTGCGGACAAAATCCGCGCTGCTTTTATCAGCAGGCGCGCAAACGCTTGCTTGCTGCAGACGTGATCGTGCTCAATCACACGTTGCTTTTCATCTTGCTCGGCTCGCCTGATACACAGCAAGAACGCGAGAGCGGGTTTCTTTTTCCAAATGACTTTATCATCTTCGATGAAGCGCACACGGTCGAGCAGGTCGCATCCAAGCAGATCGGTATCGGCGTTTCGCAATACGGGCTGCGATCGACGATCCAGAGGCTCTACAACGCGCGCACACGTAAAGGACTGTTCACTGTAATGCGTGATCCGCACGGCGTGCGACTCGCGGCCGAATTGATCGAGGACGTTGATAAATTTTTTGCGGCGGTTGAGACGAAATCAGATTTTCGCAAAGGCCGCGAGTTTCGTGTGCGCAATGTCGATTTTGTTCCAGACACGATCACTGGCCGATTGACCGCGCTTCAGGCACGTATAGCGGAGGTGGTGAAGCGCGCCGATGACGAAATTCTGAAAGCGGAGCTACAGGAATTCGGTCGGCGCACCCGCGACGCGCGCGACGGTATTGCAATTTTTCTGGAGCAAAGCGCGCCGGAACACGTCTACTGGGTCGAGCGCACGGGTAAAACGGAGCGGTTCCTCGCTCTCAATGCCGCGCCGGTCGATCTTGCGCCGGTGCTACGCCGAATGCTCTTTCGCGAGAACTGCTGTTGCGTAATGACCAGCGCCACTCTGGCCGTGGGTCGGCCGAATCTCGCCTATTTTCGTGAGCGTATCGGCGCGGATGAAGCAGAGCCTGTCCTGCTCGGCAGTCCATTCAATTTTCAGAAGCAAATGAAGATGTTCGTCGTCCAGAAAATGCCCGATCCGCGCGACGCCCTTTATCAGAAAGAACTGGAGCGTTGGATCGCGCATTTTGTGGAAAAGACCGACGGATGCGCGTTCGTGCTTTTCACAAGCTACCGTGACCTGCAGCAGTTAGCCGGAGCGATGCAGAAATTCTTTGTAGAAAAGAGGCTGAACCTTCTCGTGCAAGGAGCCGGCGCCCCTCGTAGCAAGCTCCTGGAGCAATTCAAATCAACCCCGCGCAGCGTGTTGTTTGGTACGGACAGCTTTTGGGGCGGCGTAGATGTTCCGGGCGAAGCGCTTTCGAATGTTATCATTACGCGCCTCCCGTTTGCTGTGCCCGATCATCCGCTCATCGAAGCGAAGCTGGAACTGATCGAGGAACGGGGCGGCGATCCGTTCACTGAATATTCGTTGCCGGAAGCGATCCTGAAACTTCGCCAGGGCGTCGGTCGACTGATTCGAACAACAAGCGACCGCGGCATCATCGTCATTCTCGACAATCGCATCGTGACGAGGCCGTACGGCCGGGCCTTCATGCAAGCGCTACCGAAATGTTCGGTGGAAATTATCTGAAAAAAGTTGAGGCATATTGAGAATGTTCACTTGAACATATTCCCTCCCCTGCTCTAAATTGCCTGCATGGAAGGGCAGATGGAGGTGCAGGAAATCTTAGCAGTTCTCCACAAATGGGGGATTCACACGCTGGGCCAACTTGCCGCACTTGATAAGAAGGAGCTTGCGGCGCGGCTCGGTCCCAAAGCAATCGGTATGTGGGAGCGCGCAAATGGGAAATCACAACGCTTACTGAAATTCGTTCGGCCGCCGGAATCGTTCGAGGAAAGTTTCGAATTCGAAAATGAAATTGAAACAGCCGAGCCTCTCTTGTTCATACTCCGCTGGTTTTTGGAGCAGCTCGCGGTGCGGTTGAGCACCATTTATCTCGTCGCAAAGGAACTGACGCTGCGAATCACGTTCGCGAATAAGCAATGTTACGAGCGCGTTTTCAAAATTCCGCAGGCGACCAACGATGTCGATCTTCTTTTCCGCATGCTCCAGACGCATCTGGAGAACTTTCGATCGCAACATCCGATCGTTGCGGTGGCGCTGAGCGCGCAGCCGATCCGGCCTGTTTCGCAGCAATTCCGATTATTTGAAACAGTTTTAAGAAATCCGCATCAATTATCAGAAACGCTCGCACGTTTGATCGCCCTGCTGGGAAGCGAACGGGTCGGCACGCCAGTCATCGAGGAAACGCATCGACCAGATGCATTTCGCATGGAACTATTCGCGTGGGCTGTAGCGTCCGCCGTCCCGAGCGGACAATTCCGCCAGTCCGGCTTGGACCCCGTTGCGCTGAGGACAGCGCACCCTACAGCAGCGTTACGAAGATTTCGACCCGCAGTGTCTACATCGGTCTTGTTGGATGAAGACACCCTCGCGCATGTTCGCAGTGCGGAAATTTCTGGAAAAATCAGCGATCAAAGGGGTCCATATTTTCTTTCCGGAAATTGGTGGGACGAAAAATCCTGGGTGCGCGCCGAATGGGATTTGCAATTGGAGAATGGTGAACTCGTTCGCGTGAACGAAAGCGAGCCGCCTTCGCAGAGCTACGGCGTGGCAGGGAGAACTTGGAATGTTGATGGAATCTATGACTAAACGTCCGATTACGAGACGAGCATGAGCACGAGTCATGAGTGGTTTTCAAACTCGTACTCCTTCTCGTAATCGTAATCGTGCTCGATAACGCGAATGAGCTACATCGAACTGCATGCATCCAGCGCGTTTAGCTTTTTACGCGGCGGTTCTTTCCCCGAGCAATTAGCTGAAGTTGCAGCGGAACTAGATATGCCGGCGCTCGCTTTGTGTGATCGCGACGGCGTTTACGGTGTACAACGATTTTCAGTCGCTGCGCGCGAGCACGGCGTCCGTTCAATCATCGGCGCGGAATTGTCGATTGAAGACGGGAGCATTTTGCCGGTCTTGGTGGAAAATCGCACTGGTTACAAAAATTTATGCGAACTACTGACGCAGGCGCATTTGCGAAGCGAGAAAGGCAAATGCGCCGTGCGCTGGGACGAGCTGCCGCAGTTCACGGAAGGATGGGTAGCCCTCTTTGGTCTGGGGAGCGCGGGCGCCTCATCCGCTGTGTCACGCACCTCGCGGGACACCCATGGAAAGCTTTTCGGCGGGGGCGCCGAAAGTCCGAGCCGGACTGGCGGTAGCGGGCGAGGCGCCCGCGCTCCCTACAATGCTGTCGATCGCACGCGATTTTTAATCGAGGCGTTCGGCCGAGAAAACGTTTTCGTTGAAGTCCAACGGCATTTCATTCGCGGCGAAGAACGGATCAATCGCGAACTGATCGATCTGGCGTATGCCAATCGATTGCCGTTGCTCGCGACGAACGGCGTGCAATACGCGAAGCCGTACGGACGCGAAGTGCTGGATGTTTTCACCTGCATTCGCGAACACACTCATCTGGATATTGCCGGAAAACTTTTGTCACAAAATGCCGAGCGATATCTAAAGAGCGACCGGCAAATGCGAGAACTTTTTCGCGATTTGCCGGAAGCGATCGAAAACACGTCGCGCCTGGCGGAGCGGGTCACGTTTTCGCTCGAAAATCTCGGCTACGAATTTCCTGAATACCCGGTGCCGGCCGGACACACGATGGATTCGTTTTTGCGCACCATCGTGTGGTTCGGTGCACAACAGCGTTATGCCGCGATCAGCGCAAAAGTGAAACGCCAGATCGAGGAAGAACTGGCGCTCATAACGAAGTTGGGCTTCCCCGGATATTTCCTGATCGTTTGGGACATCGTTAATTTCTGCCGCGAACACAACATCATGGTCCAGGGCCGCGGCAGCGCCGCCAACAGCGCGGTCTGTTATTGCCTCGGGATCACGCCGGTTGATCCGGTAGAAAATCATCTCGTCTTCGAACGTTTTTTGAACGAGAGCCGCAAAGGCTGGCCGGACATCGACCTCGATCTCCCCAGCGGCGATCGACGCGAAGCGGTGATTCGGGAAATTTATCGCCGCTATGGCAAACATGGCGCAGCGATGACCGCAAACGTGATCAGTTATCGCGGCCGCAGCGCGGCGCGCGAGATTGCCAAAGCGCTGAATTTTTCGCCGAGCATTATCGATCGTTTCTCACATTTGTTTGCCAGCGGAGATTTCCCGCACACGCTCGAACTCGAATCACAGATCGAGCAGGCCGGTTTGCCGAAAGATCATCCGTGCATGCCGGCGTTCATCCGTCTGTATCAGGCGATCTACGGTTTGCCGCGCCATCTCGGGCAGCATTCCGGCGGGATGATCATTTGTCAGAACAAGCTCAGCTCGTTTGTTCCGCTGGAAAACGCATCCATGCCGGGGCGCGTTGTGGCCCAATGGGACAAGGACGATTGCGAAGATCTCGGCATCGTGAAAGTCGACTTGTTAGGGCTGGGGATGATGTCGGTCATGCAGGACGCGCTTGAGCTTTGTGGCGGACGCGGCCGTCCACTCGATCTCGCTCACATTCCGAAAGATGACGCCGCAACATACGAAATCATGCAGCACGCCGACACGATCGGCGTTTTCCAAATCGAGAGCCGCGCGCAAATGGCCACCTTGCCGCGGATGAAACCGGAATGTTTTTACGACGTCGTAATCGAGGTCGCAATCATTCGTCCCGGACCCATCCAAGGCGACATGGTGCATCCGTATCTGGCACGTCGCGCAGGCAAAGAACCGGTCACGTATTTCGATGAACGATTAAAACCGGTGCTCGCGCGCACGCTCGGCGTTCCGCTGTTTCAAGAGCAAATGCTCAAGATCGCAATGATCATGGCTGACTTTTCCGGCAACGAAGCAGAGGAACTGCGGCGTGCGCTCAGTTTTCATCGCTCCGAGGAACGCATGCGCAAGGTAAGTGTGAAATTACGCGCAGCCATGGAACGCAAAGGCGTCGCCCCCGATCAAATCGATAAGATCATTCACTCTATCACGTCGTTTGCGCTGTACGGATTTCCGGAATCGCATGCGATCAGTTTCGCCATTCTCGCCTATGGCAGCGCTTATCTGAAAGTGCATCGCGCTCCGGAATTTTACGCGAGTCTTTTGAACAATCAGCCGATGGGCTTTTACACGCCGGCGACAATCGTGAAAGACGCACAACGGCATGGCGTGAAAGTTAAGCCAGTGTGCGTGACCGAATCGGACTGGCGTTGCACCGTCATCGATAACAACACGTTTCGTCTCGGGTTGTGCGTCGTGAACGGATTGCGCCAGGAGCACGGCGAACAAATCAAAGACGAACGAAAACATCGCGCATTTAAGTCGCTCGATGATTTCAAACGGCGTGTTTCACTTTCGAAAGCCGAATTGCGCACGTTTGCCGAACTCGGCGCATTCAATTGTTTTGCCCAACACCGCCGCGCCGCGATGTGGAAGGTCGAAGAAACGATTTACGACGATCTCTTGGGGAGCGCGGGCGCCTCGCCCGCTGTGTCACGCGCCTCGCGGGACACTCATCGGGAGGTTTTCGGCGGGGGCGCCGAAAAGAGCAGGCAGGGCGCCCGCGTTCCCCTTCCACCAATGACGTTACCAGAGCGTGTACGCGCCGATTACGACACAATGAACCTCACGACCGGCCCGCATCCGATGAAATTACTTCGCGAGCGTTTGCAGAACGTTTGGCGTGCAATTGATCTGACGAAAGCGAAACACGGCTCGATCGTGCAAATCGCCGGAAACGTGATTTGCCGTCAGCGACCTGGCACGGCCAAAGGATTTGTCTTCGTCAGTCTGGAAGACGAGACCGGCGTTTCAAATGCCATTG
>WNFW01001088.1_pt1 | contig 18171 bp, 12 predicted proteins | sample 5400131 | NCBI WGS metagenome assembly WNFW01 (sample SAMN13153362, study PRJNA577476) | soil metagenome | isolation source: 20 cm soil or saprolite under grassland replicate 1 | place: USA:California | collected 2016-06-15 | reverse complement strand
TGGGAGCCAGTGTTCGATAAAGAAGGCGTTTCGACGATTGGCGACATCGCGATCGCGCCTTCGGATCCGTCGGTGGTGTGGGTGGGAAGCGGCGAGCCAAATAACCGGCAGAGTTCGTCGTGGGGCGACGGAATTTATAAGTCGCTCGACGGGGGCAAGACCTGGAAGAAGATGGGGCTCGAGGCGACGCACCATATCGGCAGAATCGTGATTCACCCGAAGCACCCAGACGTGTTGTACGTGGCGGCACAGGGGCACTTGTGGGGACCGAATCCGGAGCGCGGTGTGTACAAGACCAGCGACGGAGGCAAGACGTGGTCGCAGGTGCTGAAGATCAATGACGACACCGGCGTGAACGATATCGCCATGGATCCGGAGAGCCCGGACATTTTATATGCGGCCGCGTACGAGCGGCGGCGCACGCCGTTCGGCTTCAACGGCGGCGGGCCGGACAGCGCGATTTACAAGACCACGGATGGCGGGGTGACGTGGAAGAAATTGACGAAAGGGCTGCCGTACGAAAACGGCGGCGGCGATACCGGGCGCATCGGGCTGGATATTTACCGCAAGGATCCCAACATTGTTTATGCCGAGATCCAGCATGAAAAAGGCGGGACGTTCCGCAGCGAAGACAAAGGCGAGACGTGGAAGAGGATGGGCGAAACGGACCCGCGGCCTTCGTATTACAGCCAGATTCGAATTGATCCCAATAACGATTTGCGGATTTGGGAGCTGGGCGCGCAGATGTTTTACTCCGAGGATGGCGGGAAGACGTTCAACACGCAGCGCGTGCATGGGATTCACGGGGATTATCATGCGATGTGGATCGATCCCGTGGACTCGAATCACATGATTACGGGATCGGACGGCGGCATCCACTGGAGCTACGACGCCGGAAAGAACTGGGATTTTCTGAACGTCATAGCGATCGGGCAGTTTTATGAAATCGCGCTGGACAACGAGAAGCCATATCACATCTGCGGAGGATTGCAGGACAACGGGAGCTGGTGCGGGCCAAACCAGACGTTGACGCGTGACGGCATCGTGAATGAAGACTGGCAAGTGATTCACGGCGGCGACGGGTTTTATGCGGCGATTGACAACGTCGAACCATGGATTGTGTACACGGAGTCGCAGGACGGATTCATCGACCGGCGGGATATGAGAACGGGGCAGCAGCGGTCCATTCGGCCGGAAGCGAAAGCGGGGGAGCCGCACTATCGTTTCCAGTGGAATTCGCCGGTGGCGGTTTCTTCGCACGAGCACACGACCGTTTATTACGGCGGGAACTATCTCTTCAAGTCGACCAATCGCGGAGATACGTGGACGCGGCTCGGGGGCGACCTGACGACGGGAGCAGACCGCAACAAACTGCCAATTCTTGGCAAGGTGCCGGACAAGAACACCCTGTCGCGGCATGACGGCGTGCAGGAATATCCGACGATCACGACGCTGAGCGAATCGCCGCTGACGCCCAACGTGCTGTGGGTGGGGACGGACGACGGCAACCTGCAAGTGACACGGGACGGCGGGAAGACGTGGAAGAACGTAGCGGGGAAAGCGCCCGGCATGCCGAAGGGAACGTACGTGAGCCGGGTGGTGGCTTCGAAAACGGGAGAAGGCGCGGCTTTCGCCACGTTTGACGGGCATCGCAGCGATGATTACGGCGTGTACATTTTTGCGACTACGGATTACGGCGAGAGCTGGAAGGCCATTCGAAACGGCATACCGGATTCGGCGGGGTCGGTGCACGTGGTGCGGGAGCATCCGCGCAACACAAACCTGCTGCTTGCCGGGACGGAATTTGGGTTGTGGGTTTCGTGGGACCGAGGGGCCAATTGGACGGCGCTGAAGAACAATTTTCCAACCGTGCCGGTGAATGACATTGAAATTCAGGCGCGCGAGAACGACCTAGTGCTGGCAACGCATGGGCGGTCGATCTGGATTCTCGACGACCTGACGCCCATCGAAAAAATGGATGCGAACGTGGCGGGATCGCCGCTGACGCTGTTCCCTCCCCGGACAGCCACGACGTGGTTTATTCGGCAGCGCCGGTGGAGCGCGGGTCAAAAGATGTTTACGGCGAAGAACCCGGCGTACGGCGCGCTTCTGAGTTACTACTTGAAGGAAGCAATTCCCCCGGAAGCGCCAAAGAAGAGTGGGGACGACAAGACGGACGCGGGAGAACAGAGGCCCAGAAGAGAAGCAAGGGCCGAGGCGGCGGAGAAAAAAGAAGGCAAGGTCAAAATCACGGTTATCGATAAAGACGGAAAAGTGGTTCGGGAGTTTGATGGGCCGGGCGCGGCCGGCGTGAACCGAACGAATTGGGATTTGCGCTATAACCCAGCCGGCGAGCCCACACCAGAGCAGCAGGAAGCAATCGCGGCGGGATTCGGGTTCGGGCCGCGTGGGCCGCTGGTCGAGCCTGGGGAATACACGGTGAAGGTCAAGGCTGGTGACAAGGAAGCCACGCAGAAAGTCACAGTGGAGGAGGACAACCGGATTACGATTTCCGCCACGGACCGCGCGGCGCGGCACGAGGCCATCGAAAAACTGTACGCCATGGCCAAGAGCACTGACAAAGATCGCAGGGCGATCGAAGGAATCCAGACCGCATTAACGAACGCGAGAGAGGAATGGAAGAAGGACGCAGGGAAGCCGAATGCGGCAAAGATTCCGGAAGATATCGTGAAGGCTGCCGATGAATTGCAGAAGAAAGTGGACGCGGCGGCGGAGAAGTACATCCGGCCGAGGCTGGCACTGGGAAACGCGGGGCCGCCATTCGAATGGAAACCGGATCCGCTGCCGAACCAAGTGCAGAATTTGCTGAATGATCTGGACGGGTTTGCCGCGGCTCCCGACGGCCAGCAGCAAGAGAAAATGGCGGAACTCACGACGCTGACGGGCGAGGCGTCGGCCGCGGTAAAGAGTATTTCGGAAGGGGACCTGCCCGCGCTGAACAAGAAGATGAATGACGCGGGGATTCCGCATATTGTTCCGGCGCCACCGCGGCCACGAGGCGGCCCGATCGGAGATGGGGAATCGGAACATTAAACGCCCGCGAGAGCGCGAAGGCATTTCTGTGGAATTTCGGCGCATATCGCGCTAGGATGCCGAAACAATTTCGGGGTATCCGCGTCTAAACGTCGCAAGAGGGAGTGTTCGGCTCAAGTTGGGAAAGCTCTGCGGGGTCACCCCCTGATTCGAAACAATTTCCGGGATTCATTGACGATTTACAGGAGAGGACTTATGAGCGTGAAGCAGCTCAGCCTACGCGGTCTGACAGCGTGGTACCTCGTAGGGGCCATGATTTTGGGGGGGATACTCGGAGGCGCGGCGGCATCCGAGGCCGGTGCGAGACGGCAGGGCCTAGCAGAGCAGGAGAAGGACAAGAAAGACGAAAAGAAGGATGAGAAGAAGGACGAGAAGAAAGGCCTGCAGCTCAAGCCCGAGCGGAAAATCGAGTTCACCACAGAGGAAGGCACATGGCTATCGCTGGACGTGTCTCCGGAGGGCAAGACGATCGTCTTCGAATTGGTAGGGGACATCTACACGCTGCCCATCGAAGGAGGCGAAGCGAAGCTGATTGACGGCGGGATGGCGTTCGACAGCCAGCCGAAGTTTTCACCGGACGGCAAATGGATCGCGTTTTTGTCCGACCGCGAAGGAAGCGAAAACGTCTGGATCATGCACCCGGACGGAACCGAAGCCAAACAGATTTCAAAGGAAACGAATGCGGAATTTGCCTCGCCGAACTGGACGCCCGATGGGCAGTACATCCTCGTCTCCAAGGCGGGGTTCGGCATCAAGACGTTTGAAATCTGGATGTACCACATCCAGGGCGGATCGGGCGTGCAGGTGACCAAAGCCAAGCCCGCGCCGACCGTACGCCGGCGAGAGCAACACAATGCCCTGGGCGTTTCCGCTTCGACGGACGGAAAATATCTCTATTACGCGCAGCGCACGGGCGGTTTCACTTACGAAGCGCAGTTTCCGCTATGGGAGGTGGCGAGGCGCGACCGCAAGACGGGCGACGAAGACATTCTGATTCGCCAGCTTGGGAGCAGCTTCCGGCCGGTGCTGTCGCCGGATGGTGCCGCGCTGCTGTACGTGACGCGTCATGAAGCGGAAAGCGGGTTGCGGCTGCGCAATCTGCAAACGGGTGAGGACCGCTGGGTAAAGTATCCGATCACCCGGGATGATCAGGAGTCGCGCTTCACGCGCGATCTGTATCCCGGTTATGCGTTTCTCCCTGGCGGCAAAGAAATCGTGTACACGAATGATGGAAAGATTTACCGCCTGGATATCGCTTCGGGCCAGGACAAACTCGTTCCCTTCACCGCGAAAGTGTCCCAGGATCTTGGTCCGAAACTGGACTTTCCGCAGAAGGTGGAGGAAGGGCCGGTGAAAGTGCGGCTGATCCAGGATCCCGTGGAATCGCCGGACGGCAAGCGGCTGGCGTTCTCGGCGCTCACGCATCTTTATGTGATGGACATTCCCGGCGGGAAACCGCAGCGGCTCACCACCGGGAATGCCAGGGAATTTCAGCCGGCATGGTCGCCGGATGGGAAATGGATCACCTACGTGACATGGTCGGCAGGAGGCGGGGGAATTTGGAAGGCGCCCGCAACGGGCGGCACTGCGAAACAGCTCACGCAAACGTCAGCATTTTACAGCGATCCCGCATGGTCGCCGCATGACGACCGCATCGTGGCGCTGCGGGGCAACGCCTACGACCGCGATAACCGCACGTTTGACTTCGGCGTGGCCGGCAGTCCTGACCTTATCTGGCTTCCGGCGGACGGAGGCCCCACAAATCTAATCATTCCCGCGCGCGGAGCGGGCAAGCCACACTTCACGAATGAGAAAGACCGTGTCTATCTCTACACGCAAGCCGGCTTAGTTTCGTTGCGTTATGACGGCACAGACCGCCGTACACACTTGCAGGTGAAGGCGCCGCCGCTGGGCTTTTCCGATGAGCCCGGCCCCGCCGACGATGTGCGCGTTAGCCCGGATGGAAACTGGGTCCTGGCACACATCATGAACCAGCTGTATGTGACGGCCATGCCGGTGGTGGGAGGCGAGGCGCCGACGGTCATGGTAAACGGGCCGTCCGTCCCGCTAAAAAAAGTAACCGACATTGGCGCGGACTACTTTTCCTGGGCCGACAGCGGCAAGACCATCACCTGGGCGGTAGGCGCCAGCTTTTTCCGGCAGCCGCTCTCCGCCATTTCCTTCGAGCCTCCAAAGGAAGAAAAGAAGGAAGGCGAGAAAAAGGACGAGGCGAAAACCGAAGGCGACAAGAAAGACGCTGGCGGGGATGCGCAGAAGAAAGACGAAACCAAGAAAGATGAACAGGCAGAAAAGAAACCGGAGAAGTTCAAGGAGCAGGAGAAGTCTGTAGAAGAATTCCCGGTGGACCTGGAATTTCCGCGGAAGGCGCCCAAAGGCACCGTGGTTCTTCGCGGGGCGACGGTCATCACCATGAAGGGCGATGAGGTGCTGAAAAACGCGGACATCGTCGTGGAGAACAACCGGATCAAGAGCGTCGGTGCGCGCGGAAGCGTGCCAGCGGGCGCGAAAGTGTTTGACGTGAGCGGCAAGACGATTACGCCGGGTTTCGTCGACACGCACGCACATTGGTTTGAGATTCGGCGCGGCATTCTGGACACGCAGAACTGGAACTTTCTTGCCAACGTCGCCTACGGAGTTACGGCGGGCCTCGACGTCCAGACGGCCACGAACGATATGTTTGCGTACGAAGACCTTGTCGATACGGGCGACATTATCGGATTGCGCGCGTTTTCGACGGGCCCTGGCGTTTTCTCGGACAACAATTTTCAATCGGTCGAAGAAGTAAAGGGCGTGCTGACGCGGTACAAGAAATATTACGGCACGCCGAACATCAAGAGCTACGTCGTGGGCAATCGCAAGCAGCGCCAGTTCATGGTGCAAGCCTCGAAAGAGCTGGGGATGATGCCCACGACGGAGGGCGCGCTCGACCTCAAGCTGAATCTGACGCATGCGATCGACGGCTTCCATGGCAACGAGCACACGCTGCCGATCACGCCGTTGTACAAAGACGTGATCCAGATGTTTGCGCAGTCGGGAATCGCGGAGACGCCGACGCTGATCGTGAACTACGGCGGGCCCTTCGGTGAAGACTACTGGTACCTAAACACCGAAGTGCACGACAACGCCAAGCTGAATCATTTCACACCGCACACGGTGATTGACGAGAAGACCAAACGGCGTCCCGGCTGGTTCCGAAAGGACGAATTTGCGTTTCCAAGGCTGGCGGCGCAGATGGCCAAGCTGGAGAGAGCGGGCGGTCTCGTGGGCGTCGGCAGTCACGGGCAATTGCAGGGCTTGGGCTATCACTGGGAGATGTGGATGCTGGCGTCGGGCGGAATGACGCCGCTGGAAGTCCTGAAGTGCGCCACGGTCAACGGCGCACACATTGTGGGACGTCCCGCAGACATCGGCAGCATCGAACCGGGGAAGCTAGCGGATTTGGTGATCATGGACAAGAACCCGCTGGACGACATTCACAACACGAACACGATTCACTGGGTGATGAAGAATGGCGAGCTGTTCGAGGGCGACACGCTCAATCAGGTGTGGCCCGAGCAGAAGAAACTGGAGCCATTGTGGTTCTGGAATTACGATCAGCCGAAGAAGGGCGCGCCGTTGAGCTACGGAAAGACAACGACGCCTTGACGGCGTGACTATCGGTGGGGTACCTGGTAACCGGCGCGTAGAACAGCAAAAGACCGTTTACCTTTCCGTTTTGGCGGCAGGTTCCTTGGCGGTCGCTTCTTTCGCTGCGGCCTCTTTTGCGGCGGCTTCCCTTGCTGCAGACTTTAGTTGTGACTCGCGGTACCAGTCGAAGGTGATCCTGAGGCCTTCTTCAAAGCCTACTTGCGGATCGTAACCGAGAAACTGTCGAGCCTCTGAAATATCCGCCTGGGAGTCGCGAATGTCGCCTTCGCGGGGTGCCTCGTACTTGGCTTCGAGCGGTTTCCCGGTAATTTTCCGGAGCGCGGCGAGGACTTGGTTGAGCGAGATGCGGTCTCCACAGCCCACGTTGAAAACTTTGCCGGCCACGTTGGGAGCTTCGCAAGCGAGCAGATTGGCATGGACGGCGTTGTCCACGAAAGTAAAATCGCGGGTTTGTTCGCCATCGCCAAAAACCACCGGCTGCTTGTCTTCAAGAAACGCGGTGCAGAACTTGGCCAGAACGCCGGAGTAGGGCGAACTGGGATCCTGCCGGGGACCAAAAATATTGAAATAGCGGAGGGAAACCGTCTCGAGACCGTAGCACTTGAGGAAGGCTTGGCTGTAAAGCTCGCCAACATACTTGGTCACGCCATAGGGGGAAATCGGCTGCGGCTGCATGGTTTCGACCTTGGGAAGAGTGGGCGTCTCGCCATAGGCGGAGGAAGAAGCGGCAAACACGACGCGCTTCACTTTCATTTCTTTTGCGGCAACCAAAACGTTGAGCGTGCCTTCGATATTGATGCGGTTGGTTTCGAGGGGATCTTTCACCGAACGCGGCACGGAAGTGCGAGCACCGAGGTGCAGCACGTATTCCGCCTCGTGCATGGCTTTGCGGACGACCTCGATGTCGGTGATGCTGCCCTTAATGATGGTGATTTTGTTGCGAATCTCAGCGAGGTTGTCATCCTTGCCGCCGGAAAGGTCGTCGAGCACGACAACGCTATGCCCGCGGCTGACAAGCTCGTCGACGGTGTTGGAACCGATGAAGCCGGCGCCGCCGGTCACCAAGTAACGCATGCAGAAAGCCTCCTAAGCTCTTTTAACAACCACCGTGAGGCCAGGGAAGCACGTTGGCGGACGACAGGTGGCCGCAACAATACCAAACGCGAGCGCAGGAAAGACGACAAACCCGCGTTTTGATACGCTGATAGTTCGCGGCGCGCCGGCGAAGGGAAGCCGGAAGATTTCCGCGTACAACGAGATATTGTACGACGGAAAGCGGGCAGGAAGCGCCTGTTTCGAGGGAGCGGTTCAAGAAAATGGGCACCAAGATGACCGTGGGGATCTGCGGCCTGGTGGCGCTGGGCTGCGCGGCAGGAGCCTTCTACTGGTTGCATGCCCGGGCCAGCAAGCCGTTGCCTGATGTGGTGTCCCCCGAACCGCCGGGATTTCAGGAAGCTTTACTGGCAAATCCTCAACCGAATACCAAGCCGGGAAAATCAACTCCAACAGTTGGTTCGAAGAAAACTGCGCCACCGACAGCAGCAGAACTGGTCCTGAAGACCGGCGAAGTGCTGAATTACACGGCAAACGTTGCGAAGCTCGAGGACGTGGCCACGCTGACGCTGAAAGTCGCAGGGAAGGGAAGTTTCCTGGGCAAGAGCGTGTGGCATTTGCAAGCAGCGGCCCACACGCTGAATCCCCTCCGCATGGTTTTTGAACTGGATGATCAATTTGATTCGTACAGCGATTCACGAACGCTGGCGTCGGTGCAGTACGAAATGCGTCTGAGCGAGCGCGGGCAAAAGGTGAAATCGGTGCAGCGCATGACGGCAAGCGGCAAGGAGCCTGCGCCGCCCGATGCCACCGCTGCGCGCGTGGCGCCGGGAACGCGCGATCCGCTGGGGCTGATGCAGTTTTTGCGAACCGTGGATTGGGCGGGGACGCGCCAAGTGAGCAGCCCGGTGTATGACGGGCACAAGTTGTATGACGTTCGGGCGAAGCTGGCGAATGCGTCGGTTGCGGTGGGGGTACCCGCGGGAGATTTTCGCGCTTCGAAGATCGAGATTCACGTTTTCGAAAATGGAGTGGAGTCAAAGGATGCTTCCTTCACGCTTTATCTGGCGAACGATGCCGCGCGAACCCCCGTGCTGCTGGAAGCGATCATGCCTTTTGCGACGGCGCGCGTGGAACTGGTAAAGGAAAAGCCCGAAGCAGGCCGAACAGAGAAGCCGAATTAGAAATCTCTAGCAGAGCACGATTTTTTCGCGGTGGCGCAAGACCCGGCGGGTGGCGTTGCGTGTATCGACGACCAACTTCGCGGCGTCGACGATGGCCACGAAGTCGTAACTGGAATGGTCGGTAGCGATCAGCACAGCATCATAACTCGCGAGCGTTTGCGGGCTCAGCGGCACGGACTTCATATTTTCGTAACTGTAGTGGCGCATCTTGTGGAGTTGCGGGAAATAGGGATCGTTATAATCGAGCGCCGCGCCGCGTTGGAGCAAGAGCTGCATGATCTTCAGCGACGGGGATTCGCGCAAATCATCCACGTCTTTCTTGTAAGCAACCCCTAAGAGCAGGATTTTCGAGCCTTTTATGCTTTTCTTTTGATCGTTCAGGGCGTTGGCAGTGGCATCGGCCACGTGGTAAGGCATGGCCGTATTCACTTCGCCGGCCAACTCAATAAACCGCGTGGCGAAATCGTACTCGCGAGCCTTCCAGGAAAGATAAAACGGGTCCACCGGGATGCAATGGCCGCCGAGCCCCGGCCCCGGATAGAAGGGCATGTAGCCGAAAGGCTTCGTGGCTGCCGCGTCGATCACCTCCCAGATGTCCATGTTCATGCGCAAACAAAGCTGTTTGAGTTCGTTGACAAGCGCGATGTTGACGCAGCGAAAGATGTTTTCGAGAAGCTTGGCCATTTCCGCGGCACGCGTCGAGCTGACTGGAACGACCCGGGCGACAACCTGGGTGTACAGCGCCTGCGCGGCGCGGCCGCTCGGTGGATTCAACCCGCCAACGACCTTGGGAATCTGGGCTAGCCCGAATTGTTTGTTGCCGGGATCTTCGCGCTCGGGAGAAAAAGCGAGCCAGAAATCACAATACACCTCTTCATTGTCCTGCCCCGCGGCAATCGGGCAGCGCAGGCCGCTCCTTTCCAGAATCGGCAAGACAAGCTCTTCGGTCGTTCCCGGATAGGTGGTCGATTCCAAAACGATCAGTTGTCCTTTTTGCAGGTGTGGATAAATGGAAAGGGCGGTTTGCTCGACATAACTCAAATCGGGGTCACGGCGCTCGTCGAGAGGGGTAGGCACGCAGATGATGATGGCGTCGGCCTCTTTGAGCTTCGCAAAATCCGTGGTGGCACCAAAGTGTCGGCTAATCACGAACTGCTGGATCTTATTTTGAGGAATATGCTGGATATAAGAGCGGCCGCCGTTGAGCATGTCCACTTTGTTAGGATCGGTATCAAAACCGGTGACCTTGTGACCCGCCTCGGCAAAGCGCAGGGCCAGCGGGAGGCCGACGTAACCGCAGCCGATGATCGCCACTTTGAGCTGGGCACCTTTGAAGAACTCGGGTTTCCGGTCCATGGGCATGGGTTAAGTTGCACTCCTTCTCATCTGACCCCGAGCGGCCTGAAGTCAGCCAAATTGCTTTTTCCGGGATACGTCTTGGCCAGCTACAGTAACTGAGGCCAGCAGGAATCGGCCACCGTGGCAAAGACAAATAAATATAACAGTTTTCCCGCAAACAGAAAAATCCGTTCTTCGCTGCATATTGCAGCCAGGTCAACAGAAGGTTGCTACGAAACACGGGACAAGGGAAAATGGACAGCGCGGCCTCCAGCCCTGACGATCGGTTCGGCGCCGGATCACCATGACTCTGATCATTCTCCTGCTGGGACTCGGTGTGGGTGTACTGGTGGGCCTGTTAGGTATCGGCGGCGGCGTGGTGCTGGTGCCCGCGATGGTGTACCTGCTGGGTATGGACCAACACATGGCGCAAGGTACTTCGCTTTTTATCTTGCTGCCGCCCATTGGCCTGGGGGCCCTTCGAGAGTATTGGAAGCAGGGCCAAGTGGATTTGAGGGCAGGAATTCTGTGCGCGCTTGGAATGCTTTTTGGGGCGTACGCAGGAAGCCTGGTGGCGCTGCCCATGCCTTCGCGGAATCTGAAAGGGCTATTTGGGTGCTTTTTGGTGCTGTCGGCGATTCTGTTGTGGAGAAAAGCGCAACGGGAACACACGCTGATGGGTGCTGAAGGGGAGCGGGCCCATGGATGAGGGAATTGGACGGGACGCGGGAATCTTCATCGTGGCGTGCATCTGTGGGATTGCTTCGGGCATGTTTGGGATTGGCGGTGGAGTCCTGCTGGTGCCCGTCCTCGGTTTGCTTTTCTCGTTCAGCCAGCACCGCGCGCAAGGCACAAGTTTAGTGGCGTTGATTCCACCCACGGGAGCGCTGGCATTGATGGCGTACGCCCGGGAAGGATTCGTTTCCTGGAAAACCGGGTTGTTGCTGATCCCGGGCGTATTTCTGGGCGGGATCCTGGGAGGAATCTTGGCGAAGAAGCTGAAGCCGCAGCGGATGCGGAAGGTTTTTGCAGGAATACTGTTCGCGCTTGGCACATGGCAGGCGTTCAGCGCGTGGTGGCGATGAAGGCGGATCCGGATGGTCGATTTGCACTGTCACATCCTGCCGGGACTCGATGATGGTCCCGATAAGATGGAAGAATCGCTGGAAATGGTGGAGACGGCGATCGCCGATGGCATAACGCACGTCGTTGCCACACCGCACTCCAGCGACAAGTTTTGGTTTGACTTTCCACAAGTCCGGCGCCTCCGCGACGAACTGCAAGGACGCATTGGCAACCGGCTCAAGATTGCCACGGGCTGCGACTTTCACCTCAATCCGGAAAATTTAGCCTTGCTGCGCAAGCAGCCTCGGCAGTACTGCATCAATCAGCATGACTACTTGCTGCTGGAATTTAACGAGGTTTCCATTCCTCCAGCAATGGACAAGACATTGCATGCAATGCAGCTTTCCGGTTTGCGCCTGATCATTACGCATCCGGAGCGCAACGCCATTTTGCGGACGCACCCGGAGCGGCTGAAAGAATGGGTGAGGCGCGGCTGCTTTGCCCAGGTAACGGGCGCGGCGCTTACGGGAGGATTCGGTCCGACGGCGCAGCAGATCGGACTGCAATGGATCGGGGAAGGAATAGTTCATTTTGTGGCCAGCGATGCACACAATAACCGGAGCCGGCCTTTGAAGCTGCAGCCCGCGTACGAGGTGGTGGCGGATCAGTTTGGCGAAGAGAAGGCCCGCTCTTTGTTTGTGGAGAATCCCCGGGTGGCATTCGAAGGCCGGGACTTACCTCATATTCCGGAATTGGAAGAACCAGTCGTGCCGCCACGGCGAAAGCGATTCTTTTTCTTCTGAGAGCTTTCAAATCATTCGAACAAGAGATGGTGAGATCAGCGCGTACGCCTGAGTGGCAAGCCCGCCCACGCGTTCATCAATCCGAGGACTTCGCGCACAACGTCAAGAGCGTCGCCAGTGCTGCGCCACCAGTGGCGCGGGTCAAAAGGATCTTCGGAGGCCGCGCGCACGATAACGCGGCATTTTGCCGGCGCGAGCTTTCGCCAGAGGAGCCGCGCGCGCCGCGTGTGCGGCTTGCCGGTGACGAGGATGACGGAGCGATCCTTCTCTCGACCGAGCGCACCACTGATTACCCTGACTTCGTCGGCGGTATTCACAATGGGAGGTTCAAGCACATGAATGGCTCCTGCGGGAACTCCTTCATGGATCAGAACGCGGGCGCTGTAGACTTCTTCCCCTTCGTAAGGAATTCCCATGGCCTTCAAGGATTCTCCCGGCTCGGGGGAGTGCGTAAGCCACACCTCCGGCGCGTAACCCTGGGCGTGGAGTCTGGCCGCTTCCAGAGCCCGCACCGGCATTCCGCCACTAAGCACGACAATCGCCCGCGCTTTCGCTATGGGGTCCTCCACTACGAGCCATCGCCCGACGCCAAAAAACGCGACAAGAGCCAAAGCGAGGAGGCTTGACAAGGCGGCGAAAATGATCCAGCGGCGGGCCTGGGGCGTGGCTGCAGGTGAATTTGGGGAGGCGGCCATGGGGAAACTCGCGCATGCTATCCCGGCTTGCTGCGGTGGTCAATTGGAAGGGCTCCGGGTAAACTGTCAGTCGCATTTCCAAAGGAGGATGCATGCGTGCAGTGGTCACCGGAGGCGCCGGTTTCCTGGGATCGCATTTGTGCGACCGTTTGATAGCAGAAGGCTGGGATGTGCTGGCGCTGGACAATCAGGTCACGGGAGTGGACAGCAATGTCGCGCACTTACTGAAGCATCCGAAGTTCCGGATCCTGCGCGCAGACGTCTCCAACTACATCGATGTGCCCGGACCGGTTGACTATGTACTCCATTTTGCGTCGCCGGCGAGCCCGGTGGATTATCTGAAGATGCCCATCCCCACGCTGAAAGTTGGCGCGCTCGGGACACACAACGCGCTGGGTCTGGCGCGAGCAAAGAATGCAAAGTTTTTTCTGGCCTCCACCAGCGAATGCTACGGAGACCCGGAAATCTCTCCGCAGCACGAAGAATACTGGGGACACGTCAATCCCATCGGCCCGCGCGGGGTCTACGATGAGGCCAAACGCTACGCCGAAGCCATGACCATGGCGTACCACCGCTTTCATAAGATGGATACGCACATTGTGCGAATCTTTAATACCTATGGGCCGCGCATGCGATTGAACGACGGCCGGGCGCTTCCGAACTTCGTTTTTCAGGCGCTGAGCGGGATGCCGCTGACGGTTTACGGAGATGGGAAACAAACTCGAAGTTTCTGCTATGTGGCCGACCTAATCGAAGGCATTTACCGGCTCATGATGTCCGACGAACATCTGCCGGTAAATATCGGCAATCCGCAGGAAATTACGATTTTTGAATTTGCCGAGCGCATTAGAAAGTATTTCGAAAATGCCCCGCCGATTATCTTCAAGCAACTGCCGCAGGATGATCCGAAGCAGCGCTGCCCCGATATCAGCAAGGCCAAGCGCATCCTCAAGTGGGAGCCGAAGGTGGGACTGGAAGAGGGATTGAAGCTCACACTGTCCTATTTTAAGGACGTGTTTAAAAAAGAATAGAAGCTGCGACGGCTGGGGGGATCGCCAGAATCGTTTAGGTATCACGGAATAATGAAACCTACTCTCTCCCGAAAGAATAGTATTCGAAACCCAACTTTTTCATATCCTGAGGCGCGTACAGATTTCTTCCGTCGATCACCAGTTTCCGTGCCATGGAACTTCCCGCGCGCTGCCAATCCAGCTTGCGAAAGGGATTCCATTCGGTGCAGATAAGGGCGGCATCCGCATCGCGCAGCGCATCGTAGGGGTCCTCGTGATAGTGGAGTTGCGGAAAAACAGCCTTGGTTCGAGGCATGGCTTCCGGGTCCGTGACGTGCACGATGGCTCCTTCTCCGATGAGGTTTTTGACGACTTCCAAAGCCGGGGCAAAGCGAATATCGTCCGTATTGGCCTTAAAAGCGAGTCCGAGTACGGCGATGCGCTTGCCTTTCACCACCCACAGCGCCTTGTGAACCTTCTCGAAAAAATGCTCGATGCGCTGTTTGTTGACGCGTTCGGCAGCCTTCAAGATGTCGAAATCAACACCAACTTTGGCCGCCAGATAAATGAAAGCCTGTACGTCTTTCGGAAAACAGAAGCCGCCATAGCCCAGCCCAGCCTTAAGAAATTGTCCACCGATGCGCGGGTCCAAACCCATCGCGTGCGTAACTTCTTCGACGTTAGCGCCAATTTTTTCGCACAGGTCCGCGACTACGTTGGCGTAACTGATTTTCAGCGCCAGGAATGAATTGGATGCGTGCTTAATGAGCTCGGCGCTGCTGATGGTGGTTACCAGGAACTCGGCTTGCTGGCCCGGGGGGCAGGTTCCGTTGTGCACCGGGCAGTGGAACTTCTTCTCCAAAATGGGCCGGTAGATCTGGCGCAGTTCCTCTGCCGAGGAGGGGTCCTCCACGCCGACCACAATGCGGTCAGGATGGAAAAAATCTGCAACGGCGGTGCCTTCGCGAAGAAATTCTGGATTGGATGCCACACGGAATTTTACGTTGCTGTTTCGGGAGTAGGCGGACAACGCCCGGCTGAGCTCAAGCCCGGTGCGCGCTGGGACAGTGCTCTTTTCGATTACGAGCTTGGGTGTTCGCGCTTCCGCGGCAATTTGCCGCGCCACGTAATCAATAGCGGAAAGGTCCGCCTCGCCAGATTCTTTTGGAGGAGTCCCGACGCAAATGAAAATGGCTTCTCCCGCGCGAATGGCTTCCGCAGCGTCCGCGGTGTAGGAGATATGTCCTGTCTTGCGCGCGGAAGTCAGAATCTGTTCAAGGTGCTCTTCATAGATGGGCACGCCTCCAGCCTGAAGCTTGGCAATGCGGTCGCGATCAATGTCCGTGCAGACGACCTCGTGCCCGGCCTCTGCAAGGCAGGCTCCAGTGACCAGTCCGACGTATCCACATCCGATAACGGAAAGACGCAAAAAGGCCTCCTTGCATTGGAGCTCAACAGGCGACGCTGTGCACGCTAGGGAATCCCTGTCTGTATTGTGGCTGAAGCAAGAGAAAGAGAAAAGCGGTTCGGTACTTTCTCTTGCGCAAAGGACAGGGTTTTGATTTGGACAGCTCCGTTCCGGGTGGCAAAGTATTCCCCTAGTTCTTGGCTCTTTGTCCCATCAACAGCCCGCGCAGCCCCAGCAGCAAGAGGCGCGGCTGGCGCCGGATCAAGTTCCAAAGCAGGCGGGTAGACTCATCGCGATGAATTTCTCCCAGCGATTCGCGGGCCGACGTATCCAGCAAATCCACCAGTTGCGAATAATCCTTTTGCTGAAAATGATGGAGTGCGCGACGGATCATCCAGTGAGTGCCCAACTCGCACCGCAGTCCCGTAAGCTCGTTGCTTGCGCCCTTCTTTAATAGGGCCTGGGCAACGCCGAGCGCCCCTCGGAATCCGGTGACGATACCGCCGACGGTCGACACCTTGACTTGCGCCGCCGCGTCTCCCACCAGATAGACTTCGCCATTTCCAATTTGCCGCCTTACCGGGACCCATCCGCGATAAACCGGGATGCGGGCGCCCTGCCATTCCAGCGGCTCCAGCTTTTTCTTTTCGAGAAAGCTCTCGAAGCGGCGTTTCGTGTCGCGACCGTGCTCGCCAATAACCCCGAGGGCGCCGCGTTCCGCCGACTCAGGAATCAGCCAATAAAAATAAGGCGTATCGTCGGGAATAAACCAGACGCGCGTGGTATCCGGAGGACAGTCCTTTGGGAGGTGAACGATAGCTTGAACGAGGGGCACGGTCTCAACCGGTGGCCAGCCGGCTGCGCGTGCCACGCGGCTCGCCGCCCCGTCTGCGCCAACGACACTATCGGCATGCAGCTCTTGGCGTTTGCCGCCGCTTTCGATCTCCAGGCGCAAGCCTCGCTCGTTCGGCCCGACGCCCAGGAAACGTGTATCAAAAGAGAGCGAAGCGCCGGCGTGCTTGGCCTCTTGAGCAAGGGCGGTAATCAGCCGCGAGCGCTCGATAATCAGATCGGGCGTCTTCAAAGCAATTTGCGCTGAGCGGCCGTCGGTAAAGAGCTCAAAGCGGCGAATTTCGTTGATGATGCTGTGTTGCGCCGAAGCGGCCATTTGGCTGCGGAAATGATCAGTAACAATGAGCGTGCGCGGCGCTGGTTCAAGCTGTGGCTTGGATTCCAGCACACGCACAGGCTGCCCGCCGCGAGCCACGTTGGCCGCCGTGAACAGTCCGGCTGCCGAGGCTCCCACTACGATAACTTCCCGTGAGTGGCCGCCATTTCCAGGCTTAGCTTTGCTGTTCTCCACAGTTTTATACGTTCCCGATGGCGCGCGGTCTCTCTACACCCCTAGGGCGAGAACCTACGCAAAAGGTTAGGTCTGCTTCCCGCCCGACCCGCGCGGGGCTGCTCATGGAAGTGGGTGGGAGAGACATTGTAAGTATACAGAAACGGCCTGTAACAGCAAATAAAGACGGGCCTTAGACAAAGTTTGGGATTCCTGCGCGGAACAATTGATTTTAAGAAGCGGGAGAGCTCTTGCGCGCCTGGCGCTCATAGGGCGCGCGCTCCAAATACATGACTCCGAGCAAAATGACGGCAAGTACGACGATTCCAAAGAACATCGCGCCCCGAGTGGAAAGATAGCCGACAAACAATGCCGCGAAACCTCCAATCGCGCCAAGAAGATACAAGGTCACCACGGCTCCGCGATGGCCAAGCCCAAGATTCGACAGCCGGTGAGCGGCATGGTCCTTGCCGGGAGTCGCAAAAGGCAGCAATCCCCGGCGAGCCCGCGACATGGTTACCAGGGTGGTATCAAAAATGGCCACGCCCAGGATCAACACCGGGGCCAACCAGGCAGAAAGATGGGTTACATTCTCCATGCGCAACTTCAGCCCCAGCGTGGCCATCAGGAACCCCAGAAACATCGCGCCGCCATCGCCCATGAAAATCTTCGCGGGCTTGAAATTCCAGCGCAGGAACCCGGTGGCGGCTCCAAGAACGGCGGCCGCCAGAGTCGTAACGAGTGTTTGCCCATTCAAATAGGCAATCAGCGCGAAAAAGACAGAGGACATGGCGGCAACGCCAGCGCACAACCCATCCATGTGATCGAGAATGCTGAACGAAGCAGTAATTCCTACTACCCAAAGGACGGTTAGTGCTGCGTCCAAGACATCGCCGTACCGCCCTCCCAGGAGGGTGCTGAAGACTTGCGCTCGAATCCCGCTGAAGAGCAAGATTCCTGCCGCCACGGGCATGCCGACGAATAATTTCACTTGATGATGGAGCAATCCGCGGTCATCGAGGATGCCGACGGCCGCCACCAGGGTCGCACCGATCAGAATGCCGGCAATTTGCGTTCTCGCAGGTCCTTGAAATGAGAGTAAAACGGCGATCACGACGGCGGCATACATTGCCAACCCACCGAGAAGCGGAATCGGCGCATGGTGTACTTTTCGCGGACCAGGAAGATCCACCATGCCCACGCGCAACGCGAATGCGCGAACGGGCACGACCAACATCATGGAAGCAAACAATGCAATGAAGAAAGCGAGCAGGCCTGCGGCCATGCAACCCCGTTTCATCCGGCAAACAAATTCCCCCCAGGCTGGTTCGGCCGGTAACTTCCGTGATGCTCGCCGGGTTTGCGTCCCGGCTCCCAAGTCATAAAATTGGAGATGGCTGCCCCCACGCACCACAAACACGATACTGCGATTTTTGTTGCGCGGCAATGCCGGAAGTTTTGTTTTGTCGAATCAGTTGCCTGGATGCGCCGGGAACAACTATTCTATCGAACGACTAGCTCATCGAAGAGCTTCAAATATTCTTGAAGCT
>WNFW01001930.1_pt1 | contig 18176 bp, 17 predicted proteins | sample 5400131 | NCBI WGS metagenome assembly WNFW01 (sample SAMN13153362, study PRJNA577476) | soil metagenome | isolation source: 20 cm soil or saprolite under grassland replicate 1 | place: USA:California | collected 2016-06-15 | reverse complement strand
TGAAAAAGGATCAGGTCAGCCGAATCATCTTAACTCGTCCGGCGGTGGAAGCGGGTGAAGCGCTCGGATTTTTGCCGGGCGAACTCGAACAAAAGATCGCGCCGTATTTGCGTCCGCTTTACGATGCGCTGCGCGATATGCTCGAGCCGGAAGAGATCGAACGGTCGATTGCGCGGCAGACGATCGAAGTTGCGCCGCTCGCTTACATGCGCGGTCGAACCTTGAACAACGCGTTCGTGATCCTCGATGAAGCCCAGAACACGACGACCGAGCAAATGTTCATGCTGCTCACGCGCATCGGTCCTCGTTCCAAATGTGTGATTACCGGCGACGTGACTCAGATCGATCTCCCGGCAAACAAGCGTTCCGGTGTGGTCGAAGCGTTGCAGGCACTGAAAAATGTTCCTGGAATCTCGATTGTTTATTTCAACGAGCGCGACGTGGTACGCCATGAGTTGGTTCGTTCCATCATAACCGCTTACCAGCAGCATCGCTCACCCGCGCCATCCACGCGTAAATGAAAGATCGGGTCCGAGCCGGACAGGCACTAACCTAATATGTTCGATTTCTTAAGACGCAGACGACTTCTCCGGCGCGGGCTCGCTTCGAAAAAGACGAGGCGTCGTCGCACCCGCAACGAATTGCTGCGCAGTCTCGAGTCTGCATCTTACGTAAAAGTCTTCATTCTTGCCGCTTTCATTGCTGGGTTGGCATTTCTGATCTTTAGCGGCCAGCAGCCGGAACCCACCAAGAATTTCGTGGTTGCATTGCTGTTTTTTGCGGCCGCGATCGTGCAACTCTGGATCAATCGGCCCGGAACGTTTTCCCAGAACTCGCGCGTCTTTCTCGTTTTCGGAACGATCTTTGTCCAGCTCGCTGCCACTAAAGTCATTCTCGTCTTGTCGAGCGAGCACGCGTTTAAATTTCTCACCCCGGAAATGGGCTGGTTGCTCGCCCCCTACGCGTTTGCCCCGCTGGTGCTGAGTGTTTTGTTGGGGCGCGATCATGGACTTTACGCCGCCGTCTTCGTCAGTCTGTGGAGCAGCGTTTTATTCGGCCGGATCGATGCGTCGCTTCTCGTCATTAGTTTGATCAGCGGTTTCACCGCCGTTTATCTCACTCTTCAAGTTCGCCGGCGCGGCCAATTGATTCGCGCCGGTGTCGGCGTTGGTCTCGCCATTTGGCTTTCCTCGCTGAGTTTCGGAATGATCGGTCCAATCAATTTATTTCCGCCGATGGACAACGATTGGGGAATGATCGGCGTGCAAAGCGCGCTCACACTCGGCAACGGGATCGTCACCGCCATGATCGTGGGCGGCGCCCTCCCGATGCTCGAACAACTCTTTCAAATCACGACTGACGTTTCCTGGCTCGAACTCTCAGATCTGAATCATCCGCTGCTGCGTCGAATGACAATCGAAGCGCCCGGCACGTATCATCACAGCCTGGTGGTCGCGAATTTGGCCGAGGGCGCCGCGGAAAAAATTGGCGCCAACGCTACGCTCTGCCGTGTTTGCTCCTATTTCCACGACGTCGGCAAATTGGTGAAGCCGGACTATTTCACCGAGAACATGAACTTCGAGCGCAACCCTCACGATGATCTCGCCCCGACGATGAGCGCCCTGATCATCATCGCGCACGTAAAGGAAGGCGTCGATCTCGCCCTCAAAAACAAACTGAATCAGCGCATCATCGACATCATCCAGGAACACCACGGCACCTCGCTCGTTTATTATTTCTATCAGCGCGCGATCCAACAGCAGGAAGACGCGCGCGCTGGCGGTAAAATCATGAACATCCGCAAGGAAGACATTCCCGAAGTGCAGGAAGAAAGTTTTCGTTACACCGGGCCGAAGCCGCAGACCAAAGAGAGCGCCATTGTCAGTTTGGCCGATATCGTCGAAAGCGCGTCGCGGAGTTTGGAGAAACCGACGCCGCAAAAAATCGAGCAATTGGTCAACGAACTGATCGAAGAGCGCATCGCCGATGGGCAGCTCGATGAATGCGATCTCACTCTTGGCGAATTGCGAGTCATCGCGAAACGATTTCGTTTCACGCTCATGACGATGCTGCATACACGGATCGCTTATCCGAAACACGAATCGAAGTTTACGCCGAGCGACGACGACAGGCTCAGACCCGATGTCATGGCCTCGCTCCGCAAACCAGCATCCGCTCCGCCGGTTTCAGCCGCCTAATCTTGCCGTTCCGCTCGAAGTCTCCGGCTCCTCCTACCTAACGAGAAAAAGCTGAGCGACTGCCACCGTCGCTTGGCTCTGCTACAACTGAAACTGCTTTGATCATCTGAGATGCGAACGTGCGTCGGGTGGCGGTTGGCTCGAGCGCTTGGTTAGGTCTCTTTAGCTGGCCAAATCGCCAATGCAAACCCCACAATCATGAGGGCAAAGAGAACAAGGTTTACTATGACTCTGACGGGCGCACCCGTGCGGCCGACCGGCAAAAAATGGAGAATCGCTCTACGACTTACGTAATCGAGCAGAAGTAGCATAAACATCATTGGAACCGCGCTGCGATAACGCAGCAGCACCAGCCAACAAATCACGCAAATCAGCAGATACGTAAACGCTAACAGTGCAAATAACGAGACAATCGTCTGCGCCGCGCCGGGAGGATAGGCCTCAATTGGAATCCCGTCCGCGCGGCGCAGAGTGGTGCGACCGTTAAGGATTGACGTCAGCATCTGTGAAGATTTGACGAGTACGACGAATCCGAAGATCCGAAGCCCGAGCTTCCGGCCGCTATAATCGTTACCAAGTTCCCTTGGAAAAAGTCGCTTAAGGATTCGTGGCATTGTCGCGAGGAGCAGACCTAACGAGACACAAGATCAGCTACCGCGCCCGGAAGCGCGCGTGGCTGCAAGTGAAAGGTTATAGCTACTCTGCGCGGGGAAACAAGCCGGGGCGCGGTTAGCTGCATCGCCTGGTTAGATGCTGGCTGTGCCAGCACACTGATCCTATACATAGGACGCTCGCGCCGCAAAGTCCAGCTCAGGGTAGCTTATCGAAAAAGAGATAAACGGCGGCAATCCGGCCCTCCCGGGCAATAATAAAATCAGTCCCGGCGTAAGCTGGCGCCTCACCAGGACGGCCCGATACCCAGTGGATCCGACCGACATTGCCCAACTCCTCAGGTTCGGCAATCGGCTAATATTGAAAGTCAGGGTGAGTAGCCTTGATGGCGCCCGCGACCCGATCGATCTCGTCGCGGCCACGGTGGACGCCTCTGGGCTCGTAGAACACGCAATCTTCGATGAAGATCTCGTCGATGGCCGCGCGTCGACGCGCGGGGTCGTTTTCACCGAAGACGTCGTGAAGATTGCGGGTCAGCAAAGTCGATATGCTGTAGGACATAACGGGGTCAGTTCTTAGTATCTTAAACTTCTGCGCAGTTCCCGCGCCGAGAGAACTGGGCTACTCATCTAACGAGGAAGAGATAAGCCACGGGCGGGGTCGGTGACAATCTCGACTGAAGTTATATCGCAATGGGGCCAGCCTGCTCGCGAAAGGTTTCGGAGTTGGCTTCATCGGTTGGTTAGGTCTCTTGGGGATAATCATCAATCAGAGAAGACGGTTCGTTCGTTTGTAGCCTCGATCCCGGAAGTTTCGTCGAAGAGCCACTTGCCATCTCGCTTGACGACGAAGAATCCGCTGCCCTTCTAGCCGCCGAGACTGTCAATGTGTCCGCTCTCGACGTGGACTCTGTCGGGCCGCACGACTTCGAGCTTTCGAATACGGTGACCAACGTATGGTCGCGCGGCGACGAGGAGTTTGATCTGTTGAATATCGGAGTTAGGCAGTCGCGTTGCGTATGGTCCGACGACTTGCAGCGGCGGAGCCGCGCATGCGCTCAACACGAGCGCGACGGGAAGAACTGTAAAACGCATGAGACCTAACGAGAATTAGACGAACGTTCGTAATATAAGGCGAACATTTTTTCGTCTAACATATTCACAATTCTGGCGGACGTGCGCGGGGTTCGCGGTCTTTGGCGGTGGCGGTGCTGGGGCGGGTGACGAATGGGCCGCCTTCGAGTGATGCGGCTTTGGTGAACGCGACGTCGGGCATTTCGCTCGGAAGACCTTTTGAATTTGATTCCCATCATGTCGTAAATCTCGCGCTCGTGCCAATTCGCCGTCGGCCAGAGATCGGAGATGGTGTCGACCTGCTCGTCTTCCGAAATCTTTAGTTTCAATCGGAGATGAACCGCCAGCGTCATTGAGTAAAGCTCGTAAACAATTTCGAAGCGCGGATCTTCGCCGAAATTGTCGATGCTGGTGATGTCGATCAAATAATCGAATGAGAGATCGTGGCGGCAGAATTTTGCGACTTCGCGCAGATCGGCTGGCAAGATCGTGTAGGTCGTCTCGCCGCGAAACTCCGTTTTATTTTGAAGTTTTTGTCCAAACAGTTTGCCTAACGAATCGAACAATTCCTGGCCAGTCATGCAATTACTTCGACGAGCTTCTTGGTGAGTTTCGGATTTTGTGCGGCGAACGATTTCTCGCCGGAAATCTTTTCCTGCAATTTCATCAGGCCGGCGAGCAATGCTTCCGGACGCGGCGGACAACCGGAAATGTAAACATCGACCGGAATAAGCTGATCGATTCCCTGCAAGACGGCATAGGAGCGATACATTCCGCCGGTGGACGCACACGCGCCCATGGCGATGACGTATTTCGGCTCCGGCATTTGTTCGTAAATCCGTTTCACCGCCAGCGCCATTTTGTAAGTAACGGTGCCGGCGACAATCATCACGTCACATTGTCGGGGCGAAAAACGCATTACCTCGGCGCCGAACCGCGCGATATCGAACCGTGACGCGGCGGTCGCCATGAGTTCGATCGCGCAACAGGCGAGACCCATCGGCATCGGCCAAAGTGAATTTTTGCGGACCCAATTGAAGGCGGCATCGAGCCGGGTAAAAATCACGTTGCCCTCGATCTTGGAATCGTACGCTGTCGCGTGTTCAGCCACGTCGAAACGTTAGGTTTCACCACACCGCGCGCAAGGTAAATCAGGTAGGGGCGATTGACCTCAATCGCCCGCTCGGTGATTGTCATAACTCGCGTGGCGGGCGGTTCTGTGAACCGCCCCTACCTAACAGAACCGATGAAGCAAACAACCCAGCGCACTCATCTCGACGAGCTCGAGAACCAGAGCATTTTCATTTTTCGCGAGGCGTATCACGCGTTCAAGAACATCGCCATGCCCTGGTCGATGGGAAAAGATTCGAACGTGTTGATCTGGCTGGCGCGGAAAGCGTTCGTCGGTCGGGTGCCGTTTCCGGTTTTGCACATCGACACGACCTACGAATTTCCCGAGATGCTCGAGTTCCGGGAGTGGGCAAAGAAACATCACAACCTGAACCTGATCGTGAAGATCAACACCGAAGCGCGCGAGCGTGGGATCGGCTACGAAACGCACGACCCGGTCACGGTGACGCACGAATTAAAAACGGTCGCGCTCCAGCAAGTGCTGGCGGAATACAAATGGGACGCGTTGATTACCGGCATCCGGCGCGATGAAGATCCAACGCGTGCGAAGGAAAGATATTTTTCGCCGCGCAACGCGCAGTTCGAATGGGATTACAAAGATCAACCACCGGAATTCTGGGGACAATTCGCCACCAGCTCGGCCAAAGGCGAACACGTCCGTGTCCAGCCGTTGCTCGATTGGACCGAAGTCGACGTCTGGCGCTACATCCAGCGTGAGAATATTCCGATCCCGCAAATGTATTTCTCGCGAAACGGAAAACGATTTCGTTCGTTAGGTTGCAGCCCGATCACGCATCCGATCGAAAGCAACGCTTCGAACATCGACGAGATCATTGCCGAGCTGGAAGCGACAAAAGTCGGTGAGCGTGCCGGCCGCGCTCAGGATCATTACGAGCGCAATGCGATGCAAAAACTCAGAGCCAAGGGATTTTTGTGATGCAAAAGGCAAACGTCCAACACTCAACGTCCGACGCTCAAGGTCCAACTCCGAGCGAGCAGCGCGACATCGGAATACCGTTGCGAATCGTGTTTGTGGGCCATGTGGATCATGGGAAATCGACATTGATCGGGCGGATTTTGCACGACACCGATTCGCTGCCGGAAGGCAAGATCGACATGGTGAAGAAGGCGTGCGCGGCGGAGGGAATGGAATTTGAGTTCGCGTTCGTGCTTGATGCCCTGCTCGAGGAGCAAAAACAGAACGTCACGATCGACACGACCGAGATCCGGTTTAAAACCAAGCGCCGCAAATACATCATCATCGACGCGCCGGGGCACAAGGAGTTCTTGAAGAACATGATCACCGGCGCGTCGCGGGCGGACGCGGCTGTTCTGGTCATCGCTGCGAACGAAGGAGTCCGCGAACAAAGCCGGCGGCACGCGTATCTGCTCAACCTACTCGGAATCAAGCAACTGATCGTCGCGGTCAATAAAATGGACCTTGCAGATTTCTCAGAGAAAAAATTCGAGGAGATCGAAAAGGAATATCGAAAGTTTCTCGCGGAACTTGGGCTTGAAGCGCTGGTGTTTGTTCCGGCGTCAGCAAAGAATGGCGACAATGTTGCGAGCACGAGCAAGAAGATGAAATGGCATCGCGGTCCGAGCGTGCTCGAGGCGCTCGATTTATTGGAGCCGCAAAGCGCCGATGTCGATCTTCCGTTGCGGTTTTGCGTGCAGGATGTTTATCGATTCGATGAGCGTCGCATTATCGCCGGCCGAATCGAGACAGGGAAATTGAGGGTGGGGGATGAACTGGTTTTTTCGCCCGCGAACAAGGCTTCGAAAGTTCAATCGATTGAAGAATGGGATGGAGCCGGGGATGCCGAAGCTCTGGCTGGCGATTCGATCGGGATCACGCTAAGCGAACAAATTTTCGTTGAGCGCGGTTACGTCGCTTCGCATCAAACGGACACGCCGATCGAGGCAAACCGCATTCACGCCGACGTGTTCTGGATCGTGCGCGAGCCGATGCGAAGCGGCCGCCTCTACGATTTGCGTTTGGCAACCCAGGAAGTGAAATGCGAAATCGTTTCGATCGATCAGGTGATGGATTCGTCCAGTCTCGAATCCACGACCGATAAACGCGAACAACTCGAACGCAATGAAGTCGGCCGCCTGACCCTTCAGACACGCAGCCCGCTGGTGATCGACAATCATGATCGAATTCCGAAGCTTGGACGCTTTGTCATCGTCGATGATGACCAGATTTGTGGCGGCGGCACAATTTTTGGCGGGGTCTACACCGATCGCACCGTCGCCAAGAGCAAAAATATCTTCTGGGTCGAAGGAAAGATCACGGCGGAGGCACGAGCGGCGCGGACGGGCCACCGCGGCGCGGTCGTCTGGTTCACGGGATTGTCAGGCGCCGGAAAATCGACAATCGCCCAAGCGCTCGAGCGCGAATTGTTCGCGCGCGGGATGCAAACTTACGTCCTCGACGGTGACAACATTCGACACGGACTGAATTCCAATCTCGGGTTTTCACCCGAGGACCGGGTCGAAAATATCCGTCGCGTGAGCGAAGTGGCGAAACTAATGGCCGATTCCGGCGTCGTTGCGATCACGGCTTTCATTTCGCCATATCGAATGGATCGCCGCCGCGCGCGCGAGATTGCACTCGAAGGCAATGCGGAGTTCGTGGAAGTGTTCGTGGACGCGCCGCTGGAAGTTTGCGAAGCGCGGGACCCGAAAAATCTCTACAAGAAAGCGCGCGCCGGTGAGATCCGCGAGTTTACCGGAATCGACGCGCCGTATGAGCCGCCGGAAGACGCCGAGATCATTGTTCACACCGAACGACAAACGGTCAATGAATCGGTCGCGACAATTCTTGAAGGATTGCTGCCGCGACTAGAACCGGAAGAATCCAATGAGTAAATATGTTGCTCTTCTGGTGGATCGGCCGTTCCGTCGGGCGATGCTAAGTAAATGCGGCTTCGCCTTACAAATTGAGATCGAGGTCCGAGCCGGACTGGCATTACGGACTGCTCGATCCGCCTCCCATGCCTGACCCGAGGGATGTCGATGTTACGATTCGCGTGGCCGAAGCGGCCGATATCGAAGCGTTGGCAGACTTAATGACGCAGCTCGGTTACGAAACACGTGCATCTGAAATGCAGATGAGAATGGAAGCGATTCGCGCCGACAGAAACTACGCGACCTTTGTCGCGGTGAGCAAAGGCAAGGTGTGCGGAATGATCGGCACATACACGTGTTATAGTTACGAACATAACAGTCCGTCGGGCAGAATTCTGGCGCTGGTTGTGTCTGAAAAGATGCGCGGCCGCGGCGTTGGTCATGCGCTGATTGCTGTCGCCGAAAAAGATCTCGCCCAGAAAAATATTTCACGCGTAGCTGTGAACACGCGGTTCGAACGCAAGGAAGCGCACGAGTTTTACGAAAAGGCCGGCTACACGCGCAACGGCTTCCGTTTCGTGAAAGAATTGCCGATGCCGGCGGACTAGAGTCGTTGGAGACGGCCCCGGCCCCGGCCTCGGGCCGTTGCGTGGCTTCTTTCCAGGCTGAGGGCAGCCTGGCTCCAGATCAGCCCGCGGCCTGGTTCGGATAGTCGATGATGTCGACGTGACTCGACTCGATCACGTCGTGGACGATTTTCCCGAGCTCGGCGGCCTCGTACGGTTTGGCGATGACCCCGCGGAAACCGAAGTCTTGATAACGACTCATCGTTGCGTCAGTGGCGTAACCGCTCGAGACAATCGCGTTCACCGTCGGATCGATCTCGATCAATTTTTTGAGGGCCTCTTTTCCACCTATCCCGCCCGGAAGAGTAAGATCAAGAATGACGGCATCGAAGCGTTCGTCGGCTTCGAATTTTTCCCGATAAATGTTCACGCCTTCGAGCGCGGTGGCCGCTTGCCAAACTTTGTAGCCGAGTCGCGTCAGAGTGAATTCAACCAGATCGCGAATAGCGTCTTCGTCGTCGACCACAAGCACGCGACCTGTTCCAGGCATTGCCGGAGTGAAGGTTCGCGGCGCTTCAACCGGCATTTCCTGATCGAGCGCCGCCGGCAAATAAATCGTGAACGTCGTACCGACGTGCACTTCAGATTCGACCGTCATCAGACCGCTGTGGTTTTTGATAATCGAGTAAGCGGTGGCGAGGCCAAGTCCGCTGCCTTTTGGCTTGGTGGTGAAGTAGGGATCGAAAATCCGTTTCATGTACTTTGCAGGTATACCCACGCCTTCGTCGCGGATGCGGATTCGAACGTAATCTCCCGCCGCGAGATCAGGAACAGCCGGAGTGGTGGTGGCAGAGTAACTGAAGTTTTCGCAACTGACGTGCAGCGTTCCGCCGTTTGGCATCGCCTGGTCGGCGTTAACGACAAGGTTCGCGATGACCTGACTGATCTGGCCGGCGTCGATTTCGGCCGACGAGAGATCGACGCCGAATTCAAACTCGCTCCGGTTGTGACTGCCGCGCAGCGAGAAGCTAACCGTGTCTTGAATTAATTTTCCGATCGAAGCGGTCTTCTTAATTGGCGTCCCGCCGCGAGCGAAAGTCAGAAGTTGCTGAGCGAGATCACGCGCGCGTAGCGACGCATTCTTCGCATCGTCCAAACGCTCGGCCATTTCGTCGTTCGGCGGAAGAAGCACTGAGGCGAGGGAAATGTTGCCGATAATCGCGGTAAGAAGGTTGTTGAAATCGTGCGCAATGCCGCCGGCGAGGAGGCCGAGTTGCTCGAGCGTCTCCGCTTTGCGCCGCTCTGTTTCGGCGCGTTGCCGTGCAGTGATGTCGCGGAAAACGAGGACGACGCCGGCTACCTCATTTTTGTTATCCCGAATCGGCGACGCCACCTGTTCGATCACGCGCTCGTTGCCGTCGCGCGAAGTCAGAGTGACGTTCTCGGGGAGATTTAGCAAAATGGACTGCGCCTCGCTGCGATAGCCGCTCTTCTGCACTTTCGCTTGCGCGGCAAGATCGATCGTCACGTCAAAGACTGATTTCAACGGCTGGCCGATCCCTTCTTTTGAGCTCCAGCCTGTCAATTTTTCCGCTTCGCTGTTCAACATGATCACTTTGCCGTTTACATCGGTGGTGATAACGCCGTCACCGATCGCGCGCAGAGTTACCCCGAGGCTTTCCTTTTCAGCCGCGATTTGCTGTTCAAAACGTTTCCGCTCGGTCACGTCACGCACCATCGCGACGTAGACCCGCTGCTGATCGATGATCATTTCGCTCAACGACATTTCGACCGGGAAGGTGACGTGCTTACGTGTTCGGCCGAGAGCGAGGGTGCTGCCACCGGTGCGGCCCATAAGCTCGGTCCAGTTGCAAACGACCGGCTTCGAATCGCGTTCGCTTTCGTAACGCTTGGGGACGAGCCGAGTCAAATTGTGGCCGATCATTTCGTTGTCGCGACAGCCGAACATCTTTTCCGCCGAGGGATTCATCGAGCGAATGACACCGCTGTCGTCGACCGTGATCATTCCGTCCAGGATGTTATCGATCACCGAACGAATGTGTGTTTCGGCGCCCTCGAGTTCCGAAAGCTGGCGGCGCACGAGAACAAAACTGTAGCTGTTGGAAACCACCAGAAGGCTAACGGCAACGAGGGCAAGAAGGGCGAGCGCGGACGTTCGTAAAATCCTTTGGCGAGTGGCCAAACTTGCGCGCAGTTCATAATGACTCAGTTCGTTTTTCTCGAAATTCGTCAGCATTTGGCGGATATCGGCCATCAGCGTTTCGCCCGATCCGATGAGCGCGAGGACTTCGGCATCTCTGCTCGCGCGTTTAGCATCGATTTGTGGAACCGCCGATTTGTTAATCCAGCCCTCGACGCTGGAGCGAATTTCGGCCAGAAGCTCGGCTTGCGCTGGAGAATTCGCGACCAAAATCGAAAGGTAACCGTTGTAAGTGTAAAAATCCGTGACCGCGCGTTTGTAAGCTTCAACGAAACTGTTCTCGCCGGTGAGGAGATAGCCTCGCTTCTCTTTTTCCATTTCCACGACCGCGCGGTCCAGTTTGGTGAGGAAGTTCAAGATCTGGGCCGATTGAGTCGCCCAGTCCTGATCGTGCATGCGCTGATTGAGTACGATCTGCTCTTCGTCCTGCAACGATTGCAGAACTTCACGTGCTTGATTGAGGAGAGCATTGCCGAGCGTCAAAGTTCCGGCTGGGTTCGTCTCGCTCTTGGTCGCAGTGCCTTTGGCTTCCCGGCGGGCGCTCATTTCCGGAGTCGCAACCGTGTCGAGCCATTTCTGAACGACTTCCTGAACCTTTATCACACGCTTACGCTGTCGCGGGTTTTCCAGAATTAGCACGGTCAAATCGTCAATCCGCTGCCTAATCAGGTCGCGCTTCTTTTCGAAGGGTTCGATGTCGTTTTCGTTGGCACTCAAAAGATAACCGCGGTGGCCGCTTTCCAAGCCGGCGATGTCGTTTTCGATCAAACTGCTTAGGCGCATCACTTCGATCGTATGCGTGCGGAGCGAGTCCTGGTAATGATCGCGCAACGTCACCAGCAAAAAAACGCCGACCAGAAAAATGATGACGATGACGGCGACCGTTGTTCCGGAGAGAAGCTTAAGATGGAAATGTCGCTGACTAAAAAGCCAGTCGGCGACGTGGCCGAAAATCGATCGTCGCCGTGCTTTGAGGCTATTTGGTACGGAGGCGTCGACCGACGGGTCTACCATAATTGCTATGAAGCAGCTCCCCTGCCACCGCGCCTGCTTCAAATGTCGCCCGGCGCCTAACGAGACTTAAAACAGAGTCAGTACCAGATTTTTGCTAAGTACAATCCCGCAGCCGGTGCGACATAGCGGAAACCATCGGCGCGCCCGGAATTCAATCGTCTGGCGATCTCCGCCGGATCCAGTCTATCAAGGGTCACTCGCACCATCGCGCCGACCATTAGGCGCACCATTTTGTAAAGAAAGCCGTCGCCGGCGACGTCGATTTTGACCCGCGGTCCGGATTTCCGAACGCGAACCGACCGAATTGTGCGTGTCGTGTCCTTTTCTCTTTTGCCGCGATTCGCCGCGAACGCGGCAAAATCATGGGTGCCGACGAAGTTCCCTCCAGCCGCGCTCAAAAGATCGAGGTCGAGTGGTGACGGAATGTGCCATGCCCGGCCCAGCTCATGTGGCGGTAAAATTGGTCCCGCCCAAATTCTGTAGCGATAAAGTTTTCCGATCGCTGAAAACCTGGCATGAAAATTCTCAGACACACATCGGCAGTCCAAGACTCGAATCGAAGGTGGCAAAATCGCGTTCAGCGCGCGTGCTAAACGTTCGACCGACAGACGCCGATCCGGGAGATCGACGTGGGCGCATTGCGCAAGCGCGTGAACACCCATATCCGTTCGTCCCGCGCCGTGAACGCGAACGCGCTGGCCACTGATCTTATGGAGTGCGCGCTCGAGTTGGTCCTGAGCTGTATTGCCATGCGCCTGGCTCTGCCAGCCGGCGAGGGCCGCACCGTCGTAAGCAACGGTTAACTTGAGCCGCGGCGACATGTCGATCAGCGCGGAATTCCTTTTGGCGATGTCCCCGCGGTTTCGCGGTCAAGGTAGCTTTGCAAAATCATTTGGGCGGCGACTTGGTCGACAAACTTACGCGTCTGACGCGTTTTTTTCCCGGCGTCTCTGAGCGCGCGATTTGCAGCAACCGTTGTTAGTCGCTCGTCCCAGGTTTCGACCGGACAACGGAGTTGGGTGCGAAGTTTGTCGGCGAATTCCAACGCTTCGTTTGCGGCTATTCCAATCTCTCCCCTCATCTGTCGCGGAATTCCGATCACGACTTTGTCGATCTTTCGATCGTGCACGATCGCCGCGATGCGTTTCACGGAGTCTTTGTTCGCTGGAATTGTTGCGAGCGGGTGCGCTAAGAAGCGGAGCTCATCAGAAATCGCCAGACCAATCCGCGCTCGGCCGAAATCGATCCCCAAAATCGGATTCATTCGAACTATTGCAGCTCCGGCGGCAACTTCCCGACGAGATTTTTGATCTTCTCAGCCTGGTGCCGATGACAAATCAAAATCGCATCGCCTGTCCGGACGACGATCAAATTATGCACGCCGAGCAGCGCGATTGTTGTCTCGCCGTCGTTGAAGATAATGTTATCGGTCGAATCGAGCGCGGTCAGCGCGCTGTTGGCTGCATTCCCGTGTTCGTCTTTTTTGAAATAGTGTGCCACCGCCTGCCAGCTTCCGACATCGTCCCAATCGAAACTTGCTTCGACCACTAAAACATGTTCGGTTTTTTCCATGATCGCGTAATCGAACGAAATTCGCGGCAACTTCGCGAAACGTTCATGCAAAATCTTGTCGAGATCTTTCGGAGACCGGACTTGCGAGATAAAGTCGGCCAATTCCGGAGCGTGGCGATTGAATTCGCTCAGGACAGTTGGCACCGACCAGACAAACATTCCGGCGTTCCAGCGAAAATTTCCTTTTCGCAAAAAGGACTCGGCCAGATCGACATTCGGCTTTTCGCGAAAGCGGACGACGCGGTGAACACCGATTTTTCCGTCGCTGCGCAATCGCACTGGCTCACCTTGCTCGATGTAACCGAAACCGGGGCAAGCCCAGGTTGGTTTGATTCCAATCGTTATGAGCGCGCCCGTTTCCTCCGCGGCCGCAGCCGCGGTCTTCATTGTTTCTTGAAATGCGGCGCGATCAGCAATGACGTGATCCGCTGGAAGCGCCAGCATGGTTGCCGAATGATCGCGAGCTGCGACCCAGCCCGCGCCGAGCGCGACGGCGGCCGCGGTATCGCGCTTGGCCGGTTCCGCGATGATATTTTGCTTTGGAAAACCTTCGAGCAAATCGCGAACACCTTTCTCCTGTTCAATATTGGTAAGAATGAGAATGCGCTCGGTCGGAACAAAGCCTTCCAGGCGAGCGACCGTCTCCTCGAGCAAAGTTCGTTCGGAAACGAGACGCAGCAATTGCTTGGGGCGATTTCGCCGGCTCAACGGCCAAAAACGCTCACCGCTGCCGCCGGCAAGAATGAGCGCATAAATCGGATTCGACATGTCAGAAGCTGCCAATAGCGGAGATCACGCCAGCGCGCAGATTTTCCCGTTTCTTTTTCGCGAACCGGACTTATTAGTAGCCGATGTCTCTCTCGGTATCCATTCCAAAAACGAGCGACCAGATTCCGCTGGATAATTTGCTCACGTTCACGCGCACTGCGTTTGGACTTGGAATCGGAATGCTCGTCGCGGACAAAATCAAACGGCCGGCCCGACAGACGGCCGCCATCGCGCTAATGTCGGTCGGCGCTTTGGCTGCGGTCCCGTTTCTGGTCAGAATAGCGCTCCAGCGGATTAACCGTCCGGAATCGGAACGCGGCAGCCGCGCGCGCTTGCGTTCCATTCGCGGCGACTCGGGCTATTCCACCGAGACAGATATTTATTAAGTCGTAGCTGCCGATGTCCCCATCGGCAGTCGCCAAATGCTGCCGCCAGAGATCTCGACAGCTACAACGCGTCTTGATTCGGTCGCCTTCGCGGATTAAACCCTCCTTCGCACATGGCCCGAACATCGACACCCTCCGATGAGCCGTTGCGCGATTTTTGTCGCGAAATTTTGAAGCAGGAAGCGCTCCTGCGCCAGGGCGGCGGGAAAGCCGGACTCGAGCGGCAACGCAAGCTCGGCCGCCTGCCGGCGCGAGAACGAATCGGTCAGCTTCTCGACAAAGACGCGCAATTCTTCGAGATCGGCCTCTGGGCGGCTTACAAAATGTACGAAGAGTGGGGGAATATTGTCGCCGCCGGAACGGTTGCCGGCATCGGAAACGTCTCGAGCGTTCCATGCATGATCATCGCGAACGACGCGACCGTGAAAGCGGGCGCGTTCTTTCCTGCGACAGTAAAAAAACTTTTGCGCGCGCAACGGATCGCTTTCGAATGTTCGCTGCCAATTATTTATCTGGTCGATTCGGCCGGCGTTTTTTTGCCGATGCAGGACGAGATTTTTCCGGACGAAGACGATTTCGGCCGGATCTTTCGAAATAATTCGGTCATTTCCGCGGCGGGAATTCCGCAGTTCGCGGCGATCATGGGGAACTGTGTTGCGGGCGGGGCTTATCTGCCCGTTCTCTGCGACAAAATTTTGATGACCGAAGGCAGCGGACTCTATCTGGCCGGCCCGTCGCTGGTCAAAGCAGCCATTGGCCAGGTTGTCGATCAAGAAGAACTTGGCGGCGCGAAAATGCATTCGGAAATCAGCGGCACGGTCGATTTCTACGAGAAAAGCGATGAGTCGTGCCTGAAGCGTCTGCGTTCTCTGGTGGCGCTTCTGCCCGAGGCGGAATGCGCCTCTGATCGCAGGATCGAGAACAAAGGTTCTAAGTCGGCAAAGAGTCCCGACACGGTTTACGATCTCGTCAGTCTCGACGGTCAGAAGAATTACGACGCGCGCGATCTGCTTGCGACGATCGTCGATTCAAATTCGGTCGACGAATACAAAGCCGATTACGGCAAGACATTGGTGACGGCTTATGCGCGCATCACCGGTCGGCCCATCGGAATCGTCGCGAGTCAACGGCTGCAAGTGCGCACGAAAAAGGAAGGAATCCAGATGGGCGGCGTCATCTATTCCGACAGCGCGGACAAAGCCGCGCGTTTCGTGATGGATTGCAATCAAGACGGACTGCCGATCATTTTTTTCCAGGACGTGACCGGGTTCATGGTCGGTCGCGACGCGGAGCAAAGCGGGATCATTCGCAGCGGCGCGAAACTCGTAAATGCGGTCAGTAACTCAGTCGTGCCGAAAATCACGGTGGTGGTGGGCGGTTCGTTCGGCGCGGGCAACTACGCGCTTTGCGGCAAGGCTTACGACCCGCGATTCATTGTGGCGTGGCCGACTGCGCGCTACGCCGTGATGGGCGCGGCCCAGGCCTCGGACACAGTTTTTTCCATTCTCGCGCGGGCCCGCGATCGTGGCGACAAAAAGGCATCGCACGAAGAGCTCGACGAACTCCGCAAAAAAGTGAAACAGAATTACGAAGAGCAAACCGACATTCGTTACGGCGCGGCGCGCGGTTGGGTCGACGCGATCGTTCAACCGCACGAAACGCGCGAGGCGTTGGTTCAGTTACTCCAATATGTCTCTCGTCCGACGCCGACAGCGCGCTTCCACACCGGTGTCGTTCAAGTTTAATGCTGATCGGTGACCTCTGATTTATGCCAGTCGTTCTGATCGAGAAGCAGAGTCCGCAGATCACAGTAGTGACGTTGAATCGCCCGGAACGGCGCAACTCGTTGACGATTGAGCTGCTGAATGAATTAGTCGCCTCGATTAAAGTTGCTTCCGATCAAGCGGACGAGCGCGTTCTTATTTTGCGCGGCGCGGGTGCGGCGTTTTGCACCGGACTCGATTTGAAGGAAGCGGCCGACCGGAAGAAGGCGCACATGACTGCCGAATTAGTCGCCAAAGCCTTGACCACACTTGCCGAAACGCGTCTGGTAACGATCGCGGCCGTTCACGGCGCGGCGGTTGCCGGCGGTGCCGGAATCATGTCAGCCTGCGATTTTGTCGTCGCCGCGGAGAAAACAAAGATCGGTTATCCGGAAGTTCGGCGCGGTTTGGTTGCGGGACTCGTCATGACTTTTTTGCGCCGGCAAGCTGGCGAGCGCAACATGCGTGAGCTTGTGCTCGGCGGCGAATTGATCGACGCCGAGCGTGCGCGCGGAATCGGTTTGGTCAATCGCGTAGTTGCGCCTGATCAATTGATGATCGAGGCGCAAAAGTTTGCCGATTCAGTCTTGCAAGGCGCGCCTAACGCGATCGTGCAAACCAAGCGCTTGATCGAAGAACTTTGGTCGACGTCGGTGAAAGAAGATGTCGATCTTGCGTTGAAGCATCACATGCGCGCGCGCGAATCCGCCGAAGCGCGCGAAGGCATCGCGGCGTTTAACGAAAGACGGAAACCGGACTGGACGAAGTAAGGCCTGGCTTAAACCGGTGGCGGCGGTGGAGCGCCTTGGTATTGCGCGCTACCGAATCCGAGGATCGGAAAGAAAATAAAGGGTAACAGAAGCAATCCGATTCCAAAACCGGCCCCCTTCCCGAAATTCTTCGCGATATCAATGTCTAGAATGATCAGGATGATGAAATTGACCAGCGGAATGAACATCAGGATCAGCCACCACCCGGGACGCCCGGCGACTTTGCACAGAAAATAAACGTTTACGATCGGAATGAGTGCCGCCCAACCCGGCTGACCGGCCTTGCTGAACACTTTCCACATCGCGGCGATCATCAGGATGACGAACGCGGACCAACAGATCCAGAACACCGGGCCCGGCGGATTGCCCGAACTGGAATACGAATAATCGAAAGAAGCCTTTTGAGCTAAAAACGGACACGGCGCGAATAGAAGCAGGGATATCATATTGGATAAGACGTTGACGGGTGCAGGGTTAACGAACTGCCTGGCAGCGATCAAGAACAATATCTGGCCTCCAGCGGCCAGGAATTTTAATTAATCGCCGCCCTGTGCGACGAAGTTCTAGTTCGCCGGGTTCAGCGGAATCGCATCGGCGATGCGTTGCAAAGTCTCAGCCGTAGTTGCTGGCAAGCTGGCGTGGTAGTTGGATCCGACCGGGGAACTATTGAAGATGACGCGAAACAAGATCGCGGCCGCGAGGTAGGTGCCCGCTGGTGAAGGGTGTTGCGTCCCGTCAAGAAGTTCGACAGCCGGGGCGTCGTTTCGGGCTCGTTCGAACCCGAGACCGACCGGTGCCAGCGTCGCGCCGATGTTTTGCGCGAGTAATGCGTAGGCCGAATTCAGGCGCGTTTGCATTTCGGCGGGAGATCCGCCCGAGGTAACGTCTTTATAGTACGGATCGCCGGCCGGTCGCGCCCACGTTGAAAACAAAATAGTCTTCGCGGAAATGCGGTCAGCGTCCGTTTTGAAAAGGCTCGCGTAGTAATTGAATTTTCGCGGCGCCAACAGCGGCTCGATGCTCTGGCCCTGAAGAATTAGAAAATTCGGCTGAAGCTCACGCAGTCGCCCAAGCGCTACACCGCTCCTCCAATGATCATAAAGGAAAGCGCCGCCGGGCGTGATCGAGTCTACATCGACATCAACATGCAGCGCTGACTGAACCGCGAGGCGTTTGAACACCGTCGGCAAATCATTCGCCTGGGTCAGACTATTTCCCACGAACAAAACCGAAACGCCGGCCGCCATGG
>WNFW01002246.1_pt1 | contig 18189 bp, 18 predicted proteins | sample 5400131 | NCBI WGS metagenome assembly WNFW01 (sample SAMN13153362, study PRJNA577476) | soil metagenome | isolation source: 20 cm soil or saprolite under grassland replicate 1 | place: USA:California | collected 2016-06-15 | reverse complement strand
CTCGAAGCAAATCCGAAGCGGTTTCCGCGATTTGTATTGCCGAATGGTGATTACATCCCTGCGCATGCCCACGTCACCGAAGTTGGACATGTGGCCAGGAGCTTCGTCGATTGCGGTGGACTGACTGGCAGAGAGGAAAAGGTCCTGCTCCAAACGCACGTCGGCAATGACATTGATCATCGGCTTCGTTCAGATCGGTTTGCAAAAATCCTGGCGCTGGGAAACCGCGTGATTCCGAATGCAGACCTGGATGTAGACGTCGAATACGATTGTTGCGTTGTGGCGCAATATCCAATTACCGAAGCCATGCCGGATGGCGAGCACCTGAATCTGATTCTGCAACGCGGCCGGACGCAATGTCGGGCGCGTGAGCGTCGTAAAAGCGAAACGCCAGCCAGCTGTTGCGCCACTTCTACGGCTTGTTGTTAATCGACATGGATCTGCTCCAGATTTACCAGTGCTTTTGCGATCGTACGCGGTTGCGCATCCTCCATCTTCTTACGCGATCGCCACTTTGCGTCTGTCATTTTCAGGACATTCTCGGTGAACCGCAGGTCAAGATTTCCAAGCACCTCGCTTACTTGCGCGATCGAGGAATGGTAACCACCAAAAGAGAACAGAACTGGATCATCTATTCCCTGCCCGGGCAGCGGGCCGAGGAATTGGAGCGGAATCTAAAATGTTTACAGGACTGCGTCCAAACAGATGCGGTGTTCAAACGCGATATGGCGAAGCTTTCCAAACTTGCAAAGAGCTGTTGTAAGCCGCGCAGCGTATTTAGGCGCGCGGCGTAAACGAAAAGGAAGACAATGCGAAAACAAAAAGTTCTGTTTATTTGCGCTCATAACAGTGCCCGGAGCCAAATGGCGGCAGCATTGTTGAATGAGACGTGCGGCGAAAATTTTGACGCGCAAAGCGCGGGATTAGAACCGGGCAAAATCAATCCGCTGGTCGTGGAAGCGCTTCTGGAGCTCGGAATTGATATCTCGAAGAACACGACGCAGCGCGTTTTCGACGTTTGGACATCCGGACAGATATTCCAATTTGTGGTGACAGTGTGTAGTGACGTTGAGGCTGAAGGTTGTCCAATTTTTGCTGGCGTCACTACCCGGTTGCACTGGCCGTTTGACGATCCTTCCAAATTCACAGGCACGCACGAGGAACGGTTGGCGGAAACACGTCGAGTGCGCGATCAGATTCGTGCCAAGATCGATTCATTCTGTGAAGAACACTGCGTCACTCGCAAAGCGTGAAGAAGCTCGCGGCGGAATTCATCGGGACATTCGCACTCGTTTTCGCCGGCGCAGGCGCCATCGTGATCGACGAAACGACCGGAGGCGCAGTTACGCATGTTGGCGTTGCGCTGACCTTTGGTCTGATCGTGCTCGCAATGATTTACACAGTCGGCGACATTTCCGGCGCGCACTTAAATCCCGCGGTAAGTCTGGGATTTTTTGCAGCACGACGCTTTCCATTTCGTCAAGCCGTCCCGTATATCGCCAGTCAGCTCGGCGGAGCATTGGCCGCTAGTGGCATATTGCGCTTTCTCTTTCCACAAAACGAGATGCTGGGCACGACAGTTCCCGCCGGCTCGGCAATCCAGTCATTTGTCCTCGAGCTGATTCTCACTGCGATTTTGATGTTTGTGATCCTCGGGGTCTCAACTGGCGCGGCTGAGAAAGGCATCACAGCCGGAATAGTTGTTGGTGCTGTCATTGGCCTTGAAGCGATGTTCGCGGGTCCGATTTGTGGGGCATCGATGAACCCGGCGCGATCGCTCGGGCCGGCCGTGATCTCGCACCACTTGGAATACCTGTGGATTTACGTGCTTGCTCCGGTGATTGGTGCTTGTATTGGCGTCCTGGGCTGCCGCTGTGTGCGGGAAGCTGGGTGCTGTTCAAGTAAAACTTCGCGTTGCACCGAAGACCTTCCCTGAAGCGAAGAAAAACGCTGATTCCAAGCGATGCGGCAAGGCTGATTCGACGCAGATTTCACAAAGTCTGCATCTTTTCGGTCGTTTCCTCGTCAGCCACATTGAGATGAAAACCATCGAACCTGATACTGTTCGCGAACACGTTCGCGCTCGTTACGGAAACATCGCCGTGAATGGCGGTGGATGTTGTGGCAGCGGGATGGATGCTGTCGCAGTGAAAATAGCTACGATCAGCGGCTGGGTTACTCGACGGTGGACGTAGCGTCTGTGCCCGAAGGTTCTAATCTGGGATTGGGTTGCGGTAATCCCATGGCGATCGCCTCCATTCGCCCCGGCGAGACTATTCTCGATCTTGGTTCAGGTGCGGGCTTCGACTGTTTTCTCGCTGCGCGACAATTGAACAGTACTGGTCGGGTGATCGGTGTGGATATGACGCCTGCGATGATCGCAAAAGCACGTAACAACGTCCGTAAAGGCCAGTATACGAACGTAGAATTCCGCCTTGGTGAAATCGAGGCGTTGCCTATTGCGGATAACTTCGTCGATCTTGTGATTTCAAATTGCGTCATCAATTTGTCGCCAGAAAAGCCGCGCGTTTTTTCGGGAAGCGTTCCGGGTCCTCAGAGCGGCTGGCCGGCTTGCCCTCGCGGATGTAGTCGCCATCAAACCATTACCGGAGAGCATTCGAACGCAGTTGAACGCGATCGGAGCATGTATCGGCGGGGCAGCTTTAGTTGATGATCTTAAAACGATGTTAAAGGACGCGGGATTCATTCGGATCGAAGTTGTGCCCCGCGATGAAACCCGATCACTCATCAATCAGTGGACAGAAGACGAGATTGCCAGCGATTTTGTGGTAAGCGCGTTCGTCACGGCTTTTAAAGCGGCACAAACATGAGCACAATGCAATTCGATACGGGTGTTACGGAATTTGTCGCAAAGCTCCGGGCGTTCCTCCGCGCACGAGTGTCCGACGACGCGACTGCGGACGACCTCACTCAAGAAACATTATTGAAAGTCTATCGCTCGCGCGCGTCGTTGCATGATGATGACCGCCTGGAATCCTGGTTATATCGCATCGCGCGCCGTACGCTTATCGATTATTATCGCAAGCGTCGTCCGAGCGAGGACTTGCCAGCCAGTTTGAAAAGCGAATCGGAAGACGAAGTAAGCGCGATTCGTGATGCGGTGCTTATCTCGACCATCCGTTACATGGAAGAATTGCCGGACGCTTACCGCGCCCCACTCCAGCTTTGTGAACTGGAAGGAATGACGATGCCCCAGATCGCGATTCGGCTCGCACTGAGTCTCACCGCTGTGAAGTCCCGCGTTCTGCGCGGACGGCAGATGATCAAGAGAAAGCTGCAGGACTGCTGTCATTTTGAATTCGATCAGCACGGGAAGGTCATCGGTTGGGAACGTCGCAACCCGCGGTGTTGCGAGTAGGCGTGCAGAAAATCTGCGTCTTTTCGCTCTTTAGACCGTCTGCTCAAACGAAGCGCTCCTGCGCTGCGTCCTATGCCGAAATCGAAACTGCAATCTCATCGCATCAGCCGCCGCCAATTCATCGCGCTCGGCGCGGCTAGTGTCAGCGCATTGGCCTTACGACCGGCTGCCGCGCGGGAACTGGGAGATCCACGCCGCTCCTATGGCGAGCGATCACCGTTTGAAACCTCGGCGCGTACTTTCGGGGCATCTGTGACGCCGGGGCACCGGGTCGAGTCGCGCGCCGTTGCAGGACCTCTACGGAACGATCACGCCCTCGGCATTGCACTTCGAGAGGCATCATTCCGGTGTGCCAAAGATAGATCCAACGACACATGAGTTGCTATTGGACGGGCTGATCGAGCGACCACTTGTCTTCACGCTGAAGAACTTTCGGCGATTTCCCTCCGTCTCACGTGTGTATTTCATCGAATGTGCCGGCAACAGCGGGCGCGAGCATGAAGGTCGCCCCGGTGAGACCGTCCAACGGAGCCACGGTTTATTTAGCAATTCGGAATGGACGGGCGTGCCACTGAAAAACGTTCTGGAAGAAGCCGGCATTAAGCCAAAGGCTCGTTGGATTGTTGCCGAGGGCGCGGATGCTTCCAGAATGTCGCGCAGCATCCCGCTGGATAAAGCGCTCGACGACGTGTTGCTTGCGTACGGGCAAAATGGCGAAGCACTGCGTCCGGAGCAGGGCTATCCCCTGCGACTCGTTGTTCCTGGCTGGGAAGGCAACATCAACATCAAATGGCTCGGTCGAATCATGGTGACAGAAGAGCCGTTCATGACGCGTGAGGAAGCGGCCATTTACACTGATCTCACGCCGGATGGAAAAGCGCGCTGGTTCACATTCGCTATGGAAGCGAAGTCGGTCATTACGCGTCCGTCGGGCGAACACATTTTGGAGGGCCACGGTTGGTACGAAATCAGTGGCCTCGCGTGGTCCGGCCGCGGTCGCGTTACCCGTGTCGAAGTCTCGATCGACGGTGGAAAAACTTGGGCAGACGCGCACCTCAACGACCCTGTACTTCCGAAAGCGGCGACGCGATTTTCGATGCCGTGGAGGTGGGACGGGAGCGAGGTAGCGCTGCAATCGCGCTGCACAGATGAAACTGGTTACGTGCAGTCAACCCGAGAACAACTAGTCTCTGTGCGCGGACTGCAAGCAGGACCAGACGGTTTCAATCACTACAACGGAATCAAAACCTGGTTTGTCCACCGAGACGGAAAAGTGACCCATGCGTAAGCGCAACATTTTATATGCGCTCACGGCTTTCGCGCTGACCGCAACAGCTGCGGATTTCGCGAAGCGCGCTTATGCGGCCGAACCGGAAAAGATCGCTTCACAAAAAAGCGGTAGCGCCGCCGTGCAAACCGGGCGTTACGGTCTCGGTCGTCCGGCAACGTCCGCGGATTTCGCCAGGCACGAGTATTTGGTCGGCCCAAAAGGAACGGGGTTGCCAAAAGGTCGTGGTACCGCCGGGGCAGGTCGCGCGATCTACCTTCAAAGCTGCGTCACGTGTCACGGGTTACGCGGCGAGGGAACGAACGAGTATCCAGCGCTCGTTGGCGGCAAAGACACGCTTAAGAGCGATAACCCGTTGCCAACAATTAAACGAGCGAACACTGCCGCAGGTCAGGATGCCGAACTTCGATGGATTCGTTGCTGATCCTCGCCCCGACGTGAAATAGTTAAGGTCTGATTTATGCAAGGCTTCGCGTCGCGCCGAGATTAATTCTGTTTTCCGCCAACGGCTTCCCGCTGCCATGGCAATTTCCCTTCGATCTCCAATTGCAATGACAAACTCAGGAACGTGCGGATAAGCACGATCATTCCCAGGACGAGCACATTTTGCAGGGTCGGCGCGACTACAACAGTTCGAATGATGTCTCCAGCAATGAGGAATTCGAGACCAAGCAGGATCGCGCGGCCCACATCCTGCCGGTAAAGCGAATAATAATTGCCCGTCTCATGTGCACGGCGCGCGGCGAGTCGCGCCGTGGCAACCAGCATTCCACCTGCAACAATGAAAACCCCTACGCCATCCACGCTTGTGCCGACCACTTCCATGATACGCCTAAAGGATTCCATGTCTGTGTTCATAACCGGAAAGCGCGGAGAATTTCAATGCTGTTTCTGCTGCGAAGGCGCTTGCGCGGTGGAGCGGCTTCTCTGAAGTCGATGCCAGATGTATCGCCGAAGGCACTTGTTCTGCCAACGCGTTGAGGACAACGCGTTCCACCTTCGCGTCACGGCTTCGACCGCAGTGGGTGCAACTGGCAATCAGGCCACGTAGGCGAGTCGGGCGCGTTTAGGGGGCTCAGCGGCGCGGGAAATGGCGCCGCGGGATCAAGTGTACCGATGCGTTTGTTAACCCAGTGTGTCTGGTACGCCCACGCGGGCAGCGGTGCCGCCTTTGGCGTGCACGACCAATTATTGAAGTGAAGATTCACAAGATAGAAATTCTGTTTCAGTTTCCGGAGCACCTCGACAATCTTCGGATTGTCGAAGCCGTGCATCTCCATCGTAATTTGCGGAATCGATGCCAGAAGTTCCTCCGGCGCTGCAAGCAGTGAATCCCACTCCGCACCTTCGATGTCCATCTTGATGATCAAGTGCCGGCCAGTGTCACCGTTCTTCCTGATCTGGTTTTCCAGCGTGTCAAAGAGATGCGAACCCTTATGGTCGCTGCGATCGCCGACGCATTCGTCGTGAAACACGAACGTGCCGCCGCTGCAAGTCGGCCGCGCGGGATCAAAACAGTCGTATTGATGCACCGGGACGCGATACCGGCGCGACATCTCGCATGCCCAGTCGTCGTTAGGACCAACACCGTACGAATACGCTGCATCGAGTGGCTCAATCAGATTCTCACACATCAGGTATCCGCCATCGTTAGCGCTGCCGAAGCGCTTCAGCGTACAATTCTTCAAGACTACCGGCTGCAGTTCCGCAAGAATCTCCTCACGTAGCCTGCGGGCCGTGGCTCGGTGGGCTATATCGCCAATCGCAATGGCGGCCACTGCTGCGAAAGCGATGATCACAAGCGCGATGCGAATGGCATGGCCTCTCATTAAAGCTTCTTGCATCAATCGAGGTTTCTTAAAAATAAGATGATCATTCCGAGTATCTATTCCGGTGTCCCCTCCAGAACGACACAGGCGACCGCGTGATGCTCGGTATGGCTAAGCGTCACGAATGCAGCCGTAACTCCGCGTTGGGTTGCGAGTTCTTCGGCCGGTCCGGTTAAGACGAGGAACGGTTCGCCACTCGGTTTTTTTTGGATATCGATGTTGCGCCAACCCATTGCTTTGCCGATACCGGTCCCGAATGCCTTTGAAACAGCTTCTTTTGCCGCAAAACGCGCAGCAAGATGACGCGCCGGAAACTTCATCGACATCGAATATTCAATCTCGCCGTCGGTAAAAACGCGGTGGAGAAACCGATCGCCAAATCGTTCGATCGACCGCTCAATGCGGGCGCACTCGACGAGATCGACTCCAGTACCAATCACGCTCATTTCCGATTGCCATCGCGTTGAGAACGACGCGATCCACCTTTCACACTCATCCGGGATATTTCGCCATCGCGGCGAGCATTTCTTTCACTGCAGTATCAAGCCCGACCCAAACCGCGCGCGACACGATAGAGTGACCAATGTTGAGCTCCGTCAAACACGGAATCTGGTTAATAAGTGCGATATTATTGTAGTTGATGCCGTGACCGGCGTTGACCTGTAGCTTTGATTCCGATGCAGCCCGCGCGGCTGCTCGCAGTTGCTCGAGCTCTTCTTTTTGGATCTTTTCTGTGAACGCATTGGCCAGGCTGCCTGTGTGCAGTTCAACCATTTCGACGCCGAGCTCCGCTGCCGCATCGACTTGCTCCAGAGTGGGATCGATAAACAAGCTGATTCGAATACCGGAAGTTTGCAGGCGTTTGATAGTCGGTTCCAATGTCTTGCGATTTGCGATGACATCCAGTCCGCCTTCGGTGGTGATTTCCTCCCGCTTTTCCGGGACAAGGCAGACTTCATCCGGCACAATGCGTAGCGCAACATCGAGAATCTCAGGCGTATTGCCCATTTCGAGATTCAATTTTGTCAGAATGTTCTCGCGCAGCCGTTCGATGTCCCGGTCTTGGATATGCCGGCGATCGCTGCGCAGATGGGCGACAATCCCCTGCGCGCCTGCGCGTTCGCACATTCGCGCCGCAATGATGAGATCTGGCTCTGCGTTTTTGGATTCTGGCATGGTGGCATAGCGCGCCTGCCGCAGCGTTGCTACGTGATCGACATTTACTCCCAAGCGCAGACCGCTCATTAGCTCAGAAAATCCGATTGACCCCCAAAGCTTTCGGGGTTGATCGCCACAAATAGGACTCAGTCAGTGAATCTGAGCAAGTGGGAAACGAAACGAAAATTCGGCGAGAGCGTGAGCCGGCGATTTTCATACTGGCCTGCCGTTTCGCTGGCTCGCCGTGTCGCCGTTTCCTTGCTCCTCTAGCGGTCAGTCGGGCTCGGCGTATTAGGTGTCTGATTTGTCGATTGTTGTTCGCTGGTTTCCGCCTTCGCCTTGTTCAGCGCTCTTTTGGATTTTCGATGGACTGTTTTGGCGGTTTCTTTTGTCTTCTGGCCCACCGTTTGAGCGGTTTCCTTCGTCTTTCTGCCTACGGTTTTGGCAGTCTCTTTGGTTTTTTCTCCGACTGTTTCAGCAGCTTCCTTGGTCTTTTGGCCTGCTGTCTCAAGTCCGTCCTTAACCGTCTCCCCTGCTTTTTTTGCACCGTGTTTTACATCTTCCACTGTTCCTTCCTGCGCGAAGGCAACAAGTGCCGTGGCCACAGTCAAAGTAATAACAAAGCTCGTTATTTTCATGCCTGCCTCCTTTTCATTTATGTCCCTAGTCCCTTGTACATAGAAACGGATGAGGTGTTCTGATCGGGCGCATCTGAGAGGCCACCTCGACGCGGCAGCATCGCTCAACTCACTCCGGACTACATTGCTTTGCAGCAGATGCGCTCATAGAGCGACGCAAGCTTCGACAACGGGACGCCGAAGATGTAAAGCATTGCAATCAGTCCGTAAGCCAGAGTCAACCGCACGCGTCCGACAGTTTCATAGCGCCGCGGGTTCGACAGGATCCGTTTTTGGCTGCATACCACGCGACCGCGCTGCCGAAGCAGGCGAAAAAATTCCACATCCTCCATCAGCGGCACTTCCGGAAAACCACCAACGTCGACAAATACGGTTCGCCGGCAGAATATCCCGTGGTCGCCACACCGCATTCCCAATAAGATCCCGGCGTAATGCGCAAAACTATCAGTGAATCGATAAACCCAACTGCGCGGCAAACGAATTCGAAAAAAACCGCCGGCGACCTTTGGGTCATGCATGATGCGCTGAATTTCTTCAAGACACCCCTGCGGAATTTCAGCATCGACGTGGACAAACCAAAGAATGTCGCCGTGTGCCGCGTCTGCACCGGCGTTCATTTGTTTCGCCCGATTGGGTTCACCCACAATCAGCTGGTTGCAAGAGTCGCGTGCGAGTTCAATCGTCCCATCAGAACTTCCACCGTCTGTGACAATAATCTCTGCACCCGCCGCCCGCTCGCGCAGATGCGCGAGAAATGGCCATAGCAGCTTCGCCTCGTTAAGGACGGGAATAATGATAGAGACAGGTATTCGCGTCATTTCTGCTAAATCTTCTGTAAGGGTTATCCGATAGGAATGAAACCGCTGCGCGACGCCTCGCTAATTTTCTCGATGACAAAATTCGGTTCTGGCAGGCGCCGTGCATTGCCTGTGTACATGAGGGGATGATAAGATCAGCCGGAGTAATGTCCGAGCAATGCCAATGCCAAAAATTCCTTTGATGGATTATATCGGCAGGCCGCTTCTGACCTGTCTATTCCTCGCACTGCTCTGGCTTCAGTGGCGATTCCCCCTGCGTCGCCAGCATTTCAGAGTGTTGCATCGCCTCATCCGCAATTTTGTGCTTTCGATTCCTGGATTCGCCGTCGTGCGTTTTGCCATGTTGCCGATCCCGATCGCCATCGCAATGTGGACAGAATCTCGACATATCGGTTTGTTGAACTGGCTCGGTGTGACGGGATGGATTGCCGTCATCGCCACATTTCTACTTATGGATTACGCCTATTGGTGGTGGCATTGGGCGAACCATATGATTCCGTTGTTCTGGCGATTTCATAACGTGCATCATACGGATCTCGATCTGGACGTAAGCACCGCCGCGCGATTTCATTTTGGTGAGATGATTTTCTCGATCGGATTTCTCTCCCTTGCGGTGATTGTGTTCGGTATCTCACCGCTAATGCTGGTCGCTTTCTTTATTGGTCTGGAAGCGGCCACACTTTTTCATCACTCCAACTGGCGGCTGCCGATTAAGGTCGAACGCATTTTGAATCTGATCATCGTCACACCTCGCATGCACGGGATTCATCATTCGATCGTGCAGCGGGAGACCAATTCAAATTGGGGCACGATTTTTTGCTGGTGGGATCAACTTCAACGCACCCTGCGCCGCGACGTGCCTCAGGACGCCGTCACCATCGGTGTTGCTGCGTATCGGGAGGAACACGAACTGACACTCGGAAAGCTTTTGATGCTGCCTTTCCGCAAACAACGTCCGTGGCGACTGCCAAACGGCGAGTTTCCGGAGCGTGCCGTTCAACCTGCAAATCAGCTATCGGAATAACTTCAGGGACCACTGGCATGGATTCGCAGCTCGGAAATGCCATCAATCCACGGTCTTTCAGGAAGAGAGCGCTCTGCTACATTTCCAACCAGATGATCGGCCCTGATTAGACAGAAGGTTTTGCCGCCAATACATTTGATGAATCGTTTCGCTGAGAAACTCGGTGCGCAGTCTCTTTCGCTCCGCCGCTCGCGTCCTGAGATCCTTCAAGTGAACGTAGGCAAGCTTTGTAATCTCACCTGCATGCATTGTCACGTGAACGCGGGACCGAAGCGGAAAGAAATCATGACACGCGAGACGATTGACCGAATTATCGATTGGCTGGCCAAGACCGATATTCCGACTGTCGATCTCACCGGCGGCGCGCCCGAGATGATTCCCGATTTTCGCTATTTCATCATGCAGATCGGGTCGCTCGAGCTACCGCGACATGTAATCGATCGCTGCAATCTCACAATTTTGCTGGAGCGCGGCTACGAGGATCTGAGCGAATTCCTCGCGATGAACAAGGTCGAGATTATTGCTTCGATGCCGTGTTATTCGCCTGAAAACGTAAACGCTCAACGCGGCGAAGGTGTTTTTGAAGCAAGTATTGCGGCACTACAGCTCCTTAACTCGTTAGGCTATGGAACCGATTCGGACCTGCCGCTGCATTTGGTTTACAACCCAGTGGGCGCATTCTTGCCGACCTCACAGGACGAACTGGAGGCGGACTACCAATGTGAACTCAAGAAGCATTTCCAAATTGTGTTTAATAGGCTCTACACCCTCACGAACCTTCCGATCGGCCGTTTCGCGAGTTATTTGCGGCGCAATAACCAGCTCGACGATTACATGCGACTGCTGATCGGTGCGTTTAATCCGGCAACGATCAGCGGATTGATGTGCCGCAACACGATCAGCGTCGGTTGGCGCGGCGAGGTTTATGATTGCGATTTCAATCAGCAGCTCGGAATGCAATGGATGGGTGGGGACGGACCGCCAGGCCGTCCGGACGGTCCCAGCCGGACTGGCATTACGGCGCGGCATCCCTACCATAACAATAACAAGCCGCTTTTCCTTTGGGATATCGATCCGGATTCGCTTGAAGATCGTGAGATCATGACCGGTGAGCACTGCTTCGGTTGCACCGCAGGCGCTGGTTCAAGCTGCGGCGGCGCGATCGAGGCCCAAGTAGGGAGTGATAAGTAGTTAAGCCAGCGGCCGTGCCGCAGAAGTAGCAGGCAGCAATCGCGCCAGACCGAACTCCGCGTGTATCAATTGCGCAGCGCGTTCCGCGTCTTTTTCATCGATGACGACCGCTATCTTGATCTCGGAGGTGGAAACCAGCTCGATGTTGATTCCATTTTTGCCCAGGCATTCGAACATTCGGGCCGCGACTCCCGAGTGCGATCGCATTCCAATTCCGACCACGCTGAGCTTGGCCAGGCCAGCGGTGGTGTTCAGCCGCTTTCCGCCAATCCGCCCAATTACTGGCATCAGGATTGTGCGAGCGTTTTCCAGTTCGTCTTCGTGAATCGTGAACGAGACGTCGGTCGTTCCGCTGATCGAGGCACTTTGCACGATCATATCAACGATGATGTGGGCTGCGGCAATATTCGAAAAGATCCGCGCGGTCATTCCCGGCTCGTCACGCACACCAGCGACGCTGAGCTTTGCCTGGTGCCGGTCGAGACTGATCCCGCGAACCAATACGTCTTCCATGCTGGGGGTTTCTTCTTTGGTGACTGTCCCATGCTTCCTTGTAAAACTTGATCGCACTTCGAATTCGACGCCGAATTTTTTAGCAAACTCTACCGCGCGCGACTGCATCACCTTGGCGCCGCTGCCCGCCATCTCGAGCATCTCATCGTAGGCAATCTCGCTAACTTTTTTCGCGTCGCTGACTACGCGCGGGTCGCACGTGAACACGCCATCGACATCTGTAAAAATCTGGCAGGCGTCGGCATTCAACGCGCCTGCCAACGCAATCGCAGTCAAATCTCCGGCGCCCCGCCCAAGGGTGGTCGTATCTCCCTCCGGAGTCTGACCCTGAAAACCAGCCACGATTACGATGTAATCCTCCGACAGCATTTCCTGAATCTGCTTTGGACTGATATTCGCGATCCGCGCCTTGGTGTGATGTCGGTCCGTTAAAATTCCTGCCTGGGCGCCGGTCAACGAGATGGCTGTTCCACCGAGCGCGTTCACGGCCATGGCAATTAAGGCCGTGGAAGCGTGCTCGCCGGTGGCAAGCAAGTTATCGAGCTCGCGTTCTGTCGGGTGTGGCGAGACGGATTTGGCGAGCTTGATTAATTGATCGGTGACACCCGCCATCGCCGAGACGACTGCGACAACCCGACAGCCTTTACGCTGCGTCTCAAGAATACGACGGGCCACTTTACAAATTCGCTCCGGTGTTCCAACGGAAGTGCCGCCATATTTTTGAACGACCAGACGCATGACGTGAATAGATTACGGAACGGAAACGAGAAGTTCCAAAACAAACTAAGACTTCGTTTGCGTCGCAACGTGCATGACCGGGCGTCACCAACTAAAGCCCGACCACGCGTCGCACCTCATTCACGGTTGCCGGGACAGATTTTAGTTCCTTCACCCGCGCGACGATCACATCGGGATCCTTCAATCCATTTCCCGTGACCGTGCAAACAATGCGACTCTGCTCTGGAATCTTCCGAAATGAATATGCTGCTTCTTTTGAATCACAGCATTTGAAAAGCCCGGCAATGGAAGCAGCACTCGCCGGTTCGACAAAAATTCCCTCGTGCCGCGCCAGCCACGTCTGCGCCGCAAGAATTTCTTCGTCGCTCACAACATCAATTGCGCCATGTGATTCGGTAATTGCCGCCAGCGCCTGTTTCCAACTTGCCGGATTGCCGATGCGGATCGCCGACGCCACCGTTTCCGGTTTCTCGATGAGGCGATTGTAAAAAATTGGAGCCGCGCCCGCGGCTTGAAAGCCAATCATCGCCGGCAACTTCGTCGAATTCCCGAAGACGTGATATTCTCGATAGCCAGCCCAGTACGCGGTGATGTTTCCAGCATTGCCTACAGGCAACAGATGAAAATCCGGCGCGTCGCCCAGATCATCGACGATTTCGAAAGCGGCCGTCTTTTGCCCTGCAATCCGATCTGGATTTATCGAATTTACAATGACGAAATCGCCACTCTGGCCAAGCTCACGCACGAGTCGCAATGCGTCGTCAAAATTGCCGTCGATTGCGACGATTTTGGCTTCGTACGCAAAAGCTTGCAGTAATTTTCCCGTTGCAATTTTTCCCGCGGGCAAAATCACGGCGCAGGAAATCCCAGCGCGGGCCGCATAAGCCGCGGCGGAAGCCGATGTGTTTCCCGTTGAAGCGCAAATGAGAACTTTTGCACCACGCTCGATGGCATTCGATACAGCCAAGGTCATGCCACGGTCCTTGAAGGAACCCGTTGGGTTTGCGCCTTCGTTTTTCACGAAAACGGCACGTCCGGCGCGTTTGCTCAATCGCGGGCAAAATACCAGCGGCGTACTCCCTTCACCTAGCGAAACAACTGGTGTCGATTCAGTTACGGGAAGATATTTCCGGTAGTGCTCGATGACTCCAAATTTTGATGTTGTCCCCTCGGTGTGCATCTTTATTCCAAGCAAATCCCTGTGATTGTCGATCTGTAAGTGCCGTGTAAGATCATGCCGTATGCCTGCGCTAAGCAAGGAAGATAAACTGCGCCTCTTAACCACGATCCTGGAGAGCCGCCATGCGGACCTGCGCGAACAGAATTTGAATCGTCAGGGCAAAGGACATTTTCATGTTTCCGGAATGGGCCACGAGGCGCTCGCGGCGGTCTCGATCCAGATGGAACCGGACGATTACATCGTGTCGTATTATCGCGACCGCGGACTTGTTCTCGGGCGCGGAATGACAACGCGTCAGCTCGGCCTCGAGTATTTTGCAAAGCGCAACACCGGAAGCGGAGGCCGGCAAATGCCGTCGCACTACAGTGATGCGGACTTGCATATCTGGAGCGTACCGACTCCGACCGGTTCGCAGTTACTTCCTGCGTGTGGCATTGCCTGGGGCATTCAGCTGGACGGGAAAAAGAATCTCGTGGCCACCACGATCGGCGATGCGGCAACGCGTCAGGGAGATTTTTTTGAGGCGCTCTGTTTCGCCAAAGAGAAAAAGCTCCCCGTGCTCTTCCTCGTGGAAGACAACGGCTACGGCATCAGCATGCCAACGCGGAAGAACAATCCGCTCGCGCTCAACGTTCTCGAAGCCGACAACTGGCGCCGAATCGAGGGACAAGATGTGCAGCAGGTTTATGACGCAACAGCCGAGGCGTTCGAAAAAATTCGCGCCGGAGGCGGGCCGTTCTTTTTCTGGATCAGGATGGAGCGCCTTTCCAGCCACACCAGCTCTGACGATCAGAAGCTTTATCGTAGTGCCGAAGAATTGCAGACGCTGGAAGAATCGGACCCGCTCAAGTGTTGGAAAGATCAACTGATCGAGGAAGGCGCGATCACTGCCGAGGAATTCGCGAAGCTCGATAATGAAGTCAAGGAGCGTATCCGCCGCGAGTATGCCGAGGCGGAAAAAGCCGAGGATCCGTCGCCTAACGAGTTACTGGCTAATGTTAGCAAATCGACCCCCAAGCTTAACAACGAGATTCTGCCGCCCGGAAAATATCGCATTGGCGATACGGTAAATAAGACCCTGCGGGCAGGTCTGGAGGACGATTCGCGACGCATCCTGTTTGGCGAAGACATTGAAGATCCAAAGGGCGGCGTGTTTCGTCTCACACAAAAGCTTTCAACCGAGTTTTCAAAACAGGTGTTCAATTCGCCTCTTGCCGAATCAACAATTCTTGGTGTTGCGTGTGGTCTGGCGGCGTATGGCAAACGCCCGGTATTCGAGCTGCAGTTTATTGATTTCATTTATCCGGGATTCAACCAGCTCGTCACGAACATCTCGAATTTACGCTGGCGATCGTTCGGCAATTGGAAATGCCCGGCTGTGATTTATGCGCCATATGGGGCCTATCTGCCCGGGGGAAGCTTGTGGCACAGCCAGGCGAACGAGTCGGCTCTCGCTCATTATCCCGGCCTGAACATTGTCATCCCAAGTACGCCGGCAGACGCCGCGGGGTTGCTTTGGACGGCGATGCATGGTGAAGACCCGGTCATCTTTCTAATACCGAAACACCTTCTTTGGGCGGAACACGAATACACAGAACCCATACGCGCAGTTCCGTTGGGCGAGGCGCACATGTTACGCAGCGGATCGGACGTCACGCTGGTCGCGTGGGGTAATACGATGGAGAAATCATTGGAAGCCTTGGAGAAAATTGGCGACAAAATCAGGGTCGAACTGATCGATCTGCGCTCCATCGTACCCTGGGATAAAGCCACGATCGAGGAATCGGTCCGCAAGACTCGCCGTTTGGTCGTCGTTCAGGAGGACACCGAAAATTGCAGTGTCGGCCAGATGCTAATTTCTCACGTCGCGAGCAAAACCGAGCTATGGAACGAAATGATCAGCCCGCCGATTTTGGTCAGCAAAGCAAACGTCATGATCGGTTATAATCCGATTTACGAGTACTCGGCGTTGCCGGATGTGGAGCAAATCATCGCTGCCGTTGAACGTTCTGTTGCCACTCGACACGAACGCACGGCTGTAGCCGCGGGCGCCGACCGCGGCCATATGTCGCGAGAACCGGAGATTGTTATGCCTGAGTCAGCGGCGCGAGGCGCACTGACATCTCCGGCTACACCGGAAGCCGGCCAAAAGCGTAGCATCACCGTTCCAGTGATGGGTGAAGGCATTCGCAATGCAAAAGTGGTTTCGCTTTTGAAAAATCCCGGAGACACCATCTCGCATGATGATGAGCTGTGCGAAGTGGAGACCGATAAAGCCGTTTATCCGATTCAATCCTCTTTTGCGGGCGTAATGAGTGAATGGAAAACAAAGGTGGGCGATACAGTCGAGATCGGTCAGGAGCTCGGCACAATCATAACCGGCGAGCCGTCGTTTGCCGACCAGTTTCAAGAAGCAGCTGAAGAATCGGCGGGAGGGGCTGTAGAGGCGGCTGTCCCCAGCCGCAAACAACCAGAAATTGCGCCTGAGGACAGGCGCCGCTACAGCAAAATCGAACCCGCGCTATCGCCGACGATCACGCGCAAACTTCTTCAGGTGATCCCTGCCAACTTGCAGATCGATGCGCGATGGGACGCAATTTGTAAGTCACGTGACACGGCGAAAAGGAAAAATGGCAAACAGGTCCCCTCGCCTTCTGTGATGATCGCGTGGGCAGTTGTGCGAGCCATGGAAAAGCATCCCCATTTCCGTCGCCTCATTTTGGAAGACGAGCGTATCGTCGAGAACGACAATTTCGATCTCGGTATTGCGGTGGCGCTGGAAGGCGACCGTCTGGCAACGGCCGTGATTGTTGACGCAAACACGAAGAACTGGGGCGAATTCGTTAAGACTTACAACGAAACAGTCGATGCCACTCGCGGCGGCCGGGTCGATGCAATGAACGCACCTGTCGTGATTACGAGTCTCGGCGCATTCGGCGTAAAAGCCGGCGCGCCGATCGTTGTGCCGCCGTCGGTCGGCACGCTTTTCGTCGGCACCGCTCATCGGGAATTGATTCCAAACGGAAAGAAAAACGAGAGCGCAGAAGTCATCACCCTTTCGCTTACGTTCGATCATCGCGTCGTCAACGGCGCCCGCGCAGCTGGCTTCGCGAACGAAATCAAAAAAGAAATCGAAGGATTTAAAATTCCAACTGCGAAGGCAGAAGCAATGGCGACGTAACGTTTTTGGGGGTTCCCGCGGCTTTTGGCATGCGAATTTGTTTGATCGCAAGCGAGACGCTTGCGTTAAAGTTCTGCGATGACCACTGCCAACAAGATCACCGTCGTCCGGATCCTGATGATCCCGGCTTTTGTGACGATGGCGATTTATTATGGCGAAAGCATCAAACGCGCGGAGCCACTCGAATGGATGCGTTTTACTGCCATTGCTATTTTCCTGATTGCCGCTGTCAGTGACGGTCTGGATGGTTACGTCGCGCGCCACTACAATCAGAGGAGCTCGTTGGGAGTGATTCTCGATCCGTTGGCCGATAAGGGCTTGCTTTTGAGCGGCATTATTACGCTGAGCATCAGCAATTGGAATGAAGTCGATCCCGACTACGGGAGATTTCCGGCATGGTTTCCTGTGCTGGTCATCTCACGTGACGCCGTGATTCTCGTGGGGGCAATGATCCTGTATCTGCTAAATGGCAAAGTGCACGTGAAGCCCAAGTGGACTGGAAAGGTGGCTACTGTGTTGCAGATGGTCGCTATTGGCTGGGTGATGCTGCAGCTTCATTTTCTTCCCCTGCCCTACGTGGTTGGCGCGGCAGGGCTTTTCACATTCATTTCAGGAATCGTTTACGTCACAGACGGGGTGCGCCAGTTACAAGCCGAAGGCCATGCGCACGCTACAAAACAGTGAGCCCGGCATTCCCGCACGATGAACAACGCGGCCCACAATCTTTCCGCTGTTGCTATTGTCGGTCGGCCGAATGTCGGTAAATCGGCGATATTTAATCGCCTGATTGGCCGAAAAATTGCCATCGTCCACGATCAGCCCGGAATTACGCGCGACAGGATTTCTGGGATTTGTAAGCGCGGTTCACGGCCGTTCGTTCTGTGGGATACCGGCGGCATTTTCGGCGCTGGTGAAAAGGAACTGACCGCGCAGATGCGCGGTGCTGCTGAGGAAGCGTTGCACGAGAGCAACCTTTTGCTTTTTGTCGTCGAGGCAAAAGAAGGGTTATCGCCGATCGACGAAGAGCTCGCGCGAGTCCTGCGAAAATCTCAAAAACCTGTGGTCCTGGTCGTCAACAAGATCGACGATGACAAACATTTGCCGCATGCAGTAGAGTTTGATTCGTTAGGTTTCAAATCGAGTGTTGCGATCAGCGCAGAACATGATCGAGGCATCTCAGATTTAATAGACGCAATCGATCGACATCTCCCCTCGCCTTCCAAAATCGAGCATCCCGGATCGAGTATCGAGG
>WNFW01001685.1_pt1 | contig 18215 bp, 19 predicted proteins | sample 5400131 | NCBI WGS metagenome assembly WNFW01 (sample SAMN13153362, study PRJNA577476) | soil metagenome | isolation source: 20 cm soil or saprolite under grassland replicate 1 | place: USA:California | collected 2016-06-15 | reverse complement strand
GGCCGATCGCAGGTGCGGCCGAGGATTCCCGGAAACACGTTGGACTTCCAATTGACCATGTAGGCGTCGCTGTAGCGGCCGGCCGCGATCAATCGGATATATTCCGGGACCGGCGTATGGGCCGGACACGCCCACTGGCAGTCCACGACCTTATGGAAGTAGTCCGGCGACGAAATGTCGGTAGGTTTCATTTGCGCCTCTGCGCGCACACTTGGACCGCGCGTTTCTTATATAGTCATGCGCGAACGACGTCGGCCGGTCTGTGCCCCGCTTCGGCTTATGGTCCGCCGAATCCGGCCGGGATAGTAGTGGAGCCCCCCTCGGAATTCCACCGATACGTTCGTCATAACAGGCCTTTACGAGATAACGAGAGCTGCCCCGCGCCGGTTCACTCAGCAGTCGGTTTAAGCTAGCGACCATTCCCGTAAAAATAGCGGTAATGCACCGCAATAGCCGTAAGGCATTGAACTGCTTCAGATCTTCGGTGTGCGCGAATTGGTGCACTGCAAGAGCTTGCCATTGAGGTAGGCGCGTCCGGAGAAGATCCTATGGTTGCCGACCCGACACTGCGCCACGCGCGGGGCCCGCGCCGCATGGACGAGTTGCAGGATCGGCGAACCTAGCCATCATCAGGAGAGATGCGCGATCTATTCGAGAGCATATTCGCAACCGAGCCGGTCGACCCGATCCAGGCGGCGCGGCGCGGGTTGCGCCCGCAATTGCCGCGGCGCTTCTACGAGCGTGCCGACGTCGAGGCCGCCGAGCCGCGCACTGGCGCAGCGGCTCGCTGCCGAGTGGGACGCCCAACGCGACGTGATCGATCCGGCAAAAATGCCGCTCACGCGCCTCGCCAACAGCATCATCGACGGCGTGATCGATTCCCCCTCGCTGGTGAGGCTCGATGTGGAGCGCTATCTCGCCTGTGACCTTGTATTCTACCGCGCTCCGGGTCCGGCCGGGTTAGTCACGCGGCAGGGCCATGCTTGGGATCCCGTACTGGCCTGGGCGCGCGAGACGCTCGGGGCGCGTTTCGTGCTGGCGGAGGGGATCGCCTTCGTCGAGCAGCCCGCGCAAGCGCTCCTTGCGGCGAGCTCCGCCATTCCCCCACACCCGTGGCGTCTGGGCGCGCTGCATTCGATTACGACGCTCACCGGCTCGGCGCTGATGGCGATCGCCTTGGCGGGCGGCGCGTTGTCGGTGGATGCCGCCTGGTCGGCGGCGCATGTCGACGAGGATTGGAATATGGAGTTTTGGAGCCGCGATGAGCTCGCGCTCGAGCGGCGCGCCGCTCGCTTCGCCGAGATGCAGGCCGCCGCGACGGTATTGGAAACCGTGAACTGACCTCCGCCGCTGACGCGTTTATTTCTTCTTCAGCGTCCCGTATGCGATCACTGTGGTGCCTTGCACGGCGCCGAACCACCCAACCGCGAGGTCGTCGCCCTGACGCGCTAGAGTGACGGTGCCGTCGGGACAGCGCCCGCCTTTATCGGCTGCGCCCTTGGTGATGGCCTCGACGTAGAACACATACGATTTCGATGATCCAACGCGGGTGAGCTTCCCAGTGCAGTCGAGATCCGGATATTTCGTCTCCGCCCCGCGGGCATTGATCGCAAGCTCGAACTTGTAAGGCGTTTGGCTGCCGACCTGTGTGAGCTGACCGCTCCAATTGCCATTCATGCTGGGTGCAGCTGCGGCCGCGCCCTTCTTGCCTTTTGCCGCCGGCTGATCTTCGGGGGCGGGCGGAAATTGTGCGGTCGCGGGCGTGAGCGCCGCCGCCGTGCCAAGGACAAGCGCAGCGCTCAAATAGCACAGGACCTTGTAGCGGACTCCTTCGGGCATCTTTTGCTCCCCTCGCATACACCTACACGGGCCGAAAGTTTACCTTCAAATAACGGCACATGCTATGGATTTTGCGTCGGAGCGAAGGCGAGCCGCGCATGAAGCACATCCTCGAGAAACTCGAAGAACGCCGTGCCCGCGCTCGCGCTGGCGGTGGTCAGGCGCGCATCGAAGCGCAGCACAAGCGCGGCAAGCTGACCGCGCGCGAGCGGCTCGAGCTGTTGATGGACAAGGGCTCGTTCGAGGAATTCGACATGTTCGTCGAGCACCGCTCGGCTGATTTCGGAATGGAGAAGAGCCGGATTCCCGGTGATGGCGTGGTCACGGGCTGGGGCACGGTCAACGGGCGCACCGTCTTCGCCTTCGCCAAGGATTTTACCGTCTTCGGCGGCTCGCTGTCGGAGGCGCACGCGCAGAAAATCGTCAAGATTCAGGACATGGCGATGAAGGCACGGGCGCCGGTCATCGGCTTATTCGACGCCGGCGGCGCGCGCATCCAGGAAGGCGTCGCCGCGCTCGGCGGCTACGGCGAGGTGTTCAAGCGCAACGTGATCGCCTCCGGCGTCATTCCGCAAATTTCCGTCATCATGGGACCATGCGCGGGCGGCGACGTCTATTCGCCGGCCATGACGGATTTCGTTTTCATGGTGCGCGAAACCAGCTACATGTTCGTCACCGGTCCCGACGTGGTGAAGACCGTGACCAACGAAGTAGTCACGGCGGAGGAGCTCGGCGGCGCCGCGGTGCACACGACGAAGTCCGGCATCGCCGACGGCTCCTACGACAACGACGTCGAATGCTTGTTGCAGATGCGCCGGCTGCTCGACTTTCTTCCCGCCAACAACGAGGCCGGTGTCCCCGAATGGCCCTCGCACGACGATATCGAGCAGGAGGAAAAATCGCTCGACACGCTCGTTCCTGATAATCCGAACAAGCCCTACGATACAAGGCCGCGCGCTTCGTGCGCTTCTGCGACGCGTTCGGGATTCCGATCGTGACTTTCGTGGACGTGCCCGGATTCTTGCCGGGCACGAACCAGGAATACGGTGCACTGATCGCGCACGGCGCGAAGCTGCTGTTTGCCTATTCGCAAGCCACCGTCCCCCTTGTCACCGTGATCACGCGCAAGGCGTTCGGCGGCGCCTATGACGTGATGGCATCCAAGCACATCGGCGGCGACGTCAATTATGCCTGGCCCACGGCGCAGATTGCCGTGATGGGGGCGAAGGGCGCGGTCGAAATTATCTTCCGCGCCGATATCGGCGATACCAAAAAGATCGCCGCCCGCACCAAGGAATATGAGGACCGCTTCCTCTCACCGTTTGTTGCCGCCGAGCGCGGCTATATCGACGACGTGATCATGCCGCGTTCGACGCGCTCGCGCATTGCCAAGGCGCTGGCGATGCTGCGGGGCAAGCGCCTGGAGCTGCCGCCGAGGAAGCACGACAACCTGCCGCTATGAGTGGCGCTCGCGATTGCGTTCCGTGCTCGGCGAGCCGCAGCCATGACTGCGCGAGCGTGAGCCAGAACGGAATGTCGCTGACGTTTGATGCAGTTTGTGCCATCCGCAAGCAGTCTTGCGCGTTGCTGCAGTAAATGTTGTTGGGACTCATGTTTTACGCTCCCCGAACACGCAACTTAACCGCAAGCAAAGCGTCGAACCTGGGCAAAGTCGTGGCTCTGACCGCAACCGTCACGCGGCGGCTTCGTTATGTCAGCCGCGCGACCCAGCCGGGAGCGGGCTCCGGCCCCCGTTGCTGACGCCTGTGCCCGCGCTGTTTTTTCGGGGCTTGCCGCCAGAATCGCGCTCCTTTGCGAATGAGGGCGGTATTATTATCTTCGTGCACCATGCCGTTTGCGCCGTCCCGCGATATCGTCCTGGTCCATAGCTCCGACCTGCACATGGATCATGACTATACTGCACGGCTGCATGGGGGTGACGGCACGGCCGGGTTGTCCAGCGTGCTGGCCGCTGCCCGCGCCGCGGCAGCCGACGTTGTCGTGCTCGCCGGCGATACTTTCGATTGCCATCGCCTGCCGACCGATTTGCTCGAACGAGCGGCCGCGATCATTTCGGCGGCCGCGCTGCCGGTGGTGCTGTTGCCGGGCAATCACGACCCCGCGGTGCCGGACGCGGTTTACCACGGTGGAGCGCTCTCGGCGGTCGATAATCTCCACGTCCTTGGCGTGACCCATGACGAGGCTGTCCTCTTCGCCGACATAGGTCTTGAAATTTGGGGCCGCGCGCATCGCGACTATGGCGACATGATCCCGTTCGAATGGCTGCGGCCACGCTCGACGCGTTGGCAGATTGCGATGGCGCACGGCCACTATGTCCCGCTGCCGGATCGAACGAGTAGGCTGCGTCCGTCCTGGCTCATCGGCGACAATGAGCTCGCGGCGACGGGCGCCGACTACATCGCGCTCGGGCACTGGAATCGCCCTGCGAAAGTCGGCACGGTAGCCGCTTATTATTCCGGCTCGCCGGAATACGCCGGGACGGTCAACGTGGTGCAGCTCTGCGCGGACGGGAAGGTGGCGGTCACGCGCGCTCCGCTCGAGATTGCGCGCGAGCCCTCAGCCGTCGATTACACTTGAATCGCGAGTGCAGCCGCGCACCGGGAGGTCTGCATGCGTCATCTCCTCACAAGATTGCCGTTCGTCTTCGCCGCCGGACTCATCATCGCTTCGTTCGGCGCTGCGGCGCAGTCGCCGACGCCAGCTGGAAGTTGGACACAGAAGGCACCGATGCCGGCCGTGCGCGGAGAGGTCGCAGCGGCGGCGGTCGACAACAAGCTGTTTGCGCTCGGCGGCGGGGCAGGTGGCAAGGCGGTGCCGCGCAACGAGGAATATGACCCCGCGAGCGATCGCTGGCGCGAGCGCGCGCCGCTACCGCAGGCGCGCGATCATCTCGGCGTCGCCACATACGGCGGCAAAATCTACACGTTCGGCGGCTTTACCTCCTCGGTGCACCAAGGGGCCGGCGACGTGGTGTTCGCATATGATCCTGCAACCGATCTTTGGCAGACGCTCCCGCCGATGAAAGCTGCGCGCGCCGCGGTCGGGGTCGCCCTGCTCGCCGGGAAGATCCATGTCATCGGCGGGCGCGGCCTGGGCGCGGTGACGGTGGCGACGCATGAGGTCTACGATCCAGCCAGCGCAACGTGGAACGAGGCCGCGCCATTGCCGCGGGCGCGCGACCATATGGCGGTTGTTGCGGTCGATGGAAGGATCCACGTCATCGGCGGGCGCCTGGCGGGTGCTGCCGAGCGCACCGGCCAGCACGACGTCTACGATCCGACAACGAATTCATGGAGCTCGGCGGCGCCGCTGCCGACGCCGCGTAGCGGCGTCGCCGCCGCGCTGTACAAGGGAATGATCTTGGTGCTGGGAGGGGAGCTTCCGCCCGATCACACCTTTCCCGAGAATGAGGCTTACGATGTGTTGCGCGATCGCTGGGTTGCGCTCGCGCCCATGCCGGCGGGACGGCACGGATTCGGCGGTGCCGTGATTGGATCGTCCGCCTATTTTGTCGGCGGCTCGTTGACGCCTGGCGGCCGCGGCATCACGGATCAGTTGATCATGTTCAGTATGCCGTGAAATCGGATGCACTTAGTTGGTATGGATCTGCATCGACTGGCGCAACCCCGTTATCCCGGCGCGCCCTGCAGTGACGGCCGATCGGATTCGCGCCAACGCAAACGCTGCTAGCGAGTAATGCTAAGCACCCCGGCTGAGCCGGGTTTACGTCGCTATTGCGCGCGCTGCCCGGTTGTCGAAGGCGGCTGTCCCGGGGGGACGGCGACCGTAGGCGGCGCAGTTCTTGGCGCCATGCCGGTTGTGGCGGGCGGGTTTGCGTCCTCGCGCGCAGTGCGCGTGTTCTCGCCGCCGGCGAAGATCAGCGCCAGGATGATAACAATGAACACGGCGCCGGCAATCCATCCCCACGGGGTGGTGGTGCCGATTCTTGGGTCCATTTCGGCCTGTCGTTCCATGTCCATTCTGCGATCGAAGTCTCTGGGGTCCGTCATGGCGACCTCCATCTGATGTCCGTCACAGATAACCGGCGGGCAGGGACTTAAGTTCCGTGCCTGGAACCTCTTAGCGGCGCCGAAAGTCTGCGACGCGGGCCGCAAGCAGCACCGCGCCGTTCACGCCTCGTCGTCCTTGCCGAAGATCAGCTGCGTCTGCGTGACGATCGCCGCGAGCTTGCCGTCGCCGCGCGTGATGCGCGTTTCCAGCACGATAGTCGTGCGGCCGCGGTGCAGCGGGATGCACACCGCATGCGCGGTGTCGCCCTTTGGCACGGCGGCAAAAAAATTAGTCTTGCTCTCGATGGTCGCGGTGCCGCCGCCGTCGGGAAGACCGCTGCGCGCCGTCATCCCGCCGAGCGTATCGCCCAGCGCCATCACTGCGCCGCCGTGCAACACGCCCCGACGATTGCACAGATCCTCGCGCACTGTGAGTTCGGCTTCACTGCGTTCGGGCGAACGATGCAAGAAGTTCACGCCGAGCAGCTTCGTGAAGGCCGGTAGATCGGACATGGTCGTTCCTCTGCTGGGTCGATTTGGTCATAGCATGACCCGCGCGCAGCGCCAGAGCCGATGCGCTGTCGCACAGGTTTTGCATTGTGGGCGCTGCAGCGGAGGCAGATCCGCTTGTTGAGGAGCGCGCTTGACAGCAGATCGCAGTCCGGCGCTTTGTAAAAACCCGCGGCGCTCGTAGCTCAGTTGGATAGAGCACCAGACTTCGAATCTGGGGGTCGGGGGTTCGAATCCCTCCGAGCGCGCGGACACTCAGCATATTTTGCGCCGGCCGTGGGGGCCAACGTGGGGACTTTTCTTTTTCTCGCGCTTGTGCGGCGGCGTGGTGATGAGAAAATCCGGATCGCATGCTGCGACACTGTGCCGTTGGTAAGGGCGCGATGAATGGCTATTTGGGAGTTAGAGGGCCCTTATGTCGGTCTAGTCAGGCGACACCACCTGCCATGCCAGTAATCTCTAGCTTATTTGGCGAACTGCAGCAGCTCGCGCCTCTGCACGGCTATTGGGTGGTGGGTCTCATCGTCGGATTGGAAAGCTTGGGATTGCCGCTGCCTGGCGAGACGATCCTTGTGCTTGCAGCCATCTATGCGGCGACGGATCCCAACTTGAACATTTGGCTGGTGATTGCCGTCGCCGCGTTTGGAGCCATCATTGGCGACAACATCGGCTATTGGCTCGGCTCAAGGTATGGCTACGCGCTTCTACTGCGATACGGCGAGCGTATCGGTATGCTCGAGCCTCGCATCAAGCTCGGGCAGTACCTGTTCTTGCGGCACGGAGCGAAGGTTGTCTTCCTTGGCCGCTTCGTTGCGTTGCTGCGGATATTGGCGGCATTCCTCGCTGGGCTCAATCGCATGCCCTGGCGCGCATTCCTGATGGCCAATGCGACTGGCGGGCTCATCTGGGCTACGGCGTTCGGTGTCGGCGGCTTCATCTTTGGCAAAGCGCTGCTGCAACTTCATCACGCCCTCGCGCCCATCGTTCTCGCACTCGCCTTGGCCGGCTTTTTTGGGTGTGGCTACTTGATCCGCCGTTACGAAGACCGGCTTACCGAATTGGCCGAACGTGCCTTGCCCGGGCCGCTCGTGGCTGCGCTTCATGTGAAAAGGCCATAGTATGCCCAGCTTCAATCAACGGCGAAATGCGTTTGGGTATTGCGCTCTACGCCTTGCTGCGAAGGGATGCTTGTGATCTAGTCCGCAGTAATCCGCCCCCCTTACGGAGCGCGCTTGAAATATTCCTTCATCGGCTCGAAGTAGCTGCGCTGCCATCCGCCGTCTCGGTAGCTGGTGTGGCCGTCGGGCACATTGCTGTGATGCACGGTGATCCTGGCGCCTTCAGGCGCCGGCTCAAGGAGCACCTCGATCTGCGAATCGGGATCGGCCGCGGTGAATTTTGTGGTGCGCCAAGACTGAACGATGCGGCGGGGCCGCTCGAGCTTAAGATTGCGCCCGCTGACGTAGCCGTTCCACACCGTGAACGCAGCGTCTTGCTGCGCAGAAATTTGTGCCGGTTTCCCGCCGGTCATTTTTTTGCGCCCGTCGCTGCTGAGCCACGCGTCGTAGATCGCTTGCGGGCTTGCCGGAATGACGTCGGATACGGAAAACTCGAATGGCATGATGCCGTTCCGGTTTGCTAAACAGCGGCACACGATAGCGCGTGCCGGGGGCGGGCGTCAGTGCCTCGCGAGCGCACGGCCCGCAAAGCGCTTTCGCGCACCACGAAATCGCGCGATAATCGGCGCCAGCAAACAATGATAGTCGGGAGGTTCGCCGTGCAACGCAGGCATATTTGGCTGGCCCTGGCATTACTCGCGGGGGGAATAAACGGTGCATATGCGCAAAATGCTCTGACCGGGCGCGTATCCTCGAATGAAGAGGCAATGGAGGGGGTGCTGGTCAGCGCCAAGAAAGATGGGGCGTCCATCACGACCACCGTGGCGACCGACGCGCAGGGCCGCTACAGCTTCCCGGCCGGGCGGATCGAGCCGGGCAAATATGCAATCTCGATCCGCGCGGTCGGCTACAAACTCGACGGTCCCAAGACAGTCGACGTCCCCACCGGGACCACCGCCACCGCCGACCTCCAGCTCAGCAAAGTCAAAAATCTGGTGCCGCAACTCTCGAACGGAGAATGGCTCCTTAGCCTTCCCGGCGCCGACAAGCAGAAAGCTTTTCTCACGCTGTGCGTGGGCTGCCACACGCTGCAGCGGGTCTTGACCTCGAACCATGACGCCGCCGAATTCGAACAGGTGTTCTTGCGGATGGCGCGCTACTCGCCCGGCAGCACGCCGACCCATCCGCAGCCGCTACTTCCCGGTCCGCGCGGCGAGCGCCCGGCCGTGACCGGCGCGGCGGCCAAAGCGGCCGCGGAATTTCTGGCGAGCGTCAGCCTCGGCAATTCCGAGGCTGCCGAATATCCGCTCAAGACTCTGCCCCGGCCCAAGGGGCGTTCCACCAAGGTGGTGATTACGGAATACGATCTGCCGCGCCGGAACGCGCTTGCGCACGATGTCATCGTCGATCGTGACGGCAAGGTCTGGTACTCCGATTTCGGCGCGCAAGTCGTCGGCGTCATGGATCCCAAGACCGGCGCGACCAAGGACATCGCGATCCCGGTGGTGCGGCCCGATCAGCCGAAAGGCGGCCTCGATATCGAGTTCGACCCTGACGGCAACCCTTGGCTAGCGATGATGTATCAGGCGGCCATCGCCAAGATCGACCGCAAGACGCACGACGTTTCAGTATTCCCGTTCCCCGGCGACTGGATTTCGCCTTCGGCGCAGGCCTCGATGGTCTCGCCGATGCATTCCAACGTCGACGGCAAAGTGTGGACCAATAATCAGGAGGACCATTCCAGCTACCGGCTCGATCTGGCGAGCGGAAAATTCGAAAATCTGGGACCGGCCAAGACGCCGGATGGCAAGCAGATCCGAGCCTATGGCATGCCGAGCGATCAGCAGAACAACCTTTATCAGCTGGAGTTCGGCGGCGGCCACATCGGCCGCCGCGATGCCAAGACGCGCGAAGTCACGGTCTGGCCGACCTCAGGCGCGCTCACGCGTCCGCGTCGCGGGCGCGTCGACGAGCAGAACCGGTTGTGGTTTGCGGAATATGGCGGCAACGCCATCGGCATGTTCGATCCGAAGACCGGCGCTATTAAGGAGTGGCAGATGTCCACGCCTTGGAGTGCGCCCTATGACGTGGTCGCGATTAGGAACGGCGCTGAGGCGTGGACCGGCTCGATGCTGACCGATCAGGTCTCCAGGATCGACACCGCGACTGGCGAGGTGGTCGACTACCTGCTGCCGCGCACGACCAATATCCGGCGCGTGTTCGTGGATAGCTCCACCGAGCGGCCGGTGCTCTGGATCGGTAGCAACCACGGGGCCAGCATCGTCAAGGTCGAGCCCCTCGATTAACTTGCGGCCTTCGCACGAGGCCCCCACTTTCCCCGCCGCGCGGATGGTAGGATAGTTGATGGGGTCAGCACCGCGTCTGTGCTTCCCTGTGCGAGCACGCCCAAGGAGTGCCTGAATGTCATCCTCGAGCGATTGGGAGATGCCGCATTCCTTCCAGCCGAAGCCGGAGAACTACGCTTACGATCTCGAGGCAGCGCTGACCTCGATGGTGGGGCTGCGCGCCATCATTCCTGCCGATGCCTTCACGGCCGAGACGCTCGGCACCGAGCGCACCGGAAACGGCGTCTTGATCCGCGAGGGCGTAGTGCTCACTATTGGCTATCTCATCACCGAAGCGGAAACGATCTGGCTGCATCTGGCTGATGGCCGCGCCGTTCCCGGCCACGTCTTGGCCTATGATCAGGAGACCGGCTTCGGGCTAGTTCAGGCGCTGGCGCGGCTGGAACTGCCCGCGCTGCCGATCGGGGAATCGAAAACAGCGAAAGTGGGTGATTCCGTCGTGGTCGCAGGCGCCGGCGGGCGCAAACATTCCGTGGTCGCGCGCATCGCAGCCAAGCAGGAATTCGCAGGCAATTGGGAATACGTGCTGGACGAGGCGATTTTCACCGCGCCCGCGCATCCATTTTGGGGCGGCACCGCGATGATCGGGCGCACGGGCGACCTTTTGGGCATCGGCTCGCTGCAGGTGCAGCAGGTGCGCGAAAGCGGCACGCCCGAGCCGTTGAACATGATCGTGCCGATCGACATTCTCAAACCAATCCTCGAGGATCTGCTCACGCTCGGGCGGCCGAACCATCCGCCGCGGCCCTGGCTCGGGCTTAACGCAACCGAAGTGGAGGACAAGGTCGTGGTGGCGCGCGTCTCCAGCAGCGCTCCGGCCAAGCGCGCCAATCTGCGCACCGGCGACGTCGTGCTCGCGGTTGCCGGCGATGAAGTCAAGGATCTTGCCGGTCTTTTCCGCAAGGTCTGGTCGCTCGGTAAGGCCGGCGTGGAAGTGCCGCTGACGATCTACCGCGATGGTCGAACGTTCGAGGTGCGCGTCACCTCCGGCGATCGCAATCGCTTTCTCAAGGGACCCAGCCTCCACTAGGGGCGTCTTCTGCCCCCTACATTTGTCGCCCGGGCGAGGGCGGGGGAAGGTTCGCACGGCGCACGAGTGCAGTCTCCCTCGGCCGCGCGCAGCCTTTCGTTTTGCGCAATTCTCCCATGTCGCGGGGATCTCCTGAGTTGTCTGCCGCCGTCACACGAGCGACATGCTCATATGGACCAATTGGAGCCGACAGCCGAGGAGGGGATCATGGGAATCATCATGATCAACTGTCCTGCCACGGGACGCGACGTCTCCACGGGCATCGAAACGACCGACATCGAAGGGCTTCCGGCCGTGACCGCCAAGATGGTGTGTCCCGCCTGTGGCCACGTTCACGATTGGAACAAAGCAGACGCCTGGCTCGCGCACAGCAGCGAGCAATACGGATTGCGAGGCCTGACCCGATAGAAAAGGTGGGGCCTTCGCCGCGCCCCCGCGCCTTACGGCCGCTCGCACAAGGACGTCAGGTCCTCGGCTGCGGCACGATGCGGATATAGGGCTTCGGCGCTTTCCAGCCCTGCGGATATTGCTTTTTGGCCTCCTCGTCGCTGACCGAACCCGCGATGATCACATCCTCGCCCTGCTTCCAATTCACCGGCGTTGCCACCTTGTGCTTGGCGGTGAGCTGAAGCGAATCGATGACGCGCAATACCTCATCGAAGTTGCGGCCCGTGGTCATCGGATAGACCAGAACGAGCTTGATCTTCGTGTCCGGGCCGATGACGAAGACGTTCCGCACGGTCTGATTGTCGGCGGGCGTGCGCTTCGTCGGATCGCCGGATACGGCAGCCGGGAGCATGCCATAGAGCTTCGATACCTTGAAATCGGAGTCGGCGATCATCGGATAGTTCGGAGCGTGCCCTTGCGTCTCCTTGATGTCGTTGGACCAGCCCTGATGGTTGGTGAGCGGATCGACCGACAAGCCGATGATCTTGACGCCGCGCCTGTCGAACTCGGGCTTGATCTTGGCCATGTAACCGAGCTCGGTGGTGCACACCGGCGTGAAATCCTTCGGGTGCGAGAACAGTACCGCCCACTTGTCGCCGATCCAATCGTGAAAGCGGATCCTGCCTTCCGTCGTGTCTGCTTCAAAATCCGGTGCAGTGTCGTTGATTGCCAGTGTCATGGCTTACCTCCGTCGCGTGCCAGCCAGATGGCTCGGTAATATAGTGAGTTGCAGTCGCAGGAGCCAGTGTTCGCCGCCATAGCCGCGTACTATCGAATGCCAAGTCCGTAGTGGGGCCATATCCTCCCTCATAGAAGCGCCGCCGGAGAAGGAATGAACGGCAACTTTCGTGCCAGAGAGAATTAATCGCTGGGCAGGCAGGGCGACGGTTTGCCGCGCGCCGGTGCCTCAGCCAGTGCAAGGAGCGCCGCCTCGATCGCGGCAGGCGATCGAAATGAAGTGCGCATGCGCGCCCGGAACGAAGCTCGCAACTCGCATGGAGTCCTTTCGGAGAACGCCTTGAAGCCGCGCTCCACCGCGCGGTCGTCGGCGAATGTAAGCCGAGGATCAGAAGCCGGGGCGGAAACCGAAGGATCGGGATGAAGCGTAGCCCCAGAAGGGATTTGGCTGCTCTCTCACCGGGCGCGCGCGTCGCGGAGCTGTCCGTACCTCTTGTTTTTTTGTCACTTTCTTCGGCTCGTCGGTGACGCTGCTTTTTGCGAGTTCGGGTGCTGGTTCGGTTGCTGCAGGTATCGCAAGCGCCTCTGATGGGGCGGGTGGCACCCAGGGCGAATCTGCATAGTGCACGACGGTCTTGGGTGGCGGCCGATATGCCGCCAATCCAGGATTTGCGGCAACGCTTGGCTGCATCAACCAATAGAGCGCGACGAAAAAGCCTACGTATGCTGCAAGGATAATTCCGACTGCCGTGCCTAAGCGGTAATCCTCAGACGTGCCCGGCCCAAAATTCCCACGCGAATACATGCGCTGCCCCCAGCTCGGCTAATTCCTTAGTCGCACGGGCTGGCGAATAGGTTCAGCGTCTCCTCCCCCCGTGCGTCAGCAAGTGGATGCGAGCCGTCTCATTTTCTCAGGTTGTGGCTGAGGAGCCACAGTCGTCCCTTTCGTCTTTGGTTATAAATGAACGGGGAACGAGAGGGGGCAAACATGGGACTCGTACGCGGGTCTCAGTGGGTCGTATGGGGTGGCTTGGCCGTTTTGCTTTACGCTGGCCTCGCCAATCACGGCCGAGACGTCAAAGTGGCGCTGGCTCGCCTCGATGGACCGGACGTACGAGCGACGCTCGCTGGCCCAGACGCTGCGCCCGCCGGCTCAGATTTGAGTGCCGCGCGTCTTGATCCGGATGTGAGGGACGCCGGTCCGGTCGAAAAGATTGCACTCGCCAAGCCAGAGATCGATGTGACTCCGCTCAAAGCTGCGGATGAGTGTGTGCTGGCTCAAGACTGCGTCGATCAGTATCTCTGGTTGGTGTACGAACGCGCGCCCAAGATGGATACCATCAAGGTGAAGGAACGGATCAAAGTGACGGCCAAGACCAAGGGGAAGACACGGACCGTTATAAAAACCGTTACCAAGCTCGTGGATGAAGATTTCACATGGAAGGATCCGAAGGCCGCACAAAAAGCCGGCATGTCTTCGAAGGACTACGTGATCGGAGGCATGGATCGAGGCTTCAAAGCCAGACTCTATCGCCTCTTTCGCGCGCTTGACGACGCCGGGCTTGCTCCTGGCATGACAAGCGGCTTCCGCGATGACTACCGGCAGTCGATTGCGAGCGGCAACAAAGCCGCGACCGACAGCTCATACCATGGCGGAAGCCGGCGCGGCGGCTATGGCCACGGGCTTGCGGCGGATGTCGTGAGCGTCAAGGGCGCGACGCGTTCCGAGCGTTGGCTCTCAACCGAAATTCTGTGGAAGTGGATCGACGCGCACGGCAATGAATTTGGAATAGGAAGACCCTATCTCAACAAAGATCCACCGCACATTGGGCCCATCGACGGCAAAGAATATGCCGCTCACCGCCGAGTGAAGGTGAAATACGCGGGAGGCTAGCGCGTTTCGACAAATCACCCGCGCCGGTGGGACCAATGCCATCGTCGGTGCAGGCGGGCGTACGCATACGAGCGATATCCACCGCCGTAATAGCCGCCCCCTGTCTGGGTCCTCAGGCGGTTTGCCTCCGTTCCGGTAGGCTCAGTCAGGTCCCGACTCGATTGGGCCAGCACAGCGGTTGCGCCGTTGTTCCTGAGGCAACGCAGCGCGCGTACGGCTGTTCCGTACATCAGCTAGTTCCACCGTCTGAACCAGGTTGGGTGCGAAGCGAACTGTGCCTAATCGAGGGGGCTCAGCTCTCCTGATGGAGCGCGACTCCGCGCGCAACAACTTGATCGCAGGTGCATTTTGCTGCGCCCGCGGTACGCATGCACACAGATTCGCCGCCGGCGCGAGCGCTCCGCCACTCCCCGAGGCTCGCGGCGGAGTCGCCATCAGATCGTGAAGGCGTGCGCTCGCGCTGATCACAAATTGCTGATCGTGCCGCACCGCACACTGGGTGCCGGTGGTAACCGCTCATCTGGAGATCCACGCAACTCCTCGCGAATTTGAGCTTTTGCACATTGTTGTCGCAGCTTCGCCACGGCAGCGCCATTAACGCAGCCTGCCGGCGCGGCCGTGGACGTATCGAACCGCGGCGCTGCGTTCCGCGACTACTAAATGGATAGGCGTGAGGAACCTCCCGGTCTCGAAAGAGTTGTGGAGCCGTCCCTCACAAACAAGTTCCCGGGGCAAGTCGGGAAGGCGTCAGATGAGCACGAGCGCGCGTTTATATGCGCTGCTTGCAGCGATCAAGCGGTCGCCCATCCTTGTGAGGATGAGCGAACGGCTGCTGCTGGCCCGCCCCTGGGCAAGCGTGCGCAAGTCGAACGACGTCGACGCCTACGTCCTGGCCTGGATCGCGAGCCACGTCCGCGGCTCGCGACGTCCGCCGCGGGCGTTCATGTAACCTAACGGTTCTCCTACGGCCCGGCTCTCTTTCGGCGCTCCCCGCGGCACCGCCAGCGTGTTGACATTTACGCTGCTGCGCAGCAAAGCCTAAAATTCGGGTTCGCGGGGCTTGGCGGCATGTTCAAGCGTATCCTGATCGCCAATCGCGGCGAGATCGCCTGCCGGATCATCAAGACCGCACGTCGCTTGGGAATCGCCACGGTTGCGGTCTTTTCCGAGGCGGACCGCGACGCTCTCCACGTCGAAATGGCGGACGAGGCCGTGCCGATCGGACCGCCGCCCGCGTCCGAGAGCTACCTCGTCATCGAGAAAATCGTCGCTGCTTGCAAATCGACCGGCGCCGACGCGGTGCATCCGGGCTACGGCTTTTTGGCGGAGCAAGCGGCTCTTCCCGCGGCTCTGGCGAAGGCAGGCATTGTCTTCATCGGGCCTAACCCCAAGGCGATCGCCGCCATGGGCGATAAGATCGAGAGCAAGAAAGCGGCAGCGAAGGCCAAGCTATCCATCGTTCCAGGTCACCTCGGCGCGGTCGGCGACGCCAAGCAAGCGGCGAGGATCGCAGACGAAATTGGCTACCCCGTGATGATCAAGGCCTCCGCGGGCGGCGGCGGAAAAGGCATGCGAATTGCGCGTTCGCAGGCCGAGGTAGCTGAGGGATTTGCGCGCGCTCGCTCGGAGGCGAAATCGTCCTTCGGCGACGAGCAGGTGTTCATCGAGAAATTCATCGTCGACCCGCGCCACATCGAAATCCAGGTGCTCGGCGACAAGCACGGCAATGTCATTCATCTCGGCGAGCGCGAATGCTCGATCCAGCGCCGCAATCAGAAGGTCGTGGAGGAAGCGCCAAGCCCGCTCATCGATGCGGCCACGCGCAGAAAGATGGGCGAGCAGGCGGTCGCGCTCGCCAAGGCGGTCGCCTACGATTCGGCGGGCACGGTGGAGTTCGTCGTCGCTCAGAACAGGAGCTTCTATTTCCTCGAGATGAATACGCGCTTGCAGGTCGAGCATCCCGTCACCGAGCTCGTCACCGGCATCGACTTGGTCGAGCAGATGATCCGCGTCGCCGCCGGCGAAAAGCTCAAGCTCGAGCAAAGTGACGTCGAGCTCTCCGGGTGGGCGGTGGAGACGCGGGTCTACGCCGAGGATCCTCTGCGCAATTTCCTGCCCTCGATTGGGCGCCTGGTGCATTACCGGCCGCCGGCCGAGCGCAGCGCTGGGGCTATAACTGTGCGCGTCGATACCGGCGTCTACGAGGGGGGCGAAATTTCGCTCTACTATGATCCCATGCTCGCCAAGCTCATCACGCACGCCGGAACGCGCAAGGAAGCCATTGCCGCCCAGGCCGACGCACTCGATGCGTTCGCCATCGAAGGATGCCGCCACAATATTTCGTTTCTCGCGGCACTGATGCAACACAAGCGTTGGCAGGCGGGGAAACTCTCGACCGCCTTCCTGGCCGAAGAATTTGCCGAGGGTTTTCGTCCCACCGTACCCAACGCGGAGACTGCGCGCGTGCTCGCGGCCGTGGCCGCCGCCATGGATCACGTGCTCGGCGAGCGAAAGCGCCGTATTTCTGGGCAGCGGCCGGGAGCAGCCGTCACGCGTGAGCGCCGGCGCGCGGTACGCCTCGGCGACAGCGAGCTCACGCTTGAGATTACGCGGGAAGGCGAGGCACTCGTGGTGTGGTTCGAAGGCGCCGGCAAGTCGTGCCGCTCTGTCCTGGCGTCAGCTTGGAGACCGGGCGATCCGATCTGGTCGGGCACTATCGATGATCGGCTGACCTCAGTGCAGGTGCACCCGGTGCTCAATGGTTTCGATCTCGCCCACGGCGGGATCGAGACCCGCGCCTATGTGTACACCGAGCGCGAGGCGGCGGCGGCGCGACTGATGCTGGAAAGGAAGGTTGCCGACTCCGGCAAGGCGGTGCGCTGCCCGATGCCCGGGCTCGTGGTGTCGATCTCGGTCGCGGAAGGGCAGGAGGTCAAGGCGGGCGAGACGTTGGCGGTGGTCGAAGCGATGAAGATGGAGAACGTTTTGCGCGCGGAGCGCGATGGTGTGGTGAAAGCGATAAGGGTTAAGCCTGGCGACAGCCTCGCCGTCGACGCGGTGATCATGGAATTCGCGTGATGCGTGTTGCGTGCAGTTACATGGCTCGTTGTCGTCCCGGCCGGAGCGAAGCGGAGAGCCGGGACCCATGAACATGCGCTCATCTCGTGTCCCGCGATCATGGGTGCCCGCTTTCGCGGCGACGACACTAGGAGTTGATGAGTTCAATATGGCATGACGCTGCATTTCGCCTACGGATCAAACATGAGCCGCGCGCTGATGAATGCGCGCTGCCGGAGCGCCGAGCCGATCGGCACCGCGACGCTGTCCGGCTGGCGTTTCGTCATCAATCCCGAGGGCTTTGGCTCGATCGCCCCGCAGCCGGGCGGCCGGGTGCACGGCGTGCTGTGGCGGCTCAGCGCGCGCGACTTTGCCGCCGTCAACGCTTACGAGAGCGTCGACGCCGGGCTCTACGTACGCCGCCGCCTGGCGGTGCGGTGTGGCGAGACGCAGGCCACAGCGCTCGTTTATATCGCGCGGCGGCAAGGGGAAGGTGTGCCGCGGCCGGGCTATATCCCGCTCGTGGTCGAGGCCGCGCGCGAGTGGCAATTGCCCGAACCGTACATCCGTGCGCTTGCGCGCTGGGCGCCCTCGCGCTGGCGCGGCGCCCGCGCCAAGGACACGGGGGAAGTGGGATGAGCGTCATCCGCCATCTCGTCATCCGCGGCCGCGTTCAGGGGGTCGGGTACCGGGCCTTCGTCGAAGATGCCGCGCTCGATCACGGAGTTGCTGGATGGGTGCGCAACCGGCGCAACGGTGAGGTCGAGGCGGTATTCGCAGGGCCCGCTGCGGCGGTCGCGCAGGTCGCCCAGGCGTTTCGGCGAGGCCCCCGCGGCGCGCGGGTCGACAGCGTTGAGGAGCGCGAGGCCACGCAAGACGAGCTCGCCTTGTGCGGTAGCGCGCGCTTCGCCGTGCTGCCGACCATTTAGCCGCCGGCAACCGCTCCGAACAGTTGCTCGAATTCGCGCCGCAGCACCGCGTCAACTTCGCCGATGGTCACTTCGATGCCCAGATCTGCGAGGCTGGTCACGCCGTAACGCGGCTCGGAAACGCCGCATGGCACAATTCCAGCATAATGGGAGAGATCGCAGTCGATGTTGAGCGCGATCCCGTGCAGCGTCACCCAGCGCTTGATCCTGATGCCGATGGCCGCGATCTTGTCCTCGTGCTCGGCGCCTTTGTCCGGCCGCTGCACCCACACGCCGATGCGGTCTTCGCGTCGTTCCCCGGCCACATCGAACCTCG
>WNFW01001086.1_pt1 | contig 18215 bp, 17 predicted proteins | sample 5400131 | NCBI WGS metagenome assembly WNFW01 (sample SAMN13153362, study PRJNA577476) | soil metagenome | isolation source: 20 cm soil or saprolite under grassland replicate 1 | place: USA:California | collected 2016-06-15 | reverse complement strand
GGGTCCTGCGCGAATTGGGGACGAAGGCCTGGGCCGACGCCCAGCGGCGGCTGACTCACTTGCTTCATGTCGCCGTCACGAAGCGGCGGCTGGGTCAGGAACGGAGGCGCGTGCATCCGAGGAGCGCGTAGCCGGTGATAAGCCGGCCGACGACTGCGCGCCAGATTCAGACGCGACGACTCCCCGAGAGGCCGCGACTCCGAATGAAGCGAAGCATCGCCTGTCCGAGGGCGCGTTCGCGCCCCTGGAAGCCGTGGAGCGCTCCCGGGATGACGATGCCGGTGAAAGAGCGGGCAAGGGGTGCGTTGCGCTCGAATGCCGCGATGAGCTCCGCCGGACGCCGGTCGAGGTACTCGTCGCGACTGCCGACGATGACAGCGACCGGCGCGCGCACCCCTCGAAGCGCGGCCCAGCGAGCGTTGGGTCGATAGTAGGGGAAGACGTCTTCGGCCTCGCCCGGCCGATACAGGCTGAGGTAGCGCCGGGCGCTCCAGAAGCCCCAGGCGCGTGGCACGAGCGCCTGCGGGTCTCCGCTCGCGATCCGCTCCGCGAGCGCGACCCGGCGTCGAAGCTCGCGGCCGGGGATTCGCTTCATCGCTGCCGCGATGTCGGAGACGGGCCCGAGCAGGACCAGCGCAGTGACGCGGCGATCGTGGGTGCGAGCCGCATAGTGGAGAACCTTGTTGGCGCCGGTGGAGTGCCCAGCGAGGATGACGCGGCGGTAGCCGCACTTGGCGGCAAACCCGATCATGGCCCGGATGTCCTCGACGCTCTGGCCGAAGCGCTCGAAGGCCGCGCCGGCGAGGTGCCTGCCGCGGCCGGTGACGACATCGTGGCCGCGGTTGTTGAATTTGAAATACCCGATGCCCGCGGCGTTGAGTCGCGTCGACAGCTCGCGGATCAGCGGCTGCCCGGAGGAGAACACCGACCCGAGGCCGTGCACCCAGATGAGCGCGGCGCGCCGCCGGCGGTGCCTCGGCTCGGCGATGATGCCGTCGAGCCAGACGCCGTCGCGAGTGAGGAGGCGGACGAGCGAGACGGAGACGCCGGCCGGCTTCCTCAGCGCCTAGCCCGCGATGACGGCCCGGGTCGCTTCGAGTTGGGCAACGTGTTCGAGGTCGTGCTCGGCGAGATAGCGGGCGTAGGCCTCGATCGTCAGCGTGCCTCTGGTGGGCGTTGTCCCGATCCGCTGCCAGTCGCGCTGACCAAGACCTTTCAGGAACGCGACGGTGCGGCTTCGCGCCTGGCTGAAGGCGGCGAGATCCTCGCCGAAGTCCCGCAGCGCGGGCTCCGCCGCGAAACCCGTCCGGCTGGTGGCCGAGGACGGAAACTTCGGCGCGCCCTCGAGTAGCATCCGTTGAAGCCGGGGGAAGATCACATCCCGCTCACCGCCGAGCAGGTGATTCAGAGTCTCGGCCATAGACCACTCACGCTCACTGGGCCGGCGCGTCAACTGAGCTGCTGACAGGCCGTGCGCGAGCCTCTCGACCCGGTCGGGTGTGGCGCCGAGCGTCTCCAGCAGTTCGTCGCGGGTCATCAGCGGCATTCTCCTCCCGTCACCGTTACCACAGGGGGCGAGATATGCCAACGTGGTTTCCGCATACCAGGCTGGATCAGCCGGCGGGCGGAATCCTCCGCGTGAGCCCGAGCATCGGAATGCTCGGAGGCAAGAGCAATGAGCGACACGCTCGAGCTCCTCGATTCCTACTCTCGCGCGGTCATCTCGGTCGTGGAACACGTCGGTCCCGCGGTCGTGAGCATTGCCGCTGGCGCCCGCCGGCCGGGCGGGGCGCCCGGTGTGGTCGGTGCTGGGTCGGGAGTCATCTTCACTCCGGACGGATACGTCTTGACGAACAGTCACGTGGTGCACGAAGCCACAGGTCTCTCGGTCACACTGACCGATGGCTCCTCACTCGGCGCGACGCTCGTCGGGAGCGACCCGGCGACCGATCTCGCCGTGGTCCGGGCCGAGGCGTCGGGGCTCCCCATCGCGGAGCTCGGCGAGTCAGCGTCTCTCCGGGCCGGCCAGCTGGTCGTCGCCATCGGTAATCCGTTCGGGTTTCAGTCGACCGTGTCGGCTGGAGTCATCAGCGCCCTGGGTCGCTCCCTGCGAAGCGCCACGGGCCGTCTGATCGAGAACGTCATTCAGACTGACGTCGCGCTGAACCCTGGCAACTCCGGTGGCCCCCTGGTCGACACGCGGGCGCGCGTCGTCGGGATCAATACCGCGATCATCCGGATGGCCCAGGGCATCAGCTTCGCCATCCCGATCGATACCGCGAAGTGGGTGGTGAGCGAACTGCTCGCTCGGGGCCGCGTCCGCCGTGCGTACCTCGGGATCGTCGGGCAAACGCGGCCGATGGGCCGCCTCGTCGCGCGGCACCATGCGCTGTCGGCCTCGGACGCGGTGGCGATTGTCTCCGTCGAGCCCGGCGGGCCGGCCGCCGTCGCCGGGCTGCGCGAGGGAGACCTCATCGTCGCGCTCAACGACCGGCCCGTGAGAACGGTGGACGACATGCACCGGATGCTGGTTGGCTGGCCCGTCGGGGAAGCGCTCAACGCCGGCGTGATCCGCGGGGAGCGGCGCTTCGATGTTGCGGTCGTCCCGGTGGACGCTCCATTAGAGGGATGACTGAAGCTTGAAGAGGGTACGCCGACGGGTGATCCGGTCCATCGTCACCCGGGTTGGTCTCTAGCCCGACCCCCGGCGCTGGACCTGGCACGAACCTCGCCTATTGGGACCTCCGGTTCACAGGGCTTCCTTGGGAGCCGGGTGCGAAGACCCCGGAAATTCAGGACAAGGACACGGTGCCGTGGGGCCGTTGGGTCAAGCGTCGGGGAATCCCTGTGTCAAACGAGGACATCGCTTGCCAGGCCGGCACGTCGCGTGCGCTGCACACGGTCAGGGGAGAGGTGTCACGATCGATGAGACGGCATCCGGGCGTGGGCCGTGAGTTTGGGCCCCAGGGAACGATTCTAATTCGATGAAAACGTTGACTGTTATGTCCGCGTTGCAGACGTTGATCGAGAAATCCAAGGCGAAGCAGAGTACATTCTTTGAGTTGCTTGGGTTTGTGGTTCTTTCCGCGGGTATTTTTTGCGGCCTTGCTCTCTTTACCTACGACCCTGGCGACCCGACGCAGATCACCACGACGGGCGAAACCTACCGAAATATGGGCGGACCGGTGGGTGCGTGGCTCGCCAATTCTTTGCTCAGCACCTTGGGGATGGTCAGCCTGCTGATCGCGATCGTGCTGTTCTTTTGCGGCGCGCTCATGGCCCTCGGCTTTATCCGCTGGCCGAAACCCAAACGTTTTGTGGGCTTCGCCGTGATCCTGGTGGTTCTTGCCGGGTACATGCATACCGAACACCCCAACTCGGGCACCACGAATCTGCCCCATGGTCTTGGCGGTGTTATCGGCACGTTGCTCGGCGACACACTGCTCAAGAGTATCGGGTACGGTGGCGCTGTCATCGGGTTGACCTTTGTCGGCATCGCGAGCCTGGTGGTCAGCGGCAACTTGACGGTTTCCAACACGGCAAAGTTTGTCGAATACCTGCTCTTTCTCCTGCAACGTCTGGGCAGCCAACCGAGCCGAAACGGCAAGAGACGAATCGCATCGCTTGCCAACTCGGTTGAGACCCCCGCCCAAGCCAATGGCGAAAACGGTAAGCGGACAGCCCTGTCGCTCTCGGCGGATCAAGGCGACGAAGATGACATCGACATTCCACTCGACCTCACCTCCACGGTGCCGAGAAATCCAAAACCCGATCCCAACATGTTTCAGGCCAGCAAGGTCAATGCCTCGAGAAAAACCGATTTCAGCCTGCTCGTGACGCAGCTCGAAGGTCAGCTGCGGGAATTCAAGATTGAAGGCAAGATTACCAACGTGACCGAGGGCCCGGTTGTCACGACCCTGGAGTATGAACCAGGCGCGGGAACCAAAGCCGCCCGCATTGTCAGTATCGCCAACGACATCGCGCGCATGTTGCGCGCGCAAAGTGTGCGGGTTATTCCGGCGCTGCCTGGGAAGAACACCGTCGGCATCGAGATCCCCAGTGAGCAGCGAAGCATCATTCGGTTCGGCGACGTGGTGAAGAGTGCCAGGTTCCGAGCCGACGAGCTCGTCCTCCCGGTGGCCCTGGGAGTCGACACCTTTGGGAGCCCCGTGATCGAAGATCTGGTGCAGATGCCCCACCTGCTGCTCGCTGGCACGACCGGCTCGGGCAAGAGCGTGTTTATCAATAACCTCATTGCCGGACTCGTCTGCAAGAATAGTGCGAAGGAAATGCGCTTCGTCTTCATCGACCCCAAGATGGTCGAATTGGCAGCGTACAAGCACTTGCCGCACCTTGCCTGCCCGGTGATCAGTGATGTGAAGACCCAGGCCAAAGCCGTCCTCAACCGTTTGGTGGCGGAGATGGACAATCGCTATGAGATGATGCTCGCCCTTGAGGCTCGGAACATCCAGGAGTTCAATGAGACCATCCGCACACGACGGCGTAGTGAATTTGCCAGATTCAACGGTAAGTGGCAGGCCCTGCCCTATGTCGTGTTTCTCATCGACGAATTTGCCGACTTGATCCTCATTCTTGGCAAGCCGGCCGAAGAGCTCATCACTCGCCTGGCGCAAAAAGCTCGGGCGGCCGGGATTCACCTGGTCATCGCCACCCAGCGGCCATCCGTGAATGTCGTCACCGGATTGATCAAGGCAAACTTTCCGACCCGCATCGCGTTCCGTGTCCAGAGCGGTGTCGATTCGCGTACCATCATCGATGCGATCGGCGCCGAGACGTTGCTCGGCAAAGGCGATTTGCTCTACCAGTCGGCCGGCAGAATCCAGCGCCTCCACGCGGCCTTGCTCGAAGACAACGAAGTCAGGAAACTGGTCAAGGCCTGCGCCTGAAGCCTCCCCAGGCGGCGCTTCCAGTGCCCGAGCGGATTCGTCCCACCGTCGCGCGCGTCGATCTCGGCGCGCTCAAATCAAACTACCGCGCGATCGTCGACCACCTCGCGCGCGAGCGGCCCGCGGGGACCCCCGGGGTCATCGCCGTCGTGAAGGCGAACGCCTACGGCCACGGCGCCGTCCAGATCGCACGCGCGCTCGAAGACGCGGGCGCGGACCTGCTGGCGTGTGCCGACATCGAAGAGGGCGCGGTGCTGAGGGCGGCCGGTGTCCGCGCCGAGATCCTGGTGTTCGGCGCGCTGAGCGTCAGCGACCTCGACGGCCTCTTCGACGGTCGCCTCACGCCGACGATCTCGTCGCCCGGCGCCGCCCGTGCCGTGCAGGCGGCCGCGGCGCGATACAAGGCGCGCCTCCGCTACCACCTGAAGATCGACACGGGCATGAACCGGCTCGGGTTTCGCTTCGACAACCTGGGCCGCACGCTGCCCGAATTGCTCCGGAGCGGCAACCTCGAGCTCGACGCCGTCTTCACGCATTTCGCGACGGCCGACGACCCCGAATCGCCGCTCTTCGACGAGCAGCGCCGGCGTTTCGAGCAGGCGCTCGTCGCCGTCGAGGCGCTCGGGGCGCGTCCGCGTTACCGGCACGCCGCCAACAGCGCCGCACTGTTGCGCGACCCGCGCGTCTGGTTCGACCGCGTGCGGCCGGGCCTGCTGCTCTACGGCATCGTGCCGCCGCCGCTCGCCCCCACGATCGAGCTGACACCGGTGATGACGCTCATGAGCCGCGTCGTCGCCGTCAAGGGGATGCGCGCCCTGGAGACGACGGGCTACGGCGCCCGTTTCACGGCGAAGCGGGCGACGACGATCGCGATCGTGCCGGCGGGGTATGCCGACGGCCTCGACCTCAGGCTGGCGGGACGGGGCGCCGTCCTCATTCGCGGCCGCCGCGCGCCGATCGTGGGATCGGTGTGCATGGACATGCTGATCGCGGACGTGACCGGCATGGATGCCTCGCCCGGCGACGAGGTCGTCCTCATCGGCCGCCAGGGCGGCGACTGCATCGACGCCCGCGAGATGGCCGACACGATCGGGTCGATTCCCTGGGAGATCGTCTGTCGGGTCGGCGGCCGAATCAAGCGAGTCTACGCCGGCGCGTGAGCCCGGCCGCGTCCCGCGCCGCCTGCCCCCCCGCCGCCGGCGTGCCGGTCAAGCCGTGTTGACGGCGCGCGGGGCGCCGCTATGATACAGGGCGCTGCGGCGGCGTGAGGGTCGGGGGCCGGGCGCGGCCGTCCCGTAGCCGCGACATCACGCGATGTCGGGCACGCCAAGGCGATGTCTGGCGCCCGACCGGAACCCGGCGTTCAAGTGGAGGTCCCGATGGACTCGACGCTTCGTCGCCTCGCGCTCGTCACGCTGACCTGCCTCGGGCTCCTCGCCGGCGCGCACGGCCCGCTCGCCGGGGCGCACGGCCCCCTCGCCGTGGCGCGGGGCGAGGCCCAGGAGAAGGTCATCAAAATCGGCGCGCTGTTCGCGTTCACGGGGCCGGGCTCCTACTTCGGCGTCCAGGACAAGCAGGCGATCGACCTCGCCGTCGAGCAGCTCAACCGGACCGGCGTCGATGGATACCGCTTCCAGGTCTTCTACGAGGACTCGGCCTGCGCGCCCCTGCCGGCCACCCAAGCGGCGAAGCGCCTGCTCGAGCAGGTCAAGCCCGACATCGTGCTCGGCGAGGAGTGCTCGGACGCCACGCTGGCGGTGATGCCGCTGATCGCGGCCGCGAAGGTTCCGCTCCTCAACGCGGGCTCCTCGTCGATCAAGATCACGGAGCCCGGCAACCCGTGGACCTTCCGCATCATGCCGAACGAGGTGATGCAGGGCGAGAACATCGCCAAGAACGCCTCCGAGCGGCTCAAGGCGCGCACCGCCGTCTTGCTCCACGAAAACACGAACGCCGGCATCGGTAACGCCGACATCTTCGAGCGCGCCTTCACGCGTCACGGCGGGAAGATCCTCCTCCGGATCGGCTTCGGGCGCGACCTGAACGACTTCACCTCCATCGCGACCCGCGTGGCGGGCGTGGGCCAGATCGACGTCATCCCGACGTACACGCTGGAGGGCCAGGGGCTCAAGATCACGCAGGCGCTGGCGCAGGCGGGCGTGACGAAGGGCGGCGACGGGAAGGCCATCCAGCTCGGCACGATCTGGCTGCCCTTCGGCTTCGACAAGAAGGCGGGCAAGGCCGCGGACGGCTACGTCCGGATCGTCCAGTTCGATCCCACGGAGCAGCGACCCCTGGTGCAGGACTTCGTCAAGGCCTTCAGGGCCAAGTACGGTGAGGATCCGACCCACATCAACGCCCACGGCTACGACCAGGCGTTGCTCGTCGCCGACGTCGTGCGCCGCGGCGGACGGGACCCGAAGTCGATCCGCGACCTCCTCGCCGAGACGAAGGGCTTCCGCGGCGTGACGGGCAGCGTCCAGTTCGATCGCACCAACCAGAACATCATGACCGACACGATCCACTACGTGGAGACGCAGACCGACTCCTCGTGGAAGGTCCTCGACTGGCAGTAGGCCGCGCCGGCGGCTCGGCGTGCCCGACGTCCTGACCATCGCCCTCCAGCAGGCCATCAACGGGATGGTGCTGGGGAGCCTCTACGTCCTGGTGGCCCTTGGCCTCACCCTCATCTACGGGGTCCTCGTCCAGATCAACTTCGCCCACGCCGACATCGTGACGCTCGGGGCCTTCGCGGCCTACTTCTTCACGCATCGCTTCGGGGGGCACTACCTGGCCTCCATCGTCGTCGCGCTGGCCGTGGGCGCCGTCCTCGGCTGGCTCATCAACAGCCTGGTCTTCGTGCCGCTGCGCCACCGCGGCAGCGAGCTGCTGCCGCTGATCGCCACCATCGGCGTCTCGATCCTGATGGAGAACGCCGCGCTCGCCGCCTTCGGTCCCATCCCGTACGCGTTCGACTCGCCCTATAGCGCGCGGGTCGTACGCCTGCACGGGACGTACGCGTCGCTCCAGCACCTGCTCGTCATCGGCGTCGCCACCGTCGCCATCGCCCTGCTCTACGCCTTCATCCGGTACAGCGTCCTCGGCAAGGCGCTCCGCGCGGTCGCCCAGGACGTCGAGACGGCCGGACTCATGGGCATCAACCCCGATCGGCTCGTCATGCTCACGTTCGTCATCGGGGCAGGGCTCGCCGGCATGAGCGGCGCGCTGCTCGGCCCCATCCTGGTCCTGACGCCGTTTGCCGGTGCGTCCGTGATCGTCAAGGCGTTCGCCATCGTGATCATCGGCGGCTTCGGCAATATGGAAGGGACGATCCTCGCGGGCCTCCTGGTCGGCCTGATCGAGAGCTTCACGACGCAGCTCCTGGATCCGGGCCTCATCGACATCGTCGTCTTCGCGCTCCTGCTGGTCACGCTCGCGGTCCGGCCCACCGGCCTCATCGCCGAGCGGCGGGAAGAAAATGTCTGAGCCGGGAGCCGCGCGGCGCTGGGGACTGCGTCTCGCGGCCCTCGTCGTGGTCGCGCTCCTGCCCGCCGTCCTCGGCGACACCTACTGGCGCAGCGTGATGATCGTGTGCGCCCTCAACGCGATGCTGGCACTCGGCCTCGACTTCGTCCTCGGCTACGCCGGCCAGCTCAACCTCGGGCAGTCGGCCTTCTACGGGATCGGCGCCTACGTCTCGACGCTCCTCGTGACCCGGCTCGGCCTGAGCTTCTGGACGGCCATGATCCTCGGCACGGCGGGCGCCGGCGTCGCCGGGCTGGCCCTCTCGCTCTTCGCCGTGCGGCTCCGCGGCCACTACCTCGCCATCGCGTCGCTCGGTTTCGCCGTCATCAGCTACCAGGTCCTGCTCCAGTGGATCAGCCTGACGCAGGGGCCCCTCGGCATCTACGCCATCCCGCCGCCCCCGCCGCTGGCCCTGCCGGGGCTGCCCGCGGTCGACTTCGCCCATCCGGCGAGGCTGTTCTACCTGGTGGCGACGTTCGCGGTCCTCACGTACCTCCTGCTCGACGCCCTCGTCCGCTCGCCGATCGGCGAGACGCTCGCCGCGATCCGTGAGGACGACGTCTCCGCGGCCGCGCTCGGCATCAACACCCCTGCGTGGAAGGCGTTCGCCTTCGGCGTGAGCTCCGCGATCGCCGGCACGGCGGGCGCGTTCTACGCGAGCTTCATCGGCACGCTCGTCCCGGACGCCTTCTTCATCACCGAATCGTTCACGGTCCTCGCCATGGTGATCGTCGGCGGCGTCGGCACGCTCGTCGGCCCGGTCGCCGGCGCCATCCTCCTCACCGTGCTGCCCGAGGCGCTGCGCGGCGTGGGCGATCTCCGGCTGATCGTCTACGGCGTCTCCCTCACGCTCGTCGTGCTCTTCGTCCCCGGCGGCATCGCGGGGGCGGTGCGTCGCGTCCGCGATCGGCTCGCGCAGCGGCGCGCGCCGGGTCCCGCGCCCGCATGACGCCGGCCGCCGGCCATGACGCGGACCGCCTCTTCCGCGCCGAGGCGCTGTCCAAGCGGTTCGGCGGCGTCCAGGCCGTGCAGGCGATCTCGTTCGAGATCACGCGGGGCTCCGTCTTCGCTTTGATCGGCCCCAACGGCGCCGGGAAATCGACGCTCCTCAATCTCCTGAACGGGATCACCACGGCCGACGCCGGCCGGATGTGGTTCGGCGCCGTGGACCTCACGGGGCTTGCCGCCTACCGGCGCGCGCGCCTGGGGCTCGCCCGCACGTTCCAAAAGATCCGGCTCTTCCGGCACCTCACCGTCCTCGACAACGTCCTGGCGGGCTTCCACGTCCATCACAACATCCCGCCCTGGCAGTACGTCCTCCACGGCGGCGCCTATCGCCGTGACCGCGCCCGGTTCCGCGAGGAGGCGCGCGAGCTCCTGGCCTTCGTCGGGCTGGCGGACCGCGCCGGCGTGATCGCCGGCTCGCTCCCCTACGGAGCGCAGCGGATGCTGGAGATTGCGCGGGCGCTCGCCACACGGCCGCGGCTCTTGATGGCGGACGAGCCGGCGGCCGGGCTGAATGGAGCGGAGGTCGAGCGTCTCGTGGAGCGGCTCGCCCGGCTGCGCGAGCGCGGGCTCACGCTGCTCGTGGTCGAGCACAACATGGACCTCGTGATGAGCCTCGCCGACCGCGTCCTGGTCATGGACTACGGTCAGCGCCTCCTCGAGGGCACGCCGGCCGAAGTCCAGGAGAACCCGACCGTCGTCGCGGCCTACCTCGGGGAGCGCGTGTCGTGAACGCGCTCCTGGAGGCGGAGGGACTCGAGCTGGCCTACGGCGCGGCGGCGGCCTGCCGCAACCTGAGCTTCCGCGTCGACGAGGGCGAGATCGTCACGCTCGTCGGCGCGAACGGGGCCGGGAAGTCCACGACCCTGCGGGCCGTGGCCGGGGTGCTCACGCCCCGCGCCGGCACCATCCGGTTCGAGGGCCGCGACGTCACGCGTCTTCCCGCCTGGGAGCGCGCGCGGCTCGGGATCGCGCTCGTCCCCGAAGGGCGGCGGGTCTTCCCCTTCCTCACCGTGCGAGAAAACCTCGAGATGGGCGGGTTCAAGTTCCGCGGCGACCCCGCCCGCGTCCGCGCGCTGATGGACCGGATGCTCGCCATGTTCCCGCGCCTCGAGGAGCGCGCGGCGCAGGCCGCCGGGACGCTGAGCGGCGGCGAGCAGCAGATGCTCGCGCTGGCGCGGGCGATGATGTCGGAGCCGCGCCTGCTCTGCCTGGACGAGCCGTCGCTCGGCCTCGCGCCCATGATGGTCCAGGAGATCTTCCGCACGATTCGCGGGATCAACGCCAAGGGGATCAGCATTTTGCTCGTCGAGCAGAACGCCTTCTACGCTCTCGAGACGGCGACGCGCGGCTACGTGCTCCAGACGGGCGCCATCATCGCCGGCGGCGCCTGCGCCGCGCTGCGTGCGGACGCGCGCGTGAAGGAGGCCTACCTTGGACGGGGCACGTCTCGGGGGACGCAGTCCTCCACGAAGTAGTGGTCGGTCGAGGGGTCCAGGCCGTGGATCGCGGCGCGAGCAGCCTGGCAGATCTCGCGCGAGGGGTAGACCAAGTGGCCGTCAGGCTCGAAGTGGCGCGCGTGGCCGCTCGAGCCCGCCGCCGCGACCGAAAGGTAGAGCGCGAAGACCCAGACGACCATCAGCGAGAGCCTTCCATGACAGGACTCCAGAGCAACTCTGATACCGAGATCGAATTTCCAGAACTATCAATGACTTCGGAAGCTCTGGGATGGGAGTGGTCTGATCAATCTCTGGCCGGGCGGATTAGTCTCGAGCCAGCACCGCTCCTGTCGGTTGACCGTGTGGGCCAGTCAAAAGACCCTTCGAAATTCGCTGTCTGGGCGACCCGCAGAGCCCTTGTTGCGGTGTCCCGAGTCGCCTATGCTGATCCCGTCCTCCCGCGGTCGGACGCGACACGGCCGTTTCGGTCCCCGGCCCGAGGAGACGCGGCCTCGGAACGCACCGTCTCGTTCGGCAAGGAGGTCCCCCATGGTGACGCGCCCGCTCCGGTTGCTGATGGTCGGCCTGCTCCTGGCGTCGCTCGCGGTCCCGGTCGCCGCGGACACGCCGAAGGACACGCTGGTCATGGCGAAGTTCATCGACGACATCATCTCCCTCGACCCCGCGGAGGTGTTCGAGCTGTCGGGCGGCGAGATGATCGCCAACCTCTACGACCGGATCATGATGTACGAGCCCGAAGACACGACCAAGTTGGTGGGAGGCGTCGCCGAGAGCTGGAGCGTGACCGGCAACGGCCGGACCTTCACCCTCAAGATCCGAAAGGGGCTCCGGTTCCACTCCGGGAACCCGGTCACCGCGAGGGACGCGGCCTACTCGCTCCAGCGCGTGATCAGGCTCGACAAGACGCCGGCCTTCATCGTGAGCCAGCTCGGCTGGACCAAGGACAACGTCGGCGATCTTGTTCGCGCGGTCGATGCCGCGACGCTCCAGCTCACCATCACCAAAGACTTCGCGCCGACCTTCGTGCTCAACTGCCTCTCGGCGGGCGTCGGCTCCGTCGTGGACATGAAGGAGGTCCAGCAGCATGAACGAGACGGAGACCTCGGCTATACCTGGCTCAAAACCAACTCGGCGGGCTCCGGGCCGTTCCGCCTCCGCCAGTGGAAGGCCAACGACTCGGTCGTGATGGAGGCGTTCCCCGACTACCGCCACGGGGCTCCGAAGGTCAAGCGCGTGGTGGTGCGGCACATCGCCGAGCCCTCGGCGCAGCGGCTCCAGCTCGAGAAGGGCGACATCGACATGGCCCGCAACATCACGCCGGACCAGCTGGCCGGGTTGAAGAACAACCCGGACGTCGTCATCGGCACCTACCCGAAGGCGGACCTCTACTATTTGGGGCTCAACCAGAAGCACGAGCACCTCAAGAAGCCCAAGGTTCGCGCGGCGATCCGCTGGCTGGTCGACTACCACGGGATGGCGGACACCTTCCTCCGCGGCCAGTTCAAAGTCCACCAGGCGTTCTGGCCGAGCGGTTTCTTCGCCGCCCTGACCGAGACGCCCTTCAGGCTCGACGTCGCACGGGCCAAACAGCTCCTCGCCGAGGCCGGAGTGCCGAACGGCTTCCCGGTCAAGCTCGACCACGCCAACGGAACGCCGTTCATGGACATCGCTCAGTCGATCCAGTCGACGATGGGCCAGGCGGGGATCAAGGTCGAGCTGGTGCCGGCCGACTCGAAGCAGGTCATCACCAAGTACAGGGCGCGCAATCACGACATCGTGCTGCTCTACTGGTCGCCGGACTACATGGACCCTCACTCGAACGCGGACACGTTCGCGCGCAATCCCGACAATTCCGACGACGCCAAGATCAAACCCCTCGCCTGGCGGAACGCCTGGGACATCCCGGGCCTGACCAAGAAGGCCGACGCCGCCGTGCTCGAGCGCGACGCGGAGAAGCGGAAGCAGATGTACCTCGAGCTCCAGCGGACGATCCAGCAGGACTCGCCGTTCGTGATCATGTTCCAGTCAACCGAGCAGGCGACGACTCGAAAGTATGTGAAGAACTTCGTCTCCGGGCCGACCTTCGACACGGTGTTCTATCGTCTCGTCACCAAGTAGGAGGCCGACGTGGGCCTGACCGTCACGACGCCGGCAGGGACGGGCCGCGGCGCGTGGCCGCCGGCGTTCGTCATGCGGGTCGGGCGGCTCGCCGTCACGATCGCCCTGACGTTCCTGGGTCTCCTCTTCGTCACCTTCGTCATCGGCCGGGTCCTCCCGATCGATCCAGCGCTCGCCATCCTGGGCGATCGCGCCCTCCCGCACGTCTACGAGCGGGTCCGGCACGAGCTGGGACTCGACCTTCCCCTCTACCACCAGTTCTGGAACTACCTGGTCAAGGCGCTCTCGGGCGACCTCGGGAGCTCGGTGCTGACCGGGCGCCCGGTGATCGCCGACATCCGTCAGTTCTTCCCGGCGACGCTCGAGCTGGCGACGTTCGCCATCGTGCTCGGAGTGGTACTCGGGGTGCCGATGGGCGTCTGGGCCGCGGTCGCCCGCGGGCGCTGGCCGGACCATCTGGTGCGCGTGCTCGTGCTGATCGGCTACTCGGTCCCGGTGTTCTGGCTCGGCCTGGTCGGGCTCCTCCTCTTCTACGCTCGGCTCGACCTGGTGGCGGGACCCGGGCGGCTCGACGTCGCCTACGAGTACGTGGTCGAGCCCTGGAGCGGCATCGTCCTCCTCGACAGCCTTCGCGCGGGGGAGCTTCGGGTCTTTCGGAACGCGCTGGCGCACATCGTGCTGCCGGGCTCGATCCTCGGCTACCTCTCGCTCGCGTATATCGCACGGATGACGCGGTCGTTCATGCTGGCGGAGCTTGGCCAGGAGTACGTGGTGGCCGCGCGCGTCAAGGGCTTGAGCGAAGCCCGCGTGATCTGGCGTCACGCGCTCGGCAACGTGATGGTCCCGATGGTCACCGTGATCGCGCTGTCGTACGCCTATCTGCTCGAGGGCGCGGTGCTGACGGAGACCGTCTTCGCGTGGCCGGGGCTCGGCCTCTACATCACGCACTCCCTGTTCAACGCCGACATGACGGCGGTACTCGGCGGGACGCTGATCGTCGGCGTGGCATTCGTCGGCCTGAACCTCTTTTCCGACGTGCTCTACACCTTCTTCGACCCGCGCGCCCGATGACCGCCGCCCGCGTGCGCGCCTGGCTCCTCGCCGACGCGCCGGCCTCCCGCGCCCAGGCACGGCTGGGGCGCGTCTACCTGGGCGTGGCCGCGCTCGCGAAGAACCCGCTCGCGGTCGTGGGACTCGTGATCGTGGCCGCGCTGGTGCTGGTCGCCGCCCTGGCGCCCCGGCTCGCCACCCACTCGCCCTACGGCCAGGACCTCGAGCGCCGCCTTCGGCCGCCCGACGACGCACACCGGTTCGGCACCGACCAGCTCGGCCGCGACATCCTGAGCCGGGTGGTCTACGGCGCGCGCGTCACGCTGGCCATCGTCGTGCTGGTCGCGGTGATCGTGGCGCCGATCGGCCTCGCGGTCGGCACGGTGGCGGGCTACTTCGGCGGCTGGGTGGACGGGGTGCTGATGCGTATCACCGACATCTTCATGGCGTTCCCGCGCCTGATCCTGGCGCTCGCCCTGGTGGCGGTGCTGGGGCCGGGGATCGTCAACGCGATCCTCGCGATCGCCTTCACCACCTGGCCACCCTACGCACGCATCGCCCGCGCCGAGACCCTGACCATTCGCGAGAGCGACTTCATCGCCGCGGTCCGCCTCCAGGGCGCCTCGCCGATCCGCGTCCTGTGGGGGCACATCGTGCCCCTGTGCGTCTCCTCCTTGATCGTGCGCGTCACCCTCGACATGGCGGGCATCATCCTGGTCGCGGCCGGCCTCGGCTTCCTCGGGCTCGGGGCGCGACCACCCGAGCCGGAGTGGGGCGCCATGGTTTCGGAAGGCCGTCAGTTCCTCCTCGACCAGTGGTGGATCGCGACGATCCCGGGCGCGGCCATCTTTCTGGTCGGCCTCGGATTCAACCTGCTGGGCGACGGGTTGCGCGACGTGCTCGACCCCAAGGCGCGGTGACCGCGACGCCGCTGCTCACCGTCGACGACCTCTGGGTCCGCTTTCCCGGCCGCGCCGACCTCGTCGAGGCGGTGCGTGGGATCGGGTTCGAGGTCGGCCGCGAGAAGCTGGGGATCGTCGGCGAGTCGGGGTCCGGAAAGACGATGACGGGCCGCGCGATCCTGCGCCTCGTGCCGCGCCCGGGGCGGGTCACCGCGCGGCGGCTCGAGTTCGATGGCATCGACCTGCTCTCAATCGACGAGCGCTCCATGCGCCAGATCCGCGGCCGGCGCATCTCGATGGTGATGCAGGACCCGAAGTTCTCGCTGAATCCCGTGATGTCGGTCGGCAAGCAGATCGCCGAGGCCTACCGCGCCCACTTCCCGGCTGGGGCGCGCGAGGCGCGCGAGCGCGCGCTCGCCATGCTGGCGGCGGTGCGGATCCGCGACCCGCGCCGCGTCTACGATCTCCACCCCCACGAGGTCTCGGGCGGCATGGGCCAGCGGGTCATGATCGCGATGATGCTCATCCCCGAGCCCGACCTCCTGATCGCCGACGAGCCGACCTCGGCCCTCGACGTCACCGTGCAACTCAAGGTCCTGGCGATTCTCGACGACCTGGTCACGCGGCGCGGGATGGGGTTGATCTTCATCAGCCACAACCTCCCCCTCGTCGCCTCGTTCTGCGACCGCGTGCTCATCATGTACGGCGGGCGGATCCTCGAAACCTGCCGGGCGGCGGAGCTCCACGCGGCCCGCCATCCGTACACGCGCGGCCTCCTCGAGTCGCTCCCGTGGATCGACCGCCCGGTGCGGGAGCTCGCGACGCTCGAGCGCGACCCGGCGTGGCACGACGGACCGCTCGCATGAACGCGCGCGCCGCTCGCGCGGCGATGATCGAGGTGGACCGGCTCAGCGTCACCTTCGGCCGCGGTCGCGCCGCGCTCGAAGCGGTGCGCGAAGTCTCGTTCAGGGTTGAGGCGGGCGCCGCCTTCGGCCTGGTCGGCGAGTCGGGGGCGGGCAAGACGAGCGTGCTGCGCGCGCTGGCCGGTCTCGTCGCCGACTGGCGGGGTCGGATGGCGGTGGCCGCGACCACGCTCGATCGGCGCCGGGACCGCGCCTTCTACAAGCTTGTCCAGATGGTCTTCCAGGATCCCTACGGCTCGCTGCACCCCCGGCACACGGTCGATCGCATCCTGGCCGAGCCCGTCGCGATCCACCGGCTCGACGATGCCGAGGAGCGCATCCGGTGGGCGCTGGACACCGTCGGGCTCGGCCCGGCGTTCCGGTTCCGCTACCCCCACCAGCTCTCGGGCGGCCAGCGCCAGCGCGTCGCGATCGGCCGCGCCCTGATCCTCGAGCCGCGCGTCCTGCTCCTCGACGAGCCCACCTCGTCCCTCGACGTGTCGGTGCAGGCCGAGATCCTGAACCTTCTCACGCGGCTCCGCGCCGAACGCGGGCTCACCTATCTCCTGGTGACCCACAACCTCGCAGTGGTCGCGCACATGTGCGACCGGCTGGCGGTGATGAACGCGGGGCGCGTGGTCGAGGAGCTAACGGTCGACGAGCTCCGAGCCCGCCGGCCGCGCCACCCCTACACCCGCCAACTCCTCCAGGCGAGCCTTGGCTACGACCGGGAGGCAGCCGCCCAGCTCGAGACCTTCGACTGAGACTCGGCAGATACCGGCACCCGCCGCCTGGACGGTTCGCGAAGAAGGAGGACGGGGACCGTCGATTTGCGGGAGATCCGCGCCGCGATGCTGCGCGACAAGGTGGGCCGGAGCCGGCCGCGGCCGCCGGTCGTCAGCGCGATGACATCCGCGCCGAAGGTTTCGGCCTCGAGGAGAATCTCATGGGCTGGATTACCGAAGCGCACGACGCGTTCGACGGGTACGTCCTGCAGCTGCGCCGCGAGCGCGTCCATGTAGGTCAACCCTTCCGCTTCCAGTCTCGTCATTTCCTGGTCGGCGTACGCAACGACGCGCCCCGAATCACTCACGACGTTGTTCGGGACCGGTTTCACGTGGAGCAGCCGCACGGTCGATCCGGCACCCCGCGCGAGATCATAAACCAGAGGCAACACGGCCTCGGAGTTCTGGGTTCGATCGAGCGGCACCAGAATTCGCTTCGCCATCATTACTCTCTCTCCCTCCGTCTCCGACGTGCAGAGTCCGGACAGGCACTCGACGTCGAGGTCAAGATGAGCGAGCGTTGTGCTCGCACGCACTAGGACGCTTGCGCGGTGAAGGGTGTGGACCACCCCCGACATTGTAGACCACCGCCGCACACGTTACCCACGGAAGAGGACGCCTGGCTGCGTGCCATGGGGCATCCACGACAGCAATGTACCTGCCAACGCCCAGAGCAATGTGCCTGCCAACGCCGAAGTTCCGCACTTTTCCGCGCGAGACATCCAGGAGAACCCCTATCGCCGGCGTGAGGCGAGAGTGTTTCGCTTCGGAACGGAGCGTGTCAATGAGCTGACGCCTGCTGCAACCTGGCGGCGCCTCGCCGCCGGGCTCGAATGATGCACGATTCATCTCGACCGCCGGGCGTCGGCCCCAGAGGCGCCCCGACACTTCGCCTCGCAGACGTGGCTTCGTCGAAGGATTCTGCTTGACAGCTTTCGCGACGCGACGCAAGCATTGGCGCCTCCGACGAGTCGCTTGCGGCCGGTCTCGATCGGGCCGGCCGAATCCAGCGTCCGGCAGCACGGGCGGGGAAGGAGGGAGACGAACCGGACCGTTGCGATCGCACTCGAGCAGGGCCGCGCGTCACCGACAGGAGTGAGGCATGCCAGACAGGGCACCAGGTTCCCGAGAAGAAGATGCGTGGTTAAGCGACGCACAGCTCGCGCGTTGCGCACCGGCGGAGACCGAGCCGTTTCAGTCTCCGATCCCGACCCGGATGGTGTCGAACGGCGAGTACCTGCCGTATCCCCAGACGCAGAAGCAGAAGCACGTCGAGGTTCGAACCAAGGAACTGGCCGACATGGCGTCCAAGAAGCTCGGGGTCAGCCGGCGGAAGTTCTTGGCCAGCACGGGAGGGCTGGCGGCCGCGTTCCTGGCGATGAACGAGGTCTTCGGCCGGATGTTCAACGTGAGGCCGCTCGAAATGTTCGAAGCCGAGGCCTTCGCCGAGACCGGCCCCCCGGCGGATCTGTTCGTCTTCGACGATCAGACCCATATGGTGCGCTACACGCAGGCCCAGGGCCGAGGCCTCCGCGCCATCGCCCAAGGACCGGGGCAGGCC
>WNFW01003157.1_pt1 | contig 18229 bp, 17 predicted proteins | sample 5400131 | NCBI WGS metagenome assembly WNFW01 (sample SAMN13153362, study PRJNA577476) | soil metagenome | isolation source: 20 cm soil or saprolite under grassland replicate 1 | place: USA:California | collected 2016-06-15 | reverse complement strand
GTCGCCATGTCGGGCGGCGTAGACTCGTCCGTCGCCGCGGCCTTGCTGGTGGAGGCGGGGTACGACGTCGTCGGCGCCACCATGAAGCTGTTCTGCTACGGTGACGCGGTGCCCGACCGGCCCTGCTGCTCGCTCGACTCGATCAGCGACGCCCGGCTGGTGGCCCACCGGCTCGGCATCCCGCACTACGTGCTGAACCTGGAGGACCGGTTCGGGCGCGACGTGATCGCCGACTTCGTGAGCGAATACGCCCGCGGCCGCACGCCCATCCCGTGCGTGCGCTGCAATTCCTTCACCAAGTTCCGCGACTTCCTCCACCACGCCGACGCGCTCGACTGTGCCTACATCGCGACCGGTCACTATGCCGTCGCCCGGGACGGAGCCCTGTACCGCGGGCGCGACCCGCAGAAGGACCAGTCGTATTTCCTGTGGGGCATCGACCGCTCGGTCGTGGCGCGGATGCTCACGCCCGTGGGAGACCTTACCAAGCGGGAGACCCGCGCGGTGGCCCGGCAGCTCGGTCTCGTCACGGCCGACAAGCCCGAATCGGTCGAGATCTGCTTCGTGCCCGACGACGACTACGTCGGCGTGCTCGAGCGCCGCCTCCCGGCGGACGCGCCGGCTCTGGCGCCGGGACCGCTCGTCACGGCGGGCGGTGAGATCGTGGGCGAGCACGCCGGCTTCGCCCGCTACACGATCGGCCAGCGCCGCGGCCTTCCCGGCGGGTTCCGCGAGCCCATGTACGTGGTCGCGATCCGCCCGGAGACGCGCGAGGTGGTGATCGGACGGGGCGACGACCTGTTCGGCCACACGGTCGCGCTCGCCGAGGTGAACTGGCTCGCGCCGCCGCTGGCGCCGGACGACCCGGTCTTCGTGCAATGCCGCTACCGCGCCCCGGCCGTGCCCGGGCGGGTGCGGGAGCGCGCGGGCGACACGCTCGTCCTCGATCTGGCCCGACCCGTGCGTGCGATCACGCCCGGCCAGTCGGGCGCCTTGTACGACGCCGACGGCCGCCTGCTGGGCGGCGGGGTGATCGACTAGGCAAGGCCGTGCGCCCCGTCACGGTCCGGTCGGCGGGATAGGAGGTAGGTTTCGGGTTGGACCAGCAGCCGGCATCCACAATCCGGAGGAGCAGCATGGCCGCACGTCAACGTCATTCCTGGTGGGGCCTCGCGGTCGTCATCGCGCTCGCCACCGCCTGCAGCAACAGCACGGGGCCCCAAGCCCATCTCGCTAGCCCACAGCAACTCAGCTCCGATCTCCAGGCCGTCTCGGGCGTGTTCCAATCCACGGCGTTCCAGGGCTTCGGTGCGATCGGCACCGCCACTGGCTCACCCGCTACGGTCACCACGCCGGCCGGCGCCCTGCTCCAGGCCGTGCCGATCACCGCGCCCCGCACGTCGAGCCAGCCGTACGCCGACGCGCCGCGCCGGCTGCAGGCGCTCCGCCTCGCCGCGAGCACCCTGCACACAGGGATCAGCGCCAGCGTGGTCCCGCCGTCCCTGCTCGGCACGACGTGGGTGTGGAATACGACTGCCCACACGTACGAGCAAGATGGGACCTTCACGCCCGCGGCTCCCACCGACCGGGTCCGAATCATCCTGTACGCGTTCGACCCCCTCACCGGGGGGCCCGCCGAGAACCCGCTCACGCCCGTCGGCTTTGCGGACCTGGTGGATGAAAGCACCACCACGCCGGCGGTCGACAAGCTCCACGTGATCGTCAAGGACGGAACACCTGCGAGCCCCGGTCCCATCACGTACGCGGACTACACGGTGAGCGGCAGCGTGACCGGTAATCCGGCGACGGCGTTCACGGCCACGGCGGTCGGGTCCGTCAGCGATGGAACTCACACGCTGAACTTCAGCGCCAGCTTTTCGGCGACGAACCTCACCACCGACAACCCGGATGCCGAGTTCGACGCCACGTGGGACCTCGACAACCCGGTGGTGCACGTCGAGCTGCACGAGACCCTCGCGACGTCGGACGCGAACCACGTCAAGCTGACCATTGCCTTGAACGTCACCAGCGGGGCGGAGACGCTGGCGGTGACGGGTAGTCTGACGGTGGTTGCGCTGTCTCCGACGGACTTCAGCGTGACCGCGGACCTCACGATCACCGTCAATGGCGTACCGTACGCCCGGGTCACCGGAACGGACAGCGGCGTTCAGCTGCGCCACGCGGACGGCAGCTCGCTCTCAGCCCAGGAATTCCAGGCGGTTTCCGATCTGTTCGATCTGCCCGACCAGATGGAGGTCGGGATCGACAACCTGTTCGGTCCATGCGAGCATCTCATGGGCGCCTGAGGGATGCGGACGGCAACGCGAACCCCCGCCGGACCCTGGTCCGGCGGGGGTTTTCGTCGTATAAGGGTGAGCTTGAAGATGATCTACCGGCTCCTGGCGGACTGCGTCGTGCTGGTGCACGCCACCTTCGTCGCCTTTGTGATGCTGGGCGGATTCCTCGCCTGGCGCTGGCGCGCCGTGGTGTGGGCCCACGTGCCGGCGGCGCTGTGGGGGGCGGCCATCGAGTACGGCGGCTGGGTTTGCCCGCTCACGCCCCTCGAAAACGCGTTGCGGGCGCGGGCCGGACTCGAGGGCTATCGGGGCGGGTTCGTCGAGCACTACGTGATCCCCCTGCTCTACCCGGCGGGGCTTACGCGCCCGGCCCAGACGGTGCTCGGCACGGTGGTGGTGGTCGTGAACCTGATCGCGTACGGCGTGCTCGCGCGCGGGGGAAGCCTGAGGCACTAGAATGAACGGTATGACACGTGGCGTGATCGCCCTTTGCCTGCTGCTCGCAGGCTGCGGCGGCCAGTCCGGCAGCTCGCGGGCGGCCGATACCCTCACCGAGCGGCAGCGGGACTCGATGCTCGCCGGGTCGCGCATCCCGGGCGCGCGCGGCGTGGGCGCCGCGTTACGCGCCGCCGACTCCGCCAGCGCGAGAATCCGGGCGACGGACAGCGTCGCGCCGTGAAGCCGGTCGCCTGGGCCGGCCTGTGCGCGCTGGGCGCGTGCGCGCCCTCCAACCCCTGCAGCGCCGGGGCGATGCACCTGCAGACCCGCTACGCGCAACGCTACGTCGGCCACTGGGTGGTGGCCCGGGGCGACACGCTCACGCTGCCCGAGCTGGGCGACCGCTTCAAGTTGACCGACGTGGTCCTGGACACCACCCGGATGGTGGTGGGCCGCACCTGCCACTTCCGGGGCACGCTCGTCTTCCGGGTGCCGCCCGACACGCTGCCGGTCACGTGGATCGGATACCCGGAGCAAGCGTTGGTATACGGATGGCCGGCCACGCTCGGGCCGTTCGCCGGCATCGGCGCGACACGCGTGGGCGACTCGCTCGTGGGAGCAATCCTGTTCGATTCCCGGCTGGGCGTGCGAGCGCGTCCCGGGGCGACGGCGCGTTTCGTCTCCGGCCGCGCGCGCAGCTGAGCGAATCGACTATCTTCTTCCGGAGATCCTGACATGCCTCTCACCGCGGCCGAGCGCGCCACCATGATCGAGCGATACGCCCGCGGGCCGGCCCTGCTCGCCGCCGCGCTCGCCAAAGTACCGCGCGACGCGGTCCAGTGGAAACCCGGGCCCGATCGCTGGTCGGCGCACGAGATCATCGTCCACTGCGCCGACAGCGAGACGAACGCCCACATGCGGCTGCGCTACCTGCTCGCGGAGCCCGACCCGCTGATCGTCGGATACGATCAGGACCGCTGGGCGAAGCGCTTCGATTACCACGCACATCCGATCGACGCGGCGCTGGCCACCGTCACGGCCGTGCGGGCGAACACCGTGCCGCTGCTGCAGCGCGCGACCGAGCAGGACTGGCGGCGCGTGGGCCGGCACACGGAGTCGGGCCCGTACGGCGCGGAGGACTGGCTCGCGGTCTACGCGGAGCACCTGGAGAAGCACTCGCGCCAGATCGAGGGCAACCTCCAGGCCTGGCGGGAAAAGGCGAAGGGCCGATGAAGGGCTTCCTGTTCCGGCTCGTCATCACGGCCCTGGGCCTGTGGGCTGCCGAGACCATCATCCCCGGAATCCACATCGACCGCTGGGATCACCTGATCATTGCCGCGCTGCTGCTCGGCATCGTGAACGCCGTGATCCGGCCGGTCATTCTCATCCTCACGCTGCCGCTGACGGTGCTCACCCTGGGACTATTCATCTTCGTTGTGAACGGCATCTCGTTCTATCTCGTCCACTGGCTCGTGCCCGGATTCTCCGTCAGCGGCCTGGGCGCCGCCGTGCTCGGGTCCATCGTGGTGGGGCTCACGGGATGGTGCGCGTCGGCGTTCGTCGGCGGATCGGGCAAGATCGAGCGCTATCGTCGCGTCGAGGTCACGGGGCGCCACGTCGACTGAACGAGGGCGAAGGGCGGTGGAGGTTGGTGGAGGTTGGTGGAGGTTGACCCCGTACTTGAACCCCTCGGAGCGCTGCAAGCCACATGACCCTCGCCACTCTCGTCGTCTCGACCGTCCTCCTCCAGGCTCCCAGTCTACCGCTCACCCCTTCGCCGACCCGCCCGCTGGGCACGCTGCGCCAGCAGGCCGCGGTCGAGCAGGAGTGGCTGCGCTTTCGCCTCGACTCGGTGCTTCCCCGGCTGATGCGGCAGTATCACGTCGCCATGTGGGTGGTGCCGATGCGGGAATACAACGAAGACCCCGTGTTCTGGTCGCTCGTGTCGGCCACGACGTTCTTCGCGCGGCGCCGCACGATCTACGTGTTTTACGATCGCGGGCCCGAGCGCGGCGTGGAGCGGCTCGCCCTGGGCGGCACCTCCCAGGGCGGTGTGTACGACGCCTACCACGCGAAGGAGGCCATCGATCCGTCGATCGGCCGGCGCCCCGAGCTGGTGGGCCAGGCGCAGTGGGATCTGCTGCGTCGCGTGATCGAAGAGCGCGACCCGGCGAGCATCGCCGTCGACATCTCCCATGCGCACGCCTTCTCGGACGGGCTGTCCGCCGGCGAATGGGAGCAGCTCCAGGGCGTGCTCCCGGCCGGCTACCGCGACCGCATCGTGCGCGCCGAGGGGCTGCCGCTCGAGTATCAGGAGATCCGTGCGCCCGCGATGCTGCCCGTGTACCGGCGCCTCATGGAGGTCGTGTGGGGAGTGATCGACACGGCGTTCTCGAACCGCGTGATCACGCCCGGACGTACCACGACGGACGACGTTGCCTGGTGGATGCGCCAGCGCGTCAACGACCTCGGCTTCGGCACCTGGTTCCACACCGACGTGGACGTGCAACGACGGGGCCGGGATCTCTCCGACTCGGGCCCCGTCGTGATCCAGCGCGGCGACGTGTTGCACTGCGACTTCGGCATCACCGCGCTGGGCTTGAACACCGACACCCAGCACATGGGTTACGTGCTGCGGCGGGGTGAGACGGACGCGCCCGAGGGCCTCAAACGGGCGCTCGCGAACTCGAACCATCTACAAGACCTCCTGCTCGCCGAGATGCGGCCCGGCCGCACCGGGAACGACGTGCTCGCGGCGGCGCGCGCGCAGATGCGCGCCGCGGGGATCAACGGGACGATCTACACCCACCCGATCGGCGACCGCGGGCACGGCGCGGGACCGCTGATCGGCCTGTGGGACCATCAGGAAGGTGTGCCGGAGCGCGGCGACGTCCCGCTGGTGCCGAGCAGCTGGTTTTCGATCGAGCTGCAGGCGACCACCCCGGCCCCCGAATGGGAGAACCAGGGGGTCCGCTCGGCGCAGGAAGAGGACGCGGAGCTCGGTGCCGACGGCCACATGAGCTGGATTCTGCGGCGCCAGACGGAGTTCCACATCGTCAAATAAACGGGAAAGGGGAAACGGGAAACGGGAAACGTGAAGGCCTATGACGTCGAGACGCCGGCGCTCCTGCTGCATCTGGATGTCGTGGAGCGCAATCTCACGCACATGGCAACGCGCGCCCGGCAGCTCGGTGTGGCGCTCCGCCCGCACGCGAAAACCCACAAATGCGTCGAGCTGGGACGGCTGCAGCTCGAGTATGGGGCACGGGGGCTCACGGTGGCCACGCTCGTCGAAGCCGAGGTGTTCGCCCGTGCCGGCATCATGGATCTCACCTGGGCGTTTCCGATCGATCCGGGCCACATCGCCCACGCGCGTCGCATCGCGCACGACACCGGGGCGACGCTGCGCGTCGTGGTCGACGACCTCGGTGCGGCTCGAGCGCTCGCCGGCTCGGGGTTGCACGTGTGGCTCAAGGTGGACTGCGGCTATCACCGCGCCGGTGTGGATCCGGCGTCGGACTACGCGGTCGCCGTGGCCCGCGAGCTCGGCCGGGAACAGGGACTCTCGTTCGACGGGATCCTGAGCCACTCCGGCCACGCGTACCGCACGACGAGCAAAGCCGAAGCCGCCGTGGTGGCCGAGAGCGAGCGCAGCGTCATGGTGGGTTTTGCCGAGCGGCTCCGCCGCGACGGCATCTCCGTCCGCGAGGTGAGTGTCGGGTCGACGCCGGCGATCGCGGCGGCCGCCGATCTCACGGGCGTCACCGAGGCGCGACCGGGGAACTACGTGTTCTACGACCGGACCATGGTGTTGATCGGGTGCTGCGAGCCGGCGGACGTGGGCGTGAGCGTGCTGGCAACGGTGGTGTCGCATCAGCCGGGAGCGTCACACTTCGTCGTGGATGCGGGGGCGCTGGAGCTCTCGAAGGACCCGGGGCCCGCGCACGTGGGGCCTCAGGCCATGGGCGCGGTGAAAGACGAGCCGGACCTGACCGTGGCAACGCTGTCGCAGGAGCACGGCGTGATCCGGGTCGCCGGAGCGGCTCGCCTCGATGGTCGCTTCACGGTGGGCGACAAGGTCGAGATCATTCCCAGAGCGAGGGCGATGAGCGCCCCACCCCCGGCGGTGGCGGCGCTCGCGTGGGCGGTGGCGGGGCCGCCCATCCTGATCTACGGTGCAACGCGCATCCGCCGCGGCAAGATCGGCCTGCATGTGACCCTCATGAGTGTGAGCGCGGTCATCGAGATCGCGGTTGTGGCGGGATTTTCTTTCCTCATGGTTCCCAGTCCCCGTCGCGCGGCCCTCGTGGCACTGCCGTTCTTCAAGATCCATCTCGCATTCGCGGTCACGGCGCTCGCGGGGTTGGCGTGGCAGCTCACGAGCCGCGCCGTGGCGCGCCTGCGCCCGCTGCATCGGCACACCGGTCCGTATGTCGTGCTCGCGTGGTGCCTGGCGCTCCTCACGGGGATTTACAACTATGTCTTTCTCTACGTGATGGGCTCCCCATGAAGACCTTTCTCCGACAGCTGGTGGTGTGCGCCCTTCCCCTCGTGTTCGCGGCGGGGTCGGGCTACTACTTCACGACGATCCAAGGATCCTGCGGCGCTATGGTCGGCGCGCTGTTCTCGGGCAAATGCGCGGGGCGGCAGCGCCAATACCTGGCGCGGTTTCAGCTGGGCGGTGGCGCGGCCGGGACGGTAATCGCGGCGACGCTGGGCGCCGTGCTGGAACATCGTCGCCGTCGCGCCGTACAACGGACGACCGCTGAACAACCGTCAACCCCAGTGGGAGAGCCGTCATGACGCGCATCGCTCCGATCATCGCGCTGACCCTGCTCGCCGGCGGCGGCCTCGCCGCTCAAGACACGACGAAGGCCGCGGCCCCCGCCGCCGCTCCCGCCCCCACCCCCGCGGCGGCGCCCGCCGCGGCCGTCGAGGTCACCGAAGCCGTGGTCGCCAAGACCGTTGTGGACCGGCAGCCGCAGGATACAGGCAGCACCTTCCCCGTCGACGTCGGTCAGGTCGTGTGTTGGACCAAGGTGTCGGGCGCGGGGGGGACGAGCCTCCACCACGTGTGGTTCCACGGGGACACCCAGGTGGGCGACGTGGAGCTGCAGGTAGGTGGGTCGCCGTGGCGCACCTGGAGCAAGAAGTCCGTGCCTGCCGACTGGACCGGCGCGTGGCACGTCGAGGTACGTGATGCCGCGGGAGCGGTACTGAAGCGACTCGATTTTACGGTGGGACAGTAACACAGTTACATGACGCTACGACGCCACGTTACAAGGACAACCTAGCGTCGTAGCGTCGCCCGCCGAGCGCCCCAAGCCTCTCGCGGAATCGCGACGCCTTGGGATCCACCTGGCGCCGCCCCCGCACTGCTTCGCGCAACCGCCACGGCGCCCGACCGCACGGTCCCCTGGGCCCCCTGACTCGCCGCTGCCGGCAGCTCGCGCCCCCGTCCCTGCACCGGGAAATCCGACCGCACCGCTCCCCGACTCGAAACACGATCGGAGCGGGCGACCGCGAGGCCCGTCCGAGCGATCGACGCAGGAACTGCCCCGGCGGGCAGCGCGATGGCGGCCATGGAGCGGTCCGGCGCGGGAGCGGAGAGCCGCGTATAGCGCACGTGGGTGCGTGGGACCACGACGTCAGGACGTGCGCGGGGCTCGATCGGAACCGGTCCCGCGGCCTGGTGAGGGGCGGCGAACCGGGACCCATGCGACAGCGTCTGGGGTGCGACCGTCGAGCGGGGACCCAGCGCGAGCGCGAGAGCGCTCACCGGCCGCTGCGTCTCAGACACGCGCTCCCGATGGAACCGGCGACGTCCGACGAACACCGGCTCGTAGACGATCAGCTGCTCCCCGATGAACGTGCAGTTCGAGCACTCGGGATACGCGTCGTAGGCCGGCGGCGTCTGTTGCGGCGTGAGGTCCTGCTGCGCGTACACGGGCGGCGCGACAGTGTAGGTCACGACATCGTAATTGAAGTACCCGTCCCCCAACATGCGCTGCACGATGTCGCTCATCGACCCCGCCGCGTCAGCCTCCGACCAGGTGGGGACCAGCGCGGCGGAGTCCCAGGCCGCTGCCCGCACGAACTCGTCGAACCTGAGCGGGTCGGGCGACAAGGCGGCCAGCACCATGCCGGAGCCATCGGGCTCGGCCACCACCCAGGCGCCGCGGTCGTCACCGCCACGGATTTCGTAGGTGCCGGCCCGGACGAAGGGATCGGTGTCCGGATGCTTGGGGAACAGGACCTCGATGCGGCCATCGGTGCGGCGGTGCAGGACGACGAGATTGCCGTCCTGACGCGCCTCGACGTACACGCGCACGCCCGCGCCGCGCGCCAGCGGGCTCGAGGAGCCGAGCCAAACTCGTACTACCGGCGCGACGGGGTTCTGCAGCAACAGTGCTACCAGTACGGCGATCACGGATTGGGCGACGAGGCTCGCTTGGTTGTAATGATGATAACCCCGTTCGCCCCGCGCGATCCATAGATACTCGCCGCGGCGGCGTCCTTGAGCACGTCGATGCGCCCCACGTCGCGCGGGGCCATACCCGCGAGCGCGGTGCCGAGCGACCCTCGAGGCACCGGAATGTCGTCGATCACCAGGAGGGGCTCGTCATCCACGCTCCGGCCCAACATGCTGTGCCGGCCGCGGATGCGGAGCGTGTAGGTACCGTCGCCGAGCGGCATGACCTCGAGGCCAGGTACCCGAGCCTGGAGCAGGTACTCGATGCGCGTGACGCGCGCATCCGCGTCGGTCGGGGAGACGGACGTGACCGCGATCGTCGCATCACGCTTGTTCTGGGTGCCGTAACCAATGGAGATCTGGTCGTCGGGGGTCGGGACCTCGGTGCGCCGTGTTCCGGTCGGCCCGCAGCCGGTAACCAGGGCGACGGCAAATCCACAGCAGATGGCGTGCTTCATAAAAGCTCCCCTTCGCGTCAGGGTAGGGGCGGTTCAACACTGTTCCGGGAGGTCGAGTTCCTTCGGGTTCCTTTCGGCAACGAGTTTCTATGTTGCGTGGGTGCAACGATCGAAGATACAACCGGCATGGAAAAGCTGCACCCTGCCCAAAGGGGCAGGGTGCGGGTGGGGCCTTCCGTAGGGGCCGGACAGCTCCGACCCGACTGATCAGTACCCTGGGTTCTGTGTCAGAGCCGGGTCAGTATTGATCTGCGTCTGCGGGATCGGGAACCGCTTCTTGAAGTCGGCGAGCGGATGCAGCTTTTCCACGTTCGGGTCGTGGGCCCGGAGGCTGTTGGCCCAGTAGCCCGGCTCTTCGGAGTCGCGGCGCACCAGGTCGAACCAGCGCTTCGCCTCGAAGGCGAACTCCCAGGCTCGCTCCATATAGATCGCCTCGCGCACCGACAACTTGTCGATGGGCTCGCCGGCGGTGCCATAGTCGTGGGGCTCGGCCCGGTTCTCAGCGCCCGTTCCTTTGCGCGCACGGGCGCGGATCATGTTCAGGTACGGCAGCGCGCCCGCCCCGTTGCCCAGCTCGTTCTGTGCCTCGGCGTACATCAGGATCGCCTCGGCGTAGCGATACAGCGGCGTGTCCACGTCATTCAACATCCAGTTCAGACCGTTGTCGCTCTTGCGGAACTTGTACGGCATCGGCCCGTCGGCCAGGGTATCGTGGCGCACGACATGTTTCACGGTGTCGTTGAAGGTCGGGCAGACACCGCTCACGCTGCAGCCACCCCAGACGTAGGCCTTGGTGGACGCCCAGCCGGTGTCGGCTCCGCGACGGTAGTCACCGAGGAGGTAACTGTTGAAGAACCAATTCGTGGGGTGGATGAGGCCCCACCCACCCCCTTGCCCCTGATCGAGCCCCCAGTCGCGCGGATAGTAGAACAGCTGGAACAGACTCCTGGTGTTGGTGGTCACGCCCGAATTGCCGATTACGAAGATCATCTCCCTGTTGCCCTTGTTCTGGGGCAGGAACGTGCTCAAGTAATCGTTGTTCAGGGCCCAAACGCCCGACCGGATCACACTGTCCGCCCAATCGGATGCCTGCTGCCATTCGTTCTTCAACATGAAGCTGGAGCGCCACTGGTACAGGTCGGCGAGCGCCATCTGCGCCGCTCCCTTTGTGACGCGCCCCAGGGTCGGATTCCCGTACCCGTCGCTGGACGGCCAGGTGGCGGGCAGTGCGGCCGCAGCCTCTGTCAAATCCTTGATGATCGCCTGGTCGACCTGCTCGACCGGGGTCCGCGTGGGTTGAGGGTTGGCCTGCTCCGCCGGCGACAGGAGCAGCGGCACGTCGTCGTACACCTTGACGAGCCAGAGGTACGCGTAGCCGCGCATGAACTTGGCCTCGGCCAGATTGTACGCTTTGATCTGTGGGTAGGGCGCGTCGATGCCCGGCCCGTTTGCGAGCACCAGATTCGCCCGCGTGATCATGGAGTATGCCGTTCCCCAATACCCGCCCGTGTTGCCGGTGCTGGCGTCCCAGTCCAGGAAGTCCGGCCCGCTCGTGCCGAGGTTCGGCTCGCGATTATCCGCCCGCGCCTGATCGGAGGCAAGCTCGGGCGTGGTCCACTGCGCCTGCCCCTGCATGCCGCGCAGCGCGTTGTAGATCGCGATGGTGGCGCTGTTCAGATCCGCTCCGGTCTTGTAGAAGGTGTTCGTCGTCGTAAAGCCCTTCGGATCCTCGGTGAGCAGATCGGTGCAAGCGCTCACGACGTACAGCGCGGCGACCGCGAGCGAGGAGGCGATCAATCGGTTGCGTCTCATGGAGGCTCCTCGTCGCTCAGAAGGTCACGGTGACGCCGAAATTCCATACCCGCGAATGCGGGTAGGCGCCGATGTCGATGCCGCCGAACCGCGGGTCGCCGCCCATGCTGTTGACGTCGGGGTCGAACCCGCTGTAGTCCGTGAACGTCGTCAGATTCTGGCCGGTGAGAAACAGCCGCGTCGTCTCGGCGCCGGGGATCAGTCGTGCGGGCAGGTCGTAGCCGAGTGTAAGCGTCTGCAGCCGCAGGTAGGAGCCATCCTCCACGAGCGTGCTGTAGAGTCGGCGCGGCCGCGCCGCGTTGGCCCGCGGCACGTCGGTGTTGGTGTGCGTCGGCGTCCACCGGTCGAGCACCGTAGCGCGCTCGTTCGCCTGCCCAATGGCGAGGCCGCCGTAGGCGTTCCCCGCGTTGATAATCTTGTTGCCGTAGTTGAAGCTGAAGAACAGGTCCAGCGAGAACCGGCCGTAGGTCAGCGTGTTGCTCAAGCCGCCGTAGAGCTTGGGATCGCCGTCCCCCAGGATGACGCGGTCGGCCGCGGTGATTGAGCTGTCACCGTTCATGTCCGGGATCTTGTACTCGCCCGGGACGCACGATTGCGCGGGGTTCTTCAGATAGCACTGGTCCCCCTGCTGCCACAGGCCGTTCACCTGATAGCCGTAGATCGAGCCGAGCGGTTCGCCCACCTTGATGATGTAGGTCTCGGGGGGGCTGAAGAAGTTGCCGGTGCGCGGCGCCAGCAGAATCTGGGTCTGACCACCCAGGTCGAGCACCTTGTTGCGGTTGGCGGAGACGTTCAACGCGCTGCGCCAGGTCAGATCGCCGCGTTGCACGTTGACGGTGCTCAGCGACAGCTCCACGCCGCGGTTCCGCAGTGAGCCGATGTTGCGGAGCTGGCTCGAGAAGCCGGTGGTGGACGGGACCGGGACCGAGAGGAGCAGGTCGGTCGTCTTGGCGTCGTACGCGTCGAGCGACAGGGTGACGCGGTTGTTCAACAGGCTCGCGTCCACGCCGACGTTGAACTCGGTCTTTTCCTCCCATTTCAGGTCGGGATTCGGCATGCTCCCGCCCGGAGCCAGTGCCGGGATCTCGGTCGTACCGGAGGCGTACCACGCCACCCCCAGCCGCGACAGCGATTGATAGGGGGTGACGGCCTGGTTGCCGACCATGCCGTAGCTCATGCGCAGCTTCAGATCGCTGAACAGCGACTGGCTTTGCATGAAGCCCTCGTTGCCAATGCGCCACGCGAAGGCGCCCGAGGGAAAGAAGGCCCACTTGTGGTTCGCCCCGAACACGCTCGAACCATCGCGCCGGCCGGTGAGCGTGAAGATGTACTTGTCGGCGATGACGTAATTGGCCCGGCCCAGGTACGACAGGATCGCGGACTCGATGACGCCGCTGCCCGCCGGCGAGAGCTGCGAGCCGGAGCCGAGGTTGTAGACGTTGGTGACGTCCGTCGGGAAGTTCGCCGCGTTACCCTGGACGGCCTCGCTGTCGGTCGTCTGGACCGAGAAACCGACGAGCGCGTCCAGGCTGCCGGGACCGACGGCGCCGTGGAAGCTCAGGTTGTTTTCGTTGGTGAGCACCCGACCCTGGCTCGAATAGATCCACCCGCTCCCTCCCGCCCCGCCGTCGAGGATGGTGCGGGGGGCGAAGAAATGGATGCCGTTGAACTGGAAGCTCCCACCGAACGTGCTCTTCACCCGCAGCGCGGGCGTGATGTCGAATTCCCCGAAGATGCTCCCGAGCATCCGTGAGGTCGTATTCAGATCGGTCTCCTCGTTGGCTCGGGCGATCGGGTTCGGGACCGGCTCGGTGGACGGCGAGGTCTTGGTCCAGTTGCCGGCCGTGTCGCGAGGCGCCGCAAACGGGGCGAATTGCATCGCGGCCTGAATGCCGTTCGCGCTGTTGCCGACGGCGGCATTTTCCACGCCGGCGGCGTTGCGAGCGACGCGCGTCATGCTCAGACTCGTAGCCCAGCGGAACCTCGGACTGACGTCCCCGTCGAGGTTGAGCCGCAGCCCAAAGCGGTTGAAGTCGGAGCCGAGCTCGATCCCCTCCTGCCGGGTGAAATTGCCGCTGAGCAGATAACGCAGGCGTTGCTCTCCGCCTGAGAGACTGATGGTCTGGTTGGCCTGCAACCCCGTGCGCAGCATCATCGCCGGGTAGTCATAGGTCGGCGCCGCGGCGACCTGAGCAGCGGTGTAGAGCGGGGACAGGTTCGCGTTGGCTCTCGCTTCGTTCGACAACTGCATGAACTGCTGGCCATTCAGGACCGGGATCGTGCGTGCGATGTCCTGGAACCCGGCACTCGATTCCAGCGTCACCTGGCTCTTGCCCGCCTGGCCGCGCCGCGTGGTGATCAGCACGACACCATTGGCCCCGCGCGCGCCGTAGATGGCCGTCGCCGACGCGTCCTTCAGCACGTCGATCGACTGGATCTCGCTCGGGTCGATGGACATGAGCGGATTGCTCTTCGGATCGCTCGAGTTCGAGCCCTGCTCTGCCGGGAGGCCATCGATGACGTATAGCGGTTCGCTGTTGGCGTTGATCGAGCCGTTCCCGCGGATCCGCACCCGGGCGCCGACACCCGGCATGCCCGAGTTGTCGATCACGTGCACACCCGCGGCCTTGCCCTGGAGGCCGCTCGAGAGGGTCACCGTCGGAGCCGCCTTGGTCGTGAACGCCTCCGCCGACACCGACGACACGGCGCCTGTCAGGTCACTCTTGCGAACGTTGGCGTAGCCGACCGCCACGACCGGGTTGAGCTCGATCGCGCTGCGTGCCAGTTGTACGTCCGCGACCGCCTGTGCTCCGTCCTGCACGGTTACGTTGGCCGCCGCGGCAGTGTAGCCCAACATGCGAACCCGTAACCGATAGCTCCCCACCGGCACCCCTGTGATCGTGAAGCGGCCGTCGGCGCCGGTCTTGGCGGTGAACGCGGTCCCGACCACGCTGACCACCGCGTCCGCCACCGGAACACCGGTCGTCGAATCCTTGACCGTGCCGGAGATCGACCCGGACTGTCGCGCCGCGCGCCGGGCCGACCGGTCCGTTACGAGCAAGATCTGCCCGGTGCGATCGAGCGTGGATGCGACGCCGGTGCCGTGCAGCAGCGTGTCGAGTGCGGCCTCAACCCGCACCGCCGCGAGCTGCACGGACACCGGCCGATCCAGTGGCACGACCCGACCGGAGTACGCGATGCGCACGCCGCTCTGCCGCGCCAGGGCGTCGAGCGCGTCCTTGAGCGGCACCCCCTCGAGCTTGAGCGTCACCGTACGGTCCAGGGGCGACGCCGCGTCCGCCTGTTGCGACCGGGCGGGCGCCGTCGCGACCACGAGCATCCCCGCGAACGGAATCAGAAATCGCATGGCCGGTCTCCTTACGGTTACCGCTGCCGATGAAGGGGAGTGAGTCGCACCGTGCTGCCGGACCGCGTCCAGCGCGCGTCGAGCACCTGGGCCAGCGTCGTCAAGGCGTCATCGACCGAGCGGGTCGCGAACGAGATCGTGAGCCGCTCGCCGGCCCACGGCTTGGCGCCGACCTCGATATCGACGTCGTACCAGCGCCCCAGCTGAGCCACGACGTCCTGGAGCGGAGCGTCGTGGAACACGAGCGTGCCGCGGGTCCACGCCAGATAGTCGCCGAGCGCGACACCCGACGTCGCCGTGAGCACGCCGCGCGCGTCGATCACGCCGCGATCGCGCGACCGCAAGCTGAGCACCGAGTCAGCCCGACGGGCGCGCAACGAGACGCGCCCCGACGCGACGACGACCTGCACGTAGTCCTCCTGCGCATACGCGCGCACGTCGAAGCTGGTGCCGAGATCTTCGGTCACGCCCTGGCGGGTGCGCACGAGGAAGGGACGGCGCGGATCGTGGCGCACGACGAAGTACGCCTCGCCGTCGAGCTCCACGGCGCGCGCGCGGAGGCCGAAGTCGCGCGGCAGGCGCAGCCGCGTGCCCACGCTCAACAGGACGCGACTGCTGTCGGGGAGGGTCAGTCGCAGGCGCTGCCCGGCCGGCGTCGCGAATTCGCGTACCGGCGCCGGGCGCGCGCGCAGCAGCCACACGCCCGTGCCGGCCACGACACAGGCGATCGCAGCGGCGATCCCACTCCGCGAGAGGCCAGGCCGCGCGGAGAACCCGGCCGACCACTGCGCCGCGTGACGGCCGCGGCCGTGCAGCAGTCGGAGCCGAGCCCCCGCGACGGCCCAAGGCCGCGTGGTCGACCCTGTGAGGCGCCAGACGGCACGGAGCTCGTGGAGCAGCTCGCCCCGCCGCGGATCGGCGGCGATCCACGCCTGGATCGCCGCCGCTTCGTCGGGCGAGCAGTCGCCCTCGACGAAGCGCAGCAGGTCGGACTCTTCGATCTCCTCCCTCATGGCGAGCCTCCTGCCTTGAAAACCCGCGACGGGGAGGGGAGTATGACGCCGGCGAGCTATCCGGCGCGGTCTTCGGGAATGCCCGGACGAGCGAGGTAGGGCGCCAGCTTGGCGCGCAGTCGCAGCGTGGCGCGCCACATCTGCGACTTGACCGTGCCGAGCGAGACGCCGAGGCGCGCCGCGATCTCGCGGTAGCTCAGCTGCTCGCGCCGGCGCAGCACGAAGATCGCGCGGCAGCGCGGCGGCAGCTCGGCGATGGCGCGCTGCACGGCGGCGTCGAGCTCGCCGCGCAGGCACAGGTCTTCGGGCGTATCGGACGGGGGGGTCTCGTCACAGGCCGCGCGCGCGATCCACGCCGTCACCACGCGGCGGTGACGCAGATACTTGAGCGCGCGGTTGCGCGCGGCGACATAGAGGTACGGCCGCGTGAGACGGGTCTCGTCGCGCGGGCCGCGGCTGTCCCAGAGACGCAAGAACAAATCCTGCACCAGATCCTGCGCGGCTTCCGCCGAGCCCACGAAGCGGAGCACATACTCGCACAGCTCGATGTAGTGCGCCTGGAAGGCGGACTCCCAGCAATGTGGCGAAGGCGGCGTCGCGGGGGGCACGCGACGCTTGAGCGTCGGAAGCGGGGGGCGGACATGTGGCGCGAGCACGTGACCCGTGTTTCCCAGATGTTGCAGTGACGCAACAGACGTCTGTTAACGCCCTTATGCGTCGGGTCGCGGGTTGCAAGTTCGAGACCGCTGTTGATCTTCCTGTCACGAGGGGACGAAACCAGCCGTGCACGCCGCGAGCGCCCGCCTTCCTTCACTAGGACGGGCCCACTGGCCAGAGAGCGCCTACCGCCGGGACGAGCTGCCCGAGCGCGTGCTGCAGTTCGGCACGGGCATGCTGTTGCGTGCCCTGTGCGTCGTCTCGGTGGACGCCGCCAACCGGGCGGGCGCGTTCAACGGGCGCATCGTCGTCGTCCAGAGCACGGCGCAGGGCAGCGCGCGCGCGATCAACGCCCAGGACGGCTTGTTCACGCTGGTGGAACGCGGCTTGCGCGATGGCTCGCCGATCGAGCGCACCCACGTGATCGGCGCCGTCTCCCGCGCGCTCGTCGCCGACACGGAGTGGCCGGCGGTGCGCGCCGCCGTCGCCCAACCCGAGCTGCAGGTGATCGTCAGCAACGTGACCGAAGCCGGGTTCCGGTTGGAGGGTGGTTTCCCGGCCAGGCTGGCCGACGTGCTGCACACGCGCTTCGAGCGGCTGCCCGACGGCCCGCCGCTGTACGTCATCCCCACCGAGCTCGTCCCCGACAACGGGCCGCGCCTCGCCGCCATGGTCGATCAGCTGGCGGCGCATTGCGGCGATCGCTTTCGCGCGTGGCTCTCGACCCACGTCCACTTCTGCTCGTCGCTCGTGGACCGTATCACTACCGGCAGCCCGCCGCCCGACGCGCGCGCCGCGCTGGAGGCGCAACTCGGCTACTCGGACGAGCTGCTCACCGTTACCGAGCCGTATGCCCTGTGGGCCGTCGAGGGAGAGCCGGCCGCGCTGCGGGCGGCGTTCCCGATCGACGCCTCCCCCCCCGACGCGGTCGTGTTCGCCTCCGACATCGGCCTGTACCGCGAGCGCAAGCTGCGCCTGCTGAACGGCGCCCACACCGCCCTCGCGCCGCTGGCCCTGCTCGCCGGCGTGGCAACGGTGCGCGAGGCGGCGGAGCATCCCCGCCTGGGAGCCTTGCTCGAGCGCGTCCTGTTCCAGGAGCTCGTGCCCGGGACCGACATGGCGAGCGCTCCGGCGCGTGAGTTCGCGGCGGGCGTCATGGAGCGGTTTCGCAATCCCTGGCTGCGGCACGAGTGGCGCGTGATCGCCACCAACCAGACGATGAAGATGCGAGTGCGCGTGGCGCCGGCGATCGCGCGCTTTGTCCAGACCGAGCGCCGCGTCCCGGAGGGGCTCGCGCTCGCGTGCGCCGCGCACCTGCGATATCTTCGCCCCGTTTCCGAGGGGGCCCCTCAGGGATCGGCCCCGCACGGGCGATGGCGTGGGACGACCTATCCGATCGTGGACGCCGATCTCCCGCTCGTGGCGCGTCACTGGCTGGCGGTGGACCCAGATCGGGCGTCCGGTCCCCTTCCCCGCGACACGTTGGAGCGGCTCACGGCGCATGCGCTGGGGGACGAGGCGCTGTGGGGCTCTTCGCTGGCGCGCCTGCCCGGATTCCTCGAGGCGACCACGCGCGCGCTCGCGCGGCTCGAGCACGAAGGCGTAGAGGCGACTCTCCCATGATCGACGCGGCGCTGGCCAGTGGTGTGATCGCGGTGGTGCGGCTGCCGGCCTCCGCGGACTTTCGCGCGCTCGCCGGCGCGCTCGTCGCCGGA
>WNFW01001083.1_pt1 | contig 18232 bp, 18 predicted proteins | sample 5400131 | NCBI WGS metagenome assembly WNFW01 (sample SAMN13153362, study PRJNA577476) | soil metagenome | isolation source: 20 cm soil or saprolite under grassland replicate 1 | place: USA:California | collected 2016-06-15 | reverse complement strand
GACCGCTGGCGCCGGACCAGCTTTGGTCGCAGCGACCGATGTGGACGGCTCAGCTTTCACGGCCAGTGTTGGGATGGATGGCGTCGATTACGCCTTCACAGCCGCCACTGGTGCTTGCGGCCCGGCGTCCGACTTCGCCGCGTCCGCCGGCGCGGACGCTGGGGCAGGGTTGATCGCCGTTGCCGCGGGCGGCGTGGCTTCCACTGCAGACACTGGGGTCGGCTCTGCGGCCTCAGGCTTGGCCGCCGCCGCAGGCAGCGCCGGCGCGACGGCAGCGGAGGTCGCCGGGGCGCGGGAGGACGCGACCTGCAACGGCATCACAGGAGCGGCCTTCGTTCCGGCCCTGACCGCGAGCGTCTTGACCAGCACTGGCTGGATCGGTTCGGTTGACCCGATGACCACGCGCGCTTGCGTTAGCATTGCAACTGGCTCTGGATGCGCAGCTTCCGACGATGCTGCGGCCGGACTCAAGCGCGCAGGCACGCTGATTGCGCTGGCGACGGCAAACCGCGGCTCGGCCTTAGCCTTCGGCTCTGCTGTGGCTTGCGTCTTAGCAGCCACATCGGGCTTCGCCTCTGCTTTCGCAACCACTTTTGCCGCTGCATTGGACTCGGCTTTGGTCACGACCATCGGCTGGAGCTTGCGCTCCGGCTGGGCCGCTACGACCGCCTCGCGCGCCGGCCGTTCGGCGGCATCCGCAACCATCGTCGCCGTACGCTTGACCGACGCTAACGCGATCTTCTCGTTGATCAGGTCTCGCATGCGAGCATCGCGGCTCGCGCCGCTGCTGCCGCCCATGACGACGGCCACGAGATAACGATTGCCCCGGTGTACCGAGGTCACCAGGTTGAAGCCGGAAGCACCGATGTAGCCGGTCTTGATACCGTCGACTCCCTCGACCTTTCCGAGCAGATGATTGTGGTTGGCGATCGATTGGCCGCGGAAGGTGAACGAACGGATGGAAAAATATTTGTAGTGGCGGGGGAAACGTTCCTGGATGGCGCGTCCGAGAACGGATTGGTCGCGTGCGGTCGTCACTTGGTCGTCATCGGGCAGGCCGGACGCGTTCTTGTAGACGGTGCCGGTCATGCCGAGCGCCTGCGCCTTGCGCGTCATCAGCTTGGCGAAATCGCTCTCGCTTCCCGCGATTGCCTCCGCCACTACGACGGCGGCGTCGTTTGCCGAGCGCGTCACCATGCCCTTGATCGCGTCTTCGACGACGAGTGTGCTGCCGGGCTTGAGGCCCAGTTTGGTCGGCGCCTGTCCCGCGGCTTCGCTCGAGACCTTGAGCGCACTGTCGAGCTTGAGCTTGCCGGCCTCGATCTGCTCGAAGAGCAGGTAGAGGGTCATGATTTTGGTGAGCGAGGCGGGATGCCGTCGTGCGTCCGGATTGGTGGCATGCAGGATGGCGCCGGAATTCGCGTCGACGACGATGTCGGCGTAAGGCGCCGCCTGGGTGGCATCATTGGTTAGCGTGAGAAAGGCAGCGACAAAACCGAACAAACCCCAACGAAGCCCATCACGGGCTCCGGTCCGGATCCGCAGCATGGTATTTCCCCCGTCCTCGTCCCCTTCGCGCTCCGTGCGAAGCGCTGACACCCCTGTCGTGCCGAGGCAAAGCGATTGGACGAGTCAAAAAGGGCGGTTTTCTGAAGTTTTCCCGACCTTTTTGGCCCCCCCTGCTTCTGATTTCCAACCAGACGGCGGATGACTCTGCCGCCCGAGCGGCACGTGGAAATTCTAGCATGAGGCCGATTGCGAATCCGTTAAGTAGCGGACCTGACTACCATATTGCACTGCAAAAGACCCCTTGACTTTTTTGTGCAGTGCAATATATGGGTCGATGGGGCGGGCTGGCGGGAGGCAAAGGTCAACACAATCGGCGAGCTGCCGGGAGAGATGTAATGGTCAAAAATATCGATGACATTCAGAAGTTGGGCAAAGACAACGTGGACGCGACGCTGAGATCGCTGGGCGCGCTCTCGAAGAGCCTGCAGGCGATCACGGTCGAATTCGCGGATTACTCGAAGAATGTGTTCGAGCAAACCGCGGCTGCAACCGAGAAACTGATCGGCGCGAAGTCGTTCGAAAAGGCGATCGAGGTGCAGAGCGACTATGCGAGAAGCTCGTATGAGAGCTTCGTGGCGCAGGCCACCAAGCTCGGCGAGCTTTATGCCGATCTCGCCAGAGAGGCTTATAAGCCCTTCGAGGCGCAGTTCGGCAAGATGGCCTCGCCCAAGTAATCTCTAGCTTCGGCGGACATAAACGAGCCCGGCTGCCTGGCCGGGCTTTGTTTTGTTGCGGTGCTTACGTCCTTAGGGGGCGTACTGACCCTCCGGCGGCGCTGATGCGCCGAGCGCCGCTTGCGGCCACTGACGCGTAATCGCATGCGGCGGCCGAAATATCATTTCTGACCGGCTATCACAGCCGACATGCCCAGGCGGCTCGCTGCCAGGCTCCACCATAGATCGGTTTGGGCACCGGCATGAGGGCTCTGCACGTGCGCGCCACGACTAAAAACGCATACCAGGCGCAGAAAGTTGCGTTCTGCAGCCTGCTGCCAAGCGTTGTCCCGGCGGCCGGGCTTCTCGGCAAGAGAACGGGGAAACTGAGTGTTAAACACATGCCGGCGGTCGTCCCTTGGGAGATCACGGACGCGCGAGAATGGTTGCGCAGAAAATCCGCAGATTTCCGATGAATTCGCCCCGATTTGTCCGCAATTGAGTCGGTCGATTGACGCGGTATGGCCGCTCCGGCACGGGATTTGCAAAACGCCGGGATTTGCAAAACGAAATGCGTCAAAATTTGCGACGATTCGCGGGCATACGCGACCTGGAACCGGCGCGGCGCTGTCCTTATTATGATGCAGCGACACCCAAACCTGCCATCTCCTTGTCCGTAGACTGCTAGCGATGAATCCGCGACCGACCGCAATGACTGCAAGCATGACAAACCGGGCCCCGCGGCTTGGGGAGGAGGACAATCACAAACGGCGAGCGGGCGCGCCCGGGACTGCGGTCATCACCAAGACCAAGCGGGAGACGAAGCGGCCCAGTCTCTACCGCGTGCTGCTGTTGAACGACGACTACACGCCGATGGAGTTCGTGGTCCACGTGCTGGAGCGCTTCTTCAACAAAGACCAGGGAAGCGCCCATCGCATCATGATGCATGTGCATCAGCACGGCATCGGCGAATGCGGGATTTATACCTACGAGGTGGCCGAGACCAAGGTGACGCAGGTCATGGACTTTGCCCGCAAACACCAGCATCCTCTGCAGTGCGTCATGGAAAAGAAGTAGCGACGATGGAAAAGCAGGAACGCCGAGGCTATATAACTCGTTATCACGAGAGCTGACATGCCGACGTTTTCGCGCAATCTCGAGCAGTCCCTGCACCGCGCACTGGCGCTGGCCAATGAGCGTCATCACGAATACGCGACGCTCGAACATCTTCTGCTCGCGCTGATCGACGACCAGGACTCGGCCGCGGTCATGCGCGCATGCAATGTCGATCTCGAGAAGCTGCGGCGCAGCTTGACCGCTTATCTCGAAAGCGAGCTCGAAAACCTGGTGAGCGACGGCAATGACGATTCAAAGCCGACCGCCGGCTTCCAGCGCGTGATCCAGCGCGCCGTCATTCACGTGCAGTCATCGGGCCGTGAGGAGGTGACCGGCGCCAATGTGCTGGTCGCGATCTTTGCCGAGCGCGAGAGCCATGCCGCGTATTTCCTGCAGGAGCAGGACATGACGCGCTACGACGCGGTCAATTACATCAGCCACGGTATCGCCAAGCGCCCCGGCATGTCGGAGGCGCGCCCCGTGCGCGGGGCCGAGGAGGATACCGACACCAAGACCGGCGACGACAGTAAAAAGAAGGGCGACGCGCTCGAGGCGTATTGCATCAATCTGAACAAGAAGGCGCGCGAAGGCAGGATCGACCCACTGATCGGACGCGATAACGAGATCAACCGCACCATCCAGGTGCTGTGCCGCCGCCAGAAGAACAATCCGCTGTTCGTCGGCGACGCCGGCGTCGGCAAGACCGCGATTGCCGAGGGTTTGGCGCGGCGCATCGTGCACGGCGAAGTCCCCGACGTGCTCAGGAATGCAACCGTATTTGCGCTCGACATGGGCACGTTGCTCGCCGGCACGCGCTATCGCGGCGATTTCGAGGAACGGCTCAAGCAGGTGATCAAGGAGCTCGAGGCCTATCCCGGCGCGATTATGTTCATCGACGAGATCCACACGGTGATCGGCGCGGGCGCGACCTCGGGCGGCGCGATGGACGCCTCGAACCTGCTCAAGCCGGCGCTCGCATCGGGCACCCTGCGCTGCATCGGCTCGACCACCTACAAAGAGTACCGGCAATACTTCGAAAAGGACCGCGCGCTTGTGCGCCGTTTCCAGAAGATCGACGTCAACGAGCCGACCGTTCCGGATACGATCGAAATCCTCAAGGGGCTCAAGCCGTATTTTGAGGATTACCACAAGCTCAAATACACCTCCGAAGCGATCAAGGCGGCGGTCGAACTCTCCGCGCGCTACATCCATGATCGCAGGCTGCCGGACAAGGCGATCGACGTGATCGACGAGTCGGGGGCAGCGCAGATGCTGTTGCCGGAGAGCCGGCGCAAGAAGACGATCGGCATCAAGGAGATCGAGACCACCATCGCCACCATGGCGCGTATTCCGCCAAAGACCGTATCGAAGGACGATGCGGTGGTGCTGCAGCATCTCGACCAGACGCTCAAGCAGGTCGTTTACGGTCAGGACAAGGCGATCGGGGCGCTCGCCGCCTCGATCAAGCTCGCGCGTGCGGGCTTGCGCGAGCCGGAAAAGCCGATCGGCTGCTATCTCTTCTCGGGTCCCACCGGCGTCGGCAAGACCGAGGTGGCAAAGCAGCTTGCCACCGCTATGGGCGTCGAGATGATCCGCTTCGACATGTCGGAGTACATGGAGCGTCACACCGTCTCACGGCTGATCGGGGCGCCGCCCGGCTATGTGGGCTTCGATCAGGGCGGATTGCTCACCGACGGCGTCGACCAGCATCCGCATTGCGTTCTGCTGCTCGATGAGGTCGAGAAGGCGCATCCGGATCTGTTCAACGTGCTGCTGCAGATCATGGATCACGGCAAGCTCACCGATCACAACGGCAAGCAGGTCGACTTCCGCAACGTGATCCTGATCATGACCACCAACGCCGGCGCCGCGGACCTCGCGCGCCAGGCCTATGGTTTCACCCGCATCAAGCGCGAGGGCGACGACGTCGAGGCCATCAACCGGCTGTTTGCACCGGAATTCCGCAACCGGCTCGATGCAATCATCACCTTTGCGCATCTCACGCCCGAGATCATCGCCAAGGTGGTCGACAAATTCGTGCTGCAGCTCGAGGCACAGCTCGGTGACCGCGGCGCCACCATCGAGCTTTCGGAAGAGGCTAGCAACTGGCTTATCAAGCACGGCTACGACGAGCAAATGGGGGCGCGGCCGATGGCGCGCCTCATTCAGGAGAGCATCAAGAAGCCGCTCGCCGACGAAGTGTTGTTCGGCAAGCTCAAGGCGGGGGGCCATGTGCGCGTCGTCATGACGAAAGACGAGTCCGGGGTCGAGAAGCTCGGCTTCGAGTATCTCGAGGGGCCGGTCACGCCAAAACCGGAGAAGATCCCCGAGGCCAAGCGCAAACGGCGCAGTCCTCGCCGCAAGCCGTCCGGCCCGAAGGGTGGTGGTCCTTCTCCCCGCGGCTCGGTGCCGAAGGTGCCCCTGGTCAAGGTGTAGTCCACGTAGGGCGCAATAGCGAAGCGTATTGCGCCGCCGCTTATCCAGCGCGCTCGCCTGCCGCCGAGTGGCGGATTACGTTACGCTAATCCGCCTATGCCTGCGGTCGTGGTGATGCCCGCCTTCATTTGTCAGACCTGCGGCAGCCAGTTTACGCCCTCGCAAGCGCCGCCGCCGTCCTGTCCGATCTGCCAGGACCAGCGCCAATACGTGCCGCCCGGCGGCCAGAAGTGGACCACGCTCGATGAACTCGCGCCGCGCCACTTCAACTGTTACCAGCAGCACGAGCCTGGCCTGATCGGGGTCGGGACCGTACCGGAATTCGCCATCGGCCAGCGCGCGCTCATCCTGCGCGCACCCGATGGCAACATTTTATGGGACTGCATTTCCTTCATCGATGCCGTAACGATCGAGCTGGTGAAAGGTCTCGGCGGCCTTTCCGCCATCGCCATCTCCCACCCGCATTATTACAGCAGCATGGTGGAATGGAGCCGTGCCTTCGGCGGCATTCCCATCCATCTGCACGCCGCCGACCGCCAGTGGATCATGCGCAGCGACCCCGCCATCAAGCTGTGGGAGGGCGACACGCTGCCGATTGGGCAGGGGATCACGCTGATCCGCTGCGGCGGGCATTTTGCCGGCGGCACGGTGCTGCACTGGGCGGCAGGCGGCGAGCGGCGCGGCGCGCTGTTGAGCGGCGACATCGTTCAGTTGATCCCCGACCGCAAGCACGTGAGCTTCATGCGCAGCTATCCCAACCTCATCCCGCTCTCGGCGCCGGCGGTGGCGCGCATCGGCGCAATGCTTGAGCCGTTTGCGTTCGACGTGATCTACGGCGCGTGGTTCGATCGGGTCATCCCGCGCTGCGGCAAGGATGCCGTGATGCGCTCGATTGCGCGCTACATCGCGATGATTCAGGGCGATGGCACGACCGAGCAGGGGTGAGAGGCCTTAGCCCAGCGCGGCGGCGAGCTGCTTGGCCTGAGCGGCGAGCACTTCTGGCGCCTCCTTCACGCTGGCCGGCGGCTTGAGCGTGACGCCGGCCTTGCGGGGAATGACGTGGACGTGCAGATGGAACACCACTTGGCCGCCTGCGCTTTCGTTGAACTGCTGAATGGTGATGCCGTCGGCGCCAAAGACTTCGACACTCGCTTTGGCGATTTTCTGCGCGACTTTCATCACGTGGGCGAGGTCATCGGGAGACACGTCGAGGATGTTGCGCGCGGGCGCCTTCGGCAGCACCAGGGCGTGTCCGCTGGCGCGCGGCATGATGTCGAGGAAAGCGAGCGCTTTGTCGTCCTCGTAGATCTTGTAACACGGCAACTCGCCGCGCAGGACCTTGGCAAAGATGTTGTTCGGATCATAAGCCGGCATCATTATTTCTCCTTGTCATGTCTCGGATGCGGTGCAGCGCGTAGCCCTTGCGAAGCGGTGAACCACTGATCCGGGACCGCCACGGTCTCGAACGATCCCGGGTCTGCAGCGCACCGTTTCGCCATAGCGCGTCGAAGACGCGCGTAAACGCGCTAATGGCTTCACGCTGCGCTGCGCCCGGCACACGCCTCATCCCTTGCGGAACGGCGTCGCCTCCGCGAGCTCCTCGCCCGCCGCCGCCACATAGGCGCGCTCGCGCTTGAGAAAATCCTCGATCGCGCGTCGCAATGCCGGATCGAGGATGTAGTGCGCGGAGTAGGTTGTCGTCGGCATGTAGCCGCGCGCAATTTTGTGCTCGCCTTGGGCGCCTGCTTCGACGCGGGCGAGCTTGTGCTCGATGGCGTACTGGATCGCTTGGTAATAGCAAAGCTCGAAGTGCAGGAACGGATGGTGCTCGACGGCGCCCCAGTGGCGGCCAAACAAGGTGTCGGAGCCGATGAAGTTGATGGCCCCGGCGATCCAGCGCCGGTTGCGCTTGGCCATCACCAACAGGATACGATCGCGCATCTTCTCGCCCACCAGCGAATAGAATTCACGCGTCAGATACGGCCGGCCCCATTTGCGCGAGCCGGTTTCCATGTAGAACTGGAAGAAGGCGTCCCACACGCTTTCGGTGAGATCGGTGCCGGTCAGCCAATGCACACTGATCCCCGCCGGCAGCGCGTCCGCCCGCTCGCGACGGATGGTCTTTCGCTTGCGGGAGGCGAGCGACGCAAGAAACGCCTCGAAGCTCGTGTAACCGGCGTTCTCCCAGTGGAACTGCTGGTGCGTACGCTTGAGGTAGCCGCGTGCGCCGAGGAGTTCCCATTCCGCTTCGGTCGGGAAGGTGACGTGAACCGAGGAGCCGCCGGAACGCCGACACACGTCCGCGAGCGCATCGGCGAGATGCGCGCGCACGGCATCGGCTTGCGGGCCCGGTCGCGCGAGCAGCCTGCGGCCTGTTGCCGGCGTGAACGGCACGGCCACCTGGAGCTTCGGATAATAGCTGCCTCCGGCGCGCTCATAGGCCTCCGCCCAGCCATGATCGAAAACGTATTCGCCGCGCGAATGGGATTTCACGTAGCAGGGGACGGCGCCGAACAGGCCGCGCTGCGCATCTTCGGCAAGAAGGTGCAGCGGCTGCCATCCGGTGCGCGCGCGGACCGATTGCGACAGCTCGAGCGCAGACAGGAAATCGTGGGAAATAAATGGGTTGTACCGATCTCCTAAGACTGATCTTTCAGCCTTGGCTGCGGGCGCGCAGGGCGCCAATACCGGGCCGTTTCCACGCTCCGGGAGCGCGGGATTGGCGCAGCCGTCCCAGGCCTCCGCGGCCACCTCGCTGATGGAGTTCACCACGCGCAGGGTCAATTCGATCATGGGCCTAATTTAATATGTGTCCCGGATGCGGTGCAGCGCGAGCGGCAGCGAAGCACGGTGCTTGAGATGACGCCTGTGATTTCGATCATGGGTCTTGTCTCGGACGTCGCCACGCGAGTTTACGGCCGAAATCCCTCGAAGATCATTTGGTCGGCATAGCGTGCCGCCTTGCGCTGGTCATCCGTGCTGCGCACGGTCCAGGCGAGGAGCGGAAGGCCGAACAGGGTTCGCGCGAGGGTGGGCAGCGGTGCGGGCAGGTTGGCAATCGAATACGCAAGGAATTGCGGCCGCGCCCGCAGCGCTTGGAGGAGACCGGCGAGCGCGCGTCTGGGCGTGGCCGCAATCTCTGCCCATGCGGGGTTTCGCACGGCAATCCCGTGCGTCAAACGCGGTGCCATCGAGCGCAGATCGGCGATCAGCGCCGGATCGAACGACATCACCGCGGCCTGTCCGCCATAGCCGGAGAGCACTTTGGCGGCGCGCGTGGCAAGCCGCCGATCGCTGGCGAGAGAGCTCTTCAATTCGAGCAGCAGCGTCACCCGGCTGGCCACGAAGTCGCACAATTCGCCGAGCGTCATCATGCGATCGGCGGTTCCCTTGAAGGCGACGCGCTTGAGCTCGGCGGCGGTCAAGGCATCGAGGCGGCCTTTGCCGTCGCTCAGCCGCCCGAGCACGTCATCGTGGTAAACCATGGCCTCGCCGTCGCTGCTGATCTGCAAGTCGCATTCGATGCCGTAGCGCGCGGCGACTGCGGCCGCGAATGCCGAGAGCGTGTTCTCCATGATGCCGTTTTGCTCATCGTGCAGACCCCGATGTGCGAGCGGCCTTGTGATCAGCCAATCGAGATCGGCCATTACGAGAGAGCGCGTCAGGTGACCTCGAACACGCCTTCCACCTCGACCGCCGCATCTGCTGGTAGCACGGCGACGCCAACCGTGCTTCGTGCATGCCGGCCCTTGTCGCCGAATACCGCCACCATAAGGTCGGAGGCGCCATTCATCACCTTGGGGCCGTCCAGAAAGGCCGGGTCGGAATTGATGAAGCCGCCCAAGCGGATCACTTGCTTGACCTTGTCGAGATCGCCGAGCGCCGCCTTGACCTGTGCCAGCACGTTGATCGCGCAGGCGCGTGCCGCTTTTTGGCCGTCCTCCAGTGATACGCCTTTGCCGAGCTTACCTTTGGCGACGAGCTTGCCATCTGCATCGAGGCAGATCTGACCCGAGACGAACAGCATCGCGCCGGCGCGCACGAATGGAATGTAGTTGGCGACGGGGCTTGCCGGCGTGGGCAGCGCAATGCCGAGTTCGCCAAGCTTTTTGTCGACGGCTCCGGCCATGACGTCCTCCTGCGCGTTTCTCGGATGGCTTGTCTTGGCCGATTGGCGGCGTGCATGCAAGCCACGCCCGCGCATCGCGGGCGTGTCCCGGGCGCAGCGCAGCACCTAAGGGCGTTAGGCCCGTGTTCTCACATTATGGTGATGCGCCGCAGACCCGGCATCGCCACGTCGTGGCGGTCCGGATGAGCGGTGCACCGCCATCAGCGCGTTTACGCGCGTCTTCGACGCGCGATGGCGCCGCACCGCATTCGGGACATATGGTTGCAGGAGGCGAACGGCATCCTTATGTTGCGCCGCAAGCCGTGTGGAGGCGGATTGCCATGACGATCTTCGCTAGGTCGATGCTGGGCCTTCTGCTGACGGCGGCTGTGATCTGTGTGTTCGGTGCGCAGCGCGTGGCGGCGTTGACGCCGGGAGGCGAGCTCGCGTCCCATCGCGCGATCTATGAGCTCAAGCTCGCGCATACGCGCGGCAACTCCCCCGCGGTGGCCGCGCGCGGGCGAATCCTCTACGACTTCTCCGGCAATTCCTGCGACGGGTACGCGCTGCAATTCCGTCAGGTCTCGGAACTCGACAACGGGGAGGGCAAGGTTACCCTCAGCGACCTGCGCTCGACCACTTGGGAAGACGGCGCCGCCAAGAAGTTCATCTTCAAGTCGCAGAACTACGTGAATGAGACGCTGATCGATACCGTCGACGGCCAAGCCGAGCGCCAGCGCGACAATGTTGCGGTCAGCCTGACCCAGCCTGCTGCCAAGACGTTCGACGTCGCGGCGGGGGCGGTGTTCCCGACCGATCACATGCGGCGCATCATCGAGGCCGCGCGCGAAGACAAGAATATCCTGGAGCTTCCGGTCTATGACGGCTCGGAAAAAGGCGAGAAGGTGTACAACACGCTCACCGTGATCGGCCCCGCGATCGCGCCGGACGAGCGCGTGCCGGCCGATGCGGCGGCGCGTGAGCCGGCACTTGCCGGGCTCAAGCGTTGGCCCGTCACGGTGAGCTATTTCGATAGAACCGGCAGGGATGACCAGGCGCCGGTCTATTCGATCAGGTTCGAAGTCTACGAGAACGGCATCTCGCGCGCGCTGATGCTCGATTACAACGACTTCGCGATCAGCGGCGAACTGACCTCAATCGAGCTCAAGAATAGCACCCCCTGCAAGTGACGGCATGCTTGAGCATCGGCGAAGCTCATCACGCGTTGAGAGGGCCGGCGTGCGCCGGCCCTCTCGCTTGAGTCCGCGGCCGTTCAGGCGTGGACGTGCGGCGGCTTGCGATGCACCAGCCACAGTTCGATTGCGGCCAGCGCCGCCACCACGATTCCGACGGCGACATGGTTGCCCATAGCGCCCACACTCTCCGCGAAACCGAGCGCCCAGGGCGCGACAAGCACCCACAGGCCGAGCAGTAGATTAATCCACTCCTCCCATTCCGCGAAGGCGGCGAGCGCCGTGATCGCAAGCAGCGCGATCAATCCGCCCATGATCCAGGCGTTCCAACCGGCTGCACCGCTGGCGAAGCCGTAGAGCCACGGCGTCGCGAACAGCCATGCGCCGAGGATCAAGTTGACCACGTCGACGAACGACTCATTTCTCCATTTCTGCATCATGGTTGACCTCCCTTTACGAAGGCCGACCCCGTTTTTGATAATTGGTAAAAGGGAATTTTGTTTCAAGCCACCCTTTGTGCAGTGCGGAAAAGAACCTTGATTACCAACGGCCGTAGCGCATCGATCATAGCGTCCGTTATCGGATGCCCGCCATCGCCTGATTGTAATATGACAGGTCGATATATTTTTCGGGTGACGGCGGCGTGCCGCCCCATTGTCCCTCGATTTCGGCGCGCAGCTTTAGCGTGTTCTTGAAGCCTTCCATATCGAATTTCGCGTCTTTTGCCATGCCTTCGACCGGATCGGTCGCCACCGCATAGGCTTGTGCCGCGAGCTGCGGCGTGAGCTTGAGGCGTTCCGCAAGAAGCGCGATTGCTTCCTCCTTGTTGGCGGGATCGAGCGCCCAGCGACGGCCTTCCACATACGCGCTGATATACCGCACGAGCGCACCACTATTGGCCTTCGCCCAGTCCCGCATCACGAATGCGCCGTCGGACTGATAGGCACCAATCGTCTTCGTGGCGGGGCCCATATCCTTCAATCCGGCCTCCCTCGCACGGAAGGTGAACGGCGGATTGATGACCGCGGCCATGGCGTTAGCCTTATCCTTGGTCATGGCCTCGAGCCGCGCCGTCGTCGCGCCCACTGGTTTGACCGCGTAGTCGCCTTTGTTGAGCCCGTTGTCTTTGAGCGCTTTGTACAGCAGCAGGCCGAAGGCAGTATTTGGGGCATCGACCACGACCGTTTTGCCGCGAAGATCGGCCAAGGAATTGATCTCTGGTTGCACGAAGATGCGGTTGTAGCCGTTGTCGCCGCCAGTCACGATAATCGCGTCCGCCTTGGCGAGTTCGACCATTGCCACCGCGTTGTCGACCCCTCCCTGGGCGATCTGATAATTGCCTTTGGCCAGCCCGTTACGCATCACGTCGGAGTTCGGCGTATTGGTGAGCTCGATGTCGATGCCGTGCTTGGCAAACAGATTTTTGTGCTGGGCTGCGAAAATCGAGAAGTTGGACAGGCCGGGGAAGACGATGACCTTCAACGGCGTCTGGGCCGATGCCGCATTCATTGTTCCCACCATCGCGGCGCAGGCGAGGACGCCGATCCTAAGCGTTGATCGCATCGTCGATCCTCCGGCTTCGTTTGTCACTAGATTGACCGAAGTCTAACAACTCGCGCGCCGCATTCGTCCAGCGGGCTAGCTCATTCCTCATCGTCACCCTCGAGCGCAAGCCCCTTGACCACCGCTTCCTCGCCGAACCTCTCACGTAAGCGGTCCATCGCCTGCTCGGCCCCAGCGCTGCGACGGTCGATGAGATCGGCGAAATCGGCCCCATCGGCGTCGCACAGGCCCGATACCCCGATGCCGATGAGCCGAAACATTGTGCCGTCGGTCTCGCGCGCGAGCAGCTCGCGCCCGACCGCGAAGATGCGCGACGCGAGCTGGGTCGGATGCGCGTGCGACTGCGCCCGGGTGCGGAGGCGGAAGTCGGCGCTCTTGAGCTTCAGCGTCACGGTCGAGCCGGCGAGCCCGTTGCCTTTGAGCCGCCAGGAGACTTTCTCCGCGAGGCGCCACAGCCGCAGCTCGAGCAGGCGGAAATCGGCGATGTCGCGATCGAACGTGGTTTCGGCCGAAATGCTTTTAGCCTCGCGCTCGGCCTGGACCGGTCGGTTATCGAGCCCGTGCGCCAGCCGAAACAGCCGCGCGCCCTCGGCCCCGTAGCGGCGCCGCAAGTCTTTCTCTCCGGCGCGCTGCAGATCGCCGATGCTGCGCAGCCCGTCGCGGGAAAGGCGCTGCTGGGCGATCTTGCCGACGCCGAAGATCAGCGTCACCGGCCGCGGGGCGAGGAAGGCGGCTGCCTCGCCGCCGCCGAGCACGGCAAAGCCGCGTGGCTTGTCGAGATCGGACGCGATCTTGGCCAAGAACTTGTTCTCCGCGAGCCCGATGGACACGGTAATGCCGAGCGCGTGTTCGACCTCGCCGGCAAAGCCGGCGAGCGCCTTGGCAGGAGACATCCCATGCAGCCGCGCCGTGCCGGAAAGGTCCATGAAGGCCTCGTCGATCGACATCGGCTCGACCAGCGGCGTGAGCTTGAACATGAGCTCGCGCACCTCGCGCCCAACGCGCGCGTATTTGTCCATATTGGGCCGCACCACCGTGGCCTGCGGGCACAGCCGCCGGGCCTCGAACATGGGCATGGCTGATCGAACGCCGAACGTGCGCGCGACATAGCAGGCAGTGAGCACGACGCCGCGCTGACCGCCCCCCACGATCACTGGCTTGTCGGCAAGGTTAGGATCGTCGCGCTTTTCGATGGTAGCGTAGAAGGCGTCGCAATCGACGTGAGCGATGGCGAGTGTCTCGATCTGCGGATGGCGCAACAGGCGCGGCGAGCCGCAGGCGGAGCAACGGGCGACTTGCTCCGGTACATCGCGGCGGCAATCCCGGCAGAAGCCCGGCAATTGTCCTCTCGCTTGTTGCGAGCGTCGCGCCCGCTGTCACAACGCCTCACGGCGTGTCGCGCTCCCAAGGGCGGCCCGCGATGGTATCACGCGCCTGCATGACTGCGCTCGGCGCGATTGAGTTTTCCGCGGCAAACGCAAGCAACAGCGGCTCCTCGCCAGCGAGATGATCGAGCACCCCGAGCAGGAACCGCGGCTCGTGGGCCGCCGCGCGGATGGATTCTGGGCCAATTCCCGTCAGCGCCAGGAAGCGGCCGAGCCGCTCGGGCTCGCCGGCGATGAAGGTGAGCGCGGCAATGGCGAGCGCTTCGGCTGCCGTCTGCTGGTCATCGAGCCGTACCGGGCCGCGTTTGGCTCCCATGGCATTCTCCGAAACACCCGCCGGCGTGCCGCCGACAAAACGCCTGTTGCACGGTACAAATCAAGGTCGCGCCCGCGCGGCCGAGTCCTCGACGCGCGCCCAGCATCTCGGCTAGGTGAGGGTTTCGATTCGAAGGAGGCGACAATGCGCCAAGGCCGTCTATCTATCGCTGGGCTAAGCATTCTATTCGCGTTGGGCCTGGCCTTGTGGGAGGTATATTTTTTCTGGTTGGCCGGCTCGTTCAAGAGCCTGGAAGGGACTATTGGCCTGTTCACCCCGGAGCGGCTCGGATTCAACATGGCCTGGGTTGTGGCGGTCTATCTGACGTTTCAGTTGATTTCGATTCCCTTCGCGCTGCCCTCGGCCACCGGCCGCTTCGTGGGTGTGATCGATGGGATGGCTTCGCTCCTTCCGCTCGCCGTGGTGCTGATCGCAGTTTTCGGCAAGCCGCACCTGATCGGCAGCGCGCCGCGGTGGGAGGCAGCCTTTCTGCTCATTTTCATCACCATGGTCGACCTGTTCGGCGGATACACGTTCAATATCGCGCTCAGCCGCCGCACCATGGATGTCACGCCGGTCGGGCCGGCCTGAGGTACCGGCGTGTTTGCGTTTCCGTAACGTCTGGGCACTAGAGAGCAGTCTTGAGCACGATGGAATCGGCGCCGGAAATGGGCTCGGTCTCATTCCTCTCCCAGCTGGGGGATGGTAGCCAGGGGTGACTGAAAATGCCTATCCGCGAGCCATCGCCTCTCTCTCGGACGAAGCCGGTAGCGCGGACGAAGCCGGTAGCGCCTCGGGCATCTGATCTCGGAAGATCGGCCATGTCGAAGACCGTGATGATCGTGGAGGACAACGAGCTCAACATGAAGCTCTTCCACGATCTATTGGAAGCGCATGGTTATGACACCGTCGCCACGCGCAACGGCATCGAGGCGCTCGATCTTGCCCGCAAGCACCGCCCCGACTTGATTTTGATGGATATTCAATTGCCGGAGGTGTCCGGTCTCGAAGTGACGAAGTGGCTCAAGGAGGACCCGGAGCTCAAGGGGATTCCGGTGGTTGCCATCACTGCATTTGCGATGAAAGGCGATGAAGAGCGCATCCGTGAGGGCGGCTGCGAGGCTTATCTGTCGAAGCCGATTTCGGTGGCGAAGTTCATCGAGACCATCCGCCGCTTTCTGGGCTCGGCGTAAACAGCAGCTGTGGTTGCTCGGTCATTCCGGGGCGCGGCGAAGCCGCGAGCCCGGAATCCATAAGTCACCAGCCGTGGTCATGGATTCCGGGCTCCCTCGCTGCGCCCGGGACCCGGAATGACGGACCCAGCGGGCTCGACCCGGCCGTTTAGGCTGACCAAATTCTCTTGCTTATCCGCAAGGTAATTTGTTGATTTCCGGGGCCGGTACGCTAGGTTGCGCAGAGCGGTGGAAAGGACTCCTGGCCCGGCAAGAGACCCCGGGCCGCGGGGGCATTTAGCATCGCCTATCGCTTTGATAACCCTACGGAATGCTCAGGTCCGCCGCATCTCCTGGGTCCGTGGGGTTCGGCCGGTTCGGGGGCGGTAAGAGTGGCCTCCTCATGACGCCGCTCCCGACCGGCCACCTTGTCTGACGGGCGGGACGCCCTAATTCACAGCCGAATTGAGGAAAATACGCCTACGGGTAGGCTGCGGCACGTTGCGCGGCATCACTTGATTTTGGATTCGCGGAACTCGACGTGCTTCTTGGCGACTGGGTCGTACTTCTTCTTCACCAGCTTGTCGGTCATCGTGCGCGCATTCTTGCGCGTCACGTAATAGAAACCGGTGTCGGCGCTGGAGACCAGTTTCACTTTGATGCTGGTGGCTTTCGCCATGGCGAACCTCGAGTGCTAAATGTGCGCGCAACCTAGCGGCGGGGTCGCCAATGTCAATGCGAGCTACCCCATGACCATAAGGCGTACGCGGATCTCCGAGGCGCTATGACGAGATGCATGTGCCCTCTCTCGCGGCCTGCCAAGCGACGTCACAACATCTCCCGCCGGAAGCGGCCATGCGGCATGCTGTAGAACGGGACCGGCAGCTCGTGCGCGAAACCGTCGGCGATGCGGGCGTCGAGCTCTTCCAGCATCACGCCGGTCACCGCAGGCATGTCGAGTTCCTTGGCTTGCGCGAGCGGCATCCAAACTAGTTCCACCAACTCGGCCTCGGGGCCCGTGACTCCCTCGATGCGATGGGCAATTGCGCTCGCATCCATGGTGAAGAAGCGTGCGTCGAAGCGGCGCGGCCGCCCAGGCGGAGTGATGGCGCGGCCGATGAAATGCAGTGCGCCGAGATCGGGCAGGATCTTCGCCGCGGCAAAGTCGCTCCACGGCCCGCGCGGGACTTTGCTCTCCGGCTCGCCACGCACCCCAAGTGCCAAGCCCGTTTCCTCGAATGTCTCGCGGATCGCGGCGAGCGCCAAGGCGCGCGCCTTCGCCACGCTCGGGCGCTGCAGGCGCTTCATCAGATGCACTTGCGCGTGTGGATCAAGTTCCTGCGCAACCGGCATGCGCTGGTCGGCCGGATCGACGCGGCCGCCGGGAAACACGAACTTCCCCGGCATAAATTTATGACCGTGATGGCGCTTGCCGAGAAGAACCTTCGGGACGGACCCGGCGCGGTCGACGAGGATGAGCGTCGCCGCATCCTTCGGCCGTACATAGGGGGATGAGAGGTCACGTTCGACCTCGTTCATCCGCTTGACGAAACGAGCCATGCGCTCGAGTCGCTCCGCGACCACGTCGCTCATCGCTTCCTCATCCGTGCACGCTTCTCCGCGGGGTGTGCGCGCGTTTCGCGCTCGTGCCGGGGATGTCGCCGCCCTGCGGCGGTATGGCGGCCCTCGGAGAGAATCTCGAAGCGCAGTGCGCCCGCGACTGGCGCGGCCTCGACGAGCCGCACCGTGACGCGATCGCCGAGGCGGTAGGTCTCGCCGCTGCGTGCACCGATGAGCGCGTGGCGGTCCTCGTGATAGCGGAAATATTCCGTGCCGATCGTGCGCGCGGGCACGAAGCCGTCGGCGCCGGTATCGTCGAGCTTCACAAAAAGGCCAGCGCGCGTTGCCCCGGAGATGTGGCCGGCAAAGGTCGCACCGATGCGATCAGCGAGGAAATGCGCGATGAGGCGGTCGAAGGTCTCGCGTTCGGCCTTCATGGCGCGGCGCTCGGCGGCGGAGATTTGCGCGCCGATCTCACCGACCGCAGCCGCGTCCTGCTCCTGCGGCAGACCGCCGTCACCGAGCCGCAGCGCGCGAATGAGACCGCGGTGGACGATGAGGTCGGCATAGCGGCGGATCGGCGAGGTGAAATGCGCATAGCGGCGCAGATTCAAGCCGAAATGCCCGTAATTTTCCGCCGCATATTCGGCCTGCGCCTGCGTGCGCAGCACAACCTCGTTGACAAGCTTCTCGACGTCGCGGCCTTTCACCCGCGCGAGGATGCGGTTGAAATGCTCGGCCCGCAGCGCACCGCCCTTGGGCAAGGAGATGTCCAGGCTCCGCAGGAACTCGCGCAGCGCATTCACCCGCTCCGGGTCGGGCTCGTCGTGCAAGCGGTAAATCAGCGGCACGTGCGCGCGTTCCAGCGTCTCTGCCGCGGCAACGTTGGCGAGGATCATGAATTCCTCGATCAGCCGATGGGCGTCGAGGCGCTCCGGCGTCATGACCCGATCGACCGTGTTGTGCGCGGTGAGCACGATCTTGCGTTCGGGAAGGTCGAGATCGAGCGGCGCGCGCGCATCGCGGGCGTGCTTGAGCGCGCGATAAGCCAAATAGAGCGGCTCGAGAACGGTGGCGAGCAACGGTCCAGTGGCTTCGTCGGGCCAACCATCGATGGCTGCCTGCGCCTGCACGTAATTGAGCCGCGCCGCGGAGCGCATG
>WNFW01002698.1_pt1 | contig 18237 bp, 19 predicted proteins | sample 5400131 | NCBI WGS metagenome assembly WNFW01 (sample SAMN13153362, study PRJNA577476) | soil metagenome | isolation source: 20 cm soil or saprolite under grassland replicate 1 | place: USA:California | collected 2016-06-15 | reverse complement strand
TGCTCCGCACGTAGCCTGCACCCGCTAACGCGAAGAGGAGAGCCTCTGTCGCATGCCGATCAAGCCCGCAGCGTGTTGCAATATCTTGCGCGTTACATTCTCCCTTTGCCAATACCTCAAAGACGCCCAGCTTCGTGGCTACCATAATGGTACGTGCGAGCGTCATGGCTACTATGGTATCACCGAGAGGAGTCGGCACAACTCCTGCCCGGAGCGCAATCCGCTCCAAGAAGTTTTCAGGAACAGTATCAAGTCGCATAACTTTATCTCCATATAGTAGGTTCCAGGTATAAGTGCCTGGCTCAGTTCTAAGAAATATAGATCAGAGGCGAGCAGGAGCACATCGACAGAATCGTGTAAATCTTTCTACGCATTACCTTGGAACCCTCTAGATTAAATTACCTAGCGTAAAATCAAGAGAGAAATTCAGAAAGTGGGACGCAGAGGGTGAAGCCCCTTGCCCAAGGAACAAGGGCATCCCCCGAAAAATTCACCTTTTTATGCATTAGCTATTGAGATCTGATTACCCTGCACCTCGGCCTATGTAAACAAGCAGGGTACACGCTTCATGAGTGTAAAACCTCATGATAACCTGTCTTCGCAGAAAGCGACAACGTTTGTGTTGAGTGTGTAAAAATGTGGGAGTACTGCTCAATTAGTCTGTAGCGGCTGTTCGTGCTAAGCGTGTGATGAGTGTTAGCCGACCTTGCTTCCAAGGAGGCCATCGTGCGTTCGCATTCTGAGTCTTGGCTGCTGGGATTATCCTTTGGAGCGAGAAGTGGGCTATTCTCGTGCCCGCGTTTGTACTTCCGGCTGCTTCCCAGCCCTCTCCCAGGTGGTTCCGCCTTGTTTTGCCGCGCCCCGCTACCACCTCCTGCTGGAATGCGCACTCCTAGTGCGTACGGACTGCCTTCGAAGAGGATATTTCACATGTCACGGTATGCAGTCACACATGTTGTTCCAGCGATGGGAAACCACCCGGAGTCTGCCCGGAGTGCAGGCGTAGACCATGCAAACCCCACAAGTGGTGCTACTTGCAGCCTTTTCCCGTCATCTATCCAGGTGCTACCCATTGTCGTACCGACCTCCTCTGCTATGCTTGTTCTGTTCTACTGGGACTAGTAGCCAACAGTGGACTAGCTCTGTCATTTCCCTGCACATGCAGATGCTGCGCAAGGAAGATGCAAGAGAAAGAGACAGGAGCAAACATGACCCCATCCACACGAGAGGCACTGCTGGAAGAGGAGCGCTTCATAGCGCTAACGAGAGTTGCAAGGGAGCATGCAACTCCTGGTGGGCAGGTTATCCCTTTGGCTGGCAAGCAGGCAACTTGCCTCACCCCGCAAACCCACATAACGGCACAAGGGGGGAACCATGCCAAGAGACGATTGCCCTCCTGCATAGCCACAAAGAAGAGCGTCAGCTATGCTGAGAAAGTAGACTAGCCAGTGTGACGTTACACTTCCTGTTGTCCACTCTACTTCTGGATATGGAGCATGATGCGACGGATCGTTTCATGCGAGACACCATATGCTGTTGCTACGGTGCGGAGCGGTTCCTTCTGCTCCACCACACGGTGAATGACCATCGGCCAGTATTCAGAGGGAATACCGTATGTCGGGTGTTTTGGCCCTGGTCGCCGCTTGCCAACAATCGGAGGAGGGCTGGCGTCATCGGTTCCACTTTGAGCGAGTAAGTCTTGTATCTTGAGATACATTGTACCCGAAAGGTCAAGGAAGAGGGAGAAAATTGGTGACAGAGAAGCCGACACCCGTCGGTTCCGTTCGCTAAATAGTGTAATTTTGTATCGATACAAAATTACACTATTTTTATATAATCAAATTCATCCTAAGCAGGCATCTCTGACGAGAAAGAAGCGTGCTTCATCCGTACCTATCAACTATCACATGCTTTTCAAGAGCCTGTGAAGTGTTTTGAGACCTTTGCACTCGAGGAAAGATGCACTCTTGCAAAATGAGACATCTTCCCACTTGAGAGGTAGAAGTGGCCTAACATGTCTGCCTGTCACATTGGCTATTTTATTGAATCACCTCTTCTCTATTTTAAATATAATGCAATAACTTGTGAGATAATTATTCAAGATACCTACAAGGCTTGCAAAGAATGGTCAAAGGGAATACAGTAGCAGTGTGAGTGATTCAGAGCGGGAACATCAAGCGCGTGTAGCGCGTCTTCAAAGTGCTTCAGAGAGAGGTGATATATGACCTTCAATATTCATCAACAGGTGTTCGATAGAGATGGCATGCCGCAGGAGAAAAAGGCCAGCCAGTATCAGGATCAACTGCTCCAGTTATTTGAGCAATCGCCCGAGGGACAGGCGCTCTGGAACGAGGGCATTGAGCCTGGTTGGACCAGCATGGTGCTGGACTTTGGGATGAACTATCTCAGCGTCACTCCTCCGCAGATGTCGCCTGATGATGTGCGCGAAATCCTGTTCGATCTCATTCCGCGCAAGGTGTCGGCTGCTGCCGATGAGGCGCCTGGCATCATCCGCGAGTTACAGGCGTTCTGGACCTTTCTGCAGCGCGAGTTCCACCTGGAGAACGCGGCTGCGTGTCTTAAGGTGTTAGATGAGAAGGCCGCTCGCGAACTGAAAAAGAAGATGAGCGATCCATCCACCTTCGGCATCGCCAAGTCGTTCGTGATGATGGGAATGGAGAGAGGTTTCGACTTGAGCAGTGAAGAGGGCATCAATCAGTGGATGGCAACCTACAACGCTGAAGTAACGACAGGTACTGAGCTACCAATTCCTCTGCCTGGCGAACGAAGTGCGCCAGCGCAGCAGTTCCGCGCCAGGTTACAGTCCGGGCAGGCGAGAAACAAGCGGAAGAAGAACCGCAAAAGGAAATAAGAGGCAGTGTCATGGATGATTTCGATCGCCACAATGTTGATGAGATAGTGCTTGCATTGATGCAGCTGACGCTGCACGATTACTATCGTGCCTGGAAAGGGTTTGATTGGGACACGCTCGACCGGCTGTATGAGAAAGGGTGGATAGCGGACCCGAAAAACAAGGCCAAGTCGGTAGTGCTCACTGAAGAAGGCCTCGCCGAATCAGCTCGCTTGTTTCAACACTATTTTGGGGGATCAAGCGAAACACAAGATAAGGTATAGGTTCATCCTGTATAGGCGCACATGCCAACACGCGGGGAATTGACCACCGGCAAGAGCATCTCTTCCCCACACTCGTGCTCCTCTGCGCAGTCATCGCATAACCAGCCCTTCCCGTCAAAGATGCATTGCGAGCAGACATTGGTAGCTGGTTTGCCACATTCTTCGCACAAGATCGCCGGCGCAGTATTCCTCGCCAGCACCTGGATGGCATTCCCTTTCGCTTCAGCTTCCCGTTCTGCGATCACTCTCAGCTTCAATTCCGTCGTCGTGCCATAATCATACTCATAAGTACAGGTTTGTCCTGGACTGAAGACCGTGTCAAGGCGCATCCGCATACTTTTTTCATCCATCCCCCAGCCATCATCGATCCCCGCGTCGACTGCATAGCGCACGCCTCCGATCTCAAAAGCACTCAGATGCCCGCAGCACTCCAGCCAGGTAGCCCTGAGAAACCGATCCAGCGTTGCCAGCGTGGTACTCGGCGTGATTTCCAGGTGCATCCAATACATTGGGAGATCGCGTCCTTCCACCACGAGATGGAATGTCCTGATTTTCTGCGCCTTCCGGCGACTCCCTGCTTTCGCTTCAGTGTTTGCCCTTTGTTCGCACGTCTCCAGATGCCTGGTCATAGCTGACTTACTAAACTCCCCATGACAAAAGGTACATACTCCTTTTGAGGTCTGTCTCGTCATACGCTTCCTCCTCTGCTGACGGCTCACTCTTTCTCAGTAACAGCATACGATATGAACAGCCGGAAGAAAAGCACTGCTGCCAGATCTAGCCAACTATGGTAAGATAGGGCCATCATATGAAGCCTGTCAGTAAGGGGGAACGTGGATGGACATGTTGAAGAAAAACCTGGAACAACGCGAGAAACCGGAACTCATCGCCATCATTCAATATATGCTGCACCAGGAGCCGGAATTGCAATGGCTCCTCATGACACCACTGCCAACCGCCTCAGCTCGGCAGTCCTCTGTTGATTCAGCGTTGTACCGCCAGCAGATTCTAGCTGCGATCTCGGCTGGAGATGATCAGCGCAAACGCAAACGCGGTGAGGTCCAGCGAAGACTGACGGCTATCAAGACCATCGCCGACGAGTTTGTCACGCTGGAAAATTTTACTGCGGTTCTCAGCATTTACGAGGTACTGGTCACCGAGGTCATTGAACACTTCAATGACTACCGGGATGAGTATGTCGCATTCAGCGTTATCCTTAAGGGTTGTATTGATGGGCTCGATAGCTGCTTTGCGGGCGAAGAGGACAACCCGGAGTTGCGGCTGCGCGTCCTACGAACGCTGTTTGCCATCTACCGCTTCTATACAGACAATTGGATGGACCTGGATGAAGACATTCCTGGTCTGTTGGTAGAAAATACCACTCTCGAGGAGCGCCAGGTCATTGCGGGTTGGCTACATGATGCCCTCTCACAAACCAAAACGGAGGGGAGTGCAGGATACAGCCGCCAGTGCTACAAGGCCTTTCTAGCAGCCTTAGAACGGGACGGCCAGTCATGACTACCATACCAACCATAACCAGGCACGATATTCGCACCTTCATCGGTGAGCAGAATTTCCAGAAGGGTCAGCAACTTGCTCATGATGGAGCCATCCTTAACCCAGAACAGCAGGCAATGGCTTTGAAAGCCTATTGTTATGGCTCTCTTCCCGAACCGTACCGTGTGCAGGTTACATTTGATGGCTCTAGAATCAATTCATATCTTTGCTCCTGTCCAGCAGGTACATCTGTATATGCGAATCGCGGATGCGAACATGCTGCTGCATTGCTCCTTGCGTGGATCGAGCAGCCGGAAGCATTCATCCAAACGGATGATATCGACACCATCCTGGAACGACAGAGCAAAGCTCAGTTGATTACGCTCATCAAACAGCTGCTCCAGAAACAGCCAGAGGTTGAATGGCAGCTCACCATGCCACCTCTACCCGGTCATAAAAGTGTACCCATCGACGTGGAAGAGTATCGCGATCAGGTCCATGAGGCTTTTCGACATGGCGGTCACCAGTGGGATGCAGTGTATGGTATCTCGTCTGATCTCTATAGCATTACTGAGACAGCCGCCCACTTTGCTCGCCAGCGAGACCATGCTAACGCAGCATTGATTTATAAAGTGGTGGCGCGAGAAACACTCGGCTACTACCTCTCCTATCATGATGAGGATGGGGCGTTAGGTCGCGTTGTTCAAGATTGTGTCGAGGGCCTGGGTGCTTGCCTGGAGAGCGGACGAGAAGATGAGGCTCTCCGCGAGCAGATTCTGGAGGCCATTTTTGCAGTGTATCGCTTTGATGTAGGCCATGGTGGATTTGGTCTGACCGAGGATATTCCACCTGAATTCCTCCAGAGTACTACTCCTGAAGAAAAGCACCTGGTAGCACAATGGGTTCGCACTGCACTTGTCGAGCTTCAGGAAAACAAGCAGGAGAGTGATTGGCGTCGTAAGCGCTATGGTGACCTCTTGTTAGCATTGGAGGCAGACTCACTGAGCGACGAGGAGTTCCTGCACATCGGCCGTGAGACAAAGAGTATTCAGGCAGTCGTCACTCGACTGCTGGAATTGGGCAGAGTAGATGAAGCCGTTCAGGATGTCAGCCAGGCTAGTGGTTGGCAGTTGTTGAAGCTTGCAGACCTCTTTGTCCAGTACAGGCAGGATAGCGCGGTTGAACGCATGATGTATGAAAAGGCTCAGCAGGAAATGTATAGCAGTGCTGCCGATTGGCTGAAAAATCATCACCTGGCGAAAAACAATCTTCCTGCTGCCCTTGAGATGGCCGAACTCATCTTCCATAAACGACCGTGGTTCGCGGAGTATCAGAAAATGCGCGAGATCTCCATGGAGCTTGGAAACTGGGAAGCGATGCGACAAGAAGCGCTCACGTTCTTGGAGACGACCAAAAATATCTCTACGCTTCGATAGACCTCTATCAGCAACATGTTGAGCGTCTCATCGCTGGACGTGGACGATCCAATTATCAAGTTGCTTGTAGTTATCTCGCAAAAATTCGATCTCTTTATGAGAAGTTGGATGAAACTGAGCAGTGGACAAACTATATCGTCTGGTTACGCAAGCGACATAGCCGCCTCTCCACCTTGAAGCAAGAACTGGTAGCTGCCGGTTTGTAAGGAGGAACGCAATGACTGATCGTCTCAAGAAAGAAGATTTCGTTCGCCTGCTGGCTGCACGGATGAATGCCGACGAAGCAACGGCAACAGTCTGGGTAGATGGCGTTGTCGAAACGCTCTATGAAAGCTTTAAAGATGGGAAAGGCGTGACTTTCCCCGGTTTTGGTGGCTTCTACGTGCGCCCGGAGCCTGAAAGCTGGGTCTTCAAATTCAATCCAGGCCAGCGATTGCGAGCGCTTTTCGGCTGGTCATCGACCTACTCAGGAAAACTCTAGCACGCCTGGATGAGAAGGAGGAATTGGATGCCAAAGGAAATCAATCCGTGGGCGATGTACCCACGCAAAACATCTACGGCTTCTCTATCAGAAGCGCTGAAAATGGAAGTCACCACAAAGGCGAATGAACTCATTGAGACAGTACTGAAGCCGAAATATATCCAGCCACTACCGGAGAATCCGCAGTTCAATTATATTGTCGATATCTACGGCAAGTGGTACCACAAGGCATTCTACTTCTGTGCCGAATATCGCGTGGCAGGCCCCAATCCAATAGAGCCAAGCTTCGAGGCAAAATTTGCTCGTATGCAATATGCCGGGAACCGGCGTTTTCACCTCTCGTTTATGCGCTATACCGGTCAGTGGATACAATTGTACACGGACCTGACAGTAGATGAGTGCATCGAGACGGTTCGAGATGATCCCTATTTTTCCCTCTGATCGCCTCGGTACAGAACGCGCTATGCTATAATAGTGCTGATCTACCAAAGTTATCCAAGCGACACATCACACCTGGAAGAATTCGATTCCCCCGGCCACCGAAGAGCGTTCGGAAGAAAAAAACAAGAAACATGGGTGAACTTCTATGAGGAGAGGATTGAGCACTTCACGCATGCTAATAGCCGCCGCTTTTTACCTACCAGAACAATATGCCAGGCTATTAGCCACAGCAGAAGATGCAAGTGATTTAGAGCCTACATGGCAGGAATGGCACACCGTTTTTCAGGAAACCAGGCAAAAAATGGCAGGACTCGGCATAGACTTGATTAAGGTGATTGTGGATCTGGATACCCTCGAAAAATACTGCCAGGAACAGGGACTTAAAAATACGAGTGGCACACGCGCTCAGTATGCCGCCCACTTGTTATCTGAACAGCATCCGCGACAAAAGCAGCTTCAGCAGCGGTCTACAGTAAAACCCCGGTTCAAGAAAAAGAAACGTCGGACTCGATGAGGGAGAACTTTGCCTGGACGCTTCTGCTCAAAGACAGAAGCTCTGGCATCAGGAATGTAGCCAACCCGTGTTTGCATTGCAGCAGCCGTGAGTGTATGCTGGAAAGGAACCGATAATGACTAAAACAAGCTGGGTCGAGCTGTGTGAGTGACTTCGAGCAATCTATCATCTGGTTTGAGCGCGTCCTGGGCTTTCGTGTCGTGGCTCGCGACGCCAATGAGTACGCTGAACTGGCGCGCGGGGAAACCTCTCTTCAACTGGCGGCAGATGACGCATCTTACTGGGAAGCCGAGCGCCCACGCCTGCTGCCGCCCGGACAGCGCGGCAGCGGTGTGGAGATTGTTCTCCTCGTCGACAATGTTGAGGTAGTCTATCACCAGGCTCAACAGGCGGGGGCAGACATTGTGCGCCCCCTCGCAGACTACCCCTGGCACATGCGGCAGTTCTGGGTACGCCATCCTGACGGCTACCTCCTCCGCCCCGCGCAGCGGATCCTGTCCGTGAACCCAACAACCTATCGCCGCCAGGTCGCCGACGCCTTTCAGCGCAATACACTGCGCATTACCCAGGAATTGGTCACCGTGAAACAGACAGCTGCTAAGCTGGCGCAGCAGGGAGACATTCTGGGCGCAGCCACGATCTATGAAATCCTGGTGACGGAGATTTTCGAGCAGTCCCACCTCTATTATAATGAGGAAGCCGTATACGATGACTACTACGAAGAAGAGGGTTACTATCCGGAAGAAGAGGGATTGGAGGAATTCGTCGGGGAGAGTCCAGCACGAATGAGTCAGGCATCTTTTTCCCCTCCTGCTGGAGAAGAACGGATGCCTTGAGCTTGTTCCAATTCCGGCCTACCAGGGACGAGATAGTTGGCCACTATTTGGGATGATCTTCACATTATCCATTTGATGAAGAACAGTTCCATAGGGTTGCGAAATTTCATGACAGGGGCTATGATGGAGCATATCAGAGCATTCTCACATCAGGATGGAAGTCAATCTTCATGAACTATCGAATGACTGTTACCCTGACCGATCAGGAATACCAAGCGCTGGCCGCAGAAGCGGCCAGAAGAGGAGATTCACCAGAAACACTTCTGCGTGACCTGATACGACATTTACCTTTAGCTTCGTCAACAGAACGCTCGATGACGGGGCGTGAGCTTGCCGAGAAGTTATACCGTGAGGGAAAACTCCTCAATCTGGCCACACAGCGGCCATTGTCTCCCGAGGAACAGGCTGAAAGGGAACGACTTGCCCGATTGTTTGCCAGCGACAAGCCTGCGTCAAAGATGGTGATTGAAGACCGCGGACCATATTAATGGCTACCTACTTTCTAGATACCTCGGCTATTATCAAACGGTACATCTTTGAACAGGGCCAAGCATGGATTCTCTCCCTCTGCAATCCAGAGCAAGGTCACAACTTGTACATTTCGCAGGTAGCACTCGCAGAGGTTGTCGCAGCCATCTGCCGGAGAGCGCGTGAGCTAAGCATTAGTATGGCTGAACGTGATAGACTCATTACCGTCTTTCGCCAAGATGGTAAAGAGAGCTACAACATCTGGCTTGCTGACAATGAACTTTATAACTCAGCAGGTGACCTCTGTCGCTTGCATCGCTTACGTGCCTACGATGCGGTACAACTCGCTGGCGTACTTGCACTACGTCACTACACGTTAGCCAGTCAAGTGCCAGAACCCATCTTTGTTTGTGCTGACGCTGGCCTCTTAGATATCGCTGGCGTCGAGGGATTGCAGGTTGAAAATCCCAGCAACTATTTGTGAGTATAGTAACATGGTTCCTTTCAGGAAAAGCATCCTTGGTCTTATTTGTCTGCCTGACACGCTGGTATGCTTGGAGATAATCGAACTCCGTCGGTTCTGCCGCGATTATCAATAGAGTAAAGTGCAAATAAATCCATTTTACACATTTTTTAATTGAAAAGAAGCACTGATAGCACCTTTTCGATATTTTAAACATAAGATATTTTCCCTTCTTCCTTTGTCCATGAGAGCAGGTACTGGACAGATTCGCTGTGCGAACGTTCCTTAATTTTCTAAAAATTCTGCCATACTAAGAAAGAATACTTGGAGTTTGTTAAAAAATGGGGTAAGGAGCAAATACAAGTGAATCTGCCACTTATAGACAGAAATCCAACGGAAATAGAACTAGAGCGATTTCGTCTATTTCTGAGTAGCTACCAAGACAGAATGGGCTTCATTTTCAATTTTTCCTACCAGGAGCAGGTTAGTACACTCTTAAGAGAAATAATCTCAGCAGCATTTAACTTACCAGATCAAAATACTAGCGATTCCTCTAGGATATTCATTTATGATGAAGACAAGGCTGTCTATTATTTTATTAAGCTTCGAACTGCTATTCCAGACCACCTAGAGTGTGCCAATAGCAGAGTATACCATTTCGAAAGCTCATTTTCCGATAACGGTTTCTGGGAGCGGGTATCCCACTTTCGAATCAACGCACAAAACTATAGGGAAGATCCGGCTAAAACAGGTGTTGCAGCAGTAAATCTGATAAAGCCTCAAAATGAGGGTGAATACGCTATTGATCTTAGCAAAAGTTCTTTTCTATTCCTCTTCAATGACTCTGAAGAAAAGATGCAGTTAGTGCAGTATGCTTATTGGGCTGATCCAGCGAAGTTAAACTGGCTTTTTGGAGAAGATGCAACACTACGGGGCTACGAAAATGATAACGTTCTTTTTGAAATTAGGATACCTGAAGCCCGAGCAAAAGAGATTCCAGTAGCAAAAGACACCAGAAAAAGGAGAAAGATGTTCGCTTCATTAGACCATTTTCTTCCAAGAGAGGTACATATCACCCATGTTTTACATCCAAGTAAGAGGAGATGGACTTCAAAAATTTTTGAGCTAGAAACCCTAACAACACTCCAAATGATGGAGTACGGTATCATAGCTAAAAATAAAAAACAAAAGGAAATTACTCTCGCCAAGCTGGAAGAGCTTATTAGCATTGATGCTGAAGAAAAAGAGTTCCAAAAACTTCTCAAGGAGAATCCCCGGATACTTGGCAGCGAATACGGAGAACTTTTAGATAGGAGAATCTGGGTCAGGGACAGCCAACAAGATTTTATGCTCAAAAGAACTGCAGATGGTTTCCTGGAAACCCTTGAAATCAAGAGAGCTATGAACGATAGACCGCTCTTCAACAAAGACGACTCCCACAAAACACTTTATCCTGGATCAGCACTCTCAAAAGCAATTGGCCAGGTAGTACACTACCTCGAAGAACTTGACGGTCAAAGACATCTGATACTCTCTGAAGATGGTGAAGACGTTAACAAAATCAGAGCAAAGTTAATTATAGGGCGAGATGGAGATGAACATCAGATTAAAGTTGTTCACAACCTGAATAGTCATATGCATAGAATAGAAATCATCACTTATGATCAATTAGTGCGGATCGCTAAGAGAGCGCTGGCATACCAATAAATAACAAAGAGTAGCAGCGAGTTGAGAGGTGTGCAGGCTACTTGCGCCATGTCATGCACAATGAGAACGCAGGCAGTCCATAGTGTTTTCCATCATGGGAGTTGCGAGCACTTGCTGGTCTACTCTTTGGGATCGGGCACCGGTTCTTGATGTTGTCGTCGCCTTTAGGATCTTTCCAACATCAGATTCGGTATTGGCCTGGAGAGGATATTGCTGACATACAGTAAGAACGTTTCGAAGACGAAAGAGAGGGCAGGAAATAATTCCTAGAAGCAAGCGAACAGTGCTAGCAAGCATTTGACATAGAGGCAAGCATCCCGGCAAAGTAGGAGTATCTCTCTCAACCTACTTTGACAGGAGCACCCCTCATGACTACTATCATACCTGTTGTGCGACCGTTTGACCAGTCCACTTTGCAGCACATGCGTGATGTCGATCCCGTCGTGCAGCGCTATCGTGCTCGTTTCGCCCTCTTTGACTGGAGCGCCATTGATCCACCTGCCAAGCGTGGCCCAGGCCGACCGGCCCACCCTCCAAGCGCCTATCTCAAAGCCGCGCTGGTCAGGATTAGCGAACACCTACACTCCACCCCTCGCTGGCGCGCCTACCTGCTCGATCATCCGCTGCTAGTGCTGGAACTGGGCTTTCGTCCGCATCTCGATCGCACGCAGCCCTATGGCTTCCATGTCGAGCACACCGTGCCCAGCATGCGGCATTTGAACAGTTGGCTCAAGATGCTCGATCCCCTCGTGCTGGCTGACCTGTTCGCTCAAAGCGTGCAGGCCTTACAGCAGGAGATCCCCGGCCTGGGCGAAGTGGTGGCCTACGATGTCAAGCACCTCTATGCCAACGTCAAAGAAAACAACTTCCGCGCCTATGTCCCCGAACGCTTCAAGAAAGACCAGCAACCAATCAACGATCCCGATTGCCGGCTGGGCGTCAAAAAGAGTGCCAACCAGGTGCAAGCCGATGGCTCCACCACAGAGAAAAAGGAATATATCTGGGGCTACGGTTCTGGCGTCGCGGCCTGCACCAATCCGGTCTATGGCGATGTCGTACTGGCCGATTACACCCTGGCCTTCAACGAAGGCGATGTCAGCTACTTTACGCCACTGTACATCCAGACGGTGGCTATGCTCACAGCCTTTCCCACCCACATCGCTGCCGATGCCGCCTATGACGCCTGGTACGTGTACCAGACCTGTGCCCCGCTCGGCGGTATAGCCGCTGTACCCCCTCAACCAACATGCGCATCCCGTCTACGAACGCGACGCTGATGGCACGCCGCTGTGCCCCATCGGCTTGCGCATGCATCCGACCTACCAGTTTGCGCATACCTACGGCTACTACGCTCAACGCTATCGCTGCCCCCTGCTGTATCCTGAGCCGACAGGAGAGACCTGTGACCATGTGCAGTTTCGCAAAGAGAAAGGCTGTGTCAAAGACATCAACCTGGAAGCCGGTGGTCTGATGCGCGTCACGCTCGATCGCGTCGTCTACAACCAGCGCATCGCCTGTGAGCGCATCAATAGTCAAGCTCAGGCGCTGGGCATCGAGCGACCCAAGGCGCGCAACATCCGCTCCATTCGCACGCTCAACACGCTGATCTACCTCACCATCAACATCAAGGCCTTGCAACGGGTCAAAGCCATCAATGCCTGCTTGTTGCGTTTCCCGCTCACCCTGACGGGCTGAGTACCTCGCCTATTGAAAACGAGCAAGAGGAGTTCTATCGATCTCTCAAGCCTTCTGTGTCTAACAGAAAGGTAGATCGAGGTGCGCTTAGGGGTCCTGTTCCAAGCTTCTGATGGATGATATGCACCAGTTCGCGGCAATCCAGGACAGCAATCCACGTCTAGCACTCATCGGATGAGCCACACAACGGCTTTCTCTACACATACTATGACCTCCTCTTACCATTCTACTCCCACATTATTTCCCGCCCTCGAAAGAGAGTGATGGCCGATTGTGTCTTCCTGTCACGCTGGTCGTCTTGCAGATAATCGGACGCCCGTCGGTTCCGGTCGAGTATTTATGCATTTTTCCAGTAATTATAGAACTCATGTTCTTTCTCATTCAGGTGTCCTTCCATCAACGCTCTTCAGTGGTGCCTTACTGTTTGCTCTTCTGCCTCCTCGCGCTGAAAGAATGGGCCTTGGGTGCGTCATTTCTCCGTTCATCCTGGCACAGCTTTCAACAGTAGCCAGCATAGGTATTGAGTTTCGCGTCATTCGAGACGCACTGAGGCAAGTACCTCATTGGCACAGGCTCTTGACAGCTTTTTATACTACTTTCCAGTATTAATAGAAAACTTGTTCTAGCCCCACGATGTCTCCTCCCTGCACTGATTCGGTACAGCCATTGGATATGGTGGATCATTCGATCAGCCCCCGCGAACTCATTCCAGACTGGTTTTACCCTCATTCGACTCTACAGATAGGGTGCTTCATCCTGTAGACCCATGCGCCTGTACCCGCTTTTAGCTTCGTCATGCCGCCTCCTGCCATTTCACATGGCGGCTCCTCACTTCATTCACGCTCATCGTGTGAAGTGTGGCACCGGTAGCAAGGGATAACAGAGCACATCCCGCGCTGTCCATCGTCGGTTTGTTCTTCCTGTTGCCATAGCTGAGGTACGCTGTCGGTAGCATTGCGCCATCAGCTTGTCACCTCGCGCTCGTGGTTGCACCAGCGCCACTCGTAGCGATGCATGGGGACGCACAAAGTGATAGTAGGCTCGCCACCATTCCAGGTGAACTAAAAGTTGTGGAGCCTGGTGGGCCATGGCCCAAGTGCGACTCGCCAACGCTGCCACTCCATGACGAACGGTCAGATTCACCCGCTCGATAAAAGCGGTGTTCAGTCGTCCAGAAAGACCCATTCCCCTGTAAGGCGACCGTGAGATCTTCCTGTGTCCCGAGACGCATCAAGTGCGTGACTCGCACCAGCTTGCACCGCCAATAGCTTTTTTTCACTTGGCCATAGATCAAGCCCGCCGCCACCTGCCACTGGCGCACGTTCCGCCCTCGACGTCCCACTTCTCGCCATTTCCCAAAATGAGCCGAGAGGCGCATAGAAGTACAAGTTTAAGCCATCGCTGGTGAAGAGGGGCAGGCAGACAGGGGCCAAGAGCCGTCGCAGGGAGTGGATGAGCAGGTGTGCCATGTTTTGTGCGCGGGTACCCAGATGGAGCACGGGAAGAATCTTCGTGAGGGGATCAATGGCCAGCCAGAGCCACAGCACCTGCTTGTAGCTGCGTAGCCTCGTTCGTAGTTCGTTCAGTTGGAGGTGTGGGAACTGGAGGGCGAAAAAGAAGCGCTCGTGTAAAGTCTGAGCGTGCGAGCCAGCTCGGGACAGCCAGGTAGTGATGGTGGCATGACGGTAGCCAAAGACACGCTCTGCGGCAGAAGGGTCCAGCCCTTCTTCGAGCGCAGTTAGTACCATTGCAATCTGGTGAGAGGGGGTTTTCAGACGGTACAAGGGAGTGTGGCGTCGAGCACTGAACGTCGTGCGGCAGGCCTGACAACGAAACGTCTGGATCTGCTCGGCATGGCCATGTATGCCATCCCCAAAGAGGCGCATGGATGTAAGCGTCTGTGATGCAGAAGTACGGGCACTGGTGGTTAGGACAGGCGAAGCCATCAGACCAACCTTCGGCATGAGAAAGCGCATTTCACAATATGAAAATGGGCAATTGTACTATCCCATTATTTTATGGTATATCTTATTCGTGTCACCATATGGTATATCTTATTCGTGTCATCATTAGGCTATGCTCTGCAACCCTCTTGAGAGTAGGTAGGCACAGAGAGACAAGAATCCTTATCAGCTTCCTCATGTAGTGTATTCTCTGAATGTATCATCTACAGACTGTTATATGTACTTGGTGATTGTTGAAGGGCAGCTAGAAACGCTGCTGCACGTCTAGCACTGCGTGCTCAGATCAGGCCAAAGGAGAAAGATACTGGTCTGCACGACGTCATTGCACCGACAAACAACGCCCGCTAGAGCTTCGACAGCCAATTCAATCGCAAGAGACGAAGAGGAGGTTATGATGCTAGACGATTCTGCGAGTCAAGCAGCGAACGCCAGAGCGGCCTACGAGGCCCGTCCCTGGCTCAAGCGTTATTCCAGTTTCGTATCGCCAGATCTGACAACAAACTTCTCAAACGCACTCGAGATGTTTCTCGCGACAGTCAAGGCAATGCCCGATCAAGCCGCAGCGTACTATTTCGATGAAACGATGACTTACAGCGAACTCGACCACAAGAGTACTGCTTTGGCTGCGGCGCTCAAGGAGCGTGGTGTTGCGCACGGTGATAGGGTAGCGCTGTACTTGCAGAACATCCCCCAATTTCTGATCGCCATGTATGCGATATGGAAAGTAGGGGCTATCGTGGTGCTCTGCAACCCTATGTTCAAGCAAAAGGAGCTTGAGTACCACCTCAACGATTCTGAAGCGAAAGGGCTGATTTGCCTTGAGTCACTGTACGAAACGGTTGCCCGCCATACGGTTGGAAGCACGAAGGTGGAGTTCGTTATCACCACGAGTGAACTCGACTATGCTGGTAAGGGAACGCTTCCCGCTCTCCTGACAGCTTCTAAGAAGCTGCGCTTCGCGGAGACGCTTGAGATGCTCGAGTTGCTCTCTAGATTTGATGGAGCAACGATTGAGTTTGCCAGCCTTGCACCAACAGATGTCGCCTTTCTCACCTACACATCTGGCACGACAGGGCTGCCTAAAGGTGCCATAAACACCCATGCCAATGTTGTTTTTAATGCGACCGTCTACCGGGAGTGGATGCAGCTCAGCAAAGATGACGTCGTGATAGGCGTAGCACCTTTCTTCCACATCACTGGCCTCATCGCCCACCTTGCCGTGGCAGCGCTGGCTGGAATGCCCATCATCATGTTCAATCGTTTTGATCCGGCAGAGATGCTTCGACTGAGCGAGAAGTGGCATGGCAGCTTCACCGTGGCTGCGATCACAGTCTTCATTGCGCTCCTGAACCATCCAGATATCAAGAAGCGCACCCTTTCTTCGATGAAGAAGATATACAGTGGCGGTGCGCCCGTGTCGCCAGCGATTGTTGAAAACTTCCAGGAGATTACCGGGGCCTATATCCACAATATCTATGGGCTGACAGAGACAACATCGCCATCGCATGCAACCCCACTAGGGGCGCGGGCGCCAGTCGACCCTGATTCGGGCGCCTTAGCGGTGGGTGTACCCATCCCGAACACGATCTGTCGGGTGGTTGATGTGGCTACAGGCGAAGACCTTCCAGTTGGCGAGGTGGGCGAGTTGATTACCAAAGGGCCAGAGGTTGTCGCTGGCTACTGGCAGAAGCCAGAAGAAACGGCATATGCCATTCGTGATGGCTACCTGTACACAGGTGATGTTGCAAAGATGGACGAGGAGGGTTGGTTCTACATCGTTGACCGTAAGAAGGATATGATCATCGTTTCTGGCTACAAGGTGTGGCCGCGTGACGTAGAGGATACTCTCTACCAACATCCAGCCGTGCGCGAAGCTGCCGTGGTCGGTGTACCAGATGCATACCGAGGTGAAACCGTCAAAGCCTATGTAGCTCTCAAAAGCGACTATGAGGGGAAAGTCAAACCAGAGGAGTTGATTGAGTTCTGCAAGGAGCGCATGGCGAATTACAAGTATCCGCGGCAAATCGAGTTCCTTGACGAAGTGCCGAAGACAGTCACAGGCAAATTTCTGCGCCGGGAGCTACGTGAGAAGGCTCGTCAATAGATCGACAAAGCGTACTTGTAGAACGTTGTCATTGTAGCGTGTTATGGTATGTCGTAACAGCGTAGTTCTAACTCATTTCCTGCTGAACTGGATTCTATATCAATGAGGAGGCATAAACAATGGCAAAACCCGCCATTAAGGTCTACGTGCAGCATCATGGCAATATGATGTGCGACTACCAGTGGCTGATCATCAAGGCCGAACGCATGGCCTACAAGAGCAACCAGAATCCTCAAGCGGCCTGGGGACCGTGCCCTACACATACCGTCGTGGTAGACCACCCTGATGGTCGTCTGCTATTCGATACCACCTGTCCCAGGGATTGGCAGCAGCGCTGGACCCCGACCGTGGCCAAAGAGTGGTTCCCCTATGAGGATGTTGCGCCTGAGCAATACTTCGAGGAGCGCCTCAAGCAGCTCAAAGTCGATCCTTCAGACTTCAAGTACGTGGCCATGAGCCACCTGCACCTGGACCATGCGGGGAATCTTGGGCTCTTTAAGGGTACCAGTGCCAAGATACTCGTCCATAGGAAAGAGTACCAGGGCGCTATGACGATTCCGGGCGAGGCCCAGGGTTTCCATCTCAAAAGCGACTACACGATGGATGGGCTGCGCTGGACACCGCTTGTTGAGGACACCGAGGTCATGGAAGGCGTGCGCTTGCTGGAGGTACCTGGCCATACCTGGGGCACGATGTGTCTGATGGTCGACCTGCCCAATACGGGTACGATGATTTTCACTTCCGATGCTGCCTACATGCGTGAGAGCTATGGGCCACCGCCCGCTGGCTCACCTATCGTCTACGATAATCTTGCCTGGTTGAACTCGGTTGAGCGTATCCGCAGCTTTGCAACCCTGCGCGACGCGACGATTATCTTTGGACACGATGCCAAGCAGATCAAGGAAATCCGTCTCGCACCTGAAGCGTTCTATGACTAGCAGCGGCCTTTGTGACCGCCCGATCTGAAACGGGCACCCCTCGCGTGTGCCCGTCCAGCTAGCAAGGGAGAAGAAGTATGGGCTGTCTCGATATTCCCAACGAAACCGTCTTCACGATGGAGATAACCCCGATTAAGTTCGGGCTGGGTGCTACTGATGAGGTAGCATATGATCTCAAGCGCCTGGGAGTCAAGCACGCGCTGATTATTACCGACCATGGCATCATGAAGCTCGGCCTGCCGGAGCGGGTGCGCACACTACTCCGGGAGGCCAGCATCAGTGCCGATATCTTCGATGACGTTCATGTAGAACCAACGGATCAGTCGTTCGAGGCGATCTCCACGTTTGTGCGTGGTCGCGACTACGATGGCTTTGTCGCCGTTGGCGGCGGCAGTAGTATTGATTCGGCCAAGGCAGCAAATCTCCTCAGCAACTATCCGGCACCCGTAATGGACTACATCAACAAACCCATCGGCAAAGGTCTGCCTGTCCCTGGCCCTCTCAAGCCATTGGTAGCTCTTCCCACCACGGCTGGGACCGGCAGCGAAACCACTGCTA
>WNFW01001166.1_pt1 | contig 18241 bp, 16 predicted proteins | sample 5400131 | NCBI WGS metagenome assembly WNFW01 (sample SAMN13153362, study PRJNA577476) | soil metagenome | isolation source: 20 cm soil or saprolite under grassland replicate 1 | place: USA:California | collected 2016-06-15 | reverse complement strand
TGGGCCAGGCCTGTACGGTATGCGCAAACATTTCAAGTTGCCGTTTTCCGAATGGAACCGAGTACAAACGGAGTTCGCGCAGCTTCTCGCAAAAGAGAGTCGCCCGATTTCTTGTTACGAGGTACTCAACGACCGACTCGTCACAGGTTTAACCAATGTTCGGCCGGATGAACTTGCGTATATCCTGCGTAAAGACAGCCAATTTCTTGACTTGGGATTTCTGATTTTTGCGCTTGCTACATGGACGAGCGATCCTCAATTTCGTCGCGAAATGTCCCGGCGTAGCTTGTGGGTGGGAAGACGTGAGGGCGAACGGAACGGAGTCCACAAAGCAGTTCTGCACCGCGTACGGGTTCGAGCGCGCACGTACCGTGCCCGACGAAGAGTTTTGGTGAAGGTATAATGGTTCAATTCGCCGCTGCGGCGTCGATCAGTAGCTTATTCAGTTCGCACCGGCGTTGACCCATTCGCTCCAGAGCCGTGGCCGACCGCCGCGATCGGCGCGAGGATAATTGTAGAACGCACGCACGAAGGCAATGCGATCGGCACTATGCGGTACCTTCCAACTCTCAGGACCAACTGGGCGGAGCACATCGTAATCATACCCGAGCAGCTGCTCACGGCGACCGATGTCCGCCAAGGAGCCACGATTTGCGTTTCGTTGCAATGAGTATCTGGCCTGCGGCCAGATTTTCCATTAACTATTTCCGATACACGGATCGCTTCGGAAGAAAAACATCATCGATCGTTTTCTTGCTATGAGAACCTGCACGCCGAGCTCCCCGGCGAAGTCTTCTCGCAACTAAATATCTGGTTCGACGGAACACTTGGCGTCGCAGGCAAATCGGAATACCGCACCAATCGGAGACCCTATCAGCAAGTATTCAACGAAGAACAACGAAAAATCGTGGGAAAAGCATTCGCCAAAGAAATCGAACTGCACGGCTATCATTTCGGGCCATAACCGCAACATCTCAGAGCACATCCTCGCATAAGCCCGCGTAACACTGCGCCGGCTCATCTGCAGTACGCCCGTAACCGTAGGAAGAGACGTCCCACGAGCAGGAGCCAAACAAGCCAGCAAAAACGCTTGACACGCAAGCGCGCCTAACATGTACTTCTAGGTCCCGTGCGACCGAATCCTCCCCTTTTTGAGAGCGGCTTCTTCAGCCCGCGCGTCTGCCAGACTTTCGTTCTTTGCTCAACAGGGGTCTTGTTAGGTGTACCCGGCATCGCAGTCCCGATGCGGGCGAGCGGCGCGCATTCCATTAAAGACATAATGCCAGTTCCTGCCTCAATCACGGTCCTTGAGTTCTCCGGCTTTCGGTGCCCTTATTGCAAACGAGCGCCAAGTGTCATCGAGTAGTCGTGAACGTGCAAATGGGCGAGCAGGGCGCAGGCGAATCGCGCGAGTTCGTCACTACCCGATGGAGCCTAATCCTTTCAGCCAGCAAATCGGGGAGCGGAGAACAAACGGCGCGCGACGCGCTGGCCGAGCTTTGCCGGACCTATTGGCGGCCGATTTTCTCGTTTATCTGCCGACGCGACTATTCAATGCAGGATGCGCAGGACCTCACGCAGGATTTCTTTGCGAAGATACTGGAACATAACTGGCTCGAGCACGTCGACCCTGATCGCGGTCGCTTCCGTTCGCTCTTGCTCAAGTCGCTCCAAAATTTTCTCATTGATGCCGCCGAGAAAGCTCATGCCCGCAAACGCGGCGGCGGTGTGAAATTTATTTCCTGGGACGATCGGATGGCGGAGACTCTATCGCAATTATCAACCTCGGCTCACGCGCTCGAGTCATTTCCGCCGGAGCGGCTTTTCGATCTTCATTGGGCCACGACGGTGGTAGAACATGGGCTTCGACGCCTTCGTGAAGAATGCGAAAAAAAAGGCAGGCTCCGGCTTTTCAATGCGCTAAGCCCCCAGCTCACAGCGGAACGCGATAAGGTATCATACTCCAATCTTTCTGCAGATCTGGGCTTGGCTGAGACTGCAGTGAAAAGACAGCTGCACTATATGCGCCGGCGTTACCGGTGGCTGCTGCGCGATGAAGTCGCGCACACGGTTGAAAATCCCGCCGACGTGGAAGACGAGATCCGGCACATGTGCGCCGCCCTCGCCGCCGGAACCGAGTAACTCTGATGAAGACTTCCGACAGGCTCTCGGACTCGCTCCCGAGTACGCCGAAAAGCGAGGCAAAATGTGAGCAGTGCGGCGCCAGCGCGCGACTTGAAACTGGAGTCTGCGTCAGCTGCCTCTTGCGCGAGGGATTGGAAGATATTGGCGAGGCATCCAGGGCCATTTATGAAAGCGTACTCTCTGAAGTCGACGTGCAGGATGAACAATGGCAACTGGGCAACTACGAAATCCTCGAGGAAATCAAGCGTGGCGGCATGGGCGTGATTTATCGCGCCCGGCAACGGCACTCGCGCAGGATCGTCGCCGTAAAGTGCGTACTTAGCTACCAGGCCGATTCACACGAGACGCTCAAGCGTTTCCAACGGGAAGCCGAAGCGGTGGCCAGCCTCGATCACCCAAACATCCTCCCGATTTACGAGGTGGGCGAGAGCGAGGACGGACTTCCATTTTTCAGCATGAAATTCGCGACAGGTGGAAGCTTGCATGAAGCGGGACCTTCTCTTCGTAACGAACCACGAAAGTGTGTGCAACTAATGGCAAAGGTTGCGCGCGCGACCGAATATGCACACGGCCGTGGAATTCTCCATCGTGATCTCAAACCGGGAAACATTCTGCTCGATGGCCGCGGCGAACCGCTGGTGAGCGATTTCGGTCTGGCAAAATGGCTGGACGCAAACAAGGAAGTTACGAAATCGCTGACTATTTTTGGAACCCCGGGTTACATTGCGCCGGAACAGGCTGAGGGCTCGGCCGACGATCTGACCCTGGCCGCCGATGTTTACAGTCTCGGCGCAATTCTCTTCGACTTGTTGACTGGCCGGCCGCCATTTTTGGGCGCAAACGCACTTTCGATAATTCGACAGGCGGCGGAAATGCCTGCCCCAAAATTGCGTTTGTTCGGGCAATCGCACGATCGGGATTTGGAAACCATCTGTGCACGCTGTCTCGAGCGTGATCCAAAAGCGCGCTACCAGTCCGCGGGAGCTCTCGCCACTGATCTGGAACGCTGGCTCGATGGCCGACCAATCGTCGCTCGTCCGGTGTCACCTTCCACGCGGATCTGGCGGTGGTCGCGTCGTAATCTGAAGTTGCTGGCAACGGGCGCAGCCTGCCTCCTTTTCGGAGCCGCTGTAATTTGGTTCTTCCGCGGCGAACTCGTCAGAATGCCGCCGCTGGATCCGCTGGAAAAAAGTATTGCGGTGCTTCCGTTCAGCAACCTGAGCAAGGAAGAAGAAAACACCTTTTTCGCCGATGGCGTGCAGGACGAAATTCTGACCGATCTATCGAGGGTCGGCGATCTGAAACTGATCAGCCGCGCCTCGGTGATGCAATACAAGAGCGGGGTCCCGCGGAATCTGCGCAAGATCGGCCGGCAACTCGGGGTGACGCATGTAGTAGAGGGAAGCGTCCAGCGCTCCCACAATCGCGTGCGCGTCAACGTGCAATTGGTTGATGCGCATATTGGCCGGCAGCTATGGGCAGAGACTTATGATCGCGATCTTGCCGACGTCTTCGCAATCCAAAGTGAGATCGCACAAAAGGTCGCTCAGCAACTTCACGCGAAAATCTCGGCCGGTGAGAAAGCCGCCACTCAACGCGATTATGACGGTGCCCTCGCTGAACTGGAAGTTGCTCCCCAGACCTTGTCCAATAATCGCCAGGTAGTCGAGCTGAAGGGTTACATCAAGAGGCGGCAGCGGCACTGGGAAGAGTCCACACGAGGTCTCGAGCACGCGATTGACCTCGATCCGCGCAACTTTCTCACGCTGCAGCAGATTACAATCAGTTACGGAGTTCTCCGGCGGTACGGTGAAGAAAAATCGGTGTTGGATCGTGCGCTGACAATCGAGCCAAGCGATGTTGACACAAAACTGGCGTTTGCGTCCGTGGAATTTGATTCGAAGGCCGACACCCGAGCGCTGCTTCGAACGATCGATTCCATTCGAGCGACAAGCCCCGAGGCCCTGCCGAACATTGCGAATGGTTGGCTGAGCTGTGCGTTGGCCGAGCGCGATATCGCTGCAGCAAGAAATGCATTGAACACGCTCGGCGAAATTCCGCTGACCGGACTAGGCCGTTCACCTGAACCGCTCGTTGATGGACGGAATTATCGCACATATGACGAAAGACGAGGACACAGCGCGTGGCGCATTCATGGCTGCGCGCTCAGTGCAGAAGAAAATCGTCCAGGCTCAGCTAGACTCCGGTCCGGCGCTATCCGTGCTCGGTTTAATCGACGCCGGCCTTGGACGCAAAGCTTCGCGCAGCGCTTCCTCTATCTTTTCCAACGGAAGAATGGCCAAATACGCAATCATGCGGTTCGCAGGCGAGGTCTAGGCTCGATCGCGAGCCGATCCTCGCCATCGCCGTCCGTCCGCAGGGCACCGTCAGCTACGGTCAATTGAAACTTTTGCCATCCGCTTCGCGGGAGAAGAGGCCATGTCACTCGAGGTACCGGTAGTCAAAGCCAATGAAGGCGCTGTCGCGATGTCACTGACGAGGAAGGCAGCATTCGTTGGATTTTTCCGGAAGCGCTGCAAGGGGTTCGCCCTGCGACCCGTGGCCTCGGCGAGAACTATCACTTTTCTGATCCCCTGTCAGAACGCGCCAGCCCTTCCAGCGGCCACTGCCGGCCCCACACGTGGGCTAGGCACCCAACTGGCCCGACGGGTAGTCCGGGTGATCACCTGGATTACCGGGCGAGTGACTCGAACGCATGATTCTGCGCGATCTGTGCGAACCACGATTCCCGGTCACTGAAAGGGTTCGACAGAGTTGCATGCCCTTTTTAGTCTTGCGACTGTGAGCGATTACGACAGCGATTGTTGGACCCTTGAGGTTGAGCCGGGGGCGTCTCTCGAAGAGATAAGACAGGCATACCGTGATCAGACGAAAGTATGGCATCCCGATCGATTCCCGAATGACATCAGGCTTCAGAAGAAAGCGGAGGAGAAGCTCAAGCAGATCAACCTAGCGTATCAGCGACTTTGCGGGCGCGGAACGTATGAGCCGCTGATACTGAGTCGCTTCACAAATCCGCCTCCACAGTCTCCGCCCCGTTGGGTTGCTGTCTTTGTGAGCAGTCCTGCGCGCAGCTTACACAAAGGCATTGTCGCTCTCCGTCGGAAGCTTATGAAAACCGTGATCGCTATCGCAAAGCCCTTCGCGCTCTTGATGGCAAAAACAGTCAACGTAAGCAGCAAGGTCTGTCAATGGTGCCGTCGTCAGAGAACATCGCTAGCCATCGCTATGACCGCGTTTCTTCTCGGATTTGCTTTAGGCGTTTGGCGGTTACCGCGTGAATCCGAAACTTGGGCTAAAATTAACAATCTGCGCCAGAAGATAATCGAAAAGGCACGTGGAACGGCGCAAGTGGCCGTACCAAAGCCATCGCCGACTGCACCAACAGTGCTCTCTCAAAGCGGGCTGCTCACTGCATCTTCGGCGGAGACGGCGGTCCGATCAAGCGCGCCTACAGCTCGCCCATCAGGAGACGTTTTTCCCTGGAAAACGAACGTCGTCACAACAGTTTTTTGGGTGGGTGAAAAACAGGCTACGGGAAAAGGGTCGCCACAGCACCAGAGCGTTTGGGACAAGGATTGGCTGCAGAACTTTGGCGGACTGGACGACCCTGAGGCGTCAGCCCGCCATGATTACATTCCGATCTCGTTCGTGCCGCGTCAAAATCCTTTCTACTGTGCGCTGCCATACAACGATGTTGAGCAGGGGCAGTTCAAGCCGGAGGCGCCGATTGTCATCCCTTGGTTCAAGCAGGTCCATGCGGAGCCGGGTCAATCCGTGTGCAAGGATCGCTGGGTCGCCATTCGAAGGGGGGATCGCATCTGCTACGCGCAATGGGAAGATTGTGGCCCGTTTCGCACCGATCATTTCCAGTACGTTTTTCAGAATGAGCGGCCGACGCCGAACGCATGTCATGGTGCAGGCCTGAGTGTTTCTCCAGCCGTCCGCGATCATCTCGGCCTCGCACCAACCGACGTGGCGGATTGGCGATTCGTCGAAGTAAGCGATGTGCCTCCCGGCCCCTGGCGTAATTACGGCGAAAACAATCACTTCGTCATTGCGCGACGCCAATCAGAGAAGGGCTTTGTCGAGAAGAAAGAGTTTGTTAATCCAGCTGTGACGAAACCAGCGCAAGGCGCTTTCACCCCGGACGAGAGCGTGAACTCGCCTCCCGCGGCGAATCTAGAGAAGGCCTTCGCCGAGCAGAAAGAGTTTGCCAATCAAGCTGCGACGAAACCAGCGCAAAGCCCTCCCGCCCCGGACGAGAGCGTGAACTCGCCTCCTGCGGCGAAACTAGAGAAGGGCTTCGCCGCGCAGAAAAGGTCCGCCAATCAAGCTGCGACGAAACCAGCGCAAAGCCCTCCCGCCTCGGACGAGAGCGTGATCTCGCCTTCTGCAGCGAGGTCCGCCAATCAAGCTGCGACGAAAGCAGTGCAAGCCCCTCGCGTGTCGGACGGGAGCGTGATCTCGCCTTCTGCAGCGAAAGCTGTTACGACTTACGCGCCGCGCCCCGAGTATCCACAGGAAGCCCGTTCGCACCGCATTGCGGGCAGTGGAGTTTGCGTCGTGTCGGTCGATCCTGCGAGCGGCAGCGTAACCCAGGCTTCAATGGCGCAGAGCACCGGAAGTCCCCTGCTGGATAAATCCGTCCTCAGTACGGTCCGCACGTGGAAGTTCAAACCCAGAATAGTTTCGAAGGCCAGGATTCCGGTTGAATTTACAATGACGGGCAACAACGATAATTAGGCCGGCGCCCGTTCGACATCCACAGGGACTTGTGGAGCGCAACAGCGAGTGACAAAATGGATAACGGCGACGGCGCTGTTTCTCTCAGGGTGCCCACATCTGAGCATGCGCAGTGCAGGCGCATCTTGGCGAGGGTCCTATGAAAACATTAATTCAATTCAAAACAACAATTCCACCCTTTGTAGTCTCGGTGTTCCTCTTCTGCTTTACGCTTTCGCCAAAAGTACAAGCAGTCAGTTCGGCACCCACGGAGGCTATCCCGGCGGGAACACGGCGGAAGGCAGCGCTCTTTTGAGCCTCACCACCGCCGCGTAGGGCTCAGTCACTGAACTTCTATTTTCATCGCCGGGTGAATTTCCCATGCAGCGTAACCGGGAAGATGGCTTCTCCGGTCTTTCGATTGATCTTTTAAGAATGCCCGATGTCGAAAAATACTTTGCCAACAACAGTGATGATTGGCGGATTAGTGACGTTCAGCTTCTTAGCAGAGCTAATGTGAAAAGGAAATCGCGTACGCGCCCAACGAAAAACCGTGTTGCGAATCTCACACCACTGCGGTTTGACTGGTACTTCAACAACGACTGTCCCCGGTTTATCGCCAGTCGCATCTTGAAGCGCAATATGAATGTCGCCGTCCGTTTCAACTTTGAGAGCAACTACGCGGCCCGTGAGAGCGAACCATTTGTTTTCAGTGCCGGTGCGCTCTGATTGTTGAGTCAAATGTACGTTGGTCCCGGCCAACTGAACATATCCGAGCGCGTGACGGCCTGTATTGCGCTGACATCCGCAGACGGAGTTGACGGATCATTTTTACTGACCAGCGATGTTTGCCGTGATTGTCTCGACATTCGCATGGTGATTCAAACGTGGCTGGCGGCGACGTTGCCGCTGCGGTAACGCAAACGAGAGCAATTGCAGCAATCGTGAACGTCGCGCGCGTCATTTGCGCTCGTTCATATCACTTTGTCATTGCTTGTGTGGACAGCAAAAGACGCAGAATCTGCCCGCGTGAAGTACTAGCAAATCTCACTGGCAATCTTGGCGGCGCTATCCGCGTCATCCGGCACATCCCCGGAAACGGTAGGAAGAAAGAACTATGAAACAGCGCCGTATCCACGCCGAACATTTGTTAGGCCGTAGCGTGCGGGACATTGATGGCCGCAGAGCTGGCCGCATCCAAGAGATCGAAGTTGAGAACTCCAGCCACGGCTGTTTTGTCACCGGCTTTGTGTTAGGCGCGGAAGGTCTGCTCCAGCGTCTCTCCTTTCGCGGCATCGGCCCGCTTTTCATCCCCTCGCTCGCCGCCAAAGCTCAAAAGCGAGCCAAAGCGGTTCCGTGGCAGCAGATGGACCTGACGAATCCAAAACGCCCGCGCCTCCGCTGCCGCAAAGACGACCTCTAGAGCGAAACGCACGGAACATGCGGGCGATTTCAAAGAGCCGTGAAGCGTCACATGTAAAATAAAAAGCCGCCACGCGCTGAACCGTGACGGCTGATTGTGAAATCCCGCTGTTGTGGCGTGATCGGTGGGGTTTTCAAAGATCTCAAGATGCCAGTCATGAAAGAATGCATCGCCGCAATTTGTCGTTTCAGGCGGGCCCCGTATGCTAGGACAAGCTAACTGCGGCGCCAGCTTTCGATAAGGACTTAGTCCTGCTGCAACCTTGTGCGCGGGACAGGCCTTTATGCGTGCACGGTTTGCGCAGCTATTTTTGTTTTCGCCGTGTTCGGGCGCAAGTGGGCAGCCCGCCCTTCGCGTTGTTTCCGCGTGTAATACGCGCGCCAGTAATTGGCACTGCGCCATTCACGCTGCTTCCGCGTGTAATACGCGCGCCAGTATTCGGCCGAGCGTATTCGGCGGCGTCCACGCTTCTTCACCCCTAACTTCTACGGAAACTGGACAGCGAAGTTGCCAAATATTTTGCAGGGATGAGAGTTTAGCGGCAATAAGGGGCGATCCTGCGGATCTTACCTGCGGTAAGAAAGCAATTCTGCTGCGCAATGACGGCGCATTGTGTCCACGGCTGGCGGGGGGTGGGAGCCTTCGGAGCTAGGAGCCGCGAGAAAACAATCCTTTTCCTTCATGCCAGTCTCTCCGCTTTCGCGCCGATTAGCCAGAAGTGCATTGCTCGCCGGAACGTTTTGGACGCCGTCGATATGCCGAACCGATCTAAAACAGGAAAATAAACAAGCGCTCCAGGCCGAGGTCCACATCCAGCATCCTCATCACTGCCGATTCTTCTTCGTGAAATCAAGCACCAAGGATAAAATCAAGGGTCGGATCGATGAAGGGAAAGGAAAAGTGAAAGAGAAAACCGGCGAGGCGGCGGGTGATTCAGACTTGCGCGACCACGGCACGGCCGAAAAAGCCGGCGGCAAAATCCAGCGCAAAATCGGCGATGTGAAGAAGGTCTTCGGGAAGTAGGAGCAGTTCGGTCGCTAATATCGCCACGATGTTGCGGTCGCCCCGCGCAATCGGTTTGGTCCACCGGTAATCGCGCGCTGCCCCGTGCAACAGTCTCAAAGAACTGCAAGTCGCCTTTGCCGACCTTCAGCTCTCGTGAGAGTAGGCCGTTCCCTCTTGATCGGACCCGGCGGTTTTTTGTCGAAGATGGCGCACAGTCCCTTGGAATAAAACCTCAGGCGAAATCCGTATTTCTTCGCAAATTCTGCGATCTGTGCCTTTCGATTTTTCTCGTTTAGCGGCCAAAAATATTTCAATTCATCCTTGTAAACAGCACAATGCTTCCATTCGCCAACTTGCAATTGGCGTTCGATTTGGCTGGCGAGCCTTTTCACTTCGCTTACTGCTTACGTGTTTCGATAGGTCACGCTCCACTTCGGTTGCTCTTTGCTGTGCAAAAATTGCTCTATCGCAAAGCCGGTTGAAGTTGGGGTTGTATGTCAGCCGTGGATTTACGTGGGCGAGCGATCTTCGTTGCTGATGCGCATCGCGACAACGGGAGGAGATTCATCGTCAGCGCCGACGAACTTGAAAGAGTCACGCGCGAATCAGGGAAACGCGAGGATTTTAACAATGCCCAGTCGAATAAGAACTAGCTTCTGATCCGGAAATCTTTCCGAACATCTCGGCTTGTTATTGCTGAAGGGTATTGCGGCTGTTGCCGACGTGGCTCGCCCTGAAGACATTGGCCTGGATGCGATCGCCACTCTACTCAGACGTGATAAAGATGGCAATTGCTACGCAGAAGATTCATTTCTAGTGCAGCTAAAAGCCGCGTCTGTGACTAGCGTTCAGTATAAGGGCCACGAACTCGAATGGTTTGTAAGCTAAACGCAACCATTGTTCATCGGGCTTGTTTCGTTGGCCGCTTCGCAGATCTCGCTTTACCCAACCCTGTTTGTAAACCACGCTCTCCTGTCGTGTGGACGCTCCCGCAGCCCGACTACGCGCATTCCGGCGGCGACCGCACCGTTGGAGACGATGATGCACTTGCATCCGCCGCGAACGAGTTGCGCTACCTCGGCGGTGAGACGCGTAAATTGTTTTGCGTCGAGCGTGTTGGCGCGCGGCCGAGTGAGAATGCAGGAGCCGAACTTGAGGAGAATGCGCCTGGGTTTTCTGGACATGCGGAGCTGCTAAGCAAATCGGAAAACGAAAGCGCGCAAAAGCAATTTCCGCGATTTTATCAGACCGCAATTATACCCGCGACAGAAATATCGGGAGAATCAAGCTGCTTACGGTGATTTCTTGGGCATCCAATGGGACGGTCTTATATTTGTTCTCATCGTCCTCAGTCGGCCAGTCGTCAGCGGCATCGTCTGAACTATCGCACAGCAATTTGCAATGGGCGTCTGTAACGACAAAGTTTGAACAACCGAGAACCACTCCACCGGGCGCGTTTGCTTGACGGCTCTGCCGCTTCTCCGTAAAATGAGCGTTTGCTGTGTCTTCCGCGTGACGCCCGCGGTCTTGCCGAAGCTGTTCGGGATGGGACAAGCGGCTCACGGGCCGATAGAGAAACTAACGCGATGGACTTTGCCTGGTCGGACCAACAACGAGAGCTACTGGACGCGGTCGGCCGTTTCGCCAGCCAGCAACTCAACTACAACATGATCGAGAACGACCGCGACGGCGTTTTCAACCACGATGCCTGGAAAAAGTGTGGTCGCTTCGGCATCCAGGGCCTGCTCGTCCCTGCCGAGTACGGCGGGCTCGGCATGCATCCACTCACCACAGTGGCCGCTCTCGAACGCCTCGCGTACGCTTGCAAGGACAACGGGCTGCTCTTCTCCATCAACGCGCACATGTGGACGGCGATCACTCCGCTTGTCTACAGCGGTTCCGAGGCGCAAAAGAAAAAATATCTGCCCGGCCTTTGTGACGGCACGCTCATCGGCGGCAACGCCATGAGCGAACCGAATAGCGGCTCTGACGCATTCAGCCTCGCCACCACGGCCGTCAAGAAAGGCTCCAATTATATCCTCAATGGGAGCAAAATCTTCGTCACCAACGGCCCCATCGCCGACCTGCTTATGGTGTTTGCCACGCTGGACAAAGCGCGCGGCCCGAACGGAATCAGCGCCTTTCTTGTCGAGAAAGATTCGCCGGGAATGAACGTCGCGCGCAAGCTCGACAAAATGGGACTACGCACGTCGCCGATGGCCGAAGTTTTCTTTGAAAACTGCGAGGTGCCAGAAGAAAACCTTCTCGGTAAGGAAGGCACGGGCGCTTCTCAGTTCACGTGGGCGATGACCTGGGAACGCGGCTGCATTCTGGCCAGCGCGGTCGGGTCGATGCAACGGTCGCTCGAGAGGTGCATCCGTTACGCGAAGGAGCGAAGACAATTCGGGCAGCCGATCGGCAAGTTCCAGCTAGTGGCCAGCAAAATCGTCGATATGAAACTACGCGTCGAGAGCGCCCGGCACATGCTCTACCATTGTGCGTGGTTGCGAGGTCAGGGCAAGAGCGCGTATCTCGAGGCCGCGATGACCAAGCTGCATATTAGCGACTGCTGGGTCAAATGCTGCGAGGACGCGATCCAGATCCACGGCGGCTATGGGTACATGACCGAGTACGAGCTCGAGCGCGAATTACGCGATGCGATCGGCAGCAGGCTGTACTCGGGTACAAGTGAAATGCAGCGCAATATCATCGCGTCGCTGCTACTGTGACTGGGATGCCGGTCAATCGATGAAGATTGTAGTTCCGTTCAAGAGCGTGGCCGACCCCAACGACGCCACCGTTGCCGGCGCAGCTGCTTCGGCACCCAAGTCGCTGATCAACCCGTTCGACGAAATCGCGATCGAGGAGGCGTTACGGATTCGCGAACGCGGCGATGCCGCGGAGATTGTGGGCGTCACGATCGGAGCGCCGGCGGTCGACGAACAAATCCGCGCCGCGCTAGCGATGGGCGTCGATCGCGCCATTCGTATCGACGACTCCCGCGCTCTCGATCCGTACGCGGTCGCGCGTATTCTCCGTGCGCTGATTGAGAAGGAAACGCCGCACGTTGTCATCATGGGAAAGCAAGCCGTGGACGACGATTCGAACCAAGTCGGACAGATGCTGGCCGCCTTGTTGCATTGGCCACAGGCGACGTTCGTCTCGAAGATCGAGTTCCTGGAAAACAAGACGCGCGCTCGCTGCACGCGTGAGACCGATGGCGGTCTCGAGGTCGTCGCAATTGAGCTGCCTGCTATAATTACTACCGATCTTCGCCTCAATGAACCGCGTTACGTCTCCCTGCCCGGCTTGATGAGAGCGCGCCGCAAACCAATTGAGATCCTAACCTGCGATGAACTGAGAGTGGCGGTGCGGCCTCTTACGACTGTGCTCTCCATAGCGAGTCCGCCTAAGCGCGCCGCTGGCACACGCGTCGATTCAGTCGAGGAATTGATCGCCAAGTTGAAGCAAGAGGCGAAGGTGCTTTGATAACGCGGTGAATGCCCGTTAGACAGCGCGCCATCAACGCATGGTAGAGACCCTCGTACTGATTGAACACGATCGCCATTGCGTGAAGCGCCCATCGTTGCACGGGATCACGCTTGCGCGACAATTTGGCGGTGAGTACGCGCTACTCGTCCTCGGCCAAGGATTGGACGAGATCGCCGCGTCTTTGGTTTCTTACGGCGCGTCCGCTGTGGTTGTGGCCGACGATCCCGCCTTAACGGAACCATTGGCCGACCGTTATGCGACAGTAATTGCGGAAGCGGCACGCAAGCGTGACTCAAGGACGGTCCTCGGTACTTCCTCGACGTTCAGCAAAGACGTCCTGCCGCGCGCCGCCGCGCTGCTTGATGTCCCGATGGTGACCGACGTCCTCGCAATAGAAGAAAAGAACGGCTCTACTTCGTACCGACGGCCTGTAAACGCGGGCAGCATGTTGGCGACAGTAAAACTAGAGACCGACCGCCGTGTGCTCACGGCGCGCGCAACTGCGTTCGAGGCTCCTGCGGCAGACGCCGCGGCTTGTCCCATCGAGCGATTCGAGTTTGACGTCGCCTCGCTTCCGAACGGGATGGAATTCATCTCCCGTGACCAACGCATATCCGGCCGCCCTGACCTAACCGAAGCCGCCGTCGTTGTATGCGGTGGCCGGCCGCTGAAGGACAAGGAAACGTTCGAGCGACTCGTTGGCGGATTGGCTGATGGATTAGGCGGCGCGGTCGGTGCGACCCGGGCGGCGGTGGACGCGGGCATGGCCCCTAACGACTATCAAGTGGGGCAGACTGGCAAAGTGATCGCGCCGCAGTTATATATCGGCATTGGCATCTCCGGCGCGATCCAGCATCTGGCCGGTATCAAAGACTCGCGGGTCATCGTCGCGATTAACAAAGACCCAGACGCGCCAATTTTTCAGGTGGCCACCTATGGACTAATCGGCGACCTACATCAAATAGTCCCACAATTTATCGACGCGCTCCGCCGAGGCTAGGAGACGGCTTAAAAGGTTCTTCCATGTTCTCACTTAGCGAAGCGAAATACCTTCGATCATTTTTCCGCTGTAGACAGCCTGAAATCCTCAGAGAACGTTCGGTTCGCTCCAACCTGACAGGTTTTTTGGACAGTTTGTAAGCCATGAATGACGCCACTCGCGAAGTCTTCGGCAATATCGCGCCCTGGATGCAGGTCGTCTTCTTCGGCATCATGGCATTGAGCATCGGCTGGCCCGTATGGCAAGTCTGGACGCGAGCGCGGCTTTGGCGGAAAGGTCAGAGGGACGGGTTTGAGCGTAGCTGGAGGGTGCGAATCCAACGGCTCATTATTTACGCGTTGGCGCAGAAACGTGTTCATCGCAAATCATTAGGCGCTTTGCTCCATTTGCTGCTCTTTAGCGGATTCGTTGTCCTAACGATTGGCACGACACTGTTGGCGATCGCTCACGACGGCCCGTACGACTTTCACCACGGCTGGTACTATCTGATTTACGAGCTGACGATGGACGTCTTCGGCGTCGCATTCATCATTGGTTGTCTTCTGGCCATGTATCGTCGAGCCTTCCACCGGAAGCCGAGTCTTGGCCACAATAAGAGTGATTGGTGGCTACTAGGATTACTCCTCTCGTTAGGTGTTACCGGCTTTGCGGTGGAAGCACTGCGCATGCATTACACCCACGTGCAACCGTGGCTCGCGCATTGGTCAACCGTCGGCTGGTTGATCGACACAACGCTATTGCGGGGACTCGACATCGGGACCGCCCGAACGTTGCACCTGGCGGCTTGGTGGTTACATGCGATTCTGGTCGTGGCTTTCTTTGCCAGTATCCCGGTAAGCCGTTTCCTTCACGTGATCACCGGCCCGGCTAACATCGCCGGACGACCCGAACGGCCAATGGGCGCGCTCATTCCCCTAACGATAGAAGAAGTGGAACGGACGGGCCGCACTGGTGTAAACACCACATTTAATTTCACTCGTCAACAACTGCTCAGCCTCGATGCCTGCATGGAGTGCGGTCGTTGCGAAGATGCATGTCCTGCGACCGCAAGCAACAAACCTCTTTCGCCCAAAGCTGTCGTCATTGATTTGCGTGGTCTGATGTCGCGCGGCGGCGGCGATGTGCACACAGCGATCCGTGATGAAACGCTTTGGGCCTGCACAATGTGCCAGGCGTGCGTCGAAGAGTGTCCCGTGTTGATCGGGCATGTCGATTTGATTAGCGATATGCGACGAGACTTGATCGGCGAAGGCAGACTCTCTGGCCCGCCTACTAAGGCGCTGCAACAAATCAGTAACCAATCCAACCCCTACGGCCGGCCTAACTCCGAGCGTCTGGCTTGGGCGGCAGGCCTCGAAGTTCCGACGGTCGACCTGAATCCTGGTTTCGAATATCTGTTCTGGGTCGGCTGCGCCGCGTCCTTCGATCCGCGTGCACAGAAAGTCGCGCGTGCGACAGCACAATTATTGAAGGAAGCCAAAGTAAATTTCGCGGTGCTTGGCGCGAAGGAAAGCTGTACCGGCGATCCCGCGCGTAGAATCGGCGATGAGTTTCTCTACCAACAGCTCGCGCAGGCCAATGTCGGGACGCTTACCCGCCACAAGGCGAAGAAGATCGTGACACCGTGTCCGCATTGTTATAACACACTGAAGAATGAATATCCGCAGTTCGGCGGCCAGTACGAAGTGCAACATCACTCCCAGCTGCTCGCACAATTGATCGGGGCCGGACGCTTGAGCAACGGCACCAGTACCGGCGAGCCGGTCACCTTGCATGACCCGTGTTACTTGGCTCGTGTCAACCGGGAAGTCGATGCGACACGTACGGTGATTGGTGCTGCTACGGACGCCCAGTTTCGCGAAATGCCTCATCACGGAAAAAAAACTTTCTGTTGCGGTGCAGGCGGGGGTCGGATGTGGTTCGATGAATCACCCGCGCAGCGCGTCTCCTGTCTGCGTGCGCAGGAGGCGCTCGCTACTGGCGCACGCACGCTTGCGACGGCCTGTCCGTTTTGCTTGAACATGATGACCGACGGCATGGCGGGCACGCAGGGAGGGGAAAAAACAAAGGTGCTCGACATCGCGGAGTTGCTACTCAGCCGCCAGAACGCCAAGTAGCGCAGGATTATGGTCTTTGCCGTCGAAAGCTAAATCCGAGTCTTAGATCATTTGGTAGAGCATTGCTTGCTTCAAACCGGATCGACTTGGCCGAGCGTTGCCCCACTTGGCGTAGATCCTCGCCGATTTGGATCAACACAAGGTCGCAATCGTGGCAACGTCACACAAGGGATCGACACGAACCACGATTCGCCCACTGGTCGGCTGCAGATGCACTGTTAATGGCTGCGGCCGAATTCTAGAGAAGTTTGACTGGCGAACGCGCGACGATCTTTATGCGGCCGGATTTCGTAAACCTGAAGGGGAAAACCAGACCGGTTAATTGTTTTCTCCTCGAAGCTCGCCCGGCAAGTTTCCTAAGTCATGAGTCATAAGATACTGTAAGAAGACCGCGGCTTCTTTCTTCATTTGCTGAAACCCCTCCGCATACTCCTCGTCAGTTAGTAACTTGGCAGGCTTTGTCTTTAGCTTTGCCATGAGTTGTGTTCGAAACTGGTGCATCATTAGATCAATCTGCTCTTCTGAAGCTCCCGTACTCTCAAGGGAATAGCGCGCAATCGTCTCTAGCAAATCGTCTTCGGTTTTCATAGCTCCGAGCCGTAAATTTGCAGGGATACCTCAAGGCGCCAAGCGAATAATTTAGACTTCGACTTCAAAGTCACTAGCGCTTTGAGTACCCATGTTTGGAACTTCTCTCTACATTAGCTTGGGTTTCCGTGGTTGAATTCTTCGTTGCCACTAATTTAGCTACAAAAAGTACGAGTGGAGGATACAGGTTTCCTAATTCCACTCATTTTCCTTCGGTCTAGGGAAGGATTAACATTCGGACATGTCAGCAAGTGCCATTTGACGCAGCAACTGGCCCGATGAGCTCGCCGATAGTCGCATTGTCGTTGCGGAGTTTCCGCGGTTCCGCACCCCGACCGGAATCGGTCCAGAACGATTCGATGATTTGTGCTCGAATACGTTTGCAGCCGCGATCTCTTTTGTTCCGGTGCTGCGGAATACTACTCTCCGCACGCCGTTAATTGATGGTGGGGTGAACCGCACATGCCAATCATTCCGGCCGGGTGGAGGGCGATGAAGATAGAATTTCCGCGTTGTGCAGCGAGTTGGTATGAGTAATTTTTCGTTCCTTCACGCGCAAATGCTAACACAACGCGTCCTTTTATGGTACCAATCTGCTACCGATTTTGAAAGCACGAAAGTACACGTTCATACAGCATTTGCCTGGGAAATAGCTATTTGCACCGTTAGCTCAATTGGCAGAGCAAGTGACTCTTAATTTGAGATTAGGCGGTTTTGCTCATTTAGACTCGAGGCTACTCAACTCGATAAATGAAGCAGGCTGACCGCGTTGCGACGTGCGCGCGACCCAAATGGCTTCCGACTCAATTATGCCGAAATGTGCTCAATCTAACGATTTCGGTAGCAAAAACGGGTAGCAAAAAAAACGACTGAGCGGGAGGTAGAGCGCCTCAATGGCATTGCTGCCTAACGAGTATTCTCTGATTTGATCTGACGCGCGTTTTCATAGGTAAAATTGCCGGGCTTGTGTTCCGACTTAATCCCTCATGATCTGACAAAATCCTCCTTGCCGGATAAAATAGCCGGACAACGACTGCGGCAGGTCGAGCACCTCAACTCGGGTGATTTACTGATCGATCTTTCGGCTTGCGGGGCCAGCGCGTTCGGTAATAAAAGAGTCGGCCGAGAACTGACTCAGAATGGACGACGCCACTGTTATCCGCTGGCTTCGGATTCGAATCCCGTAGGCTCCATTTTCTTTTTTGCACAGCGCCGCAGCGTCGCCAGCGCTGCAGGTTTCGCGCTGATGACCCCGGGTCTATCGCGACTCACGGCCGAGGTAACAACAGCGTTACTTTTGCAATACAGCGCGCAGCGTGAATCGCTGCGATTCTACCGACGTGAAAACAACAATCGATCGTACAGCAAATGGCTCTAGTAGGGATGAGAATCGCCCCCTAGAGGATAACTTGGAGAACAGAAAACCCCGGAAACGATTCATTAGTCGTCGTTCTTTCTTGAGTAAAACGATCGCCCTGGGAGCAGGAACCGTCGGCGCAGGACTGTTGAGCAGCATCCGAGCCGCAGAGGCAAGTTCCAGTCTTTCACCGGGAGACGCGGCGCTGCTCCGGTTCCCAGCGGCGGTGGAACTTCTCGAGGCCGACTTTTGGATTCAATACAACGAACTCGGCGGCATCCACGACGACGAAGTCCCAAGCGGCAGAGGCAATCCCGCCTATACCGAGGCCTTGGAGGTTATTGAGGATGAAATGAGAGACTACATCC
>WNFW01001528.1_pt1 | contig 18244 bp, 15 predicted proteins | sample 5400131 | NCBI WGS metagenome assembly WNFW01 (sample SAMN13153362, study PRJNA577476) | soil metagenome | isolation source: 20 cm soil or saprolite under grassland replicate 1 | place: USA:California | collected 2016-06-15 | reverse complement strand
GGAGCGGGAGCGTGTCGGCGCCGCCCGCGAAGTAGTGGACCGTCCCGCCGTCGCGGAGGCTTTCCACCGCCCACGGCAGCGCGTCCGCGCCGCCGCCGGTGATGATGACCTGGTCGGCGCCGCGCCCCCCGGAGAGCTCGCGCTGCGCGGCCGCGGCCGCCTCGGCCGGGCCCGCCGCGGCCGCGCCCAGGCGCCGCGCGATCGCCGCGCGCTCGGCGATCGGGTCGCATCCGACGACGGCGGCGCCCGCGTCGCGGAGGACCTGGACGAAGAGGCAGCCGATCGAGCCAAGGCCGACGACGACGATCGTGTCGCCAGGCTCGACGCGGGCGCGTCGCACGGACCTGAGACAGCACGCGAGCGGCTCGACGAACGACGCCGCCTCGTCGCTCACGTGGCCGGGCACCCGGAACATGGCGTGGCGGGCGTTCGCCGCCGGTACCCGCACGTACTCCGCGAAGCCGCCGGGGTCAAGGTTCGACGCCTTGAAGGCTCGACACATCGACTCGCTCCCCCGCCGGCAGTAGTGGCACTCGCCGCACGGCACGTGGTGGGCGGCGACGACACGGTCGCCGATCGCGCAGTCCGTCACGCCGGCGCCGAGCGTGACGACCTCGCCGACTACCTCGTGACCAAGGACGACCGGCGCCGAGGTCGTCGGGTCTACGATCTTCGCGATATCGGAGCCGCAGAGCCCGCAGCCCAGCAGGCGCAGCAGCACCTCGCCCTCGCCGATCGCCGGCCGAGGCCACTCCTCGGCGACGAGCTTTCCCCCGCCGCGAAAGACGGCCGCGATCATGCGGCCACCATCTGGGCCGGGCGCCCGAGCCGGGCCGCGATCCAGCAGCGGAGCGCGATCGCGAGCTTCCTGGCGACGGGTACCGTGATGCGCTCGTCGAACACGCGGAAGCGCCGCGCCTCGATCTCCCCAAGGAGCGCGAGATAGATCCGCGCCATGATTTCGGCGGCCACGAGCGTACGGGCGTCGACCGTGGGAAAGCTCTCCCACGCGAACCGGTAGAACCGCCGCGCGCGCGCCGCCTGGTGGGTCATCAAGCGTACGAACTGCTCCGTGTAGCGGCCCGCCTTCAGGTCGTCCACGGTGACGCCGAACGCCCGGAGGTCCGCCTGCGGGACGTAGACGCGCCCCGCCCGCGCGTCGGCCCCCACGTCGCGGATGATGTTCGTCAGCTGCAGCGCGGTACCCAGGTCCACCGCGTACTGGCGTGCGCGCGGGTCTGTGTAGCCGAAGATCTCGATGCACGCGAGCCCGACCGCGGAGGCGACGCGGTAGCAGTACGGGTAGAGATCGTCCGCCGTCTCGTAAGTCACGCGGTCGAGGTCCATCTCGACACCGTCGACGATCGCCTCGAGCGCCGCGCGCGGGATCGTGTACGCGCGCACGGCGGCCTGGAGCCTCACGGCGATCGGGTGCTCGGGGATCGCGCGCGCATCGTAGCACCGCGCCACTTCCTCGCGCCAGCGTCGGAGCTCCCGGCGCTGGGCCGGCGGGTCGGCTCCGCCCGCGCCGCCGAGATCCGCGATGTCGTCCACGGTGCGACAGAACGCGTAGACCGCGTAGAGCGCCTCGCGGCGTGGGCGCGGCAGCGTGAGGAACGCGTAGTAGAAGTTCGAGCCGCTCCTCCGCGTGAGCCGGGCCGCGAGGTCCGTGATCATCGGGCGTGCACGTATCCGTGCGCGCGGAACCACTCGGCCGCGTCGCGGAGCGCCGTGCGGGCGTCCGTCTGCGGCAGGCCGAGCTCCCGCACCGCCTTGGCCGAGCTGAAGTACATGCGCTTCTTCGCCATCCGCACCGCCGTCAGCGCCACCCGGGGCGGCCTCCCGGTGACGCGCGCGACCGCCTCCATCGAGAGGGCGGCGCACCACGCCACCCAGTATGGGATCCGCACGCGAGGCGGGCGGATCCCCGTGATCTCCGAAAGGAGCGCTCCGATCTCGGCGAGGGAGAGGTTCCGGCTCCCGAGGATGTACTTCTCACCGATCTTCCCCCGCTCCCCCGCGAGGAGGTGGCCGCGGGCGACATCGCGGACGTGGACGAGGTTGAGCCCCGTGTCCAACGTTGCGACCATCCGTCCGGCGAGGAAGTCCACGACCATCTGACCGGTCGGGGTCGGCTTGACGTCCCAGGGGCCGACGGGCGCCGACGGGTTCACGATGACGACCGGGAGGCCCTGGTGGGCGAATCCGAGCGCCACCTGCTCGGCCAGGAACTTGGAGGCCTTGTAAGGCCCGATCATGTCGCGGAGGGAGACCGGCGTCTCCTCCGTCCCCGGCGTGCCGTCCGCCGGGATGCCGAGCGCGCCGACCGTGGAGGTGTAGACCACGCGGCTCACGCCCGCCTCGCCCGCGGCCTCGAGGACGGCGCGCGTGCCGCCGACGTTGACGCGATGGAGCTCCTCCGGGTCACGCGCCCAGAGACGGTAGTCGGCCGCAACGTGGAAGACGAGGTGGACGCCCTTCACCGCGCGACGCAACGAGGCGGGATCCAGCAGGTCCCCCTCGCAGATCTCGACGTCGAGCCCCGCCAGGGCGCGGCGGTCCGAGCGTGGGCGCGCGAGCACGCGCACGGAGCGGCGTTGGGCGAGGAGCTCGCGGACGACGTTGGCGCCGACGAAGCCGGTACCGCCCGTCACGAGCGCGTCGATCATTGGCGCCTCTGCGCCCGGCGCGATCGGGGGGTGGCCCGACACGAGGTGCGCCGCGGCTCCGTTCCGCATGTCGCTATTCATTCCACTCGTTCGACCGCGCCTCTGCGCCCGGCGCCATCGGGGGGTGGCCCGAGACGAGGTGCGCCGCGGCTTCGTTCCGCATGTCGCTATTCATTCCACTCGTTCGACGACGGCGCTGCGCCCGGCGCGATCGGGGGGTGGCCCGAGACGAGGTGCGCCGCGGCTCCGTTCGGCATGTCGCTCTTCATTCCACTCGCTGTCTCGCGATGCGGCCGAGCGCTCTGGCCACCGATTTCAGCGCCGCGTTCGTCCCGTTCCGCAACGTGAGCGCGTCGGCGAACGCGCGCGGACGCGCGAGCACTGCGCGCACTGCGCGGATCGTCCGCACCCGTCCGTCTGGCTCCACGACGGCGGCAAGGTCGGCGGGCACGCCGCGCTCGGCCGTGTCGCTGACGGCGCGGATCACTGCCGCGGGGATCCCACGCGCGCGGGCCCACTCGAGGATTGGCGCCGACTCCATGTCGCAGGCGACCGCCGCGGTCTCGACCCAGAGCCGCGCCTTCGCGCCCGGCGTCGCCACGATCTCGTCCACCGTCAGGAGCGTCCCGGCCCGTCTGAGGCCTCCGACCTCCGCGGTCGCGTAGGCCGTGCCCGTCGGAGCCGCGACGAGCGCCGGCACGACCAGGTCACCCTCAGCAAGGTCGGGGGACAGCGCGCCGCAGACGCCGGCGGAGACCACGAGCGCGGGCGGCGCCACACGCGACGCGCGCAGGTCGAGCGCACGGGCGCGCGGGCCCACGCACACGAGCTCGAGCGCGCCGGACCGGTAGTGAGGCCACTCGCTCCCGGCGACGCGCGTGAGGCCGAGCAAGCGCGCGAGGCTGCGTGCCTCGAGATCGACCGCGGTGAAGACGGCGACGCGTGTCACGCGCCGGGGGCTGGCGTCGTGCCTGGGCGCTGTTTCGAGGCTTGCTTGGCGCGGAGCCAGGCCGCGTACGAGCCGCCGGCCGCCGTGTCTTTGCCGGTAAAGCGGATCGCGCGAATGTCGGAGTAGAGGATGTCGTAGGGGCCGTCGCCCGCCCGGTCGAACACCTGGATGAAAGGTACCCGCACGTCGCGGTTGCGGTTGAACACGTAGCCCTCGAGCTCTGAACCGTCGGCCCGGACCACGGTGACGTTGCCGCGGTAGTCGAAGGCCCGGTCGATGACCTCCTCGAGCGAGACGCGGGTGTCGATCTCCGGCACCCAGCCTTCCAGGCTCTCCGGGTCCGTCATGCCGCCCTCAGAAGCGTCCGGTCACCGTCGCCGCAACGGTGTCGCGGAAACCGCGCCAAGAAGCGAAGGTGTGGTTGACGGCCGTGGGCTCGTAGCCGCAGTGGACCATGCAGTCACGGCACTTCTCGTTGCCGCTCTTGCGGCCGTAGTGCTCCCACTGCGTGGTCTCCATCAGCTCCTGGAACGTCGCCGCGTAGCCTTCCTGAAGAAGGTAGCAGGGACGCTGCCAGCCGAACATGTTGTAGGTCGGGTTGCCCCACGGCGTGCACTCGAAGTCGCGCTTGCCCATGAGGAACTGGAGGAACAGCGGCGACTGGTTGAACTTCCAGCGGCGCTTCGGCCCCGACAGGATCTGGGTGAAGAGCTCGTGGGCGCGCCGGCGGCGGAGGAAGTGCTCCTGGTCGGGCGCCTTCGCGTAGCTGTAACCGGGCGAGACCATCATGCCCTCGACGCCGAGATCCATCATCGCGTCGAAGAACTCGCGCACACGGAGTGGGTTGGCACCGTCAAAGAGCGTCGTGTTGGTCGTGACCCGGAAGCCTCGCCGGAGCGCCTCGCGGATCGCGGCCACCGCCTCGTCGTAGACGCCCTCACGACAGACCGCCTCGTCGTGCTCGTCGCGAAGCCCGTCCATATGGATGCTGAACGAGAGGTACTTCGACGGCTCGAAGACGCCGTCCTCGAGCTTCGCCGTGAGGAGGAGCGCGTTGGTGCAGAGGTAGACGTACTTTTTCCGCGCGACGAGCTCCTTCACGAGGCGACCGATCTCCGGATACATCAGGGGCTCGCCGCCCGGGATCGACACGATGGGCGCGCCGCACTCGTCCACCGCGCTCAGGCACTGCTCGACCGTGAGGTGCTTGCGGAGGATCTGCGCCGGGTACTGGATCTTGCCGCAGCCCGCGCACGCGAGGTTACAGCGGAAGAGGGGCTCGAGCATGAGCACCAGTGGGTAGCGCGTACGGCCGGCGAGCCGTTGCGTGACGACATAGCTTGCCACCGCCCACATCTGCGACAGAGGAACGCTCATGCCCGTTGAACTCCCCGACGCCGGAGCCCCGGCAGCGTGCCGGGCTTTTCGCGCGTCAGTCGAACCGTCACGGCAATCAGGGCGTGGAGCGCGCCGCCGAGGGCCAGCAGCACCCACTCGCGCAGCCACGCGGTCACGGCCAGGTTGAATCCGAGCACACCGTAGTATAGCGCGACTCCCGGCCACACACGGCCGCCGAACACGTCCGCGCCGGGCGAGCTCGGGCGTGTCGCAGCCGGCCGCGCCTCTCTCGGGCCACCCTCGGCACACGCCGGCCGCGGGGACCCCGCTCCAACAGACGCCGGCCGTGCAGACCCGGCGAGCGCCACATACAGTCCGACCGAGACCGCGCCGACGATCGTCCATCCCGCGAAGTTCGACAGCGGGACGCCGAAGTACACGCCGCCGTCGGGGTAATAGAAGATCCTCCCGAGGAACCAGCGGTCGCCGCGCACTGCGAGCGGGTCGATGACGAGGTCGAGGGCCGTCATGAGTACCCCGGTCACCAGCGCCGGCATCCACGCGGACGTGCGGCGCCCCGCGAGCGCCGCGCGCGCCAGGCAAAACGAGGCGTAGGCGAGGAAGACGAACGACAGCGAGTCCATGAAGGGGACGTTCGCGACGTAGAGCTCCCGGCCGCGCGTGATCCCCGTGTAGTGATAGAGGCCGAACGGGACGCCGATGCGGGTGGACGCGAATTCCGCGAGCCACGCCACGGGCCAGACGGAACCACCGAAGGCGAGCGTCCGCCGCCAGCCGAGGTCCGCGCACGACGCGGCGAGAAACAGCACGAGGAATGCGAAGACGTAGGGGCGGAGCGTGAGCGTGCCAGTGACGAGATCCATAAGAGCCGCTTTCGGCGGCCGAGTCAGCATGTTACCATCTGCCGACGTGACGGTCCTCGACGACGCCATCAAGCGCGCCCAGGCCTACCTCCTCACGCAGCAGGCCCCGGACGGTCACTGGGTCGGTGAGCTGGAGGCCAACACCACCATCACCTCCGAGTATCTCCTGCTCTGCCATCTGATCGACCGGGTCGACCGTGTGAACGAGGCCAAGGCCGTCCTCTATCTCCGCCGCGCGCAGCTTCCCGACGGCGGGTGGAGCCTCTTCGAGGGCGGCGCCGCGAATCTGTCGGCCACGATCAAGGCGTACTTCGCGCTGAAGCTGGCCGGCGTGAGCGTCGACGATCCCGGAATGGTCTCCGCGCGCGAGCGCATCCGGGAGATGGGCGGGCCCGTCAGGACCGACGTCTTCACCAAGATCTTGCTGGCGCTCTTCGGCGAGTACGACTGGAACGGCGTGCCGGCGATGCCCGTCGAGATCATGCTCCTGCCGCGGCCGTTCTTCCTCTTCAACATCTACGAAGTCTCGTACTGGTCCCGCACGGTCATCGTCCCGCTCCTGATCATCATGGACCGGAAGCCGGTGAAGTGGCTGCCGCCCTACCTCGCGCTCGACGAGCTCTGGCCCGAGCCGCGGGAGAAGACGAGCCTGCGCTTCCCGCGCGTGCCCGAGCCGTTCACCTGGCGAAAGCTCTTTTGGAAGAACTTCTTCATCGCGGTCGACGACGGCCTCAAGATCTGGGAACGCTTCACCCCGCGCCCGCTCCGCAAGCGCGCGGTCGAGGCGGCGCGCGCGTGGCTCGAGGAGCGGCTCGCCGTGCCCGGCGGCCTCGGCGGCATCTACCCGGCGATGGCGAATTCGATCGTCGCGATGCGCCTCCTCGGTTACCCCGACGACCACCCGCTGGTGCTCGGGCAGCTCAAGGAGATCGAGGCGCTCGCCGTGGAGACAGACGGAGAGCTCCACTATCAGCCGTGCCCTTCGCCCGTGTGGGACACCGCGCTGGCCGTCAACGCGCTGGTCGAGAGCGGGCTCGCGCCCGACGACGCCTCACTCCGACGCGCGACGGAATGGCTCATCGACCGTCAGATCCTCGTTCCGGGGGATTGGCAGGTGAAGCGACCACACCTGAAGCCGGGCGGCTGGGCGTTTCAGTACCGCAACGACTTCTACCCGGACCTCGACGACACCGGGATGGTGCTGATGGCGCTCGAGAAGGTCCGCGGGGTCGACACCGACGCCGCGCGGCTGGCGAAGGAGCGCGGGCTCGGCTGGTTTCTCGGCATGCAGGGCGAGGACGGCGGCTGGGCGTCCTTCGATGCCGACAACAAGCGGCTCTACCTCAACAACATTCCCTTCGCCGACCACGGCGCCCTGCTCGACCCGTCGACCGAAGACTTGACCGGGCGTGGCCTCGAGCTCCTCGGCACGCTCGGCTACGGCCGTGACTTCGAACCGGCGCAGCGCGCGCTCCACTTCCTCCGCCACACGCAGCGGCACGACGGGCCGTGGTACGGGCGCTGGGGCGTGAACTATATCTACGGCACCTGGTCCGTCCTCCGGGGGCTCAGCGCGATCGGCGAGGATCTGCGCCACGAGTACGTCCAGCGGGCGGTGCGTTGGCTCGAGCAGCGGCAGAACCGGGACGGCGGCTGGGGCGAGACGTGCGAGAGCTACGATGATCCCGAGTTCGCCGGGATCGGCGCGTCGACACCCAGCCAAACGGCCTGGGCGCTGCTCGGCCTCTTCGCCGCCGGGCGCACGAGCGGCGCCACGGTCGAGCGCGGAGTCGAGTACCTCCTCCGGACGCAGCGGCGCGACGGATCGTGGGACGACGCGTTCTGGAACGGCACCGGATTTCCGCGCGTCTTCTACCTCAAGTATCACCTCTACGCGAAGTACTTTCCCCTCTGGGCCCTCGGGATCTACCGGCGCGCCCAGGCATGACGGAGCAGCCGCTCCCGCTGGCGCTGCGCCCGCTCGACGCCATCGGCCGCTGGGCGATCGCGATCGTCGAGGCGCTGGGCCGGTTCGGCACGTTTCTGGGCGAAGCGGTCGGCGTGATCCTGACGCCGCCGTTCAAGTTCTGGGCGTTGATCGACCGGATCAACTTCATCGGCTACCGGTCGCTGCTGATCATCCTGCTGACGGGCGGGTTCACGGGGATGGTGCTCGGACTCCAGGTCTACCTGACGCTCGTGCGGTTCGGCTCCGAGGCGTTCCTGGGCCCCGCCGTCGCGCTGTCGCTCATCCGGGAGCTCGGCCCGGTCCTGTCGGCGCTGATGGTGACCGGGCGCGCCGGCTCCGCGCTCACCGCCGAGATCGGTATCATGCGCATCACCGAGCAGATCGACGCGCTCACGGTGATGGCGCTGAACCCCGTCCGCTACCTCGTCGCGCCGTCCATGCTGGCGGGCCTCCTGACGTTCCCGCTGATGACTGCGCTCTTCGACACCGTCGGCATCTTCGGGGGTTACGTCGTCGGCGTGGAGCTCCTCGGGCTCTCCCAGGGCACGTATTTCGGCGAGATGCAGACGTTCGTCGACATGCACGACATCATGATGGGGTTTTGGAAGTCGCTCTCGTTCGGCGTGATCGTCACCTGGGTCTGCACGTACAAGGGCTTCACGGTCGGCCACGGCGCCGAGGGCGTGGCCAAGGCCACCACCGACGCGGTCGTCCTGTCCTCCGTCCTCATCCTGGTCTGGGACTACTTCATGGGCTCTGTGCTCCGGTGAGCGCGGCCGGGCGAGCGAGAGCCCGGAGGAGGAACGGAGCCGGAGGCGGGGCGAGTCTGTGATCGTGGCGGTGCGAGCCGCAGCCGGAGGCGAGGCGAGTCCGTGATCGTGGCGGTGCGAGCCGCAGCCGGAGGCGAGGCGAGTCTGTGATCAAGGTCGAGGGCCTGGTCAAGTCGTTCGGCCGGCAGGCGGTGCTGCGTGGGCTCGACCTGGAGGTCGCCACGGGCTCGATCACGGTCATCATCGGCCGAAGCGGCGGCGGCAAATCGGTCCTCCTCAGGCATCTGATCGGCCTCTTGAGCCCCGACGGGGGCCGGGTGCTCGTCGATGGCGCCGAGATCACCGGCCTTCGCGGGCGCGCGCTCGACGAGGTGCGGCGGCGCTACGGGGTCGTCTTCCAGGGCGGCGCGCTGTTCGACTCGATGACGTGCGCGCACAACGTGGCCTTCCCGCTCCGGGAGAAGCGGCGTCTGCCCGGCGCGGAGGTCGAGAGGCGGGTCGAGGCGGCGCTCGCCCAGGTGGGACTCGAGGGCGTGGGGCGCAAGTACCCGGCCGAGGTTTCCGGCGGCATGCGCAAGCGCGTCGCGATCGCGCGGGCGCTCGTTACCGAGCCCGAGATCGTCTTCTTCGACGAGCCGACGACTGGCCTCGACCCGATCCTCGTCAACACCATCCACCACCTGATCCTCAACCTCCACCGGAAGCTCCGCTTCACCGCCGTCATGGTGAGCCACGAGATTCCAGAGATCTTCGAGATTGCCGACACTGTGGCCGTGCTGCACGAGGGACGGATCGTGGAGGTCGGGCCCCCGGCGGCCATCCAGGCCTCGACGAATCGGGTCGTCCGGCAGTTCATTCGCGGGGAGCCGGAAGGCGCGGAGGGATCCTGATGGAGCGAACACGCGTCAACATCACCGTGGGGCTGTTCGTGCTGCTCGGCGTCTTGGCTTTGGGCTACCTTTCAGTTAAACTCGGACGCGTTTCGTTCCTCGGAGGCGGCGGGTATGTCGTCTTCGCCGAGTTCCCGTCGGTCGGGGGACTGAAGCCGGGTTCGACGGTGGAGATCGCGGGCGTCGAGGTCGGGCGCGTCGAGTCCATCGGCCTGAAGAACTACGAGGCGCTCGTGACGCTTCGGATCAATTCGGGCGTGAAGTTGCAGGAAGACTCGATCGCGTCGATCAAGACGAAGGGGCTGATCGGCGAACGGTACCTGCGCCTCAGCCCGGGCGGCTCCGACAAGATCATCGAACCCGGCGGACGGATCCGGGAGGTCGAAGCACCCGTCGACTTCGAGGAGCTGCTGTCGAAGTACATTTTCGGCAAGGTCTAGGAGGGGCGTCGATGGCGACGTTGGGTCGCGGCGGTTTCGCGTTCGTCGCCGTCGTGGCGCTCCTCCTCGCAGGAACTCCCGTCCGGGCAGGCCAGCCCACGGAGCAGCTTCGCGTCGAGATCGAGCAGGTCATCAAGGTCCTCGACGACCCGGAGTTCAAGAAGGACGGCAACGCGAACGCGCGACGCGCGGCGGTCCGCCGGATCGCGAACGAGATCTTCGACTTCGGCGAGACCGCGAAGCGCTCGCTGGCGCGCCACTGGACGTCACGAACCCCGATGGAGCGTGAGGAGTTCGTCCAGCTCTTCGCCGACCTCCTCGAGCGGTCCTACATCTCCAAGATCGAGCTCTACGGCGGCGAGAAGGTCGACTACGTCGGGGAGACGATCGACGGCGACCAGGCGACCATCAAGACGAAGATCACGACCAAGCAGGGGACCGAGATCCCGATCGATTACCGGATGCTCAAGCGGGGCGACAAGTGGCTCGTCTACGACGTCATCATCGAGGGCGTCAGCCTCGTCGCGAACTACCGCTCCCAGTTCAACAAGATCATCGTCACCTCGTCCTACGCGGAGCTCGTCAAGAAGATGCGGGACAAGCAGGAGGAGTTCTACGGCGTGGAGAAGCAGAAGCGGACCTCGCAGCGATGAACGCGCGGCGCGCCTCTCGGCGCACGGGCGATCGCTTCGGGGCCCTCGTCGGACCCCTTATGCTACACTGACGCGAGCAACCATCCCCGCTGATCACCCCCGACTAGGAGGAGCCTGTGGGATCCGTTCGAGTCGCCATCGTCGGCGTCGGCAATTGCGCGTCGGCCCTCGTCCAGGGCATCGAGTACTATCGAAACGCGCCGGACGGCCAGTTCATTCCGGGCCTGATGCACCCGCGGCTCGGGCCCTACCACGTCGGCGACATCGAGTTCTCGGCCGCGTTCGATATCGACGAGCGCAAGGTCGGGCGCGACCTCGCCGAGGCGATCGCGCAGGAGCCGAACAACACCGTGCGCTTTGCGGAGGTCCGGACGCTCGGCGTGCCCGTCCAGCGGGGGATGACACACGACGGTCTCGGCCAGTATCTGTCGCAGATGATCCGGAAGGCGCCGGGCTCGACCGCCGACATCGCGAACATCCTCCGTGAGACGCAGACACACGTCGTGGTCAACTTCCTCCCGGTGGGCAGCGAGATGGCGACCAAGTGGTACGTCGAGCAGGTGCTCGAGGCGGGCTGCGCGTTCGTGAACTGCATCCCGGTCTTCATCGCACGCGAGGCGTACTGGCGTCGGCGTTTCGAGGAGCGCGGCCTGCCGGTGGTCGGCGACGACGTGAAGTCCCAGGTCGGCGCCACGATCGTGCACCGCGTCCTCACGCGGCTCTTCATGGACCGCGGCGTGCGACTCGATCGGACGAGTCAGCTCAACTTCGGCGGCAACACCGACTTCTACAACATGCTCGAGCGCGAGCGGCTCACCTCCAAGAAGATCTCGAAGACCGACGCGGTCCGCTCCCAGCTCGGTCACGAGCTCCCGGCGGACGCCGTCCACATCGGCCCCAGCGACTACGTGCCGTGGCTCCTGGACCGCAAGTGGGCGCACATTCGCCTCGAGGGGCGCGGTTTCGGCGATCAGCCGATCAACGTCGAGCTGAAGCTCGAGGTATGGGATTCGCCGAACTCCGCGGGCGTCGTCATCGACGCGATCCGCGCGTGCAAGATCGCGCTCGACCGCGGCTTGAAGGGCGCCCTCCTCGCGCCGTCGGCCTACCTCATGAAGTCACCGCCGGAGCAGTGGCCGGACGACGCCGCCCGCCAGCGTCTCGAGCGGTTCATCGCCGGCGAAGAGTAGGTGGCGCTCGCCCGACGGATCGGTCGCCCCCTCCGCTGGCTGGTGCGCCTGTCGTGCGCGCGCCCTACCGTCACCGTCGCCGTCGCGCTCACCCTCGGCGTCGTCTCCGTCGTCTTCACGCTGACGACGCTGACGTTTCAGACCTCGACGCTCAAGCTCCTGCCCCAGGGCCAGCCCTACGCCGAGCGGTACCGCCAATACGAGCGCGAGTTCGGCGACCTGGACGACCTCGCGATCGTCGTCCAGGCGCCCTCGCTGTCCGAAGCCACGCTCTACGCGCAGCGTCTCGTGCGCGAGTTGCGCGCGGCCCACGTGCCGCTCGCACGGATCGCCTACCGCATCGACCCCAAGCAGTTCGAGGGGCGCGCCCTCCTCTACCTCTCCAAGGAGAAGCTCGCCTCGATCCGCGAGCGGATCTTCGACTATCAGGAGCTCATGGAGACATTCGCGGGCCGCCCGACGCTCGACCAGCTCATCGACGGCGTCGCGACCCAGGTCGCCTCCGCGTTCGTCACGAGCTTCATCGACCTGGGCCTCTCGGACACCAAGCCCTCCCTCGACGTCCGCTTCGTCGAGGACCTCGTGGCCCAGATCGCCACGCGGCTGGACCGGCCGGCGCCCTACCGCTCGCCCTGGGGCACGCTCTTCGCCGTGGGCGAGGAGAGGCCCGGCGCCGGCTATTTCCTCTCGGAGGACCAGCGGCTCCTCTTCATCCTGGCCGAGCCCAAGAGCGAGCGCGGGAGCTTCACCGGCGACCGGCGTGCGATCGAGGGCGTCCGAGCGGGCATCCGACGGCTCGAGGCCGAGTTCCCCGACGTCGAGGTGGGCGTCACCGGCAAGCCGGCCCTCTCCAACGACGAGATGACCGCGGCCTTCCGCGACAGCGAGCGCGCGACGCTCCTCGCCTTCGCGCTCACGCTGGCGCTGCTGCTCGCGGCCTTTCTCCGGCTCGGCAAGCCGATGCTCATGCTGCTCGTGCTGACGACGAGCCTCTGCTGGGCGCTCGGCATCGCGACACTCGTCGTCGGTCATCTCTCGCTCTTCTCGGTCATGTTCATCTCGATCGTGATCGGGATCGGGATCGACTACGGCATCTACTTCCTCTTCCGATACGAGGAGGAGCTCTTCCTCGGCCGGAGTCTGCGGGAGGCGATCGAGATCACCGCGGCGCGCAGCGGCCCCGGGATACTGCTGGGCGCCGTGACGGCGGCCGGGACGTTCTACGTGCTCTGCCTGACCGAGTTCCGCGGGGTCCAGGAGCTCGGGTTCATCGCCGGCAGCGCCATCCTGCTGTCGTGGCTCGCGATGATGACGGTTTTCCCCGCAACGCTCGTCCTTGTGGACCACCGCCACGCGCGCCGGCCGACGGGCACGATCCCCCGGGCGCTCGCCCTCGAGCGCGTGCACGTGCCCCTCGTCGAGCGCATCATGACGTACCCGAAGACGGTGCTGGTCTTCGCCCTCGTCCTCACGGGCGTGTCGGCCTGGGGGCTCACGTACATCCAGTTCGACTACAACCTGCTCCACCTCCAGGCCGCGGGGACCGAGTCGGTCGTCTGGGAGCGGAAGATCCTCGCGACCGCCCGGCGCTCGGGGTTCACCGCGCTGGCGAGCGCAGAGTCGCTCGACGAGCTGCGCCGCAAGCACAGAGCCTTCAGCCACCTCTCCACCGTCTCCGAGGTCGACTCGGCGCTCCTGCTCATCCCCGACGACCAGACGGAGAAGCTGAAGATCATCCGCGACTTCGCCCCGATCGTCGCCCCGGTGCGCATCGGCCCGGCGACGCCCGTCGATCTCGACCGGCTCATCGCCGCCTTCGAGACACTCAAGCGGCGCTTCGCGATCGCCGCGAACGAGGCGCCCGAGGGCGAGGCCAAGCGGCAGCTCCACGACGTCACCACGGCGATCGAGCGGCTGCTGATCAAGCTGCGCCAGACGGACCCCGAGACGAGCGAGCCGGTGCTGGCGTACCTCCAGACCCAGATCCACAACGATTTCGTCCGCAACTTCCAGCGGCTGCAGGCGAACCTCTCGCCGCAGCCGGTCGGGCTCAAGGACATCCCGCCCGAGCTTCGGAAGAAGTTCATCAGCGACCGGGGACGGTTCCTGCTGCAGATCCATCCCGCCGTGGACATCTGGGACCGGGAGGGCGCGCTCCGTTTCATCACCGAGCTTCGGTCGGTGGACCCCGACGTGACGGGGACCCCGGTCATCACCTTCGAGGCGATCCGCTTCATGGAGCGTTCCTACCAGCAGGGAACGATCTACGCGATCGTCCTCGTGTCGTTCGTGACCGCGCTCATGCTCCGGCGTCCGCGCGAGATCCTGCTCGCGCTCCTGCCGCTCGGGCTCGGCATGCTCTGGGCCTTCGGTCTCATGTACTTCTTCGATCTGACGTTCAACATGGGGAACGTCTTCGGCCTGCCGCTGATCCTCGGCGCCGCCGCAGAATACGGATTGAACATCGTGCTGCGCTCCATGGAGGCGCGGGACCACGGTGGGCCTCTCCTCGCGCGGAGCACGGTGATGGCCGTCCTCGTCGCCGGGCTCACGACGATCGTCGGCTTCGGCAGCCTGATGATCGCGGACCACCGCGGGATCTTCGGCCTCGGGCTTCTGCTCACGCTGGGCACGGCGACGAGCCTCATCGCCGCCCTCGTCGTGCTGCCGGTGCTCCTGCGTCTGATGTACCAGGCGCCGGCCGCGCCGCCCACGCGGCGGGAGGAGGCGCCCGCAGCCCCGCCCGTCGCCGCGGCTCAGCGCCGCGACGCCCGCGGCTGAGCGCGCGTCTCGGTTACGGCTCGAGCGCCTCGGAGGAAGGCTTCGCCCGCAAAGCCGGCGCGCGCCGAGCGCCGCGTAGCCAGGAAGCGAAAGAACTCGACGCCTTCCCGCAGCCGCCGCGCGAGCACGCGCCGGTCCCGCGCCATCTCGCCGGCGATCGCGAAGATCTTCCGCGGGCGGAAATAGAAGCGCCGGTAGAACGCCTCGACCGAGTCGAAGATCTCGGTATGGGCGAGGTGCGGGTACCTCAGCACGCTCCGCTGGACACCCCGGCCGTCGACGAGCTCGCGGTCGTCGAGCCAGCCGTGCTCGAGCGCCTGGCGGTACATCGCCGTGCCGGGGTAGGGCGCCGCGATCGAGACCTGGATCGTGTCGGGATCGAGCTCGCAGGCGAAACCGATCGTTTCCTCAATCGTCTCGCGCGTCTCGCCGGGAAGTCCGAGGACGAACGTGCCGTGGATCCGGATGCCGAGCGCCTTGGCGTCCCGCGTGAACCGCCGCGCGACGTCGAGGCGGACGCCCTTCTTCACGTTGGTGAGGACCTGCTGGTTGCCGGACTCATAGCCGACGAGCAGGAGGCGGAGACCGTTGTCCTTCAGGATCTTGAGTGTCGCCTGCGGCACGTTCGCCTTCGCGTTGCACGACCACGTGACGCCGAGCCGGCCGAGTCCGCGCGCGATCGCCTCGGCGCGCGGCGGGTCGTCGGTGAACGTGTCGTCGTCGAAGAACACCTCGCGCGCCTGCGGGAAGTAGCGCCGCACGAGCGCGATCTCGGCCACGACGTGCTCGACCGAGCGTGTCCGGTAGCGGTGGCCGCCGACGGTCTGAGGCCACAGGCAGAAGGTGCACCGGGATCGGCAGCCGCGGCCCGTGTAGAGCGACACATACGGGTGGAGGAGGTAGCCGATGACGTAGTTCTCGATCGTCAGGTCGCGCTTGTAGACCTCGACGACGAACGGAAGCGCGTCCATGTTCTCGAGCGTCGGCCGGTCCGGAGTATGCCGGAGCCCGCCCTCGTCCCGGTAGCTCAGGCCGAGGACGCGGCCCAGCGGGTGGCCCTGGGCCACCTCCTGGATCGTGAAGTCGAACTCGCCGCGTGCGACGAAATCGATCGCGGGCGAGGCGGCCAGCGACGCCTCCGGGTCGACGGCGACGTGGGAACCGACGAACCCGACGCGGAGACGCGGATTCTCCGCCTTGAGCGCCTCGGCCACCCGCACGTCGTACGGGAAGGATGGCGTGCTCGTGTGGAGCACGGCGAGCTCGTAGTCGCGGGCGAGGGGGCGCACGTCTTCCAGGGTGAGGCCGTCGGGCGGCGCGTCCACCAGCCGCGAGCCGGGGACGAGCGCGGCGGGCTGGGCGAGCCACGTCGGGTACCAGAACGACCGGACCTCCCGCCGCGCCTGGTAGCGGGAGCCCGCGCCACCGTCGAATCCCTCGTACGACGGCGGGTGCAGGAAGAGCGTCCTCATGATGCGCGCGACACTTCCACCAGGTTCGAGTGGAACGCGGGACCCCCTCCCAGGTCGGTCACGCGGTCGCTCGTCAGCACGTTCACGCCACGCCCCCCCGGGTGGAGGCGGTGCCACCAGATCCCCTCGATGACGACCACCCCTGGTCGCGTCGCGTCCGTCACCCGGGCGGTGAGACGCGCCGCGCCGCGCGGACTCTCGACCGTGACCGCGTCGCCGTCCAGGATCCCGCGCGCTCCGGCGTCCGGCGGCGCGATCATCACGGTCGGTGTTCCCTGCCGGCGCCGGAGGAGTGCCGACTGGCTGAAGGACGAGTTCAGGAAGAAGCGGTTCGGCGGCACGAGGCACTGGAGCGGGTAGCGCGCCGCGAGCTCGCGATTCGCGGGCCCTTCCCTGAGGGGCACGTACGTGGGCAGCGCGGGCAGCCCCTGGCGCGCGAGCCGCTCCGAGTAGAACTCGACCTTGCCCGACGGCGTCGGCGCGCCGCGGGCGAACGGCGTGTAGGGACGCGGCAGATTCACCCGCACCCAGCCCCGGGCGGCGAGCTCCTCGAAGGTGATCCCCCGCACCGTCTCGTCGCCCTTGGCCAGGAACTCGCGGATCAGCGCCTCCGGGCTCTTCGCGTAGTGGTCCTGGCCGACGCCCATCGCGCGCGCCAGGAGCTGGAACACCTCCCAGTTGGACTTCGCCTGGCCCTGGGGCGGGAGCACCGGCCGGGCGAGCTGGAGCGTGAACTGCCCGTACGAGCGGTAGAGGTCGAGGTGCTCCATCGAGGTCGTCGCGGGCAGGACGAGGTCGGCGTAGTACGCGGTGTCGGTCAGCACCTGCTCGTGCACGACCGTGAAGAGGTCGTCGCGCGCGAGTCCCTCGAGGACGAGCGTCTGATTGGGACACACGGCCGCCGGGTTCGAGCTGTAGACGTACAGCGCCCGGATGGGTGGTGCCAGGTCACGGTCGGTCAGCGCGCGGCCGAGGTGGATCATGTTGATGATCCGCGGGGGCGGCGTGGAGAGCAGGTCGGGGCGCTCCAGGACCGCGTAGTCGAAGCCGAAGCCCGCGTTCGACGACAGGAGCGCGCCGCCGTGGGGATCGGCGTAGGCGCCCGTGAGCGCGGGCAGGCACGCGAGGGTGCGGCACGTCATCCCGCCGTTGTCGTGACGCGAGATTCCGATGCCGATCCGGATGAACGTCCGGGGGCTCGCGCCGTAGCGCCGGGCGAACCTCACGATCGTCTCGGCGTCGAGGCCGACGATCGGCGCGACCCTCTCCGGCGGGTAGGCCTTCACGTGCTCCGCGAGCCGCTCGAAGCCCAGCGTCGCCCGCTCGATGTAGTCGCGGTCGACACGCGCCTCGGTGATCAGGACGTGCATCACGGCAAGGGCCAGCGCCGCGTCGGTGCCCGGGCGAACCATGAGGTGTAGGTCCGCCTGCTGGGCGGTGGGCGTGCGATACGGGTCGACGACGACGACGGCGGCACCGCGGGCGCGCGCCTGCTTGACGAGCGTCATCACGTTGATCGTCGAGTAGGCGGCGTTCACGCCCCAGAGGACGACGAGGTCCGCGCCGACCATCGCCTCGGAGTCGTTGCCGGTGACGGCGCCCAGGGTGGCGCGCCATCCCGCGTAGGCGGTGTTGACGCAGATCGTCCGGTCGAGCCGGGAGGCGCCGAGCGCGTGGAAGAGGGGGTGGCCCGCGTAGTATTGCACCTGGCCCATCGAGCCCGCGTAGGAGAACGGCAGGATCGCCTCGGCGCCCTCCGCGGCGACGATCGCGCGCCACCGCGCCGCGATCGTGGCGATCGCGTCGTCCCAGGAGATCGGCGTGAACTCCCCCGCCCCCTTTGGGCCGACGCGCCGGAGCGGCCCGAGGACTCGAAGCGGCGAGTGGACGCGCTCGGCGTACTCGCGCACCTTGCCGCAGATGACGCCCTGGGTGAACGGGTGGTCGGGGTTGCCCGTGACGCTCGTGAGGCGGCCGCCGTCGACGGTCACGAGCAGGCTGCAGCAGGACGGGCAGTCGTGAGGACACACGGACAGCATGCCGCGTTTAAAGGTATCATGGCGCCCGCCATGTTCGGCTGGGTCGTGCGGCTGAACCCCTTCAAAACCGCCGACACCCAGCGTCTCGCCATCCTCTTCGGCATCGTCTACTTCGCCCAGGGCATGTGGTACCTGCCCAACCAGGCGATCACCATCGTGCTGAAGGAGCGCGGGCTCTCGGCGGGCCAGGTCGCCGACTT
>WNFW01001681.1_pt1 | contig 18278 bp, 12 predicted proteins | sample 5400131 | NCBI WGS metagenome assembly WNFW01 (sample SAMN13153362, study PRJNA577476) | soil metagenome | isolation source: 20 cm soil or saprolite under grassland replicate 1 | place: USA:California | collected 2016-06-15 | reverse complement strand
AAACTGCGAGACCGGCTTTGCGTCCTTATCCGCCGGCACAACCTGGACCCAACGCTGGTCAAAGCGTATGCGGCGGACTACTGCGGCACATCGACTCTCAAGGAAGCAAACCGAAAATTGGTTGAATCCTTTGTCTCCCATCTAGCGACGTCCGCGCAGGAAAACAAAGAAGAACTCATCTGCAAACTCAATACCTACGCGCAACCCGTAGAGGTGAAATCATGAAGCGGCAAATTCCTGGCCTTTATCTGAACGAATCCAGTAGCGAAAGCAAGCTTGAAGGTTTGTTTCTTGTTCGTGTGGACCGAGCACGCTACCGGTGGCATCCACAGAGGCCGTTTGTCGAATTTCAGTTCTCCGTTCTGGAGCCAAAGGCCTTCGAAGCTCGGTCCTTTTCTGGTCGGCTTTATTGCACGGAGAAGGCTCTCTGGAGACTCAACTGGTTTCTTCGCGATTTTGGTTACGATGCACAGCTCCTCAAGGATGACCGCGTGGATGACAAGGCTCTGCTCCATCTCCGCGGCGTCGTTCGGACCTCCTATACGACCTTAAACGGGCGTTCCTATCAAAACCTCGAAGCGTTCGCCCCGGAGGCAGATTGGGAGGTTCTCGATTGCGCGTCCCTGGTACAAAGCAAGGGGCAAGGAGGCGCCGATGGTCTATAGCTACACGCAGATCAGCCAATACCTGCGGTGTCCGAGAAGCTATCGGTATCGCTATTTGGACGGCTGGCAGGAAAAAGAAACGCGCTCGGGCATGGCCTTCGGACGGTGCTTTGAGAACGCACTGGGTGCCTACTTCCGCGAAGAGGATTGCGGAGCCACGTTCTTTAAGGAGTGGGGAGCCTATCGCGACGCGGCCTTTGAGTACAAGAAAGGAGAAACCTGGGATCGCTTGCTGCATCAGGGGATCCATTTGCTCGAAACATTTGCGCGGGACAATCGCGTACGTATTCATGATCCCCATGGGAATTTGCAAGTAAAGAAACACAGGATTCTCGCGGGAGGCAGCGAATTTGTTGCTTACCTCGACGCCATCGGCGAAGTCGACGGCGTACCGTGCCTGATCGATTGGAAGACGACGACCAGCCGTTACCCGGAGGCACCGGAAGGCTTGCTTTCGCTCGACCCTCAGCTCATCTGCTATTCGTGGATCAGCGGAATTCTCGAAGCCGCGCTGGTTGTTTTTGTGCGCAAGCACGCTCCCGAAATCCAGTATTTGAGGGCGACGATTTCCGAAGAACAGCGTCAGGAATTTGGCCGACTGGTCGAGGAGACGACGATAAACCAGATCGAGGCGGGGCACTTCAATCCACACAGCGGCATTCGGTTTCCTCAGAACGGCTGCGTGACCTGCCCGTATCTGGGACTTTGCCTCCGCAACGACCACTTGGTCGCGGCGAATCTCGTCCGCAAGGCAGGAGCGAGCAACCTTGACTGGCTTGACGAGCTTGTGGATTAACGGACGACCGATGGCGGTGCCGAAGCTCAAGCGTCGACGAGCCGTGTTCGTGCTGGGCAAGATCGATGAGATTCTGGCTTGGGAGAAAACGAAGGAGCAGGAAAGAGAGGTGCGATTCGTGGATCTGGGGCGATACCTTTGCGAGGTCCGGACCGGTCAGTACTGGAGACTCGAGAACCTGAAGTCGTTTGAGGACTATCTCGAGAAGCGCTTTCCCGATTCAAGGAGAAAGGCGTACTACTTGATGGCCATCCATGAGAATTTGACGCAGGTTCCGAAGCACGCGCTGCGCGAGGTGGGTTGGAGCAAAGCGGTCGAACTGGCCAAGGTGGCGCGGAGGGATAGACAGGGGTTCGAATGTGCAACCTGGTTGCACAAGGCCACGTCACTCCCGAAACAAGAATTCAAAGGGGAAGTGGAAAAACATCTGACCGGCCGCGAGAGCGAACCTTGGGATCTGATCTACTTCAAGATGTACAAGAGCCAACTGGCGGTGGTCGAGCAAGCTCTCGAAACTGCCGGGCTCATGCTGGGAACAAACAAGTCGCGCGGATATTGCCTGGAGATGATCTGCGCGGATTTTTTGGCAGGAGCCAACCTGGACGGCCCAAACCCCGAGGCTCTGATGCTTTCGCTGCGCAGCGTCTATAGATTATTGCCGCTGGAGCAGCGAAACCAATTCCGGCACGAGATCTGGAGCACGCCATGCCAAGATTAGTGCCGAGACAACCTCGGATTCGACTGGATCCAGACGCGTACAAGGCTATTTGCAAAGAGGTTCTGAGCAGAGACAGCTGGCGCTGCCAGAATTGTGGCACGGCTGAAAACCTTCAGGTGCACCACATCAAGTCGCGAAGCAAGCTTGGACACGACAGCCTCGAAAACTTGATCACACTGTGCGTCAGCTGTCATGAATCTCTCCACCGGAATCTCGGATTCTCCAGAAGTGAAGCGTCAGAAAGGAAAAAGAATCACGGGCCGGACGCGCCGTCGGCTCCAGCACCAACAACCAGAGTGGCCTGTGAGAAAGGCAACCGTGACTGCCAGAAAAAATAACGGGTTCCCGGTTTGGGCGCAACCTGCCCAGTTCCATGTCGTTCCCGGCGCATACTTTTGCTGCCCGAACTGCAACAGCACAAATCTCAAGAAGGTTTCTCTCGCCTACCAACAAGGACTCTCTCATACAGTTGCCCACACTCGACTGCATGGCGTCGCGTTTGGCGGCTGTGGCCCGGATTTGCTAATCGGAACGGCGACCACTCGTGGCGTTCATCAGTCCGTTCTGTCGAAGCAGCTAAGCCCCCCGGTGAAGTGGCCGTACCGAAAGCTGATTCTTTGGTGGGCGGTGGTGTCTTTCTCGATCGGCTGGATCGTCTTCTATATAAACAGCTTTATGAAACATTCTTCTGCTGTTTTGTCGCCTCCGTTGATTCTTTTCTTTAGGCTATCTGTCACCATGTTCCTACTGTTTGTCGTTCTCTTCTGGAGGCACAATCAGTTCACGCACAAGCGCCGATACTCCCGGTGGGAACGCTCGTTCTTCTGCCAACGCTGTGGCACTTTAACGGAGCAGGAATAGGCTTTCCACAAAGAGACGGAAATAACCGCTGGGCTCAGCGGGAACCGATTCACCGCTCACCCTTTCCTGTGATATTCGCCAGCGCCCCGCGTGCCTCCTCGTTCCCTGGGTCGTACTTCAGAATATTTTTCAGAGTTTCGGCGGCAGACTGCTCATCCAGGGTGGCCGCGTAAAGATCTGCCAGCCCAAGATAACCAGGTGTGTAGTAAGGATCGGCTTCAATAGCTTCGGTGTAGAGTTGCATTGCCGCCGCGACGTTTCCCTCTCGAAGCCGAAGTCTTGCCAGGCGCGTTCGCACCTCAACGGATCTGGACCCGGCGTCAATCGCCTTTTGCAGCGTCTGAGATGCCTCTGCTGGCGGCTCCGGACGAGCCAAGAGAAGAACTAGCCCGTAGGCCGCCTGAATCTCTGCATCGTCTGGAAGCTCTCGGGCCGCCTGTTCTAAGACCTGGAAACCTTTTTGCCGGAATGTTGGGTAGACCTGGCTGACTTCATAGTAGGCCACTGCAAGCGTCCGCAGGTCGGGTTTTGCATCCGGTTCTTGGGGAGGCTTCGTGCGGCAGATCAAATCGCCTGTGGATTCTCCTGCGGCGGCGGCCACGGGCGGATTTTCCGTAGGGATTCGTAGAATCCGATGGTCCGTCAAAGCAGAATGGCTTATGTTGACGACGGACTTTTTCGGCATGTGGCAGTGAATGCAGTTGTCCTTTGGCACAGTGGTCCGCCTCCGCGCGGCAGGCAGGCGGCAGCTTTTCACCGTATGGCATGTCAGGCATTTCCCACGAAAATGTGCGATTGCCTCGGCTCCGTGTAATTGGACGTGCGGGTCGTGGCAAGTGATGCAATACAGGCCTGCGTTGCTCTTCCTCCAGCAACGGCTCATCTCAAGCTGTGCTTCATGGTCTAGCGCTTTAACGACGCCCGTTTCTGGCGAATCAGAGGCGCTGAAGATAGAGACCACATTTCCAAGCGGCATCCCCGGACGGAAGTCCAAGTAGGTCTTTCCGGGTCGCAGGACCTGGGCATCTCCGCCAAAGTGGCATTGATTGCAGACGTCGTTGCGAATCTGCTGCGGCAGCCGCGATGGATTGACGATGGTAAAATCAATGGGACCTCGGAGCGGAACGTTTTCCCGGCGCTCGCGTACGTGGATCTCCCCTGGTCCGTGGCACCTTTCACAACCCACGGGCAAGAAGCGAAAGGGCGGGTTCTGATACCGGTTTCTCGTGCCAGCGATGGGCAGCGGGATCCCGGAGTGGCAGAAAACACAGAGATTCCCCGCGGGCCGTGTAAAGCCGCGGAATTGCCCGGCTTCGTAGCCAGGCGATAGATCCCACCCGCGAATTCCTGAATAGTAGGAGATTGGCGAGAGAAACATGGCATCGCCTTTGATGACCAGGTAGCTTCGCCCCACGTCTCCTGAACCCACGGTGAAAGCGACTTGGTGTTTTTCTGAGTATTCTGGCTTGCCGTTCGCGTCCCGCCGCGATTCTGTGTGATACATCTTTCCATCGATCACACTGACCCTATACGTGCTGTGCAGTTTCTTGCTGAACAGCGTCACAGGCTTGACAAACTCCGCCCAATTGCCGGGACCGGGAATGGAAAGAGATCTGCCCATGCCAGTTTTTTTGAAATCTCTGTACTGTGATTCGTGGCATTCTTGGCAGGCCTCGTCGCCAACGTAGACGACTCCAGGTTGCGTATTCAAGTACTTCTCGGAAGTCGCGTCCTCTACCGCGGCTCTGCGAGCGCCCGCTGCCAGGCATGCAAAGGAAAAAGTAAGCAGGCACAGGCGAATCGTTCTGACGTTCATCCTAGTTCTTTTCACGAATCTAGCCATCCGTGCCCCGGTCGCTCGGGAGTCTCATTTACCCAGATAAGGAGCGGTCGAATGCGGAGGAGCAGTTTTCAAAAGGCCTTTGCTGTACTGAATCGTTAGAAAATTATTGACTGGCGGATCTTTGATCATTTCCACCTTGGAGTCGGGCCAGTGGACCTCGATCAGATCCACGCGCGTGCGATGCGCCAGGCCGAAGTGCAAGCGCAGATCGCTCGAAGAGAGATAGCTGCCACCGCTTCGAACTTCGTCCCATTGCACAAGATCGCCAGCCACGACTTTCACGCGTGTTCCCAGCGCGTCGGGATTTTTTCCTATGCCCACTATCTTCAAAGTAATCCAGTTGTTGTGGTCAGCACCGTCATTGTGCAAGATGGTGGGCTTGCCGTCGAGGTTGTTGATGACCACGTCGATGTGGCCGTCATTGAAGATATCGCCGAAGGCAGCGCCACGGCCTACGCGTGGCACCATCAGTGCCGGGCCCGCCTGCGCCGCCACCTCAGCGAAAGTTCCATCGCCGTTGTTATGGAAGAGCAGGATGCGCTGCGCGTATTTGGTGCCGATGTCGACGCTGTCTACCTGCGGGTAGACGTGGCCATTCACCACCATTAAATCGGGCCAGCCGTCGTTGTCGTAGTCGAAGAACGCCGTCCCCCAACCCACCCAAGGTCCGCGCACTTTGGCTATGCCCGAAGCAAACGAGACATCGGTAAAGAGAAGAGGCTTGTCATGGCGGCAGAGCCGGTCGTACTCATCCACGAAATTGCTCACGAAGATCGCCAGGCGCCCAGTGTGCAAATAATCGCCGAGGGCTACGCCCATCGATCCTTGCTCGTCGCCATCTTCTCCGACCGCGCATCCGGCGAGGTAGCCCATTTCTTCAAACGTGCTGTCGTGCTTATTGTGATAGAGAAAGCTCGGGCCGCTGTCATTCGCGACGTATAGGTCTTGCCAGCCATCACCATCCACGTCCGTCCAGACTACGCCTAGCCCGTAGCGGCCGTCCGGGTCGCTCACGCCCGCTTTTTGCGTGACATTCGTGAACGTCCCATCGCCGTTGTTGCGGAACAGAGAGTCGCCGGCACCTGGAAGGCCGCGCGGCCCGCACTGCACGGGCACGCCGCGATATGCGCAGAACTTTCCTTTGCCGAACTTCGGCAGATCGCTGAGCTTGAAATCAACGTAATTTGCGACAAACAGGTCCGGCATGCCATCGTTGTCGAAATCGCCGAGAGCAGCACCGGTAGACCAGCGCGAGTCGTCGACGCCAGCCTTCTCCGTAATATCCGTAAACGTGCCGTCGCCGTTGTTGTGATACAGGTGATTGTGGCCGAGACAGGTGACGTACAAATCTTCCCGACCATCGCCATCGAAATCCGCGGCCAGTACGCCCATGCCCCAGCCCGGGTAGCCCACTCCTGCGCGGTCGGTCACATCGGTGAAGGTACCGTCGCAGTTGTTGTGGTAAAGCACACTTCGGGAGCTCTTGGGATCGGAGGCAGTTTCTACAGTGAGGGCATTGGTGAAGTAAATGTCGAGGCAGCCGTCATTGTCGTAGTCGAACAGCGCAACGCCACCGCTCATGGACTCCACAATGTATTTCTTCTCCGGAGCCGAAATATGCTTGAAGTGGATCCCCGTCGCGTCGGTGATATCTACGAAGTGCGTGCCTGGACCTGCTTCGGGCGATCCAAGGAATGAGGCGACAATAGCATAAGAAACGAGCGAGACCGCGAGCAACCCCAATTGCAGTTTCATCTCATGGCCTCGGCTGTTCGCGCTCTTTGGACGAGGGGAGCCGCTGGCTCAGCTTGATGCGCTCTTCAGACCTCTTCTGAGCCTCCCGGTAAAGCTGAAGCTCGGCGCGGGCGCGCTCGGAATCGCCCAGCCGGGCATAGACTTGGCTCAGTTGATAGTGGACCTTCGGTTCGTCGGGATCGATCCGGGCGGATGCTTCGAATTCGTCACGCGCCTTTTCGCTGTCGCCCTCACGCGAATAAGCCATGCCTAGGCCCCAATGCGCGCGCGCGTGCTGGGGGGCCAGTTTCACGGCGCGCGTCAAGCGATCAAGCGCCATTGCGTCGTCGTCGCTTTCGTAAGCAATCATGCCGAGGTGATACCAAGCGTCTGCCTGCTGCGGGTCGAGCCTCAGTGTCTCTTCGAAGTGTCTTTGCGCTTCAGGAAAATCCCTTTCGAGGAACAACGCCCAGCCCAACGAAAGTTGGCCGCGGGCATCGTCTGGTCGCAATTCAACGTAACGCCGGAAGTACGGCAGCGCTTCGTGGTAGTCAGGTGTATCGAGGAGCGCATTTCCGAGTGCGAACAGAAACTCCGGCCGGTCTGGCTCCATGAGAATTGCTTTGCGCAAGGCCAGTACAGCCTCGCTAGAGAGCTTGTCCTGAAGGGCCACCTGCGAGTACTCGTAGAGCAGCTCTGGAGAGTTCGGCGCAATCCGAAGAGCGCGGGCCAGATACTCCCGCGCCCTTTCCGTCTCGTTGCGTTTCAGGGCTATGCCCGCCAATTGTCGCAGTGTGGGCACCGATTCGGTTTTGCCATGGAGTGCACGAAGCAGGTTCTCTTCAGCATTCGAGAAATCTCCGGCTGACAAGTACACGCGCCCCAGCAGTTCCCAGAAGTCGCTGGTGCGCGCACTTGAACGAACTGCCTGCAGTCGCCGCAGGGCCTCACTAAACTGCCCACGATCAGCCAGCAGCATGGCTGTCTCCGAGAGCAGGCGGGAATCTTGAGGTACGTGCTTTATGCCTTGTTCCAGAGTTCGTAATGCTCGCTCGCTGTCGCCGCGATCCTGATAGACGTGCGCCAAGTTAGCCCAGGCCGATCCGAGGGACGGGTTTGATCCGAGGGCCTCGCGGAAGAGGGCTTCTGCTTCTTCTGTGTGCCCCTGTTTTCCAGCAACGATGCCCAGGAAATTGAGGGCGTCGGCCTGGCCTGGATGCGCACGGAGCACCACGTGCAATGTCTCTTCAGCTTTCTGCCAATTGGCGGCGTCTATGAACCGGGCAGCACGGTCAAGTTGCGCTGCAGTCGTGGTTGGAGATTGCGTATCGCACCAGCCACAAGGACCTATCGAAAGGAGAAACACTACGAAGATTGGAGTCCGAACCATAAGCAGCAAGCAGCCTGGGCGAATAGAAACAGCGTGATTCATGGTAATGGAGCGTTTCAGGCGAGTCAATTTACTGCTGATTATGGAAGAGCTAAGTCACACTTTTCCCTTCGCGGCTCTGTGATAAGCCACGAATGGAGACACTGCCTGCTGGGAGAGAGCTGGCCAAAGCTCGGTTCGCAACACTAGCAACACTAGCCACACTAGCCATGTTAGCCTTGTTTTCTCCCTCTGATGGGCATACCATCTGCATGATCTTTGTGTTGGACTGTCACATGGTTCTCCGCAGGTTTGTAGCGTCGTGCATTGTCCTCTTCGCAGCTTCCGCTGTGCTCGCCAAAGATTTCTGGGAAGAGCCGTTTGAAAAATGGACCCGCGAGCAAGTACTACGGATGCTCAGTGACTCACCCTGGGCGCAGAGCGAAACCTTTACGGGCGCGATCGACAGCAAGGACGCTGGAATGGCTGGAGAGAAGGAGTTGTACTACCGTTTCACCGCGCGTTTCTTTTCGGCTCTTCCTGTCCGCGAGGCATACGTGCGGATGGCCCGCCTGATGAACAACTACGATCAGATGGCGCCCGACCAACGGCAAGAATTCGACAAGCGCTTTCAGCGCGCGCTGAATTTGGAAGTTGCTGAGCGCGTGATCGTAGCGGTCGATTATTCCACCAACGACCCGAATACCGCCCGAGACCTGCGTTCGGCGTTCGAGTTGGCAACTGCGGACACGCTGAAGCAGCGTGTTTACCTCATCAGTCAGAAGCTGGGGCGAATTGAGCTGCGCGAATACTTCCCGCCAAGTGCCGATGGTACAGGCGCGAAGCTCATTTTCCCCCGTACGGCCAACGGCCAGCCGATTTTCGGACCACAGGACAAGGAGATTCGTTTCGACTTCACGGCGCCCGTTACCAACCAGCGCATTTTCTTAACCTTTAAATCCGCAAAAATGGTGTACCGGGGTGAGTTAAATTACTGAAGCCTTGAGCCTGCAACCAAAATAGGCCCTGCCCCACGCGTTTTATCAGATCAAAAACCGCAAAGAGCTTGAGGTCCCCACGATATCAAGCTATAAGCCGAAGGAATTCCATCGGTTACGGTCTCCCCCGAAATCGCCCTAGTGGATGAGCCGATTCGTCCTTTGGTTCCGTTCATCGGCTCGGCCACTTTGGTGCCCAAAATATCGATTTTTTTGATTGACGAAGCGCGATCTGGGGAGTACAGGTATCTGCCAATCGGTCATTCAGTTTGGGAGGCCCGTCCAAAACCGTCGACCTCACTGTGGTGGGAGGTACGCATGCGACGCAAGACTTTGATTGCAGTATTTATAATTGGCTGGTTGCTCAGCGGGGCGCCAGCTCTGCGCGCTCAACGGACGGAAGGCACGATTAGCGGAACAGTTAGCGATTCATCTGGAGCTGTTATTCCCAATGCTCAGGTCATGATTACCAACCAACAGACTGGCTCGAAGCGAACAGTCACGACCAACGAGTCTGGCTTTTACACCGCCACGGCGCTGGACCCGGGAAGCTACACGATTACCGTTAAGGTCGCCGGTTTCAAGACGACCTCCAAGGCTGGCATCCTTCTGCATGTGGCCGACGAGTTAGTGGTTCCGATGGTGTTGGAGGTTGGAGCTCCGTCGGAGACCATTGAAGTTACGGCGGCCGCCACCTTGGTGGAGACGCGCTCTGGCGAAGTCTCAAACACGATCGGGAGCCAGCAAATGACAGAGCTTCCGCTCAACGGCCGGAGCTTTGTGCAACTCACATTGTTGGTCCCCGGCGCCGCGGCCTCGGACACTGAGAATCCGCGGTTCACGGGTTTGCTGGGCGGCGTTGACATCTCCATGAGCGGTAGCCCGGCCAATTCCAACGCCTGGCTGGTCGACGGCGTCGACAATGTGGACCACGGTTCCGGCCGCACGATACTAGTTTATCCGTCAGTGGACTCTATCGAAGAATTCAAGGTGGCGCGCAACTCCTACGGCGCGGACAGCCCTTCGACGAGCGGCGCGCAAATCAACCTGGTTACCAAGTCCGGAACCAACAAATTTCATGGCTCGGTCTACGAGTTCTTCCGCAATGACAAGTTGGATGCCAACAACTTTTTCCTGAATGCCGCCGGCAAGCCCAGGGCCGAACTGCGGTCCAACAACTTTGGATACACTTTCGGCGGGCCCGTCAAGAAAGACAAATTGTTCTTCTTTTGGTCGGAAGAATGGAGGCGCGAAGTACGCGGCGTGACCCGGGTCAGTACTGTCCCGACCGATGAGGAACGTGTGGGTAACTTTAACGTTCGCGACCCAGCCAACCCGCAGATACCGATCAGTCCCTGGACTGGCCAACCCTTTCCCAACAATACTATCCCTTCGGACTGTTCTAACCCCGCTGGCTGTCTCAGCCCTGGTGGTTTGGCGCTCCTGCAACTGTACTCGCATTCAAATGCGACCCCCACCGCAGGTTCACCGTGGAACTGGGTAGAAGCCGTGCCAACTCATCTGAGCACGAGGCAGGAGCAAGTGCGTGGCGATTACAACATCACCTCGAGAACAGCCCTAATGGTGCGCTTCACCAACGACTACTGGGAGAATCCCGCCCCGAACTTTGGTAGCGACGGCGGCCTTTGGGGCGACACCGGGTTTCCAACTGTAGATTCGAGTTGGTCCCAGCCGTCAAAGTCGCTCGCTGCGCGGCTCCAGACTACCTTTGGACCTTCCAAAGTCAATACATTCCAGTTTTCCTATTCCAATAATCGCATTTTCATTACCAACGGTCTCGGCGCGAGCATTAACGCCAATATCAACTCTGCCATCCCTGATGTCTTCCCGGGTGTTCCGGGCCATGCCCATGCAATCTTTTGGGGGGCGCCAGAGCAAGGGATAGGAAACAATCTCTGGAACGCTGCGCCGTGGAACAACGCCCACGACATCTTCACATGGCAAGATGATTTCTCGATGACCAAGGGGAATCACAATCACCGCCTGGGTGCGTTCTATAGTTACGACAAAAAGGACGAAGATTGCTGTGGTGCCAGCGAAACCGTTGCGCAGTTCTGGGGTCCGAATGCGGTTCCGGGCGGTGCAGGAAAGGGTGGCGGCTGGGGACCTGCAGAGGCTCCAGGCAACGGGAATAATGTCACTGGCAACGGCCTAGCCGACCTGTTGCTCAAGGGAGCGTACTGGGGTGGCAACGAACAGTCCAGCCAGCCGCGGTCGAAAGTTCGCTGGAAAGACATTGAGACCTACTACGCCGACACTTGGCGAGTAACCCCACGCTTAACTCTTAACTACGGCGCTCGGTGGTCTATTCTCCCGCCCAGCATCCAAGCGGACAACCGCATCGGCAACTTCATTCCGTCTCTTTACAACCCTGCGCAGGGCACCAGCCCCCAGAACGGGATGATTTACCCGGCCGGCTTGAGCATAGCTTCGAGCGGAATTCCCGGAGGTTCGGCTAACTTAAGAGGTGTTGACGTGGGCCGTGCCTTGCGCCAGAGCAGTTACGACACCATTGCTCCGAGATTCGGGATTGCCTTTGACCCCACCGGAGCCGGGAAATGGGTCATCCGCGGCGGCGCAGGAACGTTCTTCGGTCGAGCCGACCTGAGCCAGCCTATCGGCGAGCTTTTGCTCAATCCGCCCTTCAACGCGACCATAAGTTTTGGCAATGGGCGAACCCTCGACTCCTTGCCTGCGACACTGCCGACTGTGGGAGTCGGCGTGGCAACTAACGCAGCGGATATCAACTGGAAAGTCCAAAGCAGCTATCAATGGAACTTAACTGTGGAGCGGGAATTGTTGCGCGACACGAAACTTGAGGTTGCTTACGTCGGCAACCGCGGCAGTCACCTGCCCGTGAACTGGGATTTGAACTTGGTGGCTCCGCAGAACCGGCTGCAGTGGGCGGAACTTAACTTAACTCCCAACTCGGCGACCCAGAGGGACGCCCTCCGGGAGCTGGCGCCCTTGGAGGGCACCAACAGCTTGATCTATATGACTAATGGTGGTCTCTCTAGCTACCACGCTTTACAGGCCTATCTGCTAAAGCGGTTTTCCCATAACTTCTCGCTGGCCAGTTCTTATAGCTTCTCCAAATTGATCTCCGACGTTTCGCTCGATTGCTGTGGCAACGGGAGCGGAGCCAGGATTTACGATCCCTGGAACTTCCGCTATAACCGCGGGCCGGCCGATTTTGACCGCCCGCATGTTTTCAGCACCAACGTGATATACGACTTCCCTGCGCTTGCGCATAAGTCCGCGTTGATGCGCAATACCTTAGGTGGATGGGAAGTCACAGGAGTGTATTCCTATTCGACCGGCGTGCCCTTAACCGTGGCGCTCAGCCAAAACCTGGTTGGGCTCCAGAGCGGCGGTGGCGGCGACCGTCCCGATCTGGTCGGCAACCCCGCGGGGCCGAATACACCCGGCGGTGGCTGGTTAAATCCAGACGCGTTTCGACTTCCAGTACAACTCGGTCGAGTCGGATCCGAGGGCGTGGGCGTGCTTCACGGACCGCCTACGAACAACGCCGATCTGGCCGCTTACAAGAACTTCAGATTGACAGAGAAGTTTTCGCTGCAGTTTCGATTTGAGACCTTCAATACGTTCAACCACACGCAGTTTTTTTCCACTTCCATCAGTGGGACAACAGCGAGTGGCACAAAATACCAAGTAGGGGGATTGTCGATCCTCCAGAACCCGAGTATGCCTTACCAACCTGACCCAAGCATGGCCAATTACAATCCGACGACAGATCACTTCACCGGCTGCAATACGCTCCCTGGGCACACATTCCCGGACTGCAACTTGAACCCCACGTTCGGCTTGCCTACCAAGGCGCGTGATCCGCGTGAACTCCAGCTTGCACTGAAGCTTTATTTCTAGGTTTCGTGCAAACCTTCGGGGCCTGCAAGTTTTTCTTGCGGGCCTCTTTTTGTTTTTGCCGCAATGGGCGAGAATAGATTTTTGGCCATGATGCTTTGCTTTTCTTTCCGCGTAGGCGTGCTGCTATTGCTCTGCGGGGCTTGGAGTGCGCAGGCTGCTGAACAGGCCGACGCTGGGAGTCCTGCGAGCCGCTTAAACACGACCGCGCGGGCCAGTCAAAGAGGTTCGCAAGCGAAGGAGCGCACAACCGGCTCATCCAGTGCGGCCGATAGCGGACCTGCGACACTCCTCCAGAAGCGCTTTGATACTGCTCAGGCCGCAGAACGCGATGGGGACTTCATCCGCGCCGAAAGCGAATACCGCGAAGTACTGGGATTGACGCTAGAGCAGTTGGGCAACACTTACCGCACGCTCGCGGATTGGGATAAGGCCCAAGCGGCATACCAAGATGCAACGGAAGCCATCGCTAATTCCGACGCAGCTCTGCTCGGTCTGGCCGTGGTCTACCTCAGTAAAGGCGAGTTTCAGAAGGGCGTGGATACAGTGCGCACCCTTCTGTCGCAGAAGCCCATGCACGCAGAGGCGCGGCAGTTGCTGGGCAAGCTTTACTTCAGCATGAACCGGTTCGACGCGGCAGAGCTTGAGCTTCTCGAGGCGCAGCGCCTGGCACCGGAAAACAGCGACACCGCGGTAACGCTCGCCTTCACCTATCTGCGGCAGAAGCAGCTCGATAAAGCACAGAAAATCTTCGCCCGGCTTCTCGAACAGCATGGCAAGTCCCCGCAAATTCACATCACGTTTGGGGCCGCCTATCGGGAATCGGCGTACGTCAACGAAGCCGTGGCGGAATTTAGGCAAGCGGTAGCGCTCAACCCTGGGTATCCACGGCTGCACTACTACATGGCCCTTGCTTACCTGTCGCAGGAGGGAAGTCACGCAATCCCTCAGGCGCTTGCGGAACTCGCCGACGAGATTCGGCGCCATCCCGACGCATATTCGGCTCATTATCTGGCCGGCTTGATTTATGTTCAGCAGCGCGAGCTGGAGAAGGCCCTGCCCTATCTCGAGAAAGCCGCAAGCCTCGAGCCAACGAATCCGGATGCTGCGCTCTACCTCGGGCAAACGCTTTATCTGCTCGGACAAAGCGATCGCGGAGTCTCGGTTTTACAAAAAGGTGTGGAACTAACCAAAGACCCGAGCCGGAATCAGTATCAAATCGCCAAGGCGCACTACCTGCTCGGCCAGTTCTTCAATCGTAAGGGAAAGCTGGAGGAAGCCAAACAGCAACTCGCCCTCGTCGAGGAATACAGGTCCAAAGCTGCCGTGCAGGATCAGGAGAGGCTCCAGATCTACTTGGGTACCGGCATGGGGGGCGGCGATGAACTGAAGAACGCCGTGAACAACATGGAAGGCCGGGCGGTGATTGTGGCGCCCCAGCCGCCCACTCCCGAACAGCAAGCTGAACTAGAAAAAGCCGCGAAATTTTTTGCTGAAGTAGCGGCAAAAGCTTACAGCCAGCTTGGGCTCCTGCGAGCGCGCGAGGCAGACTTCAAGCGAGCGGCTCAACTGCTGGCGCAAGCCGCATCCTGGGACCCGGGGTTGCCAGACTTGCAGTTCAACCTTGGGCTTGCCGAGTTCAAGGGCCAAAATTACGCCGATGCTATCGCACCGTTGGAGACCGCCCTGGCACGCCAGCCGGAGCGTCAGGATATACGCACGCTGCTCGGCCTGAGCTGTTTTTTCCATGAGGATTACCGCCGCGCGGCCGAAACACTGGTTCCGCTGTGGCAGAGCGGCGACGACGATCCCAAAGCCTTGGAACTGGACCCTACAATACCCGAAGCACACTATGAACTGGGCCTTACGTTGCTGCGACGGGAGCGGTTTGCCGACGCTGCCGCCGAGTTCCGCCGTGAAATCGAGCACAACTCGCACCACGTGAAAGCACAATACCACCTTGGACTGGCACTCGCTTCCTTGGACCAGATTGATGACGCCGTTCGCCAGTTCAACCTGGCAACCGGACTTGATCCCTCTTACGGCGATGCTTATTACGAGCTAGGGAAAGCGCAGCTGAAACAGGGAAAAATTGAAGAGGCCGTGGCAAGCTTGGAAAAAGCCGGACAGCTTGAACCAGCCCAATCCTACGTCCAATACCAGCTTTCGCAAGCCTACCTCAAGGCTGGGAGGAACGATGCAGCCCAAGCGGCGCTCGCTCGGTACCGCGCACTGAAGGCCAGCGAACACTCCGGACCCTCGGCTAGCTCGTTGGAGGCGCCATCCCAGCCCCGCCCATGAACTCCCAGATCCTGCCGGGGGGCTTGGGAATGTGCAGACTAGTTGACCACGGTGAAGGAAGCGTGCGCGCTCTGGCTTTGCCCTGCAAGCGCATCGTGAACGTTTATCACGAGCGAGTACTCGCCTGCGGTCAAGCCGGCCAGTTGAACAAAGCGAGCCACCGTGACATGCGGAACTGGTTCCGCCACCGGCTGTGACACCTTGTACCCGGGGATATTCAGATTCACACGCTGTCCGCCCTTGAGCAGAAACGTTTCAACGTCGAGGTCCACTTTCTTGTCCTGCTGGATCTGCGGATTGTAAATGTCAAAGTAAAAGATCAAATTGTCGCCGTTGTGGAACTCGCAGCGCGCAGAAGGCAAAATCTGGACGTCGCCCGCAGAAAGAAACTGAGAGCCAGATCGCGTGGTTTTCTCCGCCTCGTGGGCTAATAATACGGTGCTCAGCGCAAGATTATTCTCTGGCTCTCGCAGGTACAAACCGGATTCCCCGTGCGAAACTTTACCCGATAGCGAGTCCTTTACAAATACTTCGAACGAGTAGGGGTTACCTGCAGGAAGATTCAGCACCTGGACAAAACTAATGTCGCCGGTTTGCAGTTTCTCGTATTCGGCGTTCGTAGCCTTGAACTGTGTGGGCCCGCCGAACCTCATGACTAGGTTATTGTGAACGTCGCGCACGAGACCCAGGATCTGAAAGCGGGCTTCGTTCACGTCGCCGTGCTTCTCAAACTTTACTTCGGAGGTGGGAAATTCGAGTATGACTGGCACGCGGTATTCCTTTCCAGCCTCGCGAAACGCTCCTGCCCGCAAATAGAGCGGCATACGTCCTGCCGGCTCGGCCCCATGCCATTGCGCAACCACCTGGTACTCTGCCGGTGAAAGCAGCTCGAAACCGGACGGGATTGCGTAATATCCGCCGCGCGCTCGCACCGAGAGTTGTTTATCGCGTACTTCCACGCGCACTTGCCGGAACTTTCCGTCAAAGGTTTCTTTCGCGGGCCGGTAGGAAAGTACATAGTAGGTCCGCATGTCCTCGCTGGCTCGCGCAAGGCCTAAGGATAGGTCGTTCGTGTTGTGGATTAGGAACCCCCCGGTGGCGACGGCCAAATAACGCAGGGAGCTCTCGGGCAAGTCACTACCAACCTGACTCACACGGTCGAAAACATCCTCCCCGCCAGTGGCTCTCATACGATCCTCTTGGGCCAGAGGGTTGCGTTCATTTTCGGTTGGGCCCAGCGCGGCAGTCATCTCGTCGCGCTGCACAAGCGCGCCACTGAGAGAGCGCGTTTCCAACCCGCGTGCATCAATGGAGTAAATAGCTAGTTGCGCGCGGTTTGCCGCATCCACGACCGACTGCAGATCCGGCCACAGAGGCTGCGAAATGATAAAGCCTTGTGAAAAAAGTAGTAGACTCTTCCGCCCTTCAATATGCTTGACTCCCAGAGCAATTGCTCGTATGGCGGTAAGCACTTCACGCGTCTGTTGGCGGTCCAGCGCCGAGCGCAGTGCTGCGTATTGCGCAGCGATGCGTCTTAAAGCCATGGCGTCGGCCGCAGCCGAGCCAGCACTACCCATACCTGCACCTGCTGAAGCAGCCGCGGGACCTGAGCCGACGCTTGGTTGAGCGACACCCGAAGAAATCGCAAAGCCAACCCCCCCTTTTGCCATCCCCTCGTCCAGATCAGCGCGTTCGGCAGTCACAGCCGACCCGCGCACATCCGTCGTTTTCAGGGCTGCCAGGATCGCGTCGCGATCATTCGTAAAATCGGTGAGGAAGTGCAGGCTCGTCCCGAGAGAAAACACCGCCATCCGGTCGTTCGGCCGTAGTTTTTCCCGAACATATTTCGTCGATGCTTCACGGACAAGCTTTTGGTTTTGAATCTCCACGCTGGAGTAGTCGAGGAGCAGAATTGTCAACGACGATGGCTCTGGCGGGGCTCCCGCCGGAGGAGGTGGAGCAACGACCTCCGAAGGAGTCGGAGCAGGCCGCTCCTCCTTTTTAGCGAGTGGAGTTCCTTGGTATAGCCGGAACGAAGTCAGCTTTTGCGGTACGCCGTCCTCGTAAACCGTGAAGTCATCGGCGCTCAGGTTCGTCACAATGCGATTATGCTTGTCAGTGACGATTGCATCGACCACTACTTCTGCAGCCTGGACTTTGATCGTGTCCTTTGCGGGAGCCTGCGGCTCCGCGGCTGGTTTTGGGCCTACCCCCAGTACGACCGAGAACGCAAAAATAGCAAGTAAGCCAAAAGGATGGCGCCACGACACGGCAACCTCCCGCGTTGTCATTAGTATTGCACAAAACCGGGCGCGGGGATGCCTGGCAACTTGCTAATTTAGTGACTCACTCGTAGAAATGGAAATCTCTGGCTGGGTGGGGTCGTATGCTGTCGGGAAATCTCACCAGTCTGACCCTGAGGAACAAGGGCTGGTCGATTCGCGAATCACGAATTCCGGCTCGATGGCAATCTCTGCCGCATATTCGTGGCGGCCTTCGATTTGGTCGACGAGCGTTTGTGCGGCGACCTGTCCCATCCTTAGAAGTGGCTGCCGGACCGTCGTCAACCCGGGATTGGTGAACGCGGCGCCGGGAATATCATCGAAACCCACCACGGAGATATCCTGCGGCACACGCAAACCTGCTTCACCGAATGCCCAGATCGATCCGATCGCAAAAATATCGTTATAAGCAAAGAGCGCTCCGACCTCATCCGCTACTTCGCAGATGGCGCTCCAGCGGACAGAGGAATCTGAGCGGAGTGTCTGCCCCTTGATGAATGCGATCTCCGGATGCCCAAGACCTTTAAGATGCTCAAGCGCAAGCCTCGCAGCGCGCGTGTGGTCCAGGACGATGTTGGTCACCTCCTCGACCCGCTCGTGCCCCGCGACCGAAGGACGCGCTGCGTGACGTGGGGGTTGTAGCAAAGCGGTCGAACTGGCCAAGGTGGCGCGGAGGGACAGACAGGAGTTCGATTGTGCAACCTGGTTGCACAAGGCTACGTCACTCCCGAAGGAAGAATTTAAAGGCGAAGTCGAAAAACATCTGACCGGCCGCGAGAACGAACCTTGGGATCTGATCTACTTCAAG
>WNFW01001676.1_pt1 | contig 18293 bp, 16 predicted proteins | sample 5400131 | NCBI WGS metagenome assembly WNFW01 (sample SAMN13153362, study PRJNA577476) | soil metagenome | isolation source: 20 cm soil or saprolite under grassland replicate 1 | place: USA:California | collected 2016-06-15 | reverse complement strand
ACGCAGCTTGGCGACAAGCTGAAGGGCTACATCATCGACCTGCGCAACAATCCCGGCGGATTGCTGGAGGAAGCGGTAACGGTTTCGGATACCTTCCTGGAGCGCGGCGAGATCGTTTCGACCCGCGGCCGCAACGCCGAGGAAACCCAGCGCCGCGCCGCCCATCCGGGCGATCTGGCCAAGGGCAAGCCGGTGATCGTTCTGGTCAATGGCGGTTCGGCATCGGCATCGGAAATCGTCGCCGGCGCGCTGCAGGACCACAAGCGCGCCACCCTGGTCGGCACCCGTTCGTTCGGCAAGGGCTCGGTGCAGACCATCATCCCGCTCGGTTCCGGCAACGGCGCGCTGCGTCTCACCACGGCGCGCTACTTCACGCCGTCGGGCAAATCGATCCAGGCCAAGGGCATCGTCCCCGATATCGAGGTGCTGCTGCAGGACGTGCCCGACGAATTGAAGTCGCGGACCGACACCAAGGGCGAAGCCTCGCTGCGCGGCCATCTGAAATCGGAAGGCGACGAGAAAACCGGCTCGCAATCCTACGTGCCGCCCGACGCCAAGGACGACAAGGCCTTGAAGATGGCGGCCGACCTGCTGCACGGCGTCAAGGTCAATGTCGCCGCGCCCGCCACCGGCGACCAGGCTGCGCGCGCCAACAAGGCGGCGAACTGATCCGGCCCTGCGGGGCAGTAATGCGAAAAGGGCGGCCCACCGGGCCGCCCTTTTTAGTTGGCGTCTTGCTTGGCGTCCCGGCTTGCCGAACACATCGGCTTGCTGAATGGGGCGGCCTGAAGCCGGTTTTGGGGACCGCCATGATGTCGCCCCGCCGTAGTCACGATCCTGCCTCGCCGTGGTATCGTCAGCCCGATTGATTCGGGTAAGTCGATGTTAGAGACGGCTGACGATCTGAGCGCACCGCTCGGACAGAAAACGATGCGCGCGAAAAAACGGTACCGGTTGCCTTTTACCGGGACCCAGGCGCTGGCCGTGTTGCTCGGGCTGTTTCTGGTCGGCTTTGCGGGTTTCGCCATCTTCAACGACAACCCGCTGGGCGGCGAGCCGACCGTACGCATCGCTATCCCCCGCATCCCGGCATCGGGTGAAAAGCCGGCCTCGGCGTCCCCACATGCGCCCGACCCGGCGGCAAAATCGGCGCCGAATCCGATGCCGTCAGGCGATCAGAGGACCGTCACCATCATCGACGGATCGAGCGGCAAGCGGCAGGATGTCGTGATTTCAGGCGATGCCGCCGACAAAGCGGACGCCACGCCCGTCATGATGGCCGGGATAGATCAGCGTCTGCTCGAAAAATCGCGCTACGGCATGATCCCGGTGGTGTCGGACGGGCTGAAGCCGTTCACCGTCTACGCCGCCGAGGCCGACCGGGCCAGGGCGGCGAAAATGCCGGTGGTTGCCATTGTCGTCAGCGGCCTCGGGGTCGGCGCCGCCAAGACCACCGACGCCATCATGAAGCTGCCGGCTGCGGTGACGCTGGCGTTTACGCCCTACGGCTCGGATCCTGCCAAGCTCGCCGAACGCGCCCGCGCCCAACGCCATGAGATCCTGTTGCAGGTTCCGATGGAACCGTTCGATTATCCCGACAATGATCCCGGCCCGCAAACCTTGCTCACGACCCAGAGCGCGGAGCAGAATCTCGACCGGCTGTTCTGGCACCTCAGCCGGTTCCAGGGCTATGCCGGCATCGCCAATTTCATGGGTGCGCGCTTCGTCGTCAACGACGCCGTGATGCAGCCCATTATCCGCGAGGCCGCCAAGCGCGGGCTTGGCTTCCTCGACGACGGCTCGGCGCCGCGCAGCGTCGCCCCCACCTTGGCCGCAAGCCATTCGATGCCCTTCGCCAAGGCTGATTTCAGCATCGACGCGGTGCCGACGGCGGCGGAAATCGACCGGACCCTCGCCAGCCTTGAAAGTCTGGCGAAAGAACGCGGAACCGCGGTCGGCGTCGCCTCCGCGCTGCCGATCTCGATCGAACGGATCGGCGCCTGGATCAAGGCGCTGGAGGGCCATGGCATCATGCTTGTGCCATTGTCAACCGCGATGCTGAAACCAAAATCGGGCTAAGGCAAGTTTTGCAGTTGCGAGAACTTTCGAACCCGCCGTTATCAGCCCATATGACCGCAAGAGGCTTTCACGGAATGGCGCGCTACGAAGAACTGCCCTACCGAACATGCGTCGGCATGATGCTGATCAACGCAGCCGGGCTGGTCTTTATCGGTCGCCGCGCCGGTGGCATCGAACACGTCGACCAATCTCATGTCTGGCAAATGCCGCAAGGCGGTGTTGATCCCGGCGAGGACACCTGGGCAGCGGCGAAGCGCGAACTCTATGAGGAGACCAGCGTCCGCTCGGTCGAGAAACTCGGCGAAGTCGCGGACTGGCTGATCTACGACATTCCACGCACCGTCGCGGGGCGGGCCTGGAAGGGCCGCTATCGTGGCCAGCGGCAGAAATGGTTCGCGGTCCGCTTTACCGGCCAGGACGCCGAAATCAACGTCGCCAGCCCCGGCGGCGGCCACAAGGCGGAGTTCGTCAGCTGGCGCTGGGAGCCTATGAAAAATCTCCCCAACCTGATCATTCCGTTCAAGCGGCCGGTCTATGAGCGCGTGGTGAAGGAATTTTCGAAGCTTGCCGGCAGCTAGCGCGTGACAAAATCCTATCGGCCCAATGTCGGGATCGCGCTGTTTAATGCTTCCGGCGAGGTGCTGATCGGCCGGCGGTTTCGGGACGACGGACCGGAGATCATTTTTCCGGGCCTGGAATGGCAGATGCCGCAAGGCGGCATCGACGCCGGCGAAGATCCGCGCGACGCGGTGATGCGCGAATTGTGGGAAGAGACCGGCGCGGTCAGTGCCGACTATCTCGACGAGACCGATTGGCTGACTTACGAGTTTCCGCCGCTGGCGGTGCCGCCATCACACCGTCTGGCAAAATTCCGCGGCCAGCGGCAAAAATGGTTTGCGCTGCGCTTTACCGGGTCCGATGACGAAATCGATCCGCTGACACAGCGCAACGGCCAACCGGCGGAATTCGATCAATGGCGATGGGAACGGCTCGACCGCGTCGCCGATCTCGTGGTGCCGTTCCGGCGCGAGGTGTATCGGACCGTGGCGCAGTGTTTTGCGAAATTCGCCGGATGAGCGGGCCCAATTAGGCAAAGTCGTGCTCGACGGCACCGCCCCGAATTGCGTGACAACAACGATGTCAACGAATTCCGTCTCAGCGGTACGGGCGATCGGCGCAAGAAGCTCGAAGAGCTTCACGCCGCACACGCCCCGGCTGTAACGAACTCCTCGCCGCGCAAGACATCCCGATTATCAAAGAAAATCCGAGGTGAGAGTCAGAAAGCGAACGGAAGCTCCGACGTTAGTCAGCCATATCTTGGTCTGGTGGGTGCGAGGCGGTGATCCGCGGCAGCATCTGACCACGGTGAAAGTTGGGGAATGGTTCTCGACTCTGTTTCTGTGCTGCAGCGTGTGCCTCGGAAGGTCCGAAACGCAAATCGGATTGCTGTTGATTGCAGTTTCGCTTGAAAAGGAAGAATGCCCGTGAACGATGCCGATATGAAAGTCGAAATGAGTATCAATTCGCCGAATGCGAAGGTCCATACGAACGAAAATCTAGGCGTTGACATGCCGCTTTTCGCGATGCCGGGGATCTTTCGTGGGATCGCCGAGCAGAGCGTCGTGCGGGCGAGAGAAAACTGCGAGAAGATGCAGGCCGCCTCGGGCGAGATAGCCAACATTGTTCGAGAAACCTATTCGTCCAACGCAAAGGGCGCCGCGGACTACGCGGTCAAAGTCGTCGAAATCTCGGGCGTCAACACTAACTCCGCTTTCGATTTTCTCAGCAATCTGATGGACACGAAGTCGCTATCAGAAATCATAAGGCTATCAGCCACGCAGAACCGCAGGAACTTTGAAGCAGTGTCCGCGCAGAACAGGGAACTTTGGGACCTTGTTCAAAAAGTCGCGAACGAGACTGCCGAGCCGATCAAGAATAGCGTCACCAGAACCCTGCAGAAAGTCGCCTGAATCGCAACCTACAAGGCTGCCTGCCTGGATCGGCTGGAACCGGCTCCGTCCGCGAAAAGGAGTTGCAACCCAACCGACGGCGAACTGGCACTCTGCTGTGAAAGAAAAGCGAACAAGAGGCAGGAAGGATCAAGATGGGCATCGTTATGATCAAATGCCCTCAAACGGGAAGCGCTATCCCGACCGGCATCAAGGCGGATCGGGAGAGTTTTCGAAGCAGTGCGGTGTTCTTCGCGCGCACCTACTGCCCAATCTGCCAAGCCAATCACGAATGGTTCGCCAGGGAAGCCTGGGTTTACGAGCCGAGCCAATTTTAATGCGTCATTAACCCTCATGGTGAGGAGGCGCGAATGCGCCGTCTCGAACCATGAGTCCTCGATGCTGATCCTCGGCCTCGTCCTTCGAGACGCCGCGCGAAGCGCGGCTCCTCAGGATGAGGGGGCAAAGCGGCCTATGACGTAGTAAGACTAACGCAATTTCCACTTCAATGGCTTCATCCAGGTTGCGCGGAGGGGGATCTCAAGCGCGGGGAATTTCGTCCACGGGCGCACCGCGGTGAGGCCTCCCTCCTTGCAGCGAAAGAATCTGATCTATTCTGTGGCGCATTACCCGATAGCATTCGCATGCCCCTTCTTCGAGTCGCGGTCTGTCAATCTCGATCAAGCCCCGCCGATTGGATCGGATAGCACGCGACATCCGGAGCTTGCGAACAACATGCGTCACAGTCGTTCGTCGTACGCCAAGCAACTCCGAAAGCGCCTCCTGCGTCAGCGGTAGTAAATCGCCGTCAACTCGATCGTGGATGTGGAGCAACCATCGGGCCATGCGGGCCTCGACCGAGTGCAGGGCATTGCAGCCGGCCACGTGCTGGACCTGCGCCAGCAGCGCCCTGGCGTGAGTCTGGACCGCATCCCTGATCGCACCACGGTGGCTGAGGGCCGCATGAAATCGTGTTGGAGAAATTTGCAATGAGGTCCCGGCCACAAGTACGACAGCCGTCACCGGAGAGAGGGAGGGTCCCAGCGCCGATAAGAGGCCCACGGCTCCTTCATTCCCGATGACCGCGGTTGCCACCGTTTGTCCGTTCGGCATGTCCAGCATGAACGAGACCGTCCCGCTGCGGGGGAAATAGATCTGTTCAATTCGATCTCCCGATCGTACCAGCACCGCGTCGCGTTCGAGCGATACTTTCCGGAGGTGAGGAGCGAGCAGATCAAAATCTGCTGGCGGCAACGCAGCTAACAGTCGATTACCAACCCCGGTAGTGTGCTCCATCACGGGGAAAAACTCCTTCCCTCGACGGACGCGCGACTCTTCGCGGAATATTCTTGGCGCCGCGCTGCGTGTAGAAGGCTGGAATAACAGCGCCCAACTACCAAGACGCGCCGTGCTGCATAAAGTTCCAATGGATGGATTCTGTTGTCAGCCACCTCCATTGCCGCCTGCCCGATAGCCTTGGCGGATAGGCCCGTTGGAGCCGCCGGTCCCGGGGCCGGATCGATCCTTATGCTCTTTAATTCTAGTTCGGTCCCACCGAAAACGGCCCGATCGCGATGACATGGCAATCGCTGTCGTGCTTGACGCAGTCGGCCAGCGCGTCGTTGACCGCATTCTGTTCGTTGGCCGATTTGAGTGCCAGTCCCGGACGTCCGGACACACCAACGGCAACCGCGTTCCAGCCGCTCGACGCATCCGCGATCTTGCGCGCGACCTCGTCCCGCGCGTTTACGACGATCGAAGATTCGCCGGCGGCCTTGAAGAAACCCGTAGCCTTCAGCGTGGTCGGCACCTGCACGACAAAGACGTCGTCGACAGCCACGATCATGCAGGGAACGCCGGCAACGGCTCCGCAACTTTCGAGATTCCGGCGCACCGAATCCTCTATTGCTTCCACCCCGGAATTGAAAAAGTAGTGTCCGCCCGGACCGATCGCCATCGACTTGCTCTTTCGGCCCGGCACATAATTGCCCTCGATCCTGGTCTTTGCGGCGTCGCGGACCAGCGGCACGTCCTTTGTCGCGAATGGCTTCTCGGTCAAAGTATCGCGTCTGATCCAGGGCAAGGGGGGCATCGGCGGGCGACCATGCGGGTACACCACCGTGTTGCCGACTGCATAAAGTTCGCACTTTCGCGGTGACTGAATGGCGTCGGCGCGCTTCTGACATTGCTCGACCGCAGCGCTTTTCGCGGCTTCCTCATTCTGCTGAGCGGAGGCAAAGGCGTTGGAACCGGTTACGTTGAGTGCGAAAGCCTTGTTATCCGCTGCCGGCACATACTCGTTCGCCAGGACAAGACGGGCGCGATCGCTGACGAACGGCACGGTTTCGGCCGCGAACTTTACGCTCGACACAATCGGCGGCGACGCGGGCGTTGGCGGTGATGGAGGCGCCGGCGCCGCCATCTTTGCCGCCGGAGCAGGAGTTGGGAGGGCCGGCAGGGCAGGCGTTGGAGCCGCGTTGTTGCTTGCCGAAGATGATCCCTTGGAGTTGCCCGGCGCCTCCATCTTCGCAAAATACAGCAAGCCGACGACACCGACGGCCACGAGACACACCACCATCACCACCGCCGGCCACATCCAGTTCGGTGTGGCCGCGGCACCGGCGGGCTTCTTCTTCAATTGCGGCATGGAATAGGTTCCGTCGTCGCGCCGCATCGCCACCATATAGGCATGCACCGGTGTCGGAATATTCTTCACTTCCTGCTCGCCGATGTCGGCGAACCGCACCGACAGCTTGTTGGCGACCTGTTCATGGACCGCGCGCGAGATGCAGATGCCGCCGACCTCGGCAAGACCTTCGAGGCGGGCCGCGATGTTGACGCCGTCGCCCAGCAGGTCGCCGTCGCGTTCGACCACGTCGCCGATCGTGATGCCGATGCGAAAGCTCATCTGGCGGCTGGGCGGATACGCCATATTGCGGGTTCGCAGGCTTTCCTGGATGTCGATCGCGCATCGCACCGCTTCGACCGCGCTTGGAAATTCGGCGAGCACCGCGTCGCCGGCGGTATTGAAGATGCGGCCGCCGGCCTTGGCGATGAAGTCGTCCGTCACCTGACGATAGGAGGCGAGGCGCCGCAGCGTTTCCTCTTCGTCCTCGGCAACCAGCCTGCTGTATCCGGCGATATCGGCCGCAAAAATCGCCGCGATCTTGCGTTTCATAAAGGCCAGGCCCCGGATCACGATTGATTGCGGGAGAATGCCGCCATAAGCCGCGAGGCGCAACCGGGTTTCCGCCTCGGTCGCGCCGCTGCCGATGTTGTGACTCTTTCGGACCGGGAAGGCCTGAACGCAGCTTTAATGCATCGCGGTCGAACTGATCTGATGCTGGATGCTCTTGAAATGATCCAGCCGCTCGATGGCGCGGTCGAGCTCCGAGCCGTCTTTCTCGGCGAGCTTGGCTTCCATCTCGGCAATCTTGTCGGCGAACTGCGCCCGATCCAGCTCCTGTATCGACGTGGCGACGTCGGCGAGCACGGTGAGGCCCTTGTCGGATACTTCGGCAAGGCCGCCGAGCACGATGATCTTCTGCTGCGTGCCGCCCGACATCACCGTCAGGATTCCCGGCCGGATCGCAGCCACCACTGGCGCATGGCCGGCGAGCACGCCGAAATCACCCTCGACGCCGGGGACGTCGACCTGATCGACCTCGCCGGAGAAGGCGAGTTTTTCCGGCGAAACGAGATCGAAGTGGAAGGTGGCCATGGTCTATCCGCTCTTTCCGCTGTCACCGGCGGGCTTGACCCGCGGGTCCATCAATCAAGGATGTCTCTTTATCGATGGATTGCCGGGTCAACTGGTACGAAGACGCGCTTCGCGCTTTTGCCCGGCAATGACGATTTTCCAAATTTAAGCCGCTTCGGCGGCGAGCTTCTTGCCCTTTTCGACCGCCTCTTCGATGGTGCCGACCATGTAGAAGGCCTGCTCGGGCAGGTGGTCGTATTTGCCTTCGCACAATCCGCGAAAACCCTTGATGGTGTCGGCGAGGTCGACGAACTTGCCGGGAGAGCCGGTAAAGACTTCGGCAACGAAGAACGGCTGCGACAGGAAGCGCTCGATCTTGCGCGCCCGCGCCACGGTGACCTTGTCCTCTTCGGACAATTCATCCATGCCGAGGATGGCGATGATGTCCTGCAGCGATTTGTAGCGTTGCAGGATCTGCTGCACCAGGCGGGCGGTCTGATAGTGCTCTTCGCCGACGACGAGCGGCGACAGCATGCGCGAGGTCGATTCGAGCGGATCCACCGCCGGATAAATGCCCTTCTCGGAGATCGCGCGGTTGAGGTTGGTGGTGGCGTCGAGATGGGCGAAGGAGGTCGCCGGCGCCGGATCGGTATAGTCATCGGCTGGAACGTAGATCGCCTGGATCGAGGTGATCGAGCCCTTGTGCGTGGTGGTGATGCGCTCCTGCAGCGCGCCCATGTCGGTGGCGAGCGTTGGCTGATAGCCCACCGCCGAGGGAATGCGGCCGAGCAGCGCCGACACTTCAGAGCCGGCTTGCGTGAAACGGAAGATGTTGTCGACGAAGAACAGCACGTCCTGGCCCTGGTCGCGGAAGTGCTCGGCGACGGTAAGGCCGGTGAGACCGACACGGGCGCGGGCGCCCGGCGGCTCGTTCATCTGCCCGTACACGAGAGCGCATTTCGAGCCTTCACCGCCGCCCTTCTTGTTGACGCCGGATTCGATGAACTCGTGATAGAGGTCGTTGCCCTCGCGGGTGCGCTCGCCGACGCCGGCGAACACCGAATAACCGCCGTGGGCCTTGGCGACGTTATTGATCAGTTCCTGAATCAGCACGGTCTTGCCGACGCCGGCGCCGCCGAACAGGCCGATCTTGCCGCCCTTGGCGTAGGGCGCCAGCAAATCGACGACCTTGATGCCGGTGACGAGAATTTCCGCTTCGGTCGATTGATCGGTATAGCTCGGGGCTTCCTGATGGATCGCGCGCTTGCCCTCTGATTTGATCGGGCCGGCTTCATCGACCGGCTCACCGATCACATTCATGATGCGGCCGAGGGTGCCGACCCCGATCGGAACCGTGATCGGCTCGCCGGTGTCGCTGACTTCCTGGCCGCGGACCAGCCCCTCCGCCGTATCCATCGCGACGGTGCGAACCGTGGATTCGCCGAGATGCTGCGCGACTTCGAGAACCAGGCGGTTGCCGCCGTTCCGGGTTTCCAGCGCGTTCAGGATGGCCGGCAGATGGCCTTCGAACTGCACGTCGACGACGGCGCCGATGACCTGGGTGATGCGCCCGGTTTGATTTGCTGGCGTGGCCATGAAAACTCTCTCCTTCGAATTCTGTCTTGACCGTCAGTTTGACGGGGATATTGCCCTTGGTTGCCTTACCGGAGCCGCTGTCGTTCTGGTCCAGCGCGCCTTCTCAGGTCATCGGCACGGCCATCACGGCCGCTTCTGGTCGTCGCTGACGTGACATAAGCCATGTGACGCTACCCCCTGCTGCTAAAGCGCTTCGGCGCCGGAGATGATCTCGATCAACTCCTTGGTAATCATCGCCTGGCGGGTTCGATTGTAGATCAGGGTCTGCTTGCGGATCATGTCGCCGGCGTTGCGGGTGGCGTTGTCCATCGCGCTCATCTGCGCGCCGTAGAACGAGGCGTTGTTCTCCAGGAGCGCACGGAAGACCTGCACCGCGAGATTGCGCGGCAACAGACCGGTCAGGATTTCGTCTTCCTCCGGTTCATATTCGTAGGACGTCGCCGGCCCGGCCTTGGCAGGCTCGGCTTCCACCACCAGCGGAATGATCTGCTGCGCTGTCGGGATTTGCGAGATCACCGATTTGAAGCGCGAATAGAACAGCGTGCAGACGTCGAACTCGCCGGCTTCGAAGCGCGCGATGACTTTTTTTGCGATGTCCTCGGCGTTGACGAAGCCAAGCTGGCGGACCGAGCGCAGCTCGACCATTTCCACGATCTGCTTCTCGAAGTTGCGGCGCAGCTGCTCATAACCCTTGCGGCCGACACAGAAGAACTTGACCTCTTTGCCCTGGCCAATCAACGACAGCGCGCGTTCGCGGGCCAGACGCACGATCGCCGAGTTGAAGGCGCCGCACAGGCCGCGTTCGCCGGTACAGACCAGCAGCAGATGCACCTGATCCTTGCCGGTGCCGGACAAAAGCACCGGCGTGCCCGGCGATCCGGCGGCGGCGGTGGCGATGTTGGAGATCACCGCATCCATTTTCTCGGCATAGGGCCGCGCCGCTTCGGCGGCGGTCTGGGCGCGGCGCAGTTTCGAGGCCGCGACCATCTGCATCGCCTTGGTGATCTTCTGCGTCGCCTTGGTGGAGGCGATGCGGACCCGCATGTCTTTAAGTGACGCCATTCTCAGTTCACCCCGGCGACGGGGTCTCCGACCCGATCGCGAACCTCTCCTTCAACATGCCCGGCCTTGCGCCGGGCATCCACGTCTTGCTTTTCATCCATGCTCAAACACACCTATGGCCGGGACATTGAGTGCAAAGACGCGCTTCGCGCTTTTGGAGTGCAAAGACGCGCTTCGCGCTTTTGGAGTGCAAAGACGCGCTTCGCGCTTTTGCCCGGCCATGACGGCAATTCAAGCAAACGACTTGGCGTAACCCTCGACCACCGTCTTGAGCTTCGCGGCGCTATCGTCGGAGAGGTCGCGGCTGTCGCGGATGGTGTTGAGCAGATCGGCATTCTTGCCGCGCAACAGCGACAACAGCCCGTCTTCGAAGCTGCGCACCTTGTCGAGCGGAAGCGGATCGAGATAGCCATTGACGCCCGCATAGATCACCACGACCTGCTCTTCCATCTTCAGCGGCGAAAACTGCGGCTGCTTTAAGAGTTCGGTCAGGCGCGAGCCGCGGTTGAGCAGGCGCTGGGTCGAGGCATCGAGGTCGGAGCCGAACTGTGCGAACGCCGCCATTTCGCGGTACTGCGCCAGTTCGCCCTTGATCTTGCCGGCGACCTTTTTCATCGCCTTGGTCTGCGCCGACGATCCGACCCGCGACACCGAAAGACCGACGTTAACGGCGGGACGAATGCCCTGGAAGAACAGGTCGGTCTCGAGGAAGATCTGGCCGTCGGTAATCGAGATCACGTTGGTCGGGATATAGGCCGACACGTCGTTGGCCTGGGTTTCAATCACCGGCAGCGCGGTCAGCGAGCCTGAGCCATGCTCCTCGTTCAGCTTGGCGGCGCGCTCGAGCAGGCGCGAATGCAGATAGAACACGTCGCCGGGATAGGCTTCACGGCCCGGCGGACGGCGCAGCAGCAGCGACATCTGGCGATAGGCGACGGCCTGCTTCGACAAATCGTCATAGATGATGACGGCGTGCATGCCGTTATCGCGGAAATATTCGCCCATGGTGCAGCCGGTGAACGGCGCGATGTATTGCATCGGTGCCGGATCGGACGCGGTAGCCGCGATAATGATCGAATATTCCAGCGCGCCCTGCTCTTCCAGCACCTTGACGAACTGGGCCACGGTCGAACGCTTTTGCCCGATCGCGACGTAGACGCAATACAGCTTGATCTTCTCGTCGCCGGTGGCGTTGAGCGGCTTCTGGTTCAAAATCGCGTCGAGCGCGATCGCGGTCTTGCCGGTCTGGCGGTCGCCGATGATCAGCTCGCGCTGGCCGCGGCCGATCGGGATCAGTGCGTCGATCGCCTTCAGCCCGGTCGCCATCGGCTCGTTGACCGACTTGCGCGGAATGATGCCGGGCGCCTTGACGTCGACGCGCATCCGCTTCTCGGCCTGGATCGGGCCCTTGCCGTCGATCGGATTGCCGAGCGCATCGACCACGCGGCCGAGCAGACCCTTGCCGACCGGCGTATCGACGATGGCGCGGGTGCGCTTGACGGTCTGGCCTTCCTTGATCTCGCGGTCGGCCCCGAAGATCACGATGCCGACGTTGTCGGTCTCCAGGTTCAAGGCCATGCCGCGGGTGCCGTTCTCGAACTCGACCATCTCGCCGGCCTGGACGTTGTCGAGGCCGTAGACGCGGGCGATGCCGTCGCCGACGGACAGCACCTGTCCGACTTCGGAAACCTCGGCCTCCTGGCCGAAATTCTTGATCTGGTCCTTGAGGATCGCGGAAATTTCCGCGGCGCGGATGTCCATCAGCCTGCCTCTTTCATCGCGTGCTTGATCGAATTGAGTTTGGTGCGAAGCGAACTATCCACCATCCGGCTGCCGAGCTTGACCACGAGGCCGCCGATGATCGCGGGATCGACTTTCACATCGAGCGCGACGTCCTTGCCGGTCACCGATTTCAGCGCGGTTTTCAGGGCGTCGAGATTCTTGTCGCTGAGCGTTTCGGCAACGATGACGTCGGCGGTCGCCTCGCCCTTGAACCTTGCCACCAGCGCGCGGAAGGCACGGATCACGTCGCCGACGGCGAACAGGCGGCGGTTGGCGGTGAGAACTTTCAGGAAATTCGCGGAAGTGCCCGAAATTTCGGCCTTGTCGAGCACGGCGGCCAGCGCCTTCGACTGCGAATCCGCTGAAAATACCGGGCTGCGGACCAGCCGCTTCAGGTCGGCGCTATCAGCCAGCATGGCGTCGAACCTGTCGAGATCGGCTTTGACCGCGTCGATGGATCTTGCGTCGCGTGCCAGCTCGAACAAGGCCGTTGCGTAACGACCGGACACTCCCGAAACGGACGGATCTTCAGCAGCCACGGACGCGCTCTTTTTTCAGCTGTCAAACTCGCAAGGGAAAAACCGTCGCCACAATGCGGCGCCTAGCGATCCAAGCCCTTGGAATTCAAGCGGGACTTCGATTTTCGACCGGTACGATCTGTACCAGGGCCGTTAAAATCGCGGCCTTGCTAACATAGCAGGAGCGCAGGTGCAACATGACGGCGGCGTGAGGGCGATGGCTTGTCGCACGTCCCGATGGCTTGTCGCACGTCCCCAAGTGCCGATCGACGCGGGCTATTTCGGCGAATCAGCCGCCTGCGGATTTGCCCGTAATTCCGGACAAGACTTCCCATCGGGCGTGTTCACCGGCAGCAGCGATTGTTCCATCCTTCAATGCATGGGCTCATGAGTTCCCCACAGGAACCGGAGCGGAACCCCCGAGTCATTCCGCCGGCGCATTACTTGCTGAAACCTCGTCATTTCTGACGATGACTTTGCTCGTCAGTATTTTCAAGTAATAAATAGTAAATAATTCCTTAACGCGTAATATTACGGAACATTTATGGATTAGCTTCATTCGGTAACAAGATGTTTCAACGGGATATCAAAATCATCTACTGCCAATATTTGGCCGCATTGGCTCACCAAACGGCGCCCACGTGAAGCGGAGCGGGGGCTCCATTTGCCAAATATATGGCAATACTATCTCAAGGGACTGATTTTATGCTGACATCCAAAAATCGAGCACTGGGGCGCGTAACCCAGTCGCGTACGGCGCTAGCTGTTTTCGCCGCAACTCTCCTGGTGGGGGGAAGCGTTACCGAGGCGTCCGCCAAATCCAGGCATCATCATCATCACCACCACCACCATTCCCACGAGGCCGCCGGCACGCCCAACGGGTCTTTCGGCGGCTCCTGGCTGAACGCCCGCGCCGCGATCGCCCCGTCGTCGGGCTCCGGACGCAGCTTCTCGGGCATGGCCTCCTATTATGGCAACGAGTCCGGCAGCCGGACCGCTTCGGGCCAGCGCATGAACGCCAGCGCCCTGACCGCGGCCCATCGCAGCCTGCCGTTCGGCACCAAGCTTCGGGTGACCCATGGCGACAGCAGCGTCGTCGTCACCGTCAACGATCGTGGCCCGTTCATCCGTGGCCGCGTGCTCGACCTGTCGACGGGCGCCGCCCGCGCCATCGGTCTGACCCGCGCAGGCGTCGGCCGGGTCAGCGCCGAGGTCATCTAAGCCATCACGTCCGGCAAGCGTCCCGTCGCGTAGCGGCGGCTGAACTTGCCGCGCGCCGATAACAGGCCTGCCGTCGCAAATGACGGCGGGCTTTTTTGTTTTTTCACCTTACAAAAAGCTCTGCGGATCGACATCGATCTCGAGCTTGAGATTGCCTTTGGTCTTGGGGCCGGCCACCAGCCATTCGCGTAAGTATTCCGGCAGATCGACATTGCGCAGCGATTTCACCAGCAGCCGGAACCGATAGCGGCCCTTGATGACGGCGAGCGGGGCTTCGGCGGGTCCCAGCACCTGGATCCGCGGGTCGATCGGCGCGATCGCCGCCAGCCGGCGCGCGAAGCTTTCCGCGGTGGGCCGGTCGCCCGCGGAAATGATCAGGCTCGCCAGCCGGCCGAACGGCGGATAGCCGGCGCGCTCGCGGGCCTCGATCTCGCTGGCATAAAACGCTTCGCGGTCGCAGGCGACCAGCGCCTTCATCACGGGGTGTTCGGGCTGGTGGGTCTGCAGATAGCCGACGCCGCGGCCCTGATCGCGCCCGGCACGACCGATCACCTGGTTGAGCAATTGAAACGTGCGTTCGGCAGCACGCGGATCGCCGTTGCTCAAGCCCAAATCTGCATCGACCACCCCGACCAGATTGAGCCTCGGAAAGTTATGGCCCTTGGCCACCAATTGGGTGCCGATGATGATATCGACGCGGCCTTCCGCGATCGCGTTCAATTCGCTGCGCATGGTCTCGATCGAGGTGATCAGATCGCTCGACAGCACAATGGTGCGCGCATCCGGAAACAGGCTGGCGGCTTCCTCCTGCAGGCGCTCGACGCCGGGGCCGACCGCGACCAGCGATTGCTCCGCCGAACAATGCGGGCAAACGTTCGGGCGCGGCATCGAGAAGCCGCAGTGATGGCAGACCAGGCGCTGGCGAAAGCGGTGATCGACCAGCCAGGCATCGCAGATCGTGCAGGCAAAGCGATGCCCGCAGCTCCGGCACAGGGTCAGCGGCGCGTAGCCGCGGCGGTTGAGGAACAACAGCGCCTGTTCGCGCCGTTCGACCGCGATCTGAACCTGCTCCGCCAGAAGCGGCGAGATGAAGCGGCCACGCGCCGGCGCTTCACGGCGCAGGTCGATCGCCTCGATATGGGGCATGTGCTGGCCGCCGAACCGCGACGGCAGCGCCACGCGCTGATAGCGGCCCTTGCGCGCATTGACTTCGTGCGCGCCCTCGTCCTGCTTGTAGGCCTGGTCGTGCTCTTCATCGACCACGATCAGGCCGAGATCGGCATAGGGCAGAAACAGCGCGGAGCGTGCGCCGACCACGACCGGCGCTTCGCCCGCCGAGATCGCGGCCCAGTTGCGCTGCCTGGTGCGCGGGGTCAGTTCCGAATGCCATTCCAGCGGCCGCACGCCGAAACGCTGCGCAAAGCGGTCGAGGAATTGTCCGGTCAGCGCGATCTCCGGCATCAGGATCAGCGATTGCTTGCCGCGGCGGATCACCTCCGCGATGGCTTCGAAATAGACTTCGGTCTTGCCCGATCCCGTCACGCCGTCGAGCAGGGCGACATGAAAACTGCCGTTCGCGGCCAGCGCCCGCATGGCATCGACCGCGCTGCGCTGCTGGCGGGAAAAGTCAGGCGCGGCGAATGACGGATCGGGTGCAGGTGGCGCCGGCGCGGGCGGCATCGGCTCCGTCGTCAGCGTGCCTTCATCGACCAGGCCGTCGACCACGCCGGCGCTGACGCCGGCCTCCTTTGCAGCTTCGGATTTGGCGTGCAGCAGGCCGTCCGACAGCACGCCGATCAGCCGCCGCCGCGCCGGCGTCATCCGCTGCGGCGCGGCGCCGATCAGGCGCACGCCCATCCGCACCCGCGCGGGGCCAAGATTCTCGCCCATCCGCAAGCACATCCGCAGCACCATGCCCCGCGCCGACAGCGTGTAATTGGCGACCCAATCGACCAGGCTGCGCAGTTCCGCTTGCAGGGCCGGCACATCGAGCTTTTCGCCGACATCCTTGAGGCGATTGTGCAGCCGCGGATCGGGATTGGCGTTCTCGGCCCAGACCACCGCGACCACCTCGCACCAAAGAAGTGCGATATAATCACCAGGAATCATCGCGCCGATGGCGCAGGATCGGCTCAAGACTGGCTGATGGCAAAACCGGCTCCCACCGTTCGACCGATCGGGCTTGCAAGCGAGCCTGGCTGCGCCGACGACGGCATCGCGCTTGAGATGACGCGCTGGCTGGCGCATCTGCGGGCCGAGCGAAGGCTGTCGCCGAAGACGCTCGAAGCCTATGCCCGCGACCTGCGCCAATGTCTGGTCTTTCTCTGCGAGCACTGGGGCGCGCCGGTGACGCTTGCGCGTTTCGCAGCGCTTGAGGCCACCGACGTCAGGGCTTTCATGGCGATGCGTCGCGCCGACGAGATCGGCGGGCGCTCGCTGATGCGGGCGCTGGCAGGCTTGCGTTCGTTCGGGCGTTTCCTCGAACGGGAGGGCAAGGGCAAGGTCGGCGCGCTATCGGCGATCCGTGCGCCCAAGGTCGGAAAGACCTTGCCGAAACCGATCCAGATGGCGGCCGCCAAACGCTTCACGGATGCCGACGAACGCGCGGGCGAAACCCGGGAGCCCTGGATCTGGGCGCGCGATGCCGCCGTGATGGCGCTATTGTACGGCTCGGGCTTGCGCATCTCCGAAGCGCTCGGGCTGAAACGCCGCGACGTGCCGTTGCCCGGCGCAGGCGATGTGCTGGTCGTGACCGGCAAAGGCAACAAGACCCGGATGGTGCCGGTGCTGCAAAACGTGCTGGCGCTGGTCCAGGATTATGTCGCGATGTGTCCGTATCCACTGCCCATGGACGGGCCGATCTTTGTCGGCGCCCGGGGCGGACCGCTTAAGGCCCGGATCATTCAGCTTACCATGGAGCGGCTGCGCGGCGCGCTCGGCCTGCCCGACAGTGCGACCCCGCATGCGCTGCGGCATTCTTTTGCGACCCACTTGCTGAGCCGCGGCGGCGATTTGCGCGCGATCCAGGCGCTGCTCGGCCACGCCTCGCTCTCGACCACACAGATTTACACCGGCATCGACAGCGAGCGGCTGCTGGAAGTCTACAGGACGGCGCATCCCCGCGCCTGAGACCGCCGCTCTCAACTTCGACACACTGCCGTCACATCCGCTTGCCTCTTGCGCAAACGGAGTAGTTCGGTCAATCGTGGATGCGGTCCAGCCGGAGAGGGAATCATGAGCGCACATGAGAGCATGGAACATGCGGAGCACGCCGAGCACGCCTCCGGCGAGAACAGGAAGATCGCGCTGCTGATCGCCGTGATCGCACTGTGTCTGGCGCTGTCGGAGACGCTCGGCAAGGGCGCTCAGACCGAAGCCATCAGCAAGAATGTCGAGGCTTCGAACCTGTGGGCATTCTTTCAGGCCAAGAGCATCCGCCGCACCGTGGTGCAGACCGCGTCGGATCAATCGAAGCTGAGCCTCGGCAACGCCGGTAACGATGCCGCCAAGGCGGCGCTGCAAAAGCAGATCGACGACTGGCAGAAGACCGCGGCGCGCTACCGCTCGGAGCCGGAAACCGGCGAAGGCACGGAGCAATTGTCCGAACGCGCCAAGCATGCCGAGGAGGAGCGCGACCTTTCGACCGCGAAATACCATCACTACGAATTGGCGTCGGCGGCGTTTCAGATCGGCATCGTGCTGGCTTCGGCGACCATCATCACCGGCATCATGGCACTGGCCTGGATATCAGGCCTGCTGACGCTGGCCGGCATCGTGTTTACCGCGCTCGGCATGTTCGTGCCGCATCTGCTGCATCTGCATTGAACGGCTAAACGCAATTTCCACTTCAATGGCTTCATCCTTCGAGACGCATCGCTTCGCGATGCTCCTCAGGATGAGGTCTTCGAGACGCACGTGGAGCCTGTCATCACTACGCGAGCGCAATTGCGCTCGTCGTCGGGCGCGCATTCGCGCGACCCGCTGGCGATGCTCCTCAGGATGAGGTCTCAGACCCTCATGGTGAGGAGCGCGTCTTCGCGCGTCTCCGGACGATGCGGAGCCTGTCATCGGGCGCGCGTTCGCGCGACCCGTTGGCATCGCCGGGAGAACCATGAGGCCACCGCAGAAGCGGCAATGGTTCAAGCGAACTGGAACACGCTCTAGTTAGTCACTCACCGCGCTTCGTGCACGCTTTTGCGGAAGCGCTGGATCAACCGCAACATCCGCGACGACCAGCCTCCGCCATCACCGCGCAAGGCTTCCGTGATTCGCGACTTGATCGGCTCGACCAGCGCGGTGGCCTTGGTCCGCAACGCCATGACGAATTCATAGAGCGTCTCGAACCACGGCATCTCCAGCAACTTGTGGCGCGTGACGTCGAAGATG